>MDSW01205555.1_pt1 | contig 48958 bp, 49 predicted proteins | sample 811171 | NCBI WGS metagenome assembly MDSW01 (sample SAMN05326641, study PRJNA326480) | marine metagenome | isolation source: seawater | place: Atlantic Ocean: North West | collected 2012
TATATATCTAGATCATGGAGTTAGAATGTTAATTAAAAATTAAAAATTTAATTTAATAATAAAATTTATTTAATTTCTCTTCTGATTTGCTCTAACCAGCTGAGCTACAGGCCCAATAAATGTAGTTATTATAGTGATTTTATTAGTTGATCAAGTCAAAGTTTTGATATTTTATCATAATACATTTTATAGAATTTATGTCTGAAAACTTAAAACTAGAAACATATGAACAAATATCTCTTGAAGATATTAATAGAATTTTCAAAGATAAATCAGAAAAAAATCTTTCGTATAAAAAACTATCTGAGTTATATTCTTTGGCAAGAGATAAATTAGAATTAAGAGACTTTAGAACTACTCCTTACGTCTTTGATAAGATCAAATTAAACTGGGTAATTGCATCAGAAATTAATAATAACAAAAATCAATCAATATTAGCTGGACATGCTATCTCTTGTGAAATTGATTGGTCTGAAACTATTGAAAATTTACCAAAAAATGGTTGGTCAGGTGCAACGTTAAGATGCTATGAAAATTTTAAAGATAAAAAAAATGCTAATACTTTAGTTGGTTTATTTATTCATATAAATAAAGATCATAAAAATCAAAAATTATCAAAAATATTTATTGAAGAGATGAAAAAATTAGCAAATAAAAAAGGATACAAACTGATTATACCTTTGAGACCTCCTACCAGATTTGAAAAAAAATACTGCGATATGCCATTTAAAGAATTTTCAAAAATTAAAAGAAAAGATGGCTTTTTTGAAGACTATTGGCTTAGACAACATCAAAAATTTAATGCAGAATTTCTAGATATATCCGAAACTTCTCATCAACATAAAATGTCTTTAAAAATATTTACTGAATTTTTTGGAGACCACAAAATTAATAAAACAGGTTATTACACAGTAAATATACTAGGAGGATGGTATAGAGTATCTTACAATTTAGATAATGATGAAATTATAATTAATCAGGGGTGTGTCTGGGTTAAACACAGGACAATCTAGTTCACTTTTCAAGAAAACTTTTTAATTGTTTAGACCTACTAGGATGTTTTAATTTTCTGAGAGCTTTTGCTTCTATCTGTCTAATACGTTCTCTCGTTACTGAAAATTGTAACCCTACTTCCTCAAGAGTGTGATCTGTATTCATTCCTATTCCAAATCTCATTCTTAAAACTCTTTCTTCTCTTGGAGTCAAAGAGGCTAAAATCTTTGTAGTAGACTCACTTAAATTTGACTGTATTGCTGTGTCAAGTGGTTGAAGGGCATTTTTATCCTCTATAAAGTCACCTAAGCTACTATCTTCTTCATCTCCTACTGGAGTTTCCAAAGAAACAGGCTCTTTTGCAATTTTTAAAACTTTCCTAACCTTTTCAAGAGGCATTGCTAATTTTTTAGCTAATTCCTCTGGTGTTGGTTCTCTACCAAATTCACTCATAATTTGTCTTTGAGTTCTTACGATTTTGTTTATCGTTTCAATCATGTGTACTGGAATTCTTATCGTTCGAGCTTGATCTGCAATAGACCTTGTAATTGCCTGTCTAATCCACCAAGTAGCATAAGTTGAAAATTTATACCCTCTTCTATATTCAAATTTATCAACTGCTTTCATTAGACCAATATTTCCCTCTTGTATTAAGTCTAAAAATTGTAAACCTCTATTTGTATATTTTTTTGCAATTGAGATAACCAATCTTAAGTTGGCCTCGACCATTTCTTTTTTAGCTATACGAGATTCTCTTTCGCCTTTTTGGATTCTACTTACTAGTCTTTTGAATTCTCCTACAGATAAACCTATCTTTTGACTAAATTCTACAAGTCTTTCCCTAATTTCACTAAAATCTTTTCTAAATTTTTTAAAAAAAGCCTTCCAAGTTGGGTTATCGTTTAAGAATGTCTCAAATTTTGGATTGATTTCATTATTTATATAATATTTTAAGAATTCTTCTCTGCTAATTTTATTGTCCATAGCGAGTCTAAGCAAAACACCTTCTAGTGAAACAATTTTTTTGTTTTCTTTGTAATGTAACTGCACCAGTTCCTCTACAATATATGGAGCAAGTTGCAAGTTTTTAAAGTTTGTTACTAAATTTGATTGAATTTTTTTGAAATTTTTATTTTTAGAAACTGAAAGATCTTTTGAATTTAGTATACAATTTAGTTTTTCTCTTTGATACCTTTGTAATTTTATATAATACTTATTCAAAATTTCGATAGTATTTTCAATTTTTGGCTTTATTTCTTCTTCCATCTTTGCAAGAGAAATATTAAATTCATCTTCTTCTGTTTCGGTATTTGACTCTTCTAATTTTTTTTCTTTATCTAACTTATCATCTTTAATCTTTTTTGATTTTGTATCTTTTTTAACTTTTTCTACATCTTCTCCCTCAGAAGCTTCGAAGTCTTCATAAGTTGAGTCTATATCAATTATGTCTCTCACTAATAATTGACCATTTGCAATTTGTTCTTTCCATTCAGATATTTTTTTTGCAACTATTGGACTCTGAGTTAAAGCATTCAACATAACATCTTTTCCAGCTTCTATCCTCTTTGCAATAGCTATCTCTCCCTCTCTCGAAAGAAGTTCGACACCGCCCATCTCTCTGAGATACATTCTTATAGGATCATCGCTCTTTTCTGATGACTTTTCTTCTCCTGTTGAAGAGGTTTCTTTTTTCTTATTAGATTGATACTGTGATTTTTTTTCTACGAGTGTAACACTATTATCTGCAATAATTACAAATGCTTTTTCAACATTAGTTACTGATATTGCTCTTTTACCTAAAGATTTTGTAAGTTCTTCATATGTGATAAAGCCTCTATTTTTTCCTTTTTCAAGAAGCCTTTCAAAAGATTTTGTAATTAATTTTTCTACCATGAAAGAACAAGTTTAGTTTGTGCATTGATATATATAGTATCAATATTTAAAAAATCTATCTATTTTTAATCCCTATTTAACTGGGTTTTAAGCTTCATCAGCTCTGAATAAGATGCTTCGTCTAAATTTTTTGCAACTTTGCTTTCTAAAAATTCAATTTTCTTTAAGTGATTCATTTCTTTTAAATCACTTAATAATTCTGCAAATAGCTCTGCCCTTTCGTTGTTTTCTTTATTGGCAATAATTGTGTGCAAAGTTGAACTTTTCTCAATTTCTTTTACTAAATTTTCAAAATTTTTTTTAATTTCAATTTTTATTTGGTCTTTATCCATATTAGAAGTTATAAGTTTAATTAATACATTTTTTAAATTGTTGTAATTGTCAGATGAAAATGTAAGTCCAGATAATTCATTAAGTTTAGATTTAGTGGCATTGGGATAATTAAGCAGTATAAATAAAATAGAGTGCTCTTTTATTTGTTCTTTAGAAAAGTGATCTTTTTGTTCATAAAGTTTTTTTGTTTCGTTAAGCAATCTTATATTTCTATTGGAATATTTATTAAAATTTCTTTTTCTATTTTGAATAGGAGTTAAAGTATCTATTTTTTTTAAAAAATCTTCAAATATATACTTTCTTAAAGTTTCATCTTTTATTGTTGAACATAAAATTCTTAATCTTTTTTCAAATTTAGATATTGCAAATGGATCCTCTTTTTCCATTTGATTAAAATAAACCCCCCAAATATAAGACTGAATTATTTCTTTTGTACTTAACACGTTTAAGAATTTTTCTTTTCCGCCAGATTTAATTATATCATCCGGGTCATTGCCACTTGGTAAAATTGAAAAATAAATTTTATTATTTTCATTAATTAAAGGTATTAATTTCTCTGCTATCTTAATAGCTGCTTTCTGACCGCTTTCATCTCCATCGAGACAAACTATGGGTTTGGAAAAAAATTTCCAAATAAGATCGATCTGTTTTTCTGTTATTGCAATACCTGAGTTGGAAACAACATTTTTTATACCAGCTGCATGTAAACTTATTACGTCCATATATCCTTCAACTATAATTATCTCTTCGGTTTCTGCCCTCAAAGATTTCGCTTTATCAAGATTAAAAATTGTTCTCCCTTTTTTATAGAATTCTGTTTCAGGTGAGTTTATATACTTTGCTGTTTTTCCATCTTTTATAATTCTTCCTCCAAGAGCTATGACTTCACCGTTTAAATTTTTAATGGGAAAAATAATTCTAGAGTTAAATCTGTTAATAATTTTTTTTGATTTTTCTAGTTTATAAAATAATCCTGTTAGTTCTATTTCTTCTTCAGTGTATTTTTCTAAAAGTTTTTTATAAAAATCATTCTTAGGATTTACGTATCCTAGTTCAAATTCTTCTATAGTATTTTTTTTTAATCCTCTATTTGTTAAATAACTTAAAGCAATAGTGCTTTCTGAATTAAACAACTGTGTTTTAAAAAAATCTAAATACTCTTTAAAAATACTTTTGTAAATTTTAAATCTTCTTTCTCTTTTTTCATCGAAATTAGAAAACTTATAGGGCTGCATGCCAGCTTCTAAAGCTAGTAATCTAACAGCTTCACCAAAACCAATTGATTTTGTTTTCATCATGAAATCAAAAATATTTCCGTGCTCCCCAGAACTAAAACAATGGTAAAATCCTTTTTCATCACTAACTGTAAATGAAGGAGTTTTTTCATTTTTAAATGGGGACAGTCCTATAAATTCTTTTCCTCTTTTTTTTAATTGAACTGACTTAGATACAACTTGAGAAACTTTTACTCTTAATTTAATTTCATCAAGATAATCTTTAGGGTATTTCATCATTTTAAAATATTTTTTATAATTTGATTTACTTTAGAGAAATCTAAAACATCACCATGATTAGATTTTAATTCACTCATGACTTTTCCCATATCTTTAATGGAATTAGCATTAACTTTTTTTACTACATCTTCACATAGCTTTTTTGTTTCCTCGTCGCCTAATTGTTTGGGCAAAAAGGTATTGATAACTTCAATTTCTTTATTCTCATTCTCAAGTAACTCAGCTCTCCCTGCTTTCTTATATACTGCACACGACTCGTTTCTTTGTTTAATCATTTTTTTTAATAATGCTGTTATATCACTATCCGAAATATCCTTTTTTCCTTTCGATCTATTAGCTATTTCAGCATCTTTGATGGTAGAGACTATTAGTCTCAATGTAGGATAAGTATTTTTATCTTTTTCTTTTAGAGCCTGATTAAGCTTTTTTTCTATTTGTTCTTTTAAAGGCATAAATTTTAATTTTATACTTTAATCACAATTCTTATATAAAATAAAAAGAACTTTCTTGACGATCATATTTGTATTTCATATGTTTCGCAAAATTATGTTTATAAGTTTTTTACTTTAACTTATGAGTTGTATTTGAAGCAGATTGATCTAAATATAAACTCTAATAAAAATCTTAAAAAGATCGATTCCAATGCTATTTTAGTTCTTCAAAACGGTAAATTTTTTAAAGGTCGTGGTCTAGGTTACCAAGGTACTGTGACAGGAGAGGTTTGTTTTAATACATCTATAACTGGGTACCAAGAAATCATATCCGACCCTTCCTATGCTGAACAAATTATAAATTTTACTTTTCCACATGTTGGAAATGTCGGAACCAACAACGAAGATCATGAGTCTGATAAGATTTGGACTAAAGGGGTTATAATTAATGCTGAAATAACAGACCCTTCAAATTATAGGTCTTTAAAACATTTAGATCAGTGGTTAAAAAAAAATAGAATAGTAGGTATAACAGGAATAGACACAAGAGGTTTAACTAGCTTTATTAGAGACAAAGGCGCTCCAAAAGGAACTATTTCTTTTTTTAATAAAAATAAACTAAACATAAAAAAACTTTTAAAAACTACTCAAAAATGGAGCGGATTGAAAAATTTAGACTTAGCAAAAAAAGTTACAACAACAAAAAATTATGTTTGGCAAAATCATAAAACTTGGACAAAAAAAAATGGTTTTATGAAAAATAAAAAAAAAATATTTCATGTTGTTGCTGTAGATTATGGAATAAAAAAAAATATTTTAAGATATTTTTCAGATTTTAATTGTAAAGTTACAATAGTTTCCTGTAAAACAACTGCCGATGAAATAATTAAATTAAAACCAAATGGTATTTTTTTATCTAACGGTCCTGGAGATCCTGCTGCTACTGGAAAATACGCAATACCAATAATCAAAAAGTTAATTAAAAATAATTTTCCTGTATTTGGTATTTGTTTAGGTCATCAAATATTGGCTTTAACTTTGGGAGCAAAAACAAAAAAAATGGTTTTAGGTCATAGGGGTGCAAATCATCCAGTAAAAAATTTGATAAAAGGCAATGTGGAAATAACAAGCCAAAACCATGGTTTTGAAATAATTAAAAAAAGCTTACCTAAAAATATCCAAGTTACTCATCAATCTCTTTTTGATAATTGTGTTGAGGGTATTAGGCTTAAGAATAAACCTGTTTTTTCTGTTCAATATCATCCTGAGTCAAATCCTGGACCCCAAGATAGTGTTTATTTGTTTGAAGAATTTGTAAAGAGTATGAAAAAAAATGCCAAAAAGAAAAGATCTTAAAAAAATTTTAGTTGTTGGGGCTGGTCCAATAATTATTGGGCAGGCTTGTGAGTTTGATTATTCAGGTACCCAGGCCTGTAAAGCTTTAAAAGATGAAGGTTATAAAGTTATATTAATTAACTCAAACCCAGCAACAATTATGACCGATCCTAATGTTGCTGACAAAACATATATAGAGCCTATCACTTTAGAAGTTCTTGAAAAAATTTTAATTAAAGAAAAGCCTGATGCAATTCTTCCAACTATGGGTGGTCAAACAGCATTAAATTTAGCAATGGAAGCAGAAAAAAAGGGAGTGCTTAAAAAACATAAAATTGAACTTATCGGTGCAAATTCAAAAGCTATAGCTAACGCAGAAGACAGAGAAAAATTTAGAAAAAACATGATTAAAATTGGTTTAGATTTACCTAAATCAAAAATTATTAATAATTTTAAACAAGCCTCAAAGGCTTTAAAAACAGTTGGACTGCCAGCTATTATAAGACCAGCCTTCACGTTAGGTGGGCTAGGAGGTGGTATCGTAAAAAGTAAAAAAGATTTTTTTAAAGTAGTTCAAAACGGTCTTCATGAGTCGCCTGTCAATCAAGTTTTAGTAGAAGAGTGTTTAGAGGGTTGGAAAGAATTTGAAATGGAAGTCGTAAGAGACAAAAAAGACAATTGTATAATTGTTTGTTCAATAGAGAACCTTGATCCAATGGGAATTCATACGGGTGACTCTGTAACAGTAGCTCCAGCATTAACCTTAACAGATAAAGAATATCAGATCATGAGGAATGCTTCGATCGCTTGCCTTAGAAAAATAGGAGTTGAAACAGGAGGCTCAAACGTTCAATTTGCAATAAATCCAAAAAATGGAAGGATGGTAATAATTGAAATGAACCCAAGAGTTTCCAGATCTTCAGCTTTAGCTTCAAAAGCTACAGGGTTTCCGATAGCTAAGGTGGCTGCAAAATTAGCAATAGGATATACTTTAGATGAATTAAAAAATGAAATTACAAAAGTAACACCCGCCTCTTTTGAACCATCTATAGACTATATAGTTACTAAGATTCCAAGATTTACTTTTGAAAAATTTTCAAATTCTGCAGCTGTTTTGGGAACTTCTATGAAGTCAGTTGGTGAAGCAATGGCAATTGGAAGAAATTTTAAAGAGTCTTTGCAAAAAGCCTTAGTATCTCTTGAAACTGGTTTATCAGGCTTAGACCAGATATTTAATTTAAATAATAAACAAATTGAAAAAAAGCTTAATAAAAATGTTCCAAATAAAATCTTACTAGTAGGTGAAGCTATAAGAAAAAAATTTAATCTAAAAAAAATACATAAACTATCAAAAATTGATCCATGGTTTTTAAATCAAATCAAAGAAATTATAGATAATGAAAATAAGATAAAGAAAAATGGTCTTCCTAAAACATTTAATGAGTTTAACTATATAAAATCTATTGGTTTTTCAGATAAAAAGCTAGCAGATTTAACTAATTTATCAGAAGAACTAGTAAGAAAAAAAAGATCAGCATTACATATTTTTCCAGTTTATAAAAAAGTTGATACATGTGCTGCAGAATTTAAATCTTATACGCCTTATATGTATTCTACATATCAAAGAAATTTTTCTATAAATTCAGAATGTGAAGCTGAACCATCAAATAGAAAGAAAATTATAATTCTTGGTGGAGGTCCAAACAGAATAGGTCAAGGTATCGAATTTGATTATTGCTGTTGCCAAGCCAGCTTTGCTCTCAAAGAAGCTGGATATGAAACTATAATGGTTAATTGTAATCCAGAAACTGTATCAACAGATTACGATACTAGTGACCGGCTTTATTTTGAACCTCTAAAAGATGAATATGTTTACAATATTATTAAAAAAGAAAAGTCGAAAGGTAATTTAGTTGGAGTCATTGCTCAGTTTGGAGGTCAAACTCCTATAAAACTTGCAAAGTTTTTACATTATAATAAGTTTCCAATTCTAGGAACTCAATATTCGTCTATAGATTTAGCTGAAGATAGAGATAGATTTAGAAATCTTCTAGATAACTTAAAACTTAAGCAAGCTGAAAGTGGCATAGCTAAAACTTTTCCTCAAGCATTAAAAATTGCAGAAAAAATTGGTTTACCATTGATGGTAAGACCTTCATACGTATTGGGAGGAAGAGCTATGGAAATTGTTCATGAAAAGAAACAATTAAAAAATTTTGTTCAAGAAGCTTTTAAAGTAGCTGAAAAAAATCCAATCTTAATTGATAAATTCATTGATAATGCGATGGAAGTAGATGTAGACGCAATATCTGATGGTAAACAAGTATTTGTTGCTGGTATAATGCAACATATAGAAGAGGCTGGTATCCATTCAGGTGACTCGGCATGTAGTTTGCCTCCGGTTTCAATAAAACCTTTTTTGATTGAAGAGATTAAGAACCAAACCAAAAAGTTAGCATTAGCTCTTAAAGTTAAAGGCTTTATGAATGTTCAATTTGCAATTAAGAAAGATGAAATTTTTGTTATTGAAGTCAATCCTAGAGCAAGTAGAACCGTTCCATTCGTCTCAAAAGCAAAAGATTTACCTCTTGCAAAAATTGCTTCTAGAGTTATGTCTGGTAAAAAACTTTCTGATTTTGATTTAAAAAATAAAACAAAAAAAATGTTTGCCGTTAAAGAAGCTGTTTTTCCTTTTAATAAATTTCCTAATAGTGACCTATTGCTTGGTCCTGAAATGAAGTCTACAGGTGAGGTAATGGGATTTGATAAAGATTTTGGGATGGCTTTTGCAAAAAGTCAAATCGCTGCTTCTAATTCTCTTCCAACTAATGGATTGGCATTTATATCTTTGAAAAATAGTCATAAAGAAGAAGGTGTCAGATTAGCAAAAGAACTTAAAAAACTAAATTTTGAACTTTGTGGAACTAAGGGAACGGCAAAATATATTGAGAAAAACGGAATAGAATGTAAAAAAGTAAATAAAGTAAATCAAGGATCTCCTCATATTGTAGATATTTTAAATGCTAAAAAAATTGCTTTAGTTATTAATACAGGAGGTGGAAGTGGTGAAAAAAAACTAAGTGATGCTAGAGCATTGAGGAGAGCTACTTTAGCCAATAAAGTGCCTTATTGTACAAATATGTCTACAGCGCAGGTTTGTATAGAGGGTATAAAATCTTTGAAGAATAGAGAAATAGAAGTTATGTCTTTGCAAGATATAAAAGGTTAAAAAACTCTCCAGTCTGTAGGAAAAGTAACATAATTAATTTGAATACATCTTCTCTCTTTTTTAATCTCTTTCTTCTCCATGCCATGCCAAGTATTTGGACCACTTGTAAAAAAATAACCATAATTATTTTTAAAAGGTACGGTTTTAATTTTATTTAATTTTTCATCATAAAAATCAGTACCTAAATTTGCTGGTTCATTAAAAGGATTAACAAATATTATGGACGACAGAAGTTTTTCTTTAATATCACAATGAGGCTTTAGCCAAAAACCTTCTCTGTCACAAATCACTTCTACTCTCACATAAGATTTTGATAGATCTTTACCTATAAGATTTCCAATATAAGTATAAACCTCTTTTGATGTAAGTTCGTCTATAAATTTTTTTAAATTTGGAAACTTATTAATATTTTCTTTAGTTAGATAGCATCTATATTTTTTTGCTTTACCTCCATCTTTAATACCTTGTCTAAAAACTCCCTCTCCACCATCAATAGCCCTTGTTCCGTCATATTTTAAATTATCTTTTCTTGGGTCAGGAATGTCGGCTTTGCAAATTTCTTCTAATGCTTGGGGAGTTAAAGGTTTATCAATTTCCCAATGTTTAAATGGAATTTTGTGAGACCGTGACCGTGTTTTAAGAGCTTTAAATAATTCCATTTTTTTTCATTCTCTCATTTATTTCTGGTGTAATTCTTTTAAGCTCATCTAATTCATCATAGGTCCAAGAGTCAACTCCACTTTGATATAAATTAAGATCTTTTATAATTTTCATATTTTCAAATTTGTTAAAAAAATTTCTAAATCTTGAGTTATTTCTTATCGTATTCATATAACACACATATATTGGTTTTCCTGTAATTGCAGCCTCAGAAATCATCGAAGTCGAGTCACATGTTACAACTATAATATCAGCAAGATCTAAAGATGATAAATATGCTTTTTTGTCAATCTCTCTGACAACTATGTGGTCATGACTAAAACTATTATAGGCCATTCTAATGATATTTTTTGGGGTTCTATAAGAAGGAATTACTATTATTTTGTGTTTGTCTGGAGTAAATGAGTTTTTAACTTTGCTAAATATTTTATTTACTTGGGACTCAGAAAAACTGTAGTATTTATTTGGACCACCAAGAATAAATGTAATAACTTTTTTTCCCTCTTTTTCAATTTTAATATAACTAGAGAATTTTTTAATTTCTTTTAAAGTCAAATAATGAATTGCACCATTAGTATTTAAAATATTCTTTCCATTTATTCCATCGTGCTCAGGACAAACTATTAGATCAAAGTTTGAATGTGATACTTTTGGATCTTGTATATGAATGTTAAAAATATTATTTCTATACTTTTTTTTTAAGATTATAGAAGGAACTACACTTTTACGACCGCAAGAAATTACAATTTGTGAATCAAAAATAAATTTTTCTTTCAAAATGATTTCAGACACTGGGGTTAATTTAGGAGGTATAAACTCCCAAAATTTTTTAAGTTTTACTTTGTGATGTTTAAAGTTCAAATCAAGAGATTTTGCTAAACCTTCAACTTGACTAATCATTCCATGCATACCTTCCGTTAAGAGTAGTGCTTTTAACTTTGCCATATATTACAATATATATTTCTATATTTTATTTATCCACATTTAACAAATAGAATAGCTTTTATTTCAAAAATAAACCTTTATACATCCTTTATGGAAATATGCGAATTGAAGAAGATATCAAGTTGGATTATGCTGATGTGCTTTTTAGACCTAAACGAAGCACACTTTCAAGTCGCAAAGACGTAGACCTCAAAAGAACTTATAGGTTCAAATACAGTAATCATCAATGGTCTGGAATACCAATTATGGCAGCAAACATGGATGGTGTGGGTGAAATAGAAATAGCTAAAAATTTGTCTAAATTTGGAATAATCACATGTTTAACAAAGCAACACGATATCAAAAAAATAAAAAAAAATTCAATTATAAAAGAAATACATTCCAACTTAGTTCTAAGCACCGGAACGAGTAAAGCAGATTACGAGCGCTTAAATGAAATATTAAAAGAATTTAGCTTTTTCGAATTTATCTGCATTGATATTGCAAATGGATATTCTGATCATTTTAGTAAGTTTGTAAGCTCTGTTAGAGATAAATATCCAACAAAGACTATAATTGCTGGAAATGTTGTTACAGCCGATATGACACAAGAATTAGTTATGAATGGAGCAGATATAGTTAAAGTTGGTATTGGACCGGGAAGTGTTTGCACAACACGAATACAAACTGGAGTTGGCTATCCACAACTAAGTGCTGTAATCGAATGCGCTGATGCTGCTCATGGCTTAGGTGCGCATATAATTGCAGATGGGGGGTGCACATGCCCAGGAGATGTAGCAAAAGCATTTGGTGGTGGTGCAGATTTTGTGATGCTTGGTGGAATGTTTGCGGGTCACGAAGAAGGAGGTGGAAAAAAAATAAAAAAAAATGGATCACAATATATTGAGTTTTACGGATCAAGTTCAGACACCGCAATGGATAAACACTATGGTGGATTAGCAGATTATAGAAGTAGTGAGGGTAAAAAAGTACAATTAAAATATCGTGGTAAAATAAAAGACACTGTTCAAAATATACTGGGCGGAGTGAGAAGCAGTTGCACCTATGTGGGAGCACCTTCTCTAAAACAACTTAGCAAGTGCACAACTTTTGTCAGAGTAAATCAACAGTACAACGATACTTTTGAGTAAATTTTTAAGCTTTTAATTTACTTAAAAGTACCTATATGGACTTTAGTATGGCAAAACACTCCAAATTAATAATTTTAGGTTCTGGACCAGCTGGATATACAGCTGCTATTTATGCAGCAAGAGCTATGTTAAAACCAATATTGGTATTTGGTTCTGAGCCAGGTGGTCAGTTAGCTACAACAACTGATGTTGAAAACTTTCCAGGATATTCAAAAGTTATTCAGGGTCCCTGGTTAATGGAAGAAATGAAAGGTCAGGCAAAAGCTGTTGGAACTGAAATGATACAAGATCATATTAAAAAAGTAGATTTTTCCAAAAAACCATTTACAGCAGTAGGCGATAGTGGCGAAATTTATACTGCTGATAGTTTTATAATATCTACCGGAGCTCAAGCTAGATGGCTAAATTTAAAATCTGAACAAGAATTTAGAGGGTTTGGTGTTTCGGCTTGTGCTACATGTGATGGATTTTTTTTTAAAGAAAAAGAGGTAGCAGTAGTAGGGGGAGGAAATGCTGCAGTAGAAGAGGCAATGTTTTTAACTAAGTTTGCTTCTAAGGTTAAGCTTATTCATAGAAGAAATGAATTAAGAGCAGAAAAAATGTTACAAAAAAAATTAAAGGCAAATAAAAAGGTTGAAATTATTTGGGATAGTGTTGTTGTAGATGTTGTTGGAGAAAAAAATCCAAAATCTATAAAAGGTTTAAAAATAAAAAATGTTAAAACAAATAATCTTACTGAACTTAAAATAGATGGTTTATTTATTGCTATTGGACACGATCCTGCTACATCACTTTTTAAAGGTCAGCTAAAAATGGATAAAGAAGGTTATATTATAACTAAACCTGACTCAACTGTCACAAGTATACCAGGAGTTTTTGCAGCTGGGGATGTAAAAGATAAAATTTTTAGACAAGCGGTAACAGCAGCAGGTATGGGATGTATGTCTGCTTTAGAGGCAGAAAAATATTTGTCAAAATCTAATTAAGACTATCACAGAAATTTTTTATTCTTTCTAGGGCTTTTTTAAGGTTCTCCATTGAAGTGGCATATGAAATTCTAAAATACCCTTCTAAGCCAAATGCAGATCCTTGTACAACAGCCACTTCCACTTTCTCTAGTAATTTTTTTACAAAATCTTCATCTGTTTTTAGTTTTGTTTTTTTACTTAATAATTTTTTACAATTAGGAAAAACATAAAAAGCCCCTTTTGGTTTTAAACAACTTAATCCATTAATATTATTTATACTTTTAACAACAAAATCCCTTCTTTCTTTAAAAGAATTGCATCTTATTTTTATAAAATCTTGAGTACCATTTAAAGCTTCCACCGCTGCCGCTTGACTTATAGACGAAGGATTAGTTGTAGATTGTGATTGAACTTTTGCTATAGCTTTAATAATTTCTTTTGGTCCAGCTCCATAGCCTATTCTCCATCCTGTCATCGAATAAGATTTACTTACTCCATTCATTGTTAAAGTTCTGTCCTTTAAAGCTTTTATTTGAGCGATAGTAAAAAAATTAAAATTATCAAAAGTTATATGTTCGTAGATATCGTCGCTTAAAATAAAAATTTTTTTATTTTTTATCAAGACTTTAGACAGCTCTTCAATTTCTTCCTTTGTATAACAAGATCCAGTTGGATTAGAAGGTGAATTTATTATTAACCACTTTGTTTTTTTACTTATAGCTTTTTTTAATTCTGATGGAGTAATTTTAAATTCATTCTTTTCTGAACATTTTACTATCTTAGGTTTACCTCCTGCTAGCAAAACCATGTCAGGGTAAGATACCCAGTAAGGTGCAGGTATAATTACTTCGTCCCCTTTGTTTAGCGTGGCTATAAAAGCATTATATAAAACTTGCTTTCCTCCTGTACCAACAGTGAGCTGGTCAAGTGTATAGGATAAACCATTCTCTCTCAAAAACTTGTCTTGTATCGCTTTTTTTAGAGCAGGTGTCCCATCCACTGCTGTGTATTTAGTTTCACCTCTTCTAATTGCATCTATTGCTGCGTCTTTAATGTTGTTTGGGGTGTCAAAATCAGGTTCCCCTGCTCCTAAACCTATAACATCCCTTCCAGCAGCTCGCATTTCCCTAGCTTTTGAGCTCACAGCTATTGTGGGTGACGGTTTTATACGTTTTAAATTATTGGAAACTATGCTCATTGAAATTTATAATGTTTTTTTTAAATTATTATTAACACAAAATGCAAAATACTTACCAAGAAAAAATAGGCGATTTAGAAGTTAATAACTCTAGAGAAAATCGTAAATTAGAGGGTGGAATTAAGTTTAAAATCAAAAGTGATTTTCAACCTAGTGGCGACCAACCTTTAGCAATCAAAAAATTGCTTCAAAATCTAAAAGAAAACAAACATGAACAAGTTTTGTTAGGTGTAACAGGATCGGGAAAGACATTTACGATGGCAAAAGTTATAGAAAAGGCAAATCGTCCTGCACTTATTTTAGCTCCAAATAAAACTCTAGCAGCGCAGCTTTATGGCGAATTTAAAAATTTTTTTCCTGAAAATGCTGTTGAATATTTTGTATCTTATTATGATTATTATACTCCAGAAGCTTATGTTCCAAGGTCTGATACCTATATTGAAAAAGAAGCTTCAATTAATGAACAAATTGACAGAATGAGACACTCAGCAACGAGATCATTATTAGAAAGAGACGATGTAATTATAGTTGCTAGTGTATCGTGTATTTATGGTCTGGGTTCAGTAGAAGCTTACTCAAAAATGACTATAACCCTTAAAAAAAATTATGATTATAATAGGGATGAATTAATAAGAGCTTTTATAAATTTACAATATAAAAGAAATGATCAAAATTTTTTTAGGGGAACTTTTAGAGTTAGAGGAGAAAATCTTGAAATTTTTCCATCTCATTTAGAAGATAGAGCTTGGAGAATAAGTTTTAATTTTAATAAACTAGAAAAAATTGAGGAATTTGATCCACTAACTGGAGACAAAACTTATAATTATTCAATAATTAAAATTTATGCAAATAGTCATTACATAACACCCAAACCGACCATCGATCAAGCAATCGCACAAATAAAATCAGAATTAGAGGAAACATTAAAAAAACATAGAGCAAATAATAAACTTCTTGAAGAACAAAGATTAAGGGAAAGAACAAAATTTGACTTGGAGATGATCGAAGCAACGGGAACATGTGCTGGTATTGAAAACTATTCAAGATTTTTATCTGGAAGAAAACCTGGTGAGCCGCCCCCAACTTTATTTGAATATTTTCCAGATAATGCAATTATTTTTGTAGACGAAAGTCACGTAACTGTTCCACAACTTAACGGTATGTACAAAGGTGATCACACAAGAAAAAAAACTTTAGCTGAGTATGGATTTAGATTGCCCTCTTGTATGGATAACAGACCTTTAAAATTTGAGGAATGGGATCTTATGAGAACTCAAACAATTTTTGTTTCTGCTACACCTGGTCCGTGGGAACTTAAATTGACTAAAAATAATTACATAGATCAAGTAATAAGACCAACAGGTTTAATTGATCCGCCAGTAGAAATTAGACCAGCAAAAACACAAGTTGATGATTTAATGCATGAAGCAATTAAAATTGTAAAAAAAGGTTTCAGAATTTTAGTAACAACCCTTACCAAAAAAATGGCAGAGGATTTAACAGAATATCTTCACGAAAACGGATTAAAAGTTAGATACATGCACTCAGATATAGACACATTAGAACGTATTGAAATTATAAGAGATCTTAGAATGGGAGTGTTTGATATTTTAGTTGGTATAAATTTACTTAGGGAAGGTCTAGACATTCCAGAATGTGCTTTGGTTGCAATTTTAGATGCAGATAAAGAAGGTTTTTTAAGATCAGAAACATCATTAATACAAACTATTGGTAGAGCTGCAAGAAATGTTGACGGAAAAGTAATTCTTTATGCAGACAAGATAACAAAAAGTATCAGTAAAGCAACAGACGAAACTGATAGAAGGAGAAGAAAACAAATTGAATATAATAAAAAAAATAAAATTACCGCTGAAACTATTAGGAAAGAAATCACAGATATTTTAGAAACTGTCTATGAAAAAGATTATGTTAAAATTTCCGAGGGATCAAATGTTGGGGGAAATCTTAAAAAACATTTAAAAGCTCTAAACCGTAAAATGAAAGATGCTGCTGCAAATCTAGAGTTTGAAGAGGCAGCTAATATTCGAGATGAGATAAGAAAACTTGAAGCAAGTGAATTAGAAATTACTTTAAATCCAAAAATAAATAAGTACAAATTAAAAAATAAAGTATATCCTAAAGGTAGATCAACAATGGGTATGCCTGGAACTAAACCAAGAAAAGCTGTAAAAAAATGGAAGCCAAAAAAATAGTAATTACTGGAGGGGCAACTCGTATTGGGGCAGCTATAGCAAAAAGCTTAGCTAGCTATGATGTAGATATATGTATTCACTATAATAAATCAAAAAAATTAGCACAAAAACTAAAAAAAGATTTAGAAGTCACAGGAAGTAATGTTTTTTTGATAAAGGCAGATCTAAATAATGAAAAACAAACACAAAAAATACTGAAATTAGCTAGTAAAAAAATGAAAGGTTTAGATTGTTTAATAAATAATGCATCAATTTTTGAGAATGATAACCTCTTAAATTTTACAAAAAAAAGCTTCGATAAACACTTTAATGTAAATTTGAAAGCTCCTGCTATTTTGACACAAAGTTTTCAAAAAATTATTAAAAAATCTGAAGGAATAATTGTAAACATTATCGATCAAAGGGTAGAAAAACTAACACCTTATTTTTTTTCATATACTTTGAGTAAAGCAAACTTAAAAACACTAACAACTATATCTGCAATAAAATTAGCTCCGAATATAAGAGTAAATGCAATTTCTCCTGGTCCTACATTAAAAAATAAAAGGCAATCCGAAAGACATTTTAAAAAACAATGGAAATCGGTATTGCTCAAAAAAAAAGTAACCCTCTATAATATATGTGAAGGAGTTAAATTTTTAATAAATAATGATAGTATTACTGGACAAACAATTAATGTTGACAGTGGACAAAGATTAGCTTGGTTAACACCGGATATTATTAATGTAAAAGAATGAAAGTAATTAAATTTAAATCAAAAAATAAATTCAAATATATAAGAAAAGTTTTAATTAAAAATCTTATTTTAAATATCTCTGTAGGTATTCACGAGTTTGAGAAAAAGAAAAAACAGAGAGTAAAATTCAATATTGAGATCACCTCAAATTCAGAAGTTAAACCTGATAAAAAAAATTTATCTACAATCATTAACTACGAGGAGATAATAAAAGAAATTGAAAGTATTACAAAAAACAAACACTTTGAGTTGTTGGAAGATTTGGCTGAAAATATTTTTGAGAAAATTTACAAAAATAATTTGGTCAAAAAAATAAATTTAAAATTAGAAAAATTAGATATTATTCACAATACAGAATCCGTGGGAATAGAAATAATTAAAAATAAAAATGAAAAATAGTTTAGACATAGGAAAAAAAATTATTAGAGATAAAATTCCTTTAATTCCAAAAAATCCAGGCATTTACAAAATGATTAGTAAAAATGGAGAAATACTTTACATCGGAAAAGCCAAAAATTTACCAAATAGACTTAAAAGTTATATTACTGACTCAAATCTTCCTATTAGAACCGAAAGAATGTTATCTTTAACAAAAAATTTAGAAATCACTACTACTACGAATGAAAGTGAAGCACTTTTATTAGAAGCTAATTTAATTAAAAAGAACAAACCAAGATATAATATTCTTTTAAGAGATGATAAGTCATTTCCATATATTTATATTGGTAATAAGAACAAGTGGCCGCAATTAACTAAATTAAGAGGAAAAAAAACAAGAGATGGATATTATTTTGGTCCTTTTGCATCAATAGGATCTGCAAATTGGACTATAAAAATTTTACAAAAAATTTTCCTTTTAAGAGTTTGCGATGACACAGTTTTTAAAAATAGAGAAAGACCATGCATTCTTTTTCAAATTAAAAGATGCTCTGGACCGTGTGTAGGACATATTTCTGAAAAAGATTATAATTCTGCGGTTAAAGATGCGGTTGATTTTATTTCAGGAAAATCTAGACGAATACAAAAAAATTTGTCAAAAGAAATGGAGAAAGCTAGTAAAATACAAGATTTTGAAAAAGCTGCAATAGCAAGAGATAGAATAAAAGCTCTTACACAAATTCAATCATCACAAAGAATTAATCAAACAAATCTGCACGAAGCTGATGTGATAAGTATTTATAAAGAGTCAGGAAAAACTTGTGTACAAGTATTCTTTTTTAGATCGAAACAGAATTGGGGAAATCAGGCATTTTATCCAAAGCATGATAGTGATGATAGTGTTATGGATATCCTCTCTTATTTTTTATCACAGTTTTACGAAAATAAAACTATTCCTAGTTTAATTATAACTAACTCTGAAATTAAAGACAAAAAATTATTAGAAAGAACTTTCTCATCAAAAGAAAACAAAGAAATTGTAATTAAAAAAGCAAAAACAAATGATGAAATTAATATTTCTAAACTTGCAGAAAAAAATGCCAAACAGGCTTTAACCCAAAAACTATACCAAACTGAAAGTAACAATAATCTAATCGACTCTCTAGCAAAAAAATTTGATCTGAACAATAATTTGAATTTAATAGAAGTATACGACAATAGCCATAATCAGGGGAATTACTCTATAGGAGCTTTGATATGTTTCGGTAATGAAGGATTTGTAAAAAAAAGATACAGAAAATTTAATATCAAAAATGAAAAAGTAAAAAATGATGATTACGGAATGATGAAAGAAGTACTTTTTAGAAGATTTTCTAGAGCTTTAATGGAAAAATCTGGATCTCTTTCTTTGCCAGAGCTAGTAATAATTGATGGAGGGAAAGGTCAATATTCTGTCAGTAGGGAAATTCTAAATGAATTAGGTTTGCATGATCTTCCAATTTTAGCAGTTGCAAAAGGTAAAAATAGAAATGCCGGTGAAGAAAAAATCTACCATAAAGGAAAAGAATACAATTTAAAAAAAAATGACCCTTTATTATTCTTTATACAAAGGTTGAGAGATGAAGCTCATAGATTTGCCATTAGTGCTCACAGAGCTAAAAGAAAAAAAGCATTAAGCAAATCTCTTTTAGATCAAATTGAGGGAATTGGAAAACAAAGAAAAAGAGCTTTGTTAAATTATTTTGGATCAGCTAGATCTGTCGAATCAGCAAGTCTTGAAGATTTAAAATCAGTAGAAGGAATTGAGGACAGTATTGCAAAAAAAATATATGATTATTTTCACGAATAAATGAAAAACAAAATACCAAATATATTAACAATAGGAAGGATCATTATAGTTCCAATTTTTGTATTCTCATTTTTCCTCCCTGGTTTTTATGGAGATATAATACCTTTTTCACTTTTCGTTCTCGCAAGTTTCACAGATTATTTGGATGGACTGCTAGCAAGATTTTTAAAAGAGGAGTCAAAACTTGGTGAAATGTTAGATCCTATTGCAGACAAAATATTAGTTGCCTCAGCGCTCATCCTATTGGTGATGAATGGGACAATTAAAAATTACGAGGTAATCGCTGCAATTATAATATTAACTAGAGAAATTCTTATTTCAGGTCTTAGGGAATTTTTGGCAAAAGTAAGTATTAAAATGCCTGTAACTGGCTTAACCAAGTTAAAAACATTTTTACAGATGCTTGCTATATCTATTCTTTTAACTGGAGAAAGTGGTAATAAAATTATTAATTTTCAAGATTATAATGCACAAGTAATCGGAATTATCTTATTATGGATTTCTGCTTTTTTAACTCTTTATACTGGTTACGACTATTTGGTCAAAAGTATTGATCATGCGATAAATGAAGACAATAAAAATTAAGCTGCGGTTTTTTTTCTTACTAAAGCTTGATAACTTTCTGATAAACTTTTAATTGTATCACAAACTTTAAATTTATAGTCTTGAATTTGAGAAACTGGTGTAACTTCAGCTGCTGTTCCAGTTAAAAAACATCCAACAAAATTTTTCATTTCTTCAGTTACAATTTTTCTTTCAACTACTTTAATCCCTTTTTCTTTCGCAATATGAATAACGGCCCGTCTTGTTATTCCGTCTAAAAAAGAATCTGGTATTGGTGTATGAATTTCATTATTTTTATTTTTAAAAAAAATATTAGCTCCTGTTGCTTCAGCAATATTGCCTTCGTGGTCAAGCATAAGAGAGTCGGTATATCCTTTGCTTTCAGCCTCATGCTTTGACAAAGTACAGATCATATAAAGTCCCGCCGCTTTAGTATCCCATGGGATTGAGTCTGGTGATGGTCTTCTCCAAGAAGAAATGTTTAATTTAATACCCTCAAGTTTTAATTTTGGATCAAAATATGAACCCCATTCCCATGTCGCTATCGCAACATGAATTTTATTTTTTTGTGCTGATATTGCCATCATTTCACTTCCTCGCCATACAACTGGTCTCACATAACCATTTTTTACTTTTTGAATGTTTACAATGTTTTTGCAGGCTTCATTAATTTGATTTTGATTAAATGGAATTTTAATTCCCATTCTCTTTGCAGAATAGAATAATCTCTCTGTATGTTCTTCTAGTTTAAATATTTCGCCATCATAAACTCTTTCGCCTTCAAAAACACAGCTGGCATAATGAAGTCCATGATTTAGAACATGAATTTTTGCATCTAACCAGTCAACTATATCTCCGTTAAACCACAGTTTGCCTGATCTTTTGTCGTAAGGTATCGTTTCCATAATAATTTAAATTAAACAATTTTTTAGTTACAAAAAAGTATATTTCTTAATAGAATAAGTCAATATAACTTACCATTTATGAAAGAACTACTTTATCTCAAAGATGATCAAATCAAGGATTTTATTCAACTGCTTTTTTATGCTTATAGAGAAACATTTTCTGATCCAAAAGAAATACTTGCAAAAAAGTTTCTTGGACCTGCTCACTTAAGAGCAATAAATTTAATAGAAAGAAATCCTGGAATTAATCCTAGTGAACTAATGTTTAAGCTAAAAATTACCAAACAAAGTTTAAATAGAGTTTTGAGAGACTTAATAAAATCAAAAATGATTAAACAAATTAAAGACGATACAGATACAAGAAAAAAAAATTTGTTTTTAGATAAAGATGGAAGAATTTTTTTTGATAAAGTATATGAATCACAAAAAAAAAGAATATTTAATGCCTTAAAAAATTCTGAACCAGATTCGGTAATCAAATTTAAAGAAGTTTTAAATAAAATAATTAATGAAAAAAAATAGTATACATATTCTCGTAGTAGATGATGATGACAGAATAAGAGAACTTATTAAAAAATATCTTCAAGATAATAATTTTTTAGTTTCTACAGCATCAGATGCAGCAAAAGCCAAAATAAAGCTTAATCTATTTATTTTTGATATAATAGTTTTAGATGTAATGATGCCAGGTCAGAGTGGTTTTGAACTTACAAAAGAAATAAAGAAAAAACTTACCGTACCCATCATAATGCTGACTGCAAAAGGTGAAGTAGAAAATAGAATAAAAGGTTTGGAATTAGGTGCTGATGACTATTTAGGAAAACCTTTTGAACCAAAAGAATTATTATTGAGAATTAAAAACATTATTTCTAAAAACAAAAAAATTGATATTAATAAGATCACCAAAATTGGAAAAGCAAAGGTAGATTTGAACAAAATGTCTATTCAATTAAACAACAAAACTAACAAAATAAACTTAGCTGAGAAAAAAGTTTTACTTGAAATGTTGTCTAATCCAGGAAAAACATATACTAGAATACAAATAGGACAAATTTCAAATATATCCCAAGAAAGATCGATAGATGTAATGATAACAAGATTAAGACAAAAAATTGAAATAGATCCAAAGAATCCAAAATATTTACAAACCATAAGAGGCTCAGGATATGTTCTCTGGATTGAATAGATTCTTAAAAATAATTTTACCTAAGCGTTTATTTTATAGATCTTTAATAATTGTAGCTGCACCTATAATTATTTTACAGTTAATAATAACCATAGTTTTTTTTGATAGTATTTGGATAAAGGCTAATAAAGGAATGACTAGATCTCTAGTTGGTGAATTAAAAACTTTAGTTGATGCTTATAATAGTCAAGAACAAATTGATTTTTTAACAAATAGTTATAAAAAAAATTTTGATTTTGTAATCAACATAAAAATAGAAGATTTACCGAAAGTTGACTCTGAAAGAAAATTTAGCCCAATGGATAGATCCTTGAGAAGAGAACTTAAATCTGCTTTTGGAAATCATAATTATTGGTTTAATACAACAAAGTATAAAGAAGTAGTCGAAATAAAAATAAAATCAAAAAATAGAGTTATTCAATTTTTTTTTCCTAGAGACAAGATTGCAACATCATCTGTAAGACTATTTATACTTTGGACAACAGTTCCTTCTTTGCTTCTTATACTAATTGCAATTATATTTTTAAAAAACCAAACAAGACCTATAGTTAATTTAGCTAAGGCAGCGGAGAAATTTGGGAAAGGTGATTATATTAATGAGTTTAAACCTTCAGGTGCATCGGAAATTAGAAAAGCAGCTTATGAATTTGACCGAATGGCAAAACGTATTAATAGACACTTAAACCAAAGATCTGAAATGCTGTCAGGCATAAGTCATGACTTGAGAACTCCACTTACAAGATTAAAACTTCAATTAGCTATGCTTAGTCAAAAAGAAATATCTAAACAAATGTCCAAAGATATAGATGAGATGGAAAAAATGCTCGATGACTATCTTCAATTTTCTAAAACTCAAACACACGAAAAGTCAGTTACTATAAACTGTAATGAATTTTTTAATGAAATTGTCGAAGAATCTAATAATAAAAACATCGTACTAAAAGTATCTGAAGAAACTAGATTAATAGCAAGAAGAAAGGCTCTCAAGAGATGTTTTAATAATTTGATTCAAAATGGATTATCTTATGGAAAAAAAGTTTACATTGAACTCAGTAAAACAGCTAATAGGTTGATTGTTTCAATAGAGGATGATGGTCCAGGAATTCCTAGGGAAGAATACCGTAATGTTTTTAAACCATTTTATAGATTAGATAAAAGTAGAAGTCTTAACAAGTCAGGTGTGGGTTTAGGTTTGTCAATTTCAGAAGACATAATAAATTCTCATGGTGGAAGTATCAATCTTTCAGAAAGCAAATATAAAGGACTTCAGGTTAAAGTATCTTTACCTTTTTGATTTTTTTTTTAACTTATTAATTTCTTTTGTTTGTTTTTCAACAATTTTTTTTAAAACTTCAAACTCTTCTTTTTGTACTAATTCTAATTTATCAACCAAATCTTCTTTTTTAAATTTAAGATCAGTTAACAATTGTTTTTTAACATCCTGAGATGTTAAAATGCCATTTTCTATGAAATCTGATATGACTTTTAATATTTTTTCTGACTTATTCATAATTAATCTTAGTTGATAAGAAAAATAATATCAATTATGTTATAAGTCCCCACATGTATATTCATAATCTTAACCCAATTATAATAGACTTAGAATTTATTGAAATTAGATGGTATTCTTTAGCCTATATTTTTGGAATTTTAATTGGTTGGTGGCTAGGTAAAAAAATTCTTAAATTTAGAACAAAATCTCAAAATATCTCATTAGATATTCAAAGTTTTGACGACTTGGTATCTTACATTATTATCTCGTTAATTATTGGTGGTAGAGTAGGATATATAGTATTTTATAATTTTACATATTACCTAAAAAATCCGATTGATATTTTCAAAATATGGGAAGGAGGAATGTCTTTTCATGGCGCTCTCTTAGGAGTTATTTTAGGGACCTATTTCTTTGCAAGAAGTAAAAAAGTTCAAACTTTTCTATATTTAGATGTAATAGCATGTGTATCGCCAATAGGTTTATTTTTTGGAAGAATTGCAAATTTTATAAATGCTGAACTTTATGGAACACCTACGAATGTAGGATGGTCTGTTATTTTTCCTACTGTAGATAATTTGCCAAGACATCCATCTCAGTTGTATGAAGCATTTTTAGAAGGAATTTTACTTTTTTTAATTCTAATTTTTTTAATATATTACAAAAAAATAAAAACAGGTTATTGTTCGAGTTTTTTTTTAATTTTATATGGTTTATTTAGAATCATAGCAGAAAGATTTAGAGAGCCTGATGCCCATATAGGTTACTTGTTCAATCTGTTTAGTCTTGGAACGGTTTTAAGTTTTTTAATGATAATAGCTGGGACTTTAATTTTATTTAAAATCAAAAATCAAAATGGATGAAATTCTTAACAAAGAGCCTATTAAAAGGGTCGATCAATTCATAAAAAAATTTGATCCAAAATTAAAAATATTAGTTTTAAATAATACAGCAAGAACGGCAAGTGATGCTTCGAAGTCGCTTGGATGTGAGTTAGGTGCCATTATAAAAAGTTTAGTTTTTAAGGCAAATAATGACTTTGTAATTTGTTTAGTTTCTGGTGATAAAAGATGCTCTTTAAATAAATTAAAAAAAATTTTAAAAAAAAATGACGTTGCGATGGCCAGTGCAGATGAAGTCAAAAAAAATACAGGATTTTCTATCGGTGGCGTAGCCCCAGTAGCTCATTTAAAAAAATTTAATATACTAATTGACAAATATTTAAGCAGATTTAATTATATTTACGGTGCCGCTGGTCATCCTGACTGTGTATTCAAAATAAGATATAATGAATTAATAAAATTAACAAATGGAACTGAAATAGATATCACTTCATGAGAGAAACCAAAACTTTGCCGATTGATAGATTTGTTGAATATATTCTTTATAATAATCAAGAAGGTTACTACTCAACTAAAAATCCTTTTGGAAAATCAGGTGATTTTATAACAGCTCCTGGAATATCTTTTTTATTTAGTGAAATGATTGCGATTTGGACAATTAGTTTTTGGGAAAGTTTAGGTAAACCAAAAAGATTTAATATTGTTGAATTGGGACCAGGTGATGGAAAATTATGTAATATATTGATTAGAACGTTTAAAAAATTTCCTAGTTTCTACAAATCGGTTAATATTTTTTTATATGAAAAAAGTAAATTTTTAAAAAATATTCAAAAAAATATCATAAACGAAAAAAATATTCATTGGATAGATAATTTTAAAAAAATAAAAAAAGGACCAATTCTCTTCTTTGGAAATGAATTTTTTGACTCAATACCAATAAAGCAGTTTGAAAAAAAAAATGATAAGGTATATGAAAAATATTTAGAAATAAAAAATAATTTTCCAACAAAAACAGTTTTGAGAAAAGCATCTAATAAAATTATCCGTGAGTTAAAAAAGTACAAACTTTTAAAAAATAATGGAATAGTGGAATATCCAAAATTAGGTTTTGAAGAGTTAAATGGAATTGCAAAAAAAATTAAGAAACATAATGGTGGTTTACTTTTAATCGACTATGGCTTTATGAAACAAAAAAATATAAACACTCTTCAATCCATAAAAGCCCACAAAAAAAACCACATTTTTAGTAATATTGGCAAATCAGATATTACCTCTTTAGTAAATTTTAAATTATTAAAAGATTATTTATCAAGTAATAATTTGACTTTAAACAAAATAGTATCACAAGGCTTTTTTTTAAAAAGAATAGGAATTTTAAACCGGGCTAGAATTATAAGTGGAAAAATGTCTTTTAAAGAAAAATCTGATTTATATTTCAGGCTTCATAGACTTTTGGACCCTAGTCAGATGGGAGAATTATTTAAAGTAATTTTTGCGTATAAAAGTAAAAAAAAATTTTTTTTAGGATTTCATTAATGTTTTTTTCAAAGAAATTAAGTCAATATAAAAATATAAAACACTGTTTTTTTTCCAAAAAAAATGGTTTTTCAAAAGGGATTTATAAAAGCCTTAATTGCGGACCTGGATCAAATGATAACAAACTAGATATTAAAAAGAATTTAGAATTAGTTCAAAAAAAAATGGATTTAAAAAATGATAATTTAATTTTAATGAATCAAACACATAGTAACAAAGTAATCGTGATTGATGATGAAAATAAAGGAAAAAAAAAATTTAATTCTGATGCTTTAATTACAAAATTAAAAGGTGTTGCCTTAGGAGTTTTAACTGCAGATTGTGTCCCAATAATTTTATATGATGAAAAGAATAAAATAATAAGTTCTATTCATGCTGGTTGGAAAGGTTCAATCTCTGGAATAATTGAAAATACTCTCTCAAAATTTAAAAAAATAGACTCAGATAATAAAATTATTGCAATAATTGGACCTTGTATTGGCAAAGATAGCTATGAAGTCGGAATGGACTTTTATGAAAATTTTTTAAAAGAATCAGAAAAAAATAAAAATTTTTTTTTAAAAAAAGAAAAAAATAAATTTTTTTTTGACATAAGAGGATATGTTAATAATAGATTAATAACTAATGGTATAACAAACATAGACAACATAAATATTGATACTTTTAAAGATGATGATAATTTCTTTAGTTATAGGAGATCAAAAAAGTTAGGTGAAACAGATTATGGGAGATGTATTTCAACTATATGTTTGATTTAAAATTAATTTGTTTGAAAATTCAAATAAATAACTGTATAAATAACTTGCTTTCATGAAAATTTTATCTGGAACAAGCAACCAAAAGCTTAGTAAGGATATCTCCAAGCAATTGAGATTAAAATTAGTTAATACAAACATCAAGAGATTTTCTGATGGAGAAATTTATGTTGAAATAAATGAAAACATAAGAGGAAATAGTGTTTTTGTTATACAATCTACTTCTACTCCTGCAAATGATAATTTGATGGAGTTGTTGTTAGTGATTGATGCTTTAAGAAGATCATCAGCAAAAAATATTACAGCTGTAATCCCATATTTTGGTTACGCAAGACAAGATAGAAAGGTTGCTCCAAGAACTTCTATATCAGCTAAAGTGGTTTCAAATTTAATTGCAAATGCGGGAGCTAACAGAGTTGTGACAGTAGACCTTCATGCAGGACAAATTCAAGGTTTTTTTGATATCCCAGTTGATAACTTATTTACTACACCACTATTTGCTAGGTACATCAAAAAAAAATGGAAAAATAAAAATTTAATTTGTGTATCTCCAGACGTTGGTGGAGTGCAAAGAGCGAGAGGGTTAGCTACAAAACTAAAAGCAGATTTAGCCATTATTGATAAGAGAAGACCAAAACCTGGAAAAGCTCAAGTTATGAATATAGTTGGCGATGTCAAAGGAAAGATATGTATAATAGTCGACGATATTATAGATAGTGGAGGAACTATTGTAAGTGCTGCTAATGCACTTAAAGAAAATGGGGCATTAGATGTATATGTATTTATAACCCACGCAGTTTTAAGCAACGATGCTGCTGATAAAATCAAAAAGTCGAAAGTAAAAAAATTAATAATAACCGATACAATAGATAACTCTAAAAAAATAAAAAATAACAATAAAATCGAGGTATTATCTATATCTTCTCTTATGGCAGAGGCAATAAAAAGAATTTCTAACTCTACTTCCGTATCAGATTTGTTCAATTAATACTTGTTTTATTTTTGAAGTTGAGTTAAATAGCACATCCAAATAATAACATGAGTAATTTAAAAGCTACAAAAAGAAATAGCACTTCAACGGGGCAAATAAATAAGCTTAGAGAAAAGGGTCTTATACCAGCAATCTTATACGGTGGAAAAGACAAAAATGCTAAAATTTCAGTTGAAAAAAAATCTGTTAAAGAAATTTTAAATTCAGATTCTTTTTTATCTAAAGTCATTGAGTTAGATATTGATGGAAAAAAACAAAAAGTTTTACCAAGAGAAGTTGCTTATAACGTGGTTTCTGATGAGCCAATTCATATAGATTTCATGAGAGTGGTCTCAGGATCAATTATAAAAATAGAAATACCTGTTAAATTTAAAAATCAGAATGAGTCCCCAGGTTTAAAACGAGGCGGCGTTTTAAATATAGTTAGGAGAAAAGTTGAGCTAAATTGTCCAGCCGATAAAATTCCTGATGATATAATTCTTGATCTTGGTGGTTTGGATATTGGTGCAAGCATCAAAATATCTTCTGTAAAACTACCTGAAAATGTTGCTCCAACGATTACTGACAGAGATTTTGTGATAGCGACTATTGCAGCTCCAACAATTGTTAAAGAACCAGAAAAACCTGCTGAAACAGAAGCTGTTGAAGGTGCAGAAGGAGAAACTCAAGTAGCTGAAGGTTCAACCGATGCTGCTCCAGCAAAAGATGGAGATCCAGCTAAAAAAGCGGATGCTCCTAAAAAAGATGAAAAAGGAAAAGATCAGTCTGGAGACAAAAAAGCTTCAAAACCTCCTGCAGATAAAAAACAACCTGAAAAGAAATAGTTAATATGCTTTTATTAGTCGGTTTAGGTAATCCAGGTTCGAACAGCACAAATAATAGACATAACATCGGATTCAAAATTATAGATGCAATTAACCAACATTTTAAACTTTCAAAACAAAAACCAAAGTTTAAAGGATTGCTCACGACTGGTGATATAAAAACAAAAAAAGTTTATGCTATTAAACCTCTTACTTTTATGAATAACTCAGGAACTGCAGTAAAAGAACTAATTGATTATTTTAAAATTGACTCAAAAGATGTGATTGTCTTTCATGATGATATGGACATTGACTTTGGAAAGGTAAAAGCAAAATTCGGTGGAAGTAGTGCTGGGCACAATGGTATTGAGTCCATAGATAAATTTATTGGCAAAGATTATTCTAGAGTAAGAATAGGTATAGGTCACCCTAAAACCAAAAAGAAAGTAAACAATCATGTTCTTGAAGATTTTAAAGAAGATGAAGAAGAAAAAATTCAACAAATCACTAATAATATTGTTGAATTAATTCCAACTTTAATAGAAAAAAAAATAGATTTATTTTCAAGTCAAGTTAATCAAAAACTTAATGGGTTTTAAATGTGGAATTGTTGGTTTGCCAAACGTTGGTAAATCAACATTGTTTAATGCTTTAACAGCTTCAAAAAAAGCAGAAGCAGCGAACTTTCCATTTTGTACAATTGACCCAAATATTGGAATAGCAGATGTTCTAGATGAGAGATTAGATCATTTAACAAAACTTTCTAAATCAAAAAAACAAGTTTATACAAATATAACCTTTGTTGATATTGCGGGATTAGTTAAAGGTGCATCTAAAGGTGAAGGATTGGGTAATAAATTTTTATCACATATAAGGGAAGTTGACGCTATTGTCCATTTAGTTAGATGTTTTGAATCTAGTAAAATTACTCATGTAAATTCTGAAATTAACCCAGTGAATGACTTGGAAACTATCAAAACAGAAATTATTTTATCCGATATAGACATAATCCAAAAAAAGCTTGAAAAAAATAAAAAAAAATCATTAAACGAAAAAGAAATAAATTTTTTAAACAAAAGACTTGATATCCTTAATGAAGGAAAGGATGAGATTATTAATGATGAAACTGAAAATAATTTTTTATCTAGTTTAGGATTATTAAGCATTAAGCCAAAAATTATTGTTTGTAATGTTAGCGAGGAAAGTTTGGGCTCAGGTAATAAATATACAGAAAATATTAAATCAAAATACTCTAGTGAAAAAATTATAACTATATGTGCCGATATTGAAGATCAAATTATGGGTCTAGATGTTAATGAGAGAGGAAAGTTTATGAAAGAAATAGGTTTAAAAAAAACAGGACTTAATCAATTAATTAAAGAAGGATATGACCTGCTTAAATTAGATACTTTTTTTACCTCTGGTCCTGAGGAAAGTAGAGCATGGACAGTTAAAAAAAATACATTGGCTCCAAAAGCTGCTGGTGTAATTCATACAGATTTTGAAAAAAACTTCATCAGAGCTGAAGCAGTAACATATGAGGATTTCTTAAAATATGGGGGTGTTGAAAAGTGTAAAGAAAATGGAAAGCTAAGGATTGAAGGTAAGGATTATATTGTTAAAGATGGAGATGTGTTACATTTCCGTGTCAACCCGTGACCAAAGTCTTTTCATACTAAAATAAACTAAAATAGTTAAAATAATTAAATATATTAAAACTTTCATTCCAGTTTTATGCCTTGTCTCAAGTTCAGGTTCTGCTGCCCATGCCAAAAATGTTGTGACATCTTTGGCCATTTGATCCTGAGTAGCGTCAGTACCATCTGAATAACTTATTAGTCCCTCCACTAAAGGATTGGACATTCTAATTCTATTTCCTTCCATGTATTTATTATAATAAACTCCATCGTCTAACTTAAAACCTTCGGGTGGTTCTGTATAACCCATAAGAACTGAATATATATAGTCAGCTCCACCTTTTCTTGCTTTTACTAAAACTGTCATGTCTGGGGGGTAAGCTCCACCATTTGCAGCTCTTGCTGCATTTGAATTAGGGTAAGGCGAGACAAACTTATCTGATGGTCTTCCAGGCCTAGTAAACATTTCACCATCTTCGTTTGGTCCATCAGTTACTTCAAAATTAGCTGCAATAGCTTTCACCTCTTCTATAGAAAATTCTGGACCCCCATCTTCATTCAAATTTCTATAGCTTAAGTATTGCATAGAATGGCAAGATGAACACACTTCTTGGTAAACCTGGTATCCTCTTTGAAGAGAAGAACGGTCAAATTTACCAGTAATACCTTTAAAGCTCCAATCAACTTTAAGCAAATCAATTTTTGGACCAGCAGCAAGGAGGCTTGTTGTGGAGTAAATAAGTACAATTAATGTAATTAATGTAATTTTTTTTTTTAACATAAAAACTACTCTTTAAGCACAGGTTCTGAAATGCTCATGGGTAACGGTTCAGTTTTTTCAATTTTACTTAAAAAAGGTAAAATAACTAAAAAATGTAAAAAGTAGTAAGCAGTACCAACTCTAGCAATTAATAGATAAATTCCTTCTGCAGGCATCGCACCAACATAACCTAATGCCATTATTGCAATAATCAAACACCAGAAAAAAATTCTATAGATTGGTCTAAAAACTGCTGATCTAACTTTGCTTTGATCTAACCATGGTAATGCTAGCAAGATAAAAAGTGATGCAAATAACAAAATAACACCGCCTAATTTATCTGGGACAGATCTTAAAATTGCATAGAAAGGTAATAAATACCACTCAGGGACTATATGAGTCGGTGTCACTAATGGATCTGCAGGTATGTAGTTATCTGGGTGTCCCAAAATATTTGGAGAAAAGAAAATAAATCCAGAAAAAATAATTATAAATATTAATAAAGCGAAAAGATCTTTGATCGTTATGTATGGATGAAAAGGAACCGTATCCTTTGAGGGTTTTTTTATATCTATACCTATTGGATTGTTATTTCCTGGAACATGAAGAGCCCATATATGTAAAACTACCAATCCAAGAATTATAAAAGGGAATAAATAGTGTAAACTAAAAAATCTAGTTAATGTTGGGTTATCAACTGAATATCCTCCCCATAACCAAGTCACTATACTATCTCCAACTAATGGAATAGCACTAAATAAGTTTGTAATAACAGTCGCTCCCCAAAAACTCATCTGTCCCCATGGTAAAACATATCCCATAAAAGCTGTAGCCATCATCAATATATAGATGAGCATACCTAATATCCAAATCATTTCTCTTGGTGATTTATAAGAGCCATAAAATAATGATCGAAAAATATGAATGTAAACTGCTAAAAAAAACATAGAGGCTCCGTTCGAATGAATATATCTTATTAACCATCCGTAGTTTACATCTCTCATAATGTGTTCGATGCTCTCAAATGCCATGTCTGCATGAGCAACATAGTGCATAGCCAAAACAAGTCCTGTAACTATTTGGGTAATTAAACAAAAAGTTAGTATTCCTCCAAAGGTCCACCAATAATTAAGATTTTTTGGCGTAGGATAATTTTTTAAATGATCACTTAAAGTTAATAATGGTAGCCTGTCGTTGAACCATTTTCCAAATCTAGATGACGGAATATAAGTTTGTTCACTCATAAATTTTTATCCTATTTTAATCGTATTGCTATCAACAAATTCATACTTTGGAACTTCCATGTTTGTAGGTGCTGGACCTTTTCTAATTCTTCCAGAAGTATCATAGTGCGATCCGTGACAAGGACAAAACCAACCGTTGTATTCTCCTTTGTTCGATAATGGAACACAGCCAAGATGAGTACATATACCTAACATTACAAGCCATTCCTCTTTTTTTACTCTATCTTCATCTTTTTCAGGATGTTTTAATTCTTCTAATTTAACTTTTTTAGCTTCAGCTATTTCTTCTGGAGTTCTTCTTTTAATAAAAACTGGTTTACCTCTCCAAAGAACAGTAATTGATTTTCCAGGTTCAACTGAGCTTATGTTTACTTCGGTTGAAGCTAAAGCTTCTACTGATTTGTCAGGATTCATTTGATCTATAAAAGGCCAAATAGCGGCACCTAAACCGACAGCACCTAAAGTATAGCTCGCAGTATACAAAAAATCTCTTCTATTTTTTTTTTCTTGTTTTTGATCCATTGTTAATTAGTTAAATTTAAACCCGTATTATTATTAAATAATGCTAATTCATAAAATTTGCTAGGGTCAGAATGACACATATTTTTATTAATTATAACGTTAAAATTATATATAAACTCATTACCTAACTATCACTTGAAAGTTGATTGGTAAAGAAATAATTATTTTAAATGATTAAAAGCATAGAAGTTAAAAAAAAACTTACTAATAACTGGTTTATTTTTTTACAGTCAGAGATATGTAGACAGTTTCAAAATTTAGAGAATTTAGCCTCTAAAAAAAAAGGATTAAAAAGCAAAAAGTTTTTTAAACAAACTTGGAAAAAAGAAAACCAAAATGAGGGTGGTGGAAATTCTTTTATACTTCAAAATGGAGAGGTTTTTGATAAAGTAGGCGTTAATCAATCTACAGTTTCTGGAAAATTTAAAAAGGAATTTGCCTCAAAAATACTAGGCGCAAGAAACAAAAATAAATACTGGGCTTCAGGAACTTCAGTTGTTGCTCATATGAAAAATCCTAAAATTCCTGCTTTACATTTCAATACAAGATTTATTGTAACATCAAAAGAGTGGTTTGGTGGAGGAATAGATGCAACACCTTGTTTAAACGATACTAAAGAAAAAATTAAATTTTACAACAAACTTAAAGAAATTTGTAAACATAACAAAAAAAACTATAAAAAGTATAAAGATTGGTGTGATAAATATTTTTATTTACCTCACCATGAAGAACCAAGAGGAATTGGAGGTTTGTTTTTTGACTATGAAACAAAAAAATGGGAAAATAATTTCAAATTTGTTAGAGAACTTGGCATAACTTTTATAGATATTGCAAAGAGTATGGTATTAAATAAAATTAACTCTAAATGGACAAAAAAAAATAAAAAACTTCAATTATTTAAAAGAGGAAAGTATGTTGAGTTTAATCTTTTGTATGATAGAGGAACTAAGTTTGGATTAAATTCAGGTGGCAATGTTAGGTCGATACTTATGTCTTTGCCTCCTAAACCTAAATGGAAATAAAAATGGAAAAAGAACCAATTACAGTTTCAGGACTCAAAAAACTCAAAGACGAATTGAGTGAATTAAAAAATGTTAAAAGACCAAAAATTGTTTCGGCTATAGCAGAAGCTAGATCACATGGAGATCTAAAAGAAAATGCAGAATATCATGCAGCAAAAGAACAGCAAGCTCAATTGGAAGGTAGAGTAATTGCAATTAACGATATCATTGCGAGAGCAAATGTAGTTGATGTAACTAAAATTGAAAATAATGGAAGTGTAATTTTTGGATCAACTGTAAAAGTTAAAGATTTAGAATCAAATAAACTTAAAGAATTTAGAATTGTTGGGCAAGATGAAGCTGATGTAAATAAAAATTTAATATATTTTAAATCCCCAATTGGTAAAGCTTTGATAAGTAAAAGTTTGGGTGAAATGGTAACAGTAAAAACACCTTCAGGTGAAAAAAATTTTGAAATTTTAGATATAAAATATATTTAATTTTTAATTTTTTGAGTTATTTGAGCTATCTTTTCATCTGTTAAATGATAATTATTTTCTACCCATGCTTTTTCTAGTTCTGATAAAACTATTCCAATTTTTTTTCCTTCTAAAAATCCTTTTTCAATTAGATATTTTCCACTGTAAGGGAATTTAGGAATATCTATTTTTTCAATTTCTTTTAATAATTTAGTTAACTGTACATAATCAAACTTTAAATTTTTAAAAAAAGACAAAATTGCAATTTTTTTCATTAAATTTTTTCCCAGAAAATAGGTATTTTTTTTTATATTCTTTTTAAAAAAGTTTTTTTCAGAACGAGATTTCAAATAATTTTTAGCTAATAAATTTAATTCATTTTTTAAATTATTTGATGCTTTATATTTATGACTAAAGTATTCATGATTATCAGTTTCATCTATTAAAAGGATACCAAGAATAATGCTATTACTTAAAATTAATGTTTTATCATTTTTAACAAACTTTAATTTCTTTAAACAATCTAAATATTTTAACTCTGGAAAAATAACGGAAAAAATATTTTTTAGTTTTTCATTTTTCAAAATATTATCAAAAGAATTGAAATCAATAATTTTTAGAAGTTCATTCAAAATTCTCTCTTTAGATAAATTTTTAATACCATCTAAATTTAAATTAATTGCATTTATTTCTGAATCATTTAGCTTTAAGCTGTTATATTTCAGAGAAAACCTTATAAAACGAATTATTCTCAGATAGTCCTCTTTTATTCTTTTTTCAGGATCTCCAATAAATTTTATAATTTTTTTTTTAAGATCTTTTACTCCTGACTGAGGATCAAAAATTTTTCCTTTTTGATCCATATAAATTGCATTAATTGTAAAGTCCCTTCTTTCAGAGTCCATCTTCCAATCGTTTGTATAATTGATTTTAGCATGTCTTCCATCTGTGCTGACATCTTTTCTTAAAGTTGTTATTTCAAATCTGCTCTTATTTACTACAAGTGTTAGAGATCCATGTTCAATTCCTGTTTCGATTACTTTAATATCTGTACTCGCGAGTTTTTTTATAATTTCATCTGGAGATAAAGTTGTTGCAATATCGATATCATCTACTTTTTCATTGTTTAAAAAGTTCCGTACACAACCTCCTACAAACATTGCAACTTTTTCATTTTTTTCTTTATTTTTTTCTAAAGCACCAAATAGTTTCTTTATTTCATTTGAATTATAAAAAGGGAAAAAAAAATTTTTAATCTTTTTAATAAAATAGTTATTTGAAGATAGTTTATTCATTTTTTGGCTGGGGCACTAGGATTCGAACCTAGGATGGTGGTACCAAAAACCACTGCCTTACCGCTTGGCTATGCCCCAATGTTATCGATTTGATATATCATAAAATTATACAATTAAATAGTTTTTGTAATTACACACCAATATCTTGGAAACCTTTTTTTGATAATTCTTAATCCTGATATGGCTAATTTTTGATTTTTGAACATTCCAAAACAAACTGAACCTGATCCTGTCATTCTAGAAAAAAGGCATCCTTTTTGAATAGATATACAATTTATAATCTTTCTTAAAACATTAAATTTTGAATAGGAAATTCTTTCCAGGTCATTTTGTTCTTTTTTTATAAAGTTTATAAATTCATTTTTCGATTTGATTGATGTTGGATCTTTAATTTTAGGAGAACTAAAATTCTTTACCCTTGAATAAATCTCTTTTGTTGAACATTTAAGGTAAGGGTAAACTAAAATGAAATAAAAATTAAATTTTTTTTTAAATTTTTTAACTTTTTTAAGACTTTCTTGAAAATTTTGTTTATTTGAAAAAAGTCTTAAATCTGAACCAATTTTTTTTTCAAAGTTGTTTAAAACAAAATTTGAAAGATCTTTTTTAGTAAAATATTTAATAAGAAAAGCTGCATTACTAGTCCCACCTCCTAAACCAGAATAGACTGGAACTTTTTTATTTATGATGACTTTATAATTGTTTTGACTAGGAATAACTTTGTTTTGCCTTAACAAAAACAAAGCGTCTAATACAGAATTTTTTGACTTGTTTACTGATTTTTTAAACTTACCTTTAAAAATAATATTATCTTTTTTACGATTAATTTTCTTTATTGATATAGTATCATGTAGTTTTAGCAAAAAAGTATTAGATTGAATATTGTGAAAACCGTTTGATAATTTATTTAAAACGCGCAGAGATAAATTAATCTTGCAATAAGATTTTATCATTTTTTATGTAAGTTTTAAGCCAAAAATAAGTTTTTGTTTTACAGATTTTTTTAATTTTTTTTCTGTTTTATCTAAACTAAGAACATATTTCCAATAATACCTAGCTTGAAGAAATTGTCCATTCATCCACAAAGCATCAGCGAAGTGATCGTTAACTATTGGATCTGATGGCATAATTCTAATTGCCATTTGAAGATATTCTTTTGCTTGTTTGTATTTTTCAAGTTTGAACAATGCCCAGCCCAAAGAGTCAATTATATAACCATCATTTTTTTTTAACTCGTTTGCTTTTTTTAACATTTTTAAAGATTTTTCAATATTTATTCCTTTTTCAATCCATGAGTATGCAAGATAATTTAAGACATATGCCTGATCTGGTGAAACGCTAAGTGAATTTAAAAAATCTTTTTCTGCTTCACTCCATTTTTCTATTCTCTCATATGAAATACCTCTACCATCTGTTGCTTTAGGGTAAAGGTAATGTGTATTGTCAATTAAATCTAAAACTTTTGTATATTTTTTTGCTGATTCAGCAAACATTTCATTATTTCTTAAAAATTCTGCATAGTCATAAATCTCGTAAATACTTGGATTTAAAATTTTATTATATCCATTTTTTAATAATCTAAATGCTTTATCCTTTTTTTCTTGTTCAATCAAAATATTTGCAATTTTTTTTAATGAGTGCCAGCTATAAATTGAACCTTTGTTTTTAATTGAATTATAAATATTCTCTGATTTTTTTAAATTATTTGTCATATAAAAATTTTCAGCATAGAGAGCATCAAATGAAACAAAATTTGAATTTAAATATTTTGCTAAATTTAAATAAAAATTTGATAAACTATACGCTCCTTGAGAGGCAAGGGCATTTCCTGTGATGTAAAATGTTTCAGCAACTACATGTGAAAGCTTTTTACAATCAAATTTATTTGAGAACATTTTTAGTTTTTTTTTACTCAACAAATCTATTTTCAATTGATTTAATATCAAACTTCTTGGATTAATTTTTAAAGAAGATTCTATTACTTCAAGTGCATCTTCTTTTTTTCCTATTTTTTTTAGATAATTAGCATGGAAAAAATTATATCTTGAAAAATTAATTTCCTGATCTAAATTTAATAATTTAAATTTCTGACTTGTAAGATTCGAGTCGTAAAAGCAATGTGCAAATGTAACCTGAATTTTTTTTATATTTTTAAACTTATTAGGAATGCTCTCAAATAAATTAATGCCTGATCTTTCATCTAAATTGGAGGCTGATATCCAATTATTTAATGATATGGTTAAAAAATCTTGAAAAGACCAATCAGAATTTTTTTCATTCAATTTTTTAAAATATTTTTGAGCTAGATCAATTCTGTTGTTTTTAAGAAAATAAACACCAACAACTAAATTACTTTCGAAATTGTCAATTCCTTTTCTTTCAAGAGTTCTGGAAAAATTAAAAACTTCATTAAATTTTTCTGAATTAACTAAAGAGTACTGATAAATCCTAGAAAATGATAAGTGAAGATCCTCTAATCCTTTAAGTTCTTTTAAAGACTTATAGGAACTCGCGTAATCGTTGTTTTGAAATGACAATACTCCGTAGAAATACTTGGATATTTTATCTACATCATAGTAATGATTTAAATTTCTACCATTCGCAACATCAAATATACTGAAGAAAAAAAATATGTATAACAAATATATGCGAAAGATTTTAAACTTTTTCATAAATCTATTTTATAATGATCAAAAAAAACAATATCAAATTAACAAAACTTCTTAAATATTATAGTTTAATAAATTACAATCTTATATACGATAATAAGCCTATAAATAGGTTTAAAAATAATAATTTTGATATGACAAACAAAAACTACAAAGATCATTCGCTAAAAAAACTCAAAATTTCTCTAAGTAATATCAAAAATTGTGAGTTAAAAAAAAATGCCAATAACCTAGTTTTTTCTGATGGAAATGCTAACTCTAAAATAATGATTGTTGGTGAGGGACCTGGAGCTAACGAAGATAAAGAGGGTTTACCATTTGTAGGTAGAGCGGGTCAATTATTGGATAAAATGCTCTTATCGATTAATCTTAATAGAAAAAATGTATATATAACAAATGTTGTAAATTTTAGACCTCCTCAAAATAGAAAACCTAGTGAGGATGAAATTGCAAGATATTTGCCTTATCTGATTAAGCATATCGAAATTATTAGTCCAAAAATATTGGTACTTTTAGGAAGCACCGCATTAAATGCTTTGGTAGGAAACAAAGAAGTAATATCTAAGGCACGTGGTAAATGGATAAATAAGAAAATAGGTAAGTGTTCTTCCTTTATAATAGCATCTTTTCATCCTGCTTTTTTAATGAGACAGCCAGAACAAAAAAAAATGGCTTGGATAGATCTTAAGATGATAAGAAAAAAAATTAGAGAACTTAAAATTAAAGTTGAAAAATAGTATACAAATTGCTGGTGTTGATGAGGTCGGGCGTGGTTGCTTAGCTGGACCAGTAGTATCAGCAGCAGTAATATTAAAAAAAGGTATAGATTTAAGAAATATTAGAGACTCTAAAAAAATTACTTTTTCAAATAGAATCAAAATAGCAAATTATATAAAAAAAAATTCTTTTTATTCAATTGGCTTAGCAACTGTCGATGAAATATTTAAGTTTAATATACTTAACGCATCCCTTATTTCGATGAACAGAGCAATTAAAAAATTATCAAAAAGACCTGATAAAATTTTGATAGATGGTATTTTTGCACCTGAGGGTCTTAAAAATTTTAAAACTATTATCAATGGAGATGAAAAAGTTAAATGTATTAGTGCAGCATCAATAATCGCTAAAACTTACAGGGATCTCCTCATGATAAAATTATCCGAAAAGTATAAAAACTACTCTTGGGAAAAAAATTTTGGCTATGGTACAAAAGCTCATTTAGAAGGATTAAAAAAATTTGGCGTAACCCTGCATCACAGAAAAGGGTTCAAACCCATACACAAGATATTGTCGAAATAGGAATCTTTAACACAAGAGGACTCTTTTTTTTTATAAATTGGTTTGACCCAAGATTCAATTTAAGGTTGAATCTAAAAATGTCAAAAATTTCCAACAAAATTATTAATGGAGATTGTTTAAAAGAATTGAAAAAAATTCCTGACAAATCTTTTAATTTAGTTTTTGCTGACCCTCCTTACAATTTACAAATTGGAGAAAAATTGACTAGACCTGATTCAAGTAAAGTGAATGGTGTTAATGATAAATGGGACCAGTTTGACAGCTTAAAACATTATGATGAATTTTGTAAAGTTTGGCTTACTGAATGTAAAAGAATTTTAAAAGATAATGGGAGCATCTGGGTTATAGGCTCCTACCATAATATTTTTCGTCTTGGTTACCACTTACAAAATTTAGACTTTTGGTTACTTAACGATATTATTTGGAGAAAAAATAATCCAATGCCTAATTTCAGAGGAACAAGATTTACTAACGCACACGAAACCTTGATCTGGGCTTCAAAAAGTAAAAAATCTAAATATACTTTTAATTATAGATCACTAAAATGCTTAAATGATGATTTACAAATGAGGTCGGATTGGATAATGCCAATTTGCAATGGAAAGGAAAGACTAAAGAAAAATGGAAAAAAAGTTCATTCTACTCAAAAGCCTGAAGCACTTCTTCACAGAATAATCTTAGCTTCAACTAACAAAGGGGATACTATATTTGATCCTTTTTTGGGTACAGGCACTACTGCAGTTGTTGCAAAAAAGTTAGGAAGAAATTACTTAGGCATAGAAAAAAATAAAAAATATTTTAAAGTAGCTCTGGAAAGAGTAAATAAAACAAAAGAAATTGACAATAATTACTTAGATACAATAGAAAATAACAAGTCTAAACCGAGAATACCATTTGGTTCACTTGTAGAACTAGGAATATTGAAACCTGGTACTACTTTATTTGATAATAAGAAAAAAATTAACGCAAAAGTAATGGTAGATGGCAGTATTAAGTATAAAGAGGCTGAGGGTTCAATTCATAAAGTTGCAGCTAAAATTATGGGCACTGAAAGCTATAATGGATGGACTTACTGGCATTGTGATGTCAATGGAACGGCTGTGTTAATAGATAGTCTTAGGCAAAAATTTATCTCAGAAAATCAGTTTTAACTTTTATAAACCTCACCAAAATAAGATTTGATAAATTTCTTTCTCTTAATTAAAATTTTCATGAAAAAATTTCTAATGTTTTGCATAATTAAACTAGAAAAATGAAAAATAAAAAAATTAAAATTTGATCTCTTTCTCACAATTATTGCTTTCTTATATCTTTCCTGAAAATAAGTATTTTGATTATCCAACTTTCCTTCTTTTAACAAATTAAATAATTCATAAGCACTTTCTATTGATTGTCCCGCGCCTTGAGCTAATGTTGGTAAAAAGCCATTAAAGGCATCTCCAATATAAAAAACTTTACTATTTGTGGATGGAACTATATTTGAAGTTGAATACAAAGGCCAAGATTGTAGATCACACTCAAAAATATTCTTAAAGTTTGGATTTTGAATTAGAACTTTTTGTTCTATTAAAGTTTTAATGTTTTTAGGATCATATTTTTTATCTCTTATTATACATACAAGATTAAGCTCATTATTTTTACTAATTGGATAGATAACTAAATGGCAATTTTTTCCCATCATCAAACTAATATTTTTTTCATTTATATTTAAATTAAACTTAGATTTTAAAATTGCTCTTACTGCAATAGCTTTTCTGAACTTTGGATCATTTTTTTTCTTTTCAAAAAAAGATCTTGTGTTAGAAAAAATTCCATCAGCAGCTATAACAAAATCAACTAGATCATTAGTATTGTCATCAAACTTAATAAAAATTTTTCCTTTTATTTCTGAAACTTCTTTAATTCTTTTCCCAAATCTCAAATGCTGGGTGTATATTTCTTCTTTTAAAAATTCAATTAGTGTGGATCTTTGTAAAGTAGTATATTTAATATCATTAGTATTAAACTGAGATAAATCTAAATTACATATTTTTTTATTTTTAATATTATAGAAATCAACATGATTTGGATGGTATATTTTATTATTATCTATCTTTTTAAAATCAATCTTATTTAAAATCTTTATGCTGTTTGGTGCCAATTGAATCCCATAACCTTCTTTAAGAGTAAGGCTACCTTCCCTTTCATATAGCGTAAACTCATGTTCTGAATATTTTTTTATTAAATTTGCAAGAGTGAGACCTGCTATACCTGCACCAATGATAGCTAATTTTTTTTTCATTAAAATAAAGTTGAAACTTGTCTAAATATTTTTTTTGTGAAACTCGGAATAAACTCTTTATTATTTTCTAAAGAATACCAATCATAGTTTTTTGGAATTTTATTAGAAAATTTATAATACAAATTTATATTTAATTTTAAATTAGATATTGAATTTTTATATTTTTTTAAAAAATTCCAGTTTTTATTTGCTGAAAAACCATTAGTTGCTTTAATCGTAGGAAGATTGAAATTTTTAAGAAAGCCCACTTGATTTTTTTTAGTAAGTGCTATTTGCTTCTTTTTATTTATATAACAAAAAATGTCATAATCTTTATTTTTTATCATTCTTTTACTAGTTGTTTCAATTTTATTTGAAGATTTAAAATACTTACAAGATTTATTCAAACAACAAATGATGCATTTTGGCTCTTTTGGTTTACATATTAACGCTCCAAACTCCATCAAAGCTTCAACGAAATCCGCGTTACGATTTGTAATAAAAAGTATTTTTTTGTTAAAAGTAATTAGTTTTTTAAAATTAATTTTTTTTTCCTCTTTATTTATATTTCTTGCTAATACTCTTTTAACATTGCCATCAATTGCTATAGTAGGATGATCATAAACCAAACCTAATAAGGCATTAGCTGTATATTCTCCAACGCCAGGAAGTCGCTTTACCTCTTCAAGTGTTTTAGGGAGAATAGATTTATGTTCCTTAACTAACTTTTGAGCTGAAGCTAGGAGGTGTCTTGCTCTTCTGTAATAACCAAGTCCTTCCCACATCTTTAAAATTTCCCTTTCATTACATTTTGATAAAGATTTCAGTGTTTTATATTTTTTTGTAAACTTATTAAAATATGGAATGACTGTTTTTACTTGAGTTTGTTGCAACATAAATTCACTAAGAAGTCTATAATACAGCTTTTTTTTTGATCTTTTACTAACACGCCAAGGCAATGATCTTTTGTTATTATCGTACCAAGAAAGAATTTTTTTTGATAAATTAATATTAATATGCATAACAAGAAAAACAATACTAATAAAACTACTAATTTCATACAAGGTTTAAGACCGTTTTCTAGTTCTTTACCACAAGGATTGAAAAAGATTCTAAGAAAAGGAGGGTATAATTTTTCAAGTATTGTTGATAACTGGAGTAAAGTAGTGGGACAAAATATTTCTAGTAACTGTTATCCTAGCTCAATAAAAATGGGTAAAGAGATGAACAATGGAACTTTAGTCGTTAATGTAATTCACGGTAATGAACTTGAAGTAGAATATAAAAAAAAGGAAATAATAGAAAAAATTAATAGTTTTTTTGGTTACAGATTAATTAACAAAATAAAATTGAAAATAGTTCAAGAAAAAAGAAATTTAATTAAAAAAAAATTAAATATAATCAACAATGAAAGAGATGATTTAAACAAAAAATTAGAGAAGATAAAAAATGAAAATCTAAAAAAATCTTTAAATAAACTTATTAAAGCTCATAATGATAAAAAGAATTAATGATATAAATTTCAATATTAATTTTATAAAAAAAATTATTTTAATAGCTCTATTTTTTATTATAATTTCTTGTGATAGGTTTGACAGGTCAAATAAAGAACTATCAGGACAAAAGCAAGTTGTTATTAAAGTCTTCTCTTCTTTAACATGTCCTCATTGTGCAGATTTTCATTTAAAGATAATAAATGAAATAAAAAAAGATTATATAGATCCAAATCTAGTAAAATTTGAACATATAAGTTTCCCTTTAGATTTAGCCGCCCTTAATGCTGAAAAAGTTTTAAGTTGTATTACAGATAAAGAAAAAAACTTCCAATTTTTAGGCTTGTTATATAAAAATCAGAGTAAATGGGCTTCTGGAAGTGACATAAATACTATAAATATCTCTATAAAAAAAATTGGCAAAGAGTTTGGACTTCGTGATAAAAATATGGATGAATGTTTAAATGATGAAAATATTCAAGATCAAATTTTAGATAAAAGGATCAATGCACAAAAAGCTTACAAAATTGAATCAACTCCTACAATTTTTATTAACGAAAAAAAATATAAAGGAAAGCACAGTTACAAAATATTTAAAAAAGAATTAGATAAAATACTTAAATAATGAAATTTAAAAAATTAGATATTGCTGGCTTTAAATCATTTTTTGATAAAACTACATTTTTAATTCAAGAGGGTTTAACAGGAATAGTTGGTCCCAATGGTTGTGGTAAATCAAATATTGTTGAAGCTCTAAGATGGTGCATGGGAGAAACTTCTGCAAAAAGTATGAGAGGTTCAGGCATGGAAGATGTAATATTTTCAGGAACATCAAGTAGACCACCAAAAAATATAGCTGAAGTTTCAGTTTTTCTAGAAAATTCTGATAAGGATGCTCCTTTACAATATAATGATTTAGATGAGGTGGTAATTACAAGAAAGATAGAAAAGGACAAAGGTTCAAAATATTATATAAACAATAAGGAAGTTAGAGCTAGAGATGCTCAAACGTTTTTTGCAGATCTTTCAACTGGCGCCCATTCTCCTTCTTTAATAAGTCAAGGCAAAATTGGTATGCTCGTTACTTCTAAACCTGTCGAAAGAAGATCTGTTTTGGAAGAAGCAGCGGGTATATCTGGAATACATGCGAGAAGGCAAGAAGCTGAGCTGAGACTTAATGCGGCAGAAAATAATTTAAAAAGAGCAGATGAATTAAAAAGACAACAAGAAAAACAACTAGAAAACTTAAAGAAACAAGCTGAAGAAGCAACAAGATATAAAGAAATCTCCAAAAAAATTAGAAGTATAGAAGCAGGCTTATATTTTTTGAAACTAAGTGAAATTGATAAAGATAAAAAACAAATATCGGAAAAAATTAGTGAGCAAGATGATGAAATCAGTGCAGTAAAAATAGATTTAAACCATAATAGTAATTTGTTAGAAGAGGAAAATAACAGACTAGCACCACTAAGAGACAGAAAAATGGAAAGTTTAGCAAAACTGCAAAAAATCAACTTGGATATGTCGAATTTGGATGAGGAGGAAACCAGAGTCAAAAATATTAAAATAAAATTAGAAAAAACTGTGGAAATGTTAAATTCCGACCTTGAAAGAGAAAAAAGTATATCTCTTGATGCCTCTTTAAATGAAAAAAGAATATTAGAGGAAAAAAATGAACTTTTGAAAACAGAAAGAACTTTATTTGAGAGTGAAGATAAATCTGAAAAAGAGCTTACGATTTCAAAAGCAAATTTAAAAGAACTGCAAAATGAGTTAAATGGATTTATTAATCTAATGGAAAACAATATTGACGCTGGAAAAAAAATAACTAAGGCTCATTTCCAAAGATTAAAACAATTAATTAATCAAATCACTTCATCGCAAGAAAAATATGCCTCATCGCTGGGAAAAAATGAGTCAATGAAAAATGACTCAATTAAACGTAAAGAGAGAATAAAAAATATTGACCTTGAACTTGAAAATTGGAAAAATTTAAAAACTAATTCTGAAAAAATGACTGTTGAACTAAATGAAAGAAAAAATAAAATAAAATTAGAAGTTGAAGAAAACCAAAAAAATCCTGAAAAAATTGCAACTATAAAAGGACAAAATATTCAAAATTTAGAAAATACAAAAAAAACAATAGAGGAAATTAATTTAGAACTAAGTAAGGCAGAAGAAAAATATAATTTAATTAATGAAAATTTGAAAACCGTTCAAGAAAAACTTGCAATCCTGAGAGAGAATAAAGCAAGAAATGAAGCTACAGTTGATGGAATTGAAAAAAGAAAAAAGGATTTAGTTTACTCGATAAGGAATGACCTTAAGATAGAGGAAGCAAATCTTCTTACTTCTTCAGATTTAAATTTTGTAGAGGTTAAAGATTTACCAAAAATTGAAAAACAAGAAGAAAAATTAGAAAAAACTAAAAAAGAAAGGGAAACCTTAGGTTCTGTGAATCTAAGAGCAGATGAGGAAACAAAAAAATATCAAGATGAAATAAAAAAAATGGAAGATGATAGAGCTGATCTTTATTCAGCTATAGTTAAGCTTAAAAGTAGCATTGATGAGCTTAACCAGAAAGGTAGAGAAAAACTTCTTGATGCATTTACAAAAATTAATAAAAAATTTAATGAGGTATACACTAAACTTTTTAGTGGAGGCAGTGCAAAGTTAGAGTTGGTTGACTCTGACGATCCTTTAGAAGCTGGATTAGAAATGTTAGTTTCTCCTCCTGGTAAAAGACTTCAGTCTATAACTCTTCTTTCTGGAGGAGAACAAGCTCTTACGGCTATATCATTAATTTTTGCTGTTTTTTTAGTCAACCCTTCACCAATATGTGTATTGGACGAAGTAGATGCACCTTTAGATGACGCCAATGTAACAAGATTTTGCTCACTTTTAGATGAGCTCGTTAAGATAACAAAAACTAAATTTGTTATAATTTCTCACCATTCTCTAACGATGTCTAGAATGCATAGACTATATGGTGTAACAATGCCAGAAAAAGGGGTAAGTCAATTGGTGGCGGTCGACTTGGAAAAGGCAGAAAAGTTAGTAGCTTAATTTAAGATGACAAAACCGAATGACTTCAAAACTCGCCTTAAGATTGCAAAAACTAAATTAAAAAGTAATTCATCTGTTGAGAGCAATAGAAAGGGCTTATTTATGGGCAATGCTTTTAAATTAGGCACTGAGCTAGTTGCTGCTGTAGGAGTTGGGACAATAATTGGGTTTATTTTAGATAGTTGGTTTGGTACTAAACCTTGGTTTATAATAATTTTCTTTTTTTTAGGTTCTGCAGCTGGAATTTTAAATGTTATAAGAGCAGCTAAGAGAATGCAAAAAGAGAATTAAACAAAGGAAAAAGCTATGGCTACAAATCCGATGCACCAATTTAATGTCTACAAAATAGGACCAGAAATAAAAATTGCTGGAGTAGATATTTCTTTTACAAATGCAAGTTTATTTATGGTTATCAGTGCAGCTTTAATTTGCCTAATATTGTTCTTTGGGACTAAAGAAAAAAGATTAATTCCAAATAAAATTCAGCTCATAACAGAAATGTTCTATAATTTTATTGCTAAAATGATAAGTGATACTGCTGGTTCCAAAGCTAAACCCTATTTTCCATTTATATTTAGTTTATTTATGTTTGTTTTATTTTGTAACATGATAGGTATGTTGCCTTACTCTTTTACTGTAACAAGTCACATAATTGTAACATTAATTTTAGCAATCTTTATTTTTTTATCAGTAACAATAATCGGTTTTATAAAACATGGATTTAGATATTTGAAAATTTTTGTACCTAGTGGTGTTCCAGCAGTTCTTCTACCTTTGATCACTGTAATTGAAATTATATCTTATTTAAGCAGACCAGTTAGTTTATCGGTAAGATTATTTGCTAATATGATGGCTGGTCATACAATGTTAAAAGTATTCGGTGGATTTGTAATTAGTTTAGGATTTATTGGTGGATGGTTACCACTTAGTTTTTCAGTAGCATTAACAGGATTAGAAATTTTGGTTGCATTTCTTCAAGCTTATGTATTTGCAATCTTAACATGCATCTATTTGAACGATGCATTAAATTTACACCATTAAAAACAAAGGAGGAATAATGGAGCTAGAAGCGGCAAAAATGATTGGAGCAGGTCTTGCTGCAATCGCGTTAGCAGGTGCTGGAGTAGGTATAGGTATAATCTTCGGTAACTACTTGTCAGGCGCAATGAGGAACCCTTCAGCAGCACAAAAGCAATTTCCTAATTTACTTTTAGGCTTTGCTTTAGCTGAAGCAACTGGACTTTTTGGTCTTGTTATTGCGTTAATAATTTTATTTGCATTTTAAATAAAAAGACAAGTTAATTTAGTATGAAAACATTTTTAGTGATGTTAGGAGCTTTAATAGCTTCTGAAGTGAGTTTGTTTGGAGCTGAGGCTGGAATGCCTCAGCTTGATCCAAAATATTGGTATTCACAAGCTTTCTGGCTAGTTTTGGTTTTTACTTTATTGTACTTAACAATTTCTAAATTTTTTGTTCCAAGAATAAAAAACAATCTAGATGATAGGGATAATAAAATTAAGGATGATCTTGACGAAGCAAAATCTTTGAAAGATTTAGCTGACAAGAAACTTTTAGAATATCAAGATATAATTAAAAATGGAAAAAAAGAGGTTCAAAAAATTTTATTAGAAAATAGAAATAAATTAAAAAATGAGATTAAAAATAAAAGAAATATTATTGAAAAAGAGATAGAGAAAGAAATTGAAAATGCTCAAAAAGAAATATTAAATTTAAAAAAAAATTCAATTAATGATATTTCAAAAATCTCGGGAGAAATAGCTTCTAAAATAATAGAAGAAATCTCTGGTGATAAATTAAATCAAAGTAGTATTGAAGCAGCAATAAAAGAGTCTTCAAAAAAAAATATTAACAACTTACTATGACAATAGACGCAACATTTTGGGTAGCAGTTTCTTTTATAATTTTTTTAGGATTATTGTTTTATTTTAAAATTCCGTTAAAAGTAAAGTCTTTGCTAGATGATAATATTAAAAACATAACAAATCAAATTAATGATGCAGAAAAACTTAAGGAAGAGGCAAAAAATATATTTAGTGAAAACGAAAAAAAAATTAGTAAGTCTAAATCTGAAATTAAAGGTATGATAGATAAAGCTAACGAAGAGGCTGAAAAAAACATCATTAAAACAAATACTGAATTTCATCAATTGATGGATAATCGAAAAAAAGACAGCGAAGAAAAAATTAGACAGATGAAAGAGCAGGCTCTTAAAGACATAAAAAATGCCTCTGTAAAAATTGCAATAGACTCAGTAGAAAAATTACTTAAAAATTCTTTAGATAAAAGTAAATTAGATAAACTCTTTGTTGCAAGTATTGAAGAAACAAAGATA
>MDSW01213774.1_pt1 | contig 48924 bp, 55 predicted proteins | sample 811171 | NCBI WGS metagenome assembly MDSW01 (sample SAMN05326641, study PRJNA326480) | marine metagenome | isolation source: seawater | place: Atlantic Ocean: North West | collected 2012
CACCTCCATTAGACCAATGTTTGCATATTATAGCCTTAACATTAATTTTTTCACATTCATCTTGAAGAATTTTCATTTCACTATCAGTATCTGCAATAAAGTGATTAATGGCAACAATTACAGGTAGGCCAAATTTTTTAATATTATTCACATGTCGATTTAGGTTGGCAAAACCTTCTTTGACAGCATCTACATTTTCTTTCCCAAGATTTTCCTTGGAAATTCCGCCATGCATTTTTAAAGCTCTAATTGTAGCTACAACAACAACAACGTCTGGATTTAATTTTGCCTTTCTGCATTTTATATTAAGAAACTTTTCTGCACCTAAATCAGCACCAAATCCAGCTTCTGTAACTACATAATCTGAAATTTTTAAACTAGTTTTGGTTGCAATTACACTGTTGCATCCGTGAGCAATATTTGCAAAAGGGCCCCCATGTATAATTGCAGGATTATTTTCAAGCGTTTGCACTAAATTCGGCATTAAGGCTTGTTTTAAAAGAACAGTCATTGGTCCTTCCGCTTTTAAATCCTTGGCAAAAATTGGTTTTTTATCTCGAGTATAGGCAATAGTAATATTTCCAAGTCGTCTTTCCAAGTCTTTTAAATTATTAGCCAAACAAAAAATAGCCATAACTTCTGAAGCAACTGTTATATTAAAGCCATCCATTCTAGGATATCCATTGGATATACCACCAAGGTTAGCAGTTATTTCTCTTAAAGCTCTATCATTTAGATCTAAACATCTTTTCCAGGATACTCTTCTTGAGTCTATACCAAGTTTGTTTCCCCAATAAATATGATTATCAATTAATGAAGCCAGAAGATTATTCGCAGAAGTAATTGCATGAAAGTCTCCTGTAAAATGTAAATTAATGTGTTCCATAGGTATTACTTGAGCATAACCCCCTCCAGCTGCACCACCTTTCATTCCAAAACTTGGACCAAGGCTTGGTTCTCTAAGGCATACAACACTTTGTTTACCAATCTTACAAAGACCATCACTAAGACCAACCGATGTTGTAGTTTTACCTTCTCCTGCTGGAGTAGGGGTAATTGCAGTTACGAGAATAAGTTTTGATTTCTTTTTTGGAAGTTTATCCAAAGAATTTATATCTATTTTTGCTATATGATGACCATAAGGTCTTAAGTCATTTTCATCTAAATTTAATTTTGAAGCAATTTCTTTTATATGCTTTTTTTTAGCTTTTCTTGCTATTTCAATATCCGACATAAAGAGTTAAAATAATTTCTTTGATTTTATAGACTATTTTTCTATAGGTTTAAATTCATTATTATCATTTATATCCAATGAAGAACTTGATATTAAATTTAGCCATTCAGAAGTTTTTTTTATTCCTCCAAAGGCATAAAAGTGCAGTTTTGCTAATTTTGAACTAGGCTGAAGCATTTTATAATCAGCTAAATCAGCAATTAGCTTATCAGGAGCTCTTGTAGTTGCTAGTTTTGTGATATTTAAAGCCTGTTTAGATAAAAAACGAATTGAGTTTCCAATACCACATGAAGTAGCATAGGAAACTAATGTTTTTAAAGTAGCTGGACCAGGTATCCCAGCATGAATTTCTAAATTATTATTAAGCATATCTAATTTTTTTTCCCAAGCTTCTAAAGTAGATGCTTCAAAGAAAAATTGAGTTACAAGATAAGATTTAAAATCAGCATTTTTTGCAAAAATATTTTTATCTATTATTGCTTGATCTAACTCTTTTTCAGAAACGTTAGGATTTCCTTCTGGATGACCTGCTAGCCCAACTTCTTCAAATTGATATTTTGATAATAAATCAGTTTTAAGAACATCAAGAGAAGAGGAAATTTCACCCTTTTGTTTTCCTTCACCACCTATAACTAAAATTTTTTTACAACCTGACTCTTCAGATAATCTACCTATATAATTTTCTAAATCTGATTTATCTTTCATTCGCCTTGAGGGCAAATGAGGTATAACTTGAAACCCTTCATCAGTAAGTCTTTTTGCTGTATCAACTATATTTAAATAATTTTCATCTGGCAAATATGTGATGTATATGGAGCTATCTAAAGGAACTAAATTTATAAATTGACCATATTTTTTATAAACATTAGGAGTAGTTTCTATAGAATAACTCTGTAATAATTTTTTAATATTTAATTCTTTTTGATTTATGTTCATATCTAATTTATTGAGATTAAAAACTTAACTTAAATTAAAAATATGTATTTTTCTATTATTACTTTTTATCAATTCAAAAAAAATCATGAAATTAATAACATACAAAAGCAAATAAAAAGCTTTTGTTCGTTTCATAAAATAAGAGGAACTGTTCTTATCGCAAAAGAAGGGATAAACGGGACTTTAGCTGGGGTAGAGAAATCTATTAATTTATTTTCCAAGGAATTAGAAAAAATTGGATTTAATAAATTAGAAAGTAAGAAATCAAAATCTGAATTCATGCCTTTTAACAGATTAAAAGTAAAAATAAAAAAGGAGATAGTTACTTTTAATAGTACTGATACTGATATTGAAAATAATAAAGGAAAATATATTGATTCAAATAAATGGAATTTATTAGTAGAAGATAAAGACACGTTATTAATTGATGTTAGAAATAATTTTGAGATAGAACTAGGTAGTTTTAAAGGTGCAATAAATCCATATACAAATAAATTTTCAGATTTTAAAAAGTATGTTGATAAAGATTTATTAGCTAATAAAAATAAAAAAATTGCTATTTTTTGTACTGGTGGTATCAGATGTGAAAAAGCTTCTTCTTATATGGTTGAAAAAGGTTTTAAAAATATTTTTCAACTTAAAGGTGGAATATTAAAATATCTTGAAAATATTTCAATTAGGGATTCTAAATGGGAAGGTGAATGTTTTGTTTTTGATAATAGGGTTTCAGTAAAAAATGAAATGGCAATTGGAACTTATGAATTATGCCACGCATGTAGGAACCCTGTAAGTAAGAAAGAAAGAAATTCTAAAAAATATGAAAAAGGGATTTCATGTCCAAAATGTTTTGGAAAGATATCAATTGCAAAAAAGAAGAAACTATTAGAACGAAATAAGCAAATTACAATTGCTAAAAAGAAGGGAATATACAACCCTTACATTAAATTTACACTTTCTGATTTTTTATAAAAAAAACTTTATTTAACTTTTATTTAGCTATATAGACCATTCATGGCAAAAAAAACTTACGCACTAAAACAGCTTTTACCGGAAGAAAAACCAGAAACTGGAACTAAGTATATAGTACGTAAACCAACAAAAGGTTTAAAAGTTGCGGAAAAGTTACGAGTTAAAAAATACGATCCTGTTCTTAAAAAACATGTTTGGTTTGTTGAAAAAAAAATGCCTCCTCATTCTAAATAACATTGTCATTTTTTTGTTTCTTTTTTTAATACATTAAAATAGATAATTATTTTTAATGAAAAGAGAGAAAGTTGCAATCATAGGCTCAGGAATATCAGGTTTAAGTGCTGCTTTTTTATTATCTAAAAAATTTGATGTTTATTTGTATGAAAAAAATAATATTTTAGGAGGTCATACAAGAACTATAGATTTTTTTGAAAAAAACAAAAAACTATCTATAGATACAGGCTTTATTGTATTTAACGAGATAAATTATCCTGATCTAATATCTTTTTTTAAAGTTTTAAAAGTAAAATATGAAAATTCAGAAATGTCTTTTTCTGTTTCTGATAAAAAATTAGATTTTGAATATGGTGGAAAAAATTTAAACTCTTTATTTGCAAAACGTAAAAATATTTTTTCATTAAAATTTATAATATTAATTTTCGAAATATTAAAACTTTATAAGTTATCCAAAGATCTTTATAAAAAAAATGATTTTATAAATAATATTACTATTGAGGAATTTTTAATAAAAAATAATTTTAGTCAAGATTTACGTGAATACCATGTCTATCCAATGATCTCTTCAATTTGGTCAGCAAGTAATGAAGAAGTAAAACAATTTCCCTTACAATCATTTATAAAATTTTTTTCAAATCATGGTTTATTTAACTTTAGAGATAGACCTCAATGGAAGTTTGTAGTTAATGGTAGTTATCATTATATTCAAAAATTAATTGATAAGAAATTATTTAAATATGAGACAAATTTTATTATACAAAATATAATTAGAAAAAATGATAAAATTGAAATAGTAAATGATAAAAATGATATTTATTCTTTTGATAAAATAGTTTTGGCCACACATGCAGATCAAGCAATAAATTTAATTGATAATTTATCAATTAATGAGAAAAAAATTTTATCTGAATTTAAATATTCTAGAAATTCAGCATTTCTTCATTGTGACGAAAGCTTTATGCCTAATAGAAAATTGATTTGGTCTAGTTGGAATTTTTTAAAAAAAACAAATAATAAAGAATTTTCACTAACATATTGGATGAACAAACTACAAAAAATAAAATCTGAAAAGAATTATTTTGTAACTATTAATCCTTCATCAATACCAGATAAAGTTATAGATAAAACCTTTTTTGAACATCCAATTTTTAATTTAAGAACTTTAAATGCTCAAAAAGAACTTTATAAAATTCAAGGAATTAAAAATACATATTATTGTGGAAGTTATTTTGGTTATGGTTTCCATGAAGATGGTATACAATCATCTGCATACATATCTGAATTATTAGGTATTAATTTGCCATGGAAAAGAAAAAAAAATTTTTTTAATCGTATTTTATAAAAATGTTATCAAGTCTTTATAATACAACTATAGTTCATCAGCGTTTTTATCCATTTAGTCATAAATTTAAATATTATCTTTTAAGTATGTGTATAGATTATGATGAATTAAATCTACTATCAGAAAAATTGAAAATTTTTTCATATAACAAATTTAATATTTTTTCATATTATGATAAGGACCATGGTTTTAGAGATACTCGATCTCTGAGAGATTTTGTAGAAACATTTTTAAGAAAAAATGATTTTAAATTTAAAAATTTGACTATAAAAATAATTTGTTTTCCACGTATTTTTGGATACGTTTTCAACCCTTTGTCGATTATATATTGCTATGAAAATAGAAAATTAATAGCAATTTTTTATGAGGTTAAAAATACATCCAATGAACAACATACTTATTGTTTTGCTAGCATCGAAAAAAATAATTTTAAAATTTATCGCCATAAATGTGATAAAAATTTTTATGTTTCTCCATTTATTGGAATGAAAGGTATATATAAATTTCGTAATTCATTATCTGATGATAAAATCTCTATTGTAATTGATTTGTATAATGAAAAAAATATAAAAGTACTATCTGCATCTCAATATGGTAATAATGTTCCTTTAAAATCTTCTACCTTTATGAAACAATTAATCTATAATCCATTACTCACTTTTAAGATTATTTCAGCAATATTATATGAAGCTTTTTTCATTTTTATAAAAGGTGGAAAATATTATAGTAGACAAAAGAAAATTTTAGATACAATTTCTTTTGAAGGTAAATTATAATACTCATATGTCTATATTTAATTTTGAAGCAACCTTAAAAAGAATAGCTAACAGTTTTTTTAGTAAAGTTGAAAAGGGCACTTTAGTTGTAATTTTTCCTGATAATGAAAAAATTTTTTATAAAGGTAAAGATAAAGGTTATTTAGCTGAGATAAAACTTTTAAATTACAAGGTATTTTTTAAAATAATCAATAGGGGGCCAGTTGGTTTTGCTGAATCTTATATGGATGGAGATTTTACAAGTAAAAATTTGTCTAATTTATTGTTATTTTCATATGATAATCAAAAGTATTTATTAAAAAATAAAAGAACTAATATAATTTTACAACAATATTTTAGATTCAAACATTTCCTTAATGAAAATACTAAAAATAAAAGTAAAAAAAATATTAGTTTTCATTATGATTTAGGTAATAACTTTTACAAACTTTGGCTAGATCCCTCTATGACTTATTCTTCAGCAATTTTTACTGACTCACAAAAAGATTTATATCAAGCTCAGGTAAATAAATATAACCAAATTGCAAAACCACTTAAATTGAACGAAAATTCTAGTTTGCTAGAAATAGGATGTGGCTGGGGAGGATTTTCAAGCTATGTTGCTAAAGAGTTTGGTACACAAGTAAAAGCTATTACGATATCAAGAGAGCAATATGAATTTGCATCCAAAAAAATTTTTAACGAGGGTCTATCGGAAAAAGTTTCAATAGAAATGAAAGATTATAGAGATATAGATGAAAAATATAGCAATATAGCCTCAATTGAAATGTTTGAAGCAGTAGGAAAAAAATATTGGGAAAGTTTTTTGAATGTTTTAAAGAATTCATTATCCAATAATGGTTTAGCTTCCATGCAAATTATTACGATAAAAGATGATAATGCTGAAAATTATCAAAATAATCCTGATTTTATCCAACAATATATTTTTCCTGGTGGGGTGCTTCCTTCAAAAAAACAATTGATGCTTCTCAGTAAACGTGTTGGAATATCTTGGTCTGAAGCTCGAAGTTTTAAAAACTCATATGCCAAGACTCTTAATATTTGGAATAATAAATTTCAAATGGTATGGCCAAATATTTCTGAACAAGGATTTTCAATAAGATTTAAAAAGATGTGGGAATACTATCTTTCTTACTGTGAAGCAGGTTTTATTTCTGGAGCTACTGATGTTTCTCAGTTTATTATAAAAAATTAATTTTTAGAAATTTCTTCATCATTAGCTATGGTTTTCTTTCTAGATCTATTTAATGATTTTTCTAATTCTTCATAAGAACATAAACCTATATCCATAGGGCTTTTTGATTCTAATATTGCTTCTCTGTAAGTACCATTGCGGATGGCCTCAACAGTATTTTTAGTAGAACCAGTAAGTTTTGCTATTTGTGAACTACTTAATTCAGTAGGATATCTTTTTATGAGCCATAAAATTGCATATGGTTTTTCTTGTCTAAGAGAAATGGGTGTATACTTAGTGTCTTTTTTTCTAGGAGGAAGGTTTTCAATTGTTTTTGATGAAATTAACTCTAAGTTAGCGGACGAATCATTTTCGCAACGTATAATTTCATCTTTAGTAAGTTGATTATTGTCAATAGGGTCGTATCCTTGCATACCTGTAGCAACATCACCATCAGCAATTCCTTGTACTTCTAGCTCATGTAATCCACAAAATTGTGATATTTGCAAAAAAGTTAAGGATGTATTTTCTATTAGCCACACAGCTGTAGCTTTAGGCATCAATGGTAGAGTCATAATTTTTCCTATAAATTAAAAATTAACTTATATAAATGCAAACTAAAAAAATATATATAAAAATTTGCATATGAACAATTTTATTGAATTTGAAGAAAATACTAAAGCTATAAAATCTATTAATTTAGATGATTTTAGCGTTGAAGACTTAGATGATTATATTTCTGAGCTAGATAAAGAAGCAAAAAGAGCTAAGGATGAAATTAAAAAAAGATTAAAAACTAAAGCAGATGCATTGAAATTTTTTAAATAATTACTTACTAATTTTTATCCCTTTAAACCTTTTTTCAAACCTAGCAACTTGACCTTCAGCATCATTTATACTTGCTTTTCCTCCAACCCAGGCAGGGTGTGATTTTGGATCAATCTCTAGTTTTAACTTATCTGAAGCCTTACCCCAAGTAGAGCGGGTTTTAAAAGTCGTGCCATCTGTCATAACAACTTCTATTTCATGATAGTCAGGATGTATATTTTTTTTCATTATTGTTGCTTATAGAGATAAAAAATTCAATGTAAAGTTAGATTATATTAAGTTTTTTAGCAATTTTCTCATGAATAATAGAATTTGAAGCAAGAATATCTTTTGATTCTATTGTCCATTCTTCTCCATTTGGTATTGTAATTTTTCCTCCAGCCTCCTTAACTAATAATACACCAGAAGAAACATCCCAAATATTCAAATTTCTTTCCCAGTAAGCATCTAATTTTCCAGCTGCTACAAATGCTAGATCTATAGATGCAGCGCCCATTCTTCTTAAACCTGAGCAATTTTTTGACATTACATCAATTTCTTCTAAATATTTTGAATAAATTTGATTAGCATGAGGGATACCAGTGCCAATTAAAGAATTAATTAGATCATTCCTTTTTGAAACTCTTAACCTTTTATTGTTGCACCAAGAACCTTTTCCTTTTGAAGCCCAATAAAATTCATTTAGTATTGGATTGAAAATAATTCCATCAGTAATTTCACCTTCAAATATTCGACCTATTACTATTCCAATTAAAGGAATTCCATGAATAAAATTAGTTGTTCCATCAATAGGATCAATAACAATTATTTCTTCATTACCTCTAATAGTGCTTTCTTCTTCAGTTATGTACGTTGCATCAGGATAATAGTATTTTAGCGTATCCAATAAAATTTGTTGTGTTTTAATATCAGCATTTGTTACGAAATCCCCTATATTTTTAGAATGTATTTGAAGATTTTCAATTTCACCAAAATCACGCAATAGATTTTTGCCTGCTTTTCTTGCAGCTTTCTCAAAAATATTTATAATTGGTGGTTGTAATTGCATATTATTTTTTTGATTTTTCAATATAACTTAAATCAGTTGAACTAATCACTATTGTATCTCCTACCTCAATAAATGGTGGCACAGATGTTTTTAATCCTCTTTCAAGTACTGCAGGTTTATATGAAGAAGCTGCAGTTTGTCCTTTAACAACTGCATCAGCTTCTACTACTTTAAATGAAATATGATCTGGCAATATAATTGAAACTGGTTGAGATTCATAAAATTGAATCATTATTAATTCATTTTCTTTTAACAACCTTGCTTGATCTTTATTAATTATATCATTTCCAATTTCAATTTGTTCAAAACTTATATTATCCATAAAATAAAATTTATTATCTTCTGTGTATAGATATTGACATTCTTTTTCATCTAGAATAGCTCTCTCAACACTCTCAGATGAACGAAATCTTTCGTTCATTTTAGTGCCATCTTTAAGTTCTTTTAGTTCAGCCTGAAGATAAGCACCACCCTTGCCAGGTTGTGTATGTTGGGTTTTTAAAACTTTCCATAATTTATTTTTTATTTCTAAAATATTTCCTACTTTGATTTGATTTCCGTCAATTTTCACCTTCGACCCCTTTAACTTTTTTAACGCTAATTTGTTATTATTTTATTAATTTTTTAAATTTTGAATGTCCTACTATACTAAAATTAGGATTAATTAAAACTTTATTTGCTGAGGCAATATTACTTAATTTTATAAACATTTCTTGATTTGATTTAACCTTTATATAATTAATTTTATTTTCTATTAGACTTAAAAATAGTCCATAATTATTTTTCGTATCAGCATAGGTTTTAAAATCAATCTCTTTAAAATCTTTGCATAGAAGATCTTTTAGCTCAATAAACCAATCAATCCCAAAACCATTAATTAAAGAATATTTTAAAAAAATAACAGGTATTAACTTTTTTTCTTTACTAGTTTTAATTATATCAACTGCTTCATGATATGTATTAAAAGAAAAACAATAATTTTTTATATTCACTCAAATAAATTTTTTTAAACACATCAATGTATCAATCATACGATTTGAAAAACCCCATTCATTGTCATACCAGGATAATATTCTACAAAATTTATCGTTAACAACTTGGGTTTGTGTTAAATCAAAAATAGAGCTACTTGAATTATGATTAAAATCAATTGATACAAGTGGCAGATCATTAATAGTTAATATACCGCTAAGATTTGTTTTTTTTGAAGCATTAATTATTGATTTATTAATAAATTCTACAGATGTTTTCTTTTTACTTAAAAATGTTAAATCTATTAACGAAACATTTGGAGTAGGAACCCTAATAGCTGTTCCGTCAAGTTTTCCTATCAATTTAGGGAGGACCAAGCCAATAGCTTTTGCTGCACCTGTAGAAGTAGGGATCATTGAAGTTGAAGCTGTTCTGGCTCTCCTAAAATCACTATGTGTTTGATCAACAGTTCTTTGATCTCCTGTAAAACTATGCACTGTTGTCATAAATCCTGATTGTATTCCTATAGTTTTATCCAAGACCATTGCTACAGGTGCCAAACAGTTAGTAGTGCAAGATCCGTTTGATATTATGTTATGTTTTCTTTTTAATGTGTTGCTATTAACTCCTTGAACAATTGTTGCATCTGCATTTGCAGCTGGCGCTGAAATGATTACCTTTTTAGCCCCTGCCTCTATATGAGCTTGAGATTTTTCTTTAGAAGTGAAAACACCGCTACACTCCAAAACTACATCAACATTTAATTTTTTCCAGGGTAAATTTTTTGGATTTATTTCTGAAAAAAAAGAGATTTTTTTATTTTTATATTTTAAGCCAGTTTTTGTTTTTTGGATATTCACTGGAAGTCTACCGTGAGTACTATCAAAATTAATTAAATGATAACTTGAGTCAATAGTACCTAATTCATTAATAGCCACTATATCAATATTATTTATTTTTTTTTCTAAAAATGCACGAAAAACTAACTTACCTATTCTGCCAAAACCATTTATTGCTACTCTCATATTTTAGCCCAATTTTTTAATTACTAATTTATACAAAGCTTCTGAAGTTATACCAAAATGTTCATAAAGTTGTTTATAAGGACCACTTGCGCCAAAAGATTTCATTCCTATAAAATTACTGCTTGGGACATATTTTTCCCACCCATTAATAACCCCTGCTTCTATAGCAAACAAATCTTTATTTCCTAAAATTTTTTCTTTCTCTTCATCTGAATTTTTTTCAAAAATTTCCCAGGAAGGAAAAGATATTACCCTAACATTTATATTGTCTTCTAATAATTTGTTAGAACATTCACATGCTATTTCCACTTCTGAACCAGAGGCTAATATAGTAGCTTGGTAATTATCATAATCAATTATTGCATGAGCACCTTTATTAATTGTATTATTTTTAATACTATCCCTAATGAGAGGAAGATTTTGTCTTGTTAAAACTAAGACTGTTGGAGTTTTTGATTCTATTGCAAATTTCCAAGAATCTATAGTTTCGATTATATCTGATGGTCTAATTACCGTTAAATTTGGAATAGCTCTCAGGGAAGCCAAATGTTCTATAGGTTGATGTGTAGGTCCGTCCTCACCTAAGCCTATAGAATCATGAGTCATAACATAAATAACTGGAAGATTCATTAAAGACGCTAATCTTATTGATGGTCTACAATAGTCAGTAAAAACTAAGAAAGTACCACCATACGGTCTGATTCCTCCATGCAAAGCAAGCCCATTCATTATCCCTGCCATGCCATGTTCTCTAATTCCATAATAAATGTAACTACCATTAAAATTATTTTTAGTTATAGGAATCATTTTTTTTGTTTTAGTATTATTTGAACCAGTAAGGTCAGCAGAACCTCCTATTAAATTTTCTATTTCGGACGTGAAAATCTCAAGTGAAAATTCACTTGCTTTTCTAGAAGCACAATTTGTTTTTTCTTTAAAATGTTTGTTTTTAAATTCATCTATTTTTGCATCAAGATTTTTTGGCAATACATTAGAAAAGAACTTCTTATAATTTTCAGAAGTAATAGTTTTGTTGTTAAATTTAATCCATTTTTCTTTAATTTCTTTATTTCTATTTGCAAAACTTCTCCAATCTGCAAGAAAATCTTTTGGAATTTCAAAATTACTAAAATTCCAATTTAAATTTTTTCGAGTAAGCTCTATTTCTTCATCTCCCAAAGGTGATCCATGAGAAGATGATTTAGACTCTTTATTTGGTGAACCAAAACCTATTTTAGTTTTACAAGCAATAAGTGTTGGCTGATTACATTTTTTTGCTTTCTCAATCGCATTAAATATTTCTTGGTGATTGTGTCCGTTTATACTTAGTGTATTCCATCCATAGGCTTGGTATCTTTTAATAGTGTCTTCAGAAATACTTAAATCAGTTGCACCATCTATAGAAATAGAATTATCATCAAAAAAAATAATCAATTTAGATAACTGTAAATGACCTGCTAAACTGGAAGCTTCATGACTCAAACCTTCCATTAAACAACCATCACCAGCAAAAACATATGTATAGTGATCTATGGTTTGTTTCCCAAATTTTTGTTGTAAAATTTGTTCAGCTAAAGCAATACCAACTCCATTAGCCAATCCTTGAGACAAAGGACCAGTTGTTGTTTCAATGCCTGCTAGTTCACCATATTCAGGATGTCCTGCTGTTGGAGAGCCTAGCTGACGAAAGTTCTTTAAATTTTCTAGAGAGATATCTTTGTATCCAGTTAAATATAGTGCAGCATACAATAACATTGATCCGTGACCATTTGAGATTATTAATCTATCACGATCTATCCAAGATGGGTCGAGTGGATCAAATTTTAGGTGATATTTAAATAGAACTGTTGCAATATCTGCCATACCCATCGGCATTCCAGGATGACCAGAGTTAGCCTGCTGAACCGCATCAATTGCAAGGAACCTAATGCAATTGGCTAATTTCTCAAGATTTGACGAATTTATAGTATTTGATTTCAATTTAGTCCTGCTTAGAATGCTTTTATACTAATATTTAATTTCAATAAAGTGACAATTTAATCAAATAAAACTATAAATAAGTATGCAACTATTAAAAAAAATAGAAAAATTAAAAAAATCTATTCAAGAAACTGATCAATTAGTTGAAGAATTGATAGCAAGCTTAAAAGCCCAAGAATTAAAATCTGAAAATAAAGAAAAAAAGATATTAAAATTGAAAGATGAAGTTCGCGTAAATGTTGAAAAAATTGATAAAATTATAGCAGATTATTACAATGCCAATAATTAAAACTAAAATTTTAGGATCTCAATTTGAAATCAATTATGAAGAAAAAGAGTATGATAAATTAATAAATTTAATTAATAATTTCAAAAAACGTTTAAGTGAGTTTCCTAATGATGGCAGAACAAGTAACAATTTTATTATTTTTTTAACAGCTTTAAAAATTGAAGATGAATTAGAGGAACTTAAAAAATTAAACAATAAAAGTAAAGACCAACAAAATATAGTTGAAGATCAGAATCTTATTATTGAAAAATTAAAAAAAGAAATAGTACTATTGAATGATAATATTAAACAATTAGAATCAAATAAAAGATCTGAAGAAAGTGATTTTTCCAAAACTTATGAAAATATATCTCAATTAGAAAGTGAAATTGAAATCATAAAAAGAAAAATCAAAACAGCACTAGATGAATAAAAGCATTAATTTATTAAAAAAAGAACAAAGAAATATTGCTATTAAAAAAAGGTTAAAAATTAAAGATTTCACTAATTTAAAAAATAATTTTTATTATAAAAAAATATGCCAAAATAACTGGTTTAATCAAAGTAAAACAATTGCAAGTTTTCTATCAATAAATACTGAGATTTCTACAATAGAAATTAATAATTTTATTCAATCATCAAATAAAATTTTATGTTTACCTTCAATTGTTGAGAAAAGTAATGGAGTGTTAGTTTTTAAAAGTTTTTCTAATATAGATAAACTAACTATAGGTAAATTTGGAATTAAAGAGCCCTTAAATACAAAAATCTATTTGCCAGATATAATTTTAGTTCCTTGCTTAGCTTTTGATAATAGTGGACACAGACTAGGATATGGTGGAGGTTATTATGATAGATCAATTTCTTACTTAAAATCAATAGAACATGATTTTGTTACAATTGGCTTGGCTTATGATGATCAAAGAGTAGAAAAAGTTGTTCATGATAATTATGATCAAAAATTAAACTATATTTTAACAGAAAAACAATTATATAAAGTTTCGTGAAAATAATATTTATTGGAGATATAGTAGGGAAGTCAGGCAGAGAATCAGTAAAAAAAAATTTACCCATTATAAGAGATCAATACAATCCTGATGTGATTATAGCTAATGCGGAAAATGCAGCATCAGGTTATGGATTAACAAAAAAATTATCAATAGAGTTATTTGAATTAGGTATTGATATAATTACATTAGGGAATCATTCATGGGATCAAAAAGAAATGTTATCTTACATAGAGGAAAAACCTCAAATAGTAAGAGCTATAAATTATCCTGAGGGAACTCCAGGAAAAGGTTTTTATAGATTAGAATTAATGGATGGTAGATCTATAGTTGTTATTCAAGTTTTGCTAAGATTATTTATGGGTATGTCTCTTGATGATCCTTTTAAATTAGTTGAAAAATATTTAAAATCAGAAATAATGGGATCTACATGTAATGCAATTTTATTGGATATGCATGGAGAAGCTACATCAGAAAAAAATGCATTAGGCCATTTTTTAGATGGCAAGGTGACAGCAATTTTAGGCACCCATACTCATATACCTACTTCAGATGCTATTATCTTAGATAATGGGACAGCTTATCAATCTGATGTAGGGATGACTGGAGATTATAATTCAGTAATTGGCATGGATAAGGATGGTCCAATACATAGTTTTGTTAAAGGCTATCGCCAAGATGGAAGATTTGTTGTTGCTAACGGTAATGGTAAAACCTGCGGTTGCTACGTAGAAAGTGATGATATTACTGGTTTAGCTTTAAAAATTGAAACTTTTCAAATGTAATTTTACACATAATAGACATAATATCATTGTAATTTAAACTTTAAATTAAAGACTTTACTAATAACGAAGAAGATATCTATAAATGTATTATGGCAGGTCATTCTAAATTTAAAAATATTATGCATCGAAAAGGTGCTCAAGATAAAAAAAGAGCAAAAATTTTTTCTCGCTTAGGGAGAGAAATATCAGTTTCTGTTAAATCTGGAGGGGCTGACCCAGAGAGCAACATTCGTCTTCGTTCAGCAATAAATACAGCTAAGGCTCTTAATATGCCTAAAGATAATATTGAAAGAGCTATCAAAAAAGGAGAAGGCAATGATGCAGACTCAAATTATGAAGAAGTTAGATATGAAGGGTATGGTCCTGACGGAGTTGCTATTATTGTAGAGGCAATGACGAATAATAAAAACAGAACTGCTGCAGAAATAAGATCAATTTTCAGCAAATCTGGAGGTAATTTAGGTGAAAGCGGCAGTGTTAGTTTTGGATTTAAAAGATTAGGTTCAATTTCTCTTAAAAAAGAATTGACTTCAGAAGAGGAGCTTTTTGAATTTGTAGTTGAAAATGGTTCAGAAGATTTAGAAATAAATGAAGAGGAATATATTATATACTGTGATCAATCTATTTTACATGAATTAAATGAAAAAATTATTACTAAATTTGGCCAAACAAATTATGCGAATTTAATTTGGAAAAATGATACGTCTATTTTTGTACAAAAAGATTCTGCAGAAAAATTATTTAAATTATTAAATTCACTTGAAGAGAATGAAGATGTTCAGCTTGTATCTTCTAATTTTGAAGTGAGCGACGAAATACTCGCATCATTAACATGACTAGAAAGGAATTTGATGACTGATAAAGCATGGAAGAAGCGTGAAAGAGATGTTGCAGGTTATTTTAAAGGTATGAGAACTCCATTAAGTGGTGGTAATGGAAAAGTAACTAGAGCAGATGTTATTCATGATAGTTTATTTATAGAATGCAAATTAAGAGCAAAACACACCGTTGTTTCTTTATGGGATGAAACTGCAAAATTAGCTAAATTAGAGAAGAAAACACCTGTAATAGCTTTATGTGAAAAAAATAGACCTGGTTTTTGGGTTATGGTTCATAGTAGCGATTTAGAAAAAGTAAAAGATATAAAAAAAATTAATAATGAAAATGAAGAGGAATAAATTATGGAAGAAATAACAATTGCATCAAATTTAGCATCAGAAAGTGTTGACTTTTCATTATTTTCTCTTTTTTTAAGAGCCGATTTAGTTGTTAAATCTGTTATCATTATATTAATCTTATCTTCAATCTATTCATGGAATATTATAATTAGTAAGTTAATTCGCATGCAAAGATTAAATAAGCTTGATAAAGAATTTGATGAGATTTTTTGGTCAGGAAATTCTTTTGAAGATTTATATGAAACATTCAACTATAATCTAAGTGACCCTAAATCTAAAATTTTTTGTTCGGCTATAGCTGAATGGCGTAAAAGTAAAAGTAATACTTCGATTAAACCTCAGGAAATTAATTCTTTGAAAGAAAGGATGGGCAGATCAATGCAAGTAACTTTTAATAAAGAATCAGAAATAATCGAAAAAAATTTAACTTTTTTGGCTACAGCTGGGTCAACCGCGCCCTTTATTGGTCTTTTTGGTACTGTTTGGGGAATAATGAATAGTTTTAAGTCAATCGCAATAGCTCAAAATACAAATTTGGCTGTTGTAGCTCCTGGTATTGCAGAAGCTCTTTTTGCGACTGCATTAGGATTATTTGTAGCTATACCAGCAGTTGTGGCCTACAACAAAATTACAAGTGATTTGTCCAAATATTTCATTTCATTGGAAACTTTTATGGATGAATTTACAACTATATTTTTTCGACAACTAGAAAATAAATAAATTGCAAACTTTTCAGAATAAAAATAATAAAAGAAGTAAGCGCTACACGCAGCTTAGTGAAATTAATGTAACACCTTTTGTTGATGTAATGCTTGTATTATTAATTGTTTTTATGGTTACGGCACCATTATTAACTGTGGGTATTCCAGTTGATTTACCTAAAGTAAAAGCAAATGCCTTAACTGATCAAAAAGATCCAATTGAGATAACCGTTAAACTTGATGGACTTGTTTATTTAGGAGAATCTAAAGTTGAGCTTGAAAATTTAATACCACGTTTAAATGCTATTACCGATCAAAACACTGAAGCCAGAATTTATGTAAGAGGTGATAGAGTTGTTGCATATGGAAGAGTGATGGAAATTATGTCAATAATCAATTCAGCAGGCTATGTAAAAGTTGCCTTAGTGGCTCAAAATCCATCAGATTAAATTTATGAATCTTTTAGTTTTAAGAAATAACAAGATATTTGCTTTGTTAGAAAACTATAAGAGTGAATACTTAGGGTTTTATTTTTCTTTTGTTCTTCATTTGATATTACTATTGTTTGCAATAGGTTTGCCAAATTTTTTTGAACCAGAACAACCTTTAGTTCCAGCTATTATACCAATAGAAATTATTAATGTTTCTGATGTAACTTCTATACCCAAAGATTTTAAAGATAACAAAAATTCAGAAATAAAACAAAAAAAAATTGAAGTTAAGGAAAAAAAATTTAATTCTTCAGAGAATCAAAAAATAAATAAGATAGAGGTTAAAGATCTAAAAAAAATTGAAAATACTAATGTAAATAAAGTTACAGAACCCAAAATTGAAAAACTTGTTTCACAAAAAAAAAATATTACGATTAATGAAAAAAAAGAAATACCAATAGAATTACCAAAAGATAAAATTAAAATTGAAACAAATGATTTTGAGAGTTTGCCAACAAAAAAAATTAAACCTAAATTAAAACCACAACCTAAAAAGCTAGAACAAAATATCAATAGTGATGTCTTAGTAGAACCAAAACCAAAACCTTCTCAAAAATCAGAGATAGTACAAGACAAAAAATTTAAACCAAAACCAAAACCAGAGCCTGAATTCAATATAGCTAGCATGTTAAAAGATTTACGTAATGAAAATTCTACTCCAAAATTAGATAATGAAGATAAAAAAGAAGAAGAAGAAATTATTAACAAAAAAGATGAACAAATTACTGAAGAACCTGCACAATTATCAATAAGTGAAACAGATTTAGTTCTTCAACAATTAAGAAAATGTTTTGTTTCACCAGCTGGAGCTAAAATTAAAAAGACAATGTTTGTAAAAATTTCTGCAAAAATTCAAAAAAATAGGAGGGTTTTGGAGAATTCTATCCGTATTGTTGACACAAATATATCTAAAAGTAACCCTGTTTATGGACCAATCACTGAAAGTGCTATGAGAACCCTTTTAAATCCTGAATGCATACCATTAAAGTTGCCAGAAGATAAATATAATTTTTGGAAAAACTTAACAATCAACTTTGATTATAGTGTAATGAGAGGTAATTAAACTGATGAAGTTTTTTTTATATTTTTTTATTTTAGTTTTTTTATTTAGCTCTAAGTTATTTTCTTTAGATCTGACTATAACTCAAGGAACAATAAAACCAACACCAATAGCGATTACTAATTTTTATTCAATTAATGATTCAGCAAAAAAAATTGGAAAAAATATATCTACTGTAATATCTGATAATTTAGAACGTTCAGGTCTTTTCTTGCCTATTAATCAAAAAGCTTTTATTCAAAATGAGGAATCACTTTCAAATGGTCCAAGATTTGAAGATTGGAAAGTTATTAAATCACAACATTTAGTTTCTGGAAAAATAATTGCTAAAGAAAATAAAATTTCTGTAGAGTTTAGATTGTATGATGTTTTTGCACAAAAAGAATTACTTGCTAAAAAATATGAAACCTCAAAAAAAAATTGGAGAAGGGTTTCCCATATTATTTCTGATGCTATTTTTTCTAGAGTGACAGGTGATAGTGGTTATTTTGATACAAGAATTGTTTATGTAGCTGAAACTGGTCCAAAAGATAATAAACAAAAAAGATTAGCTATTATGGATCAAGATCAAGCAAATCACAGATTTTTAACAGATGGTTCTTATCTAGTATTGACTCCTAGGTTTTCTCCAAATTCTCAAAAAATAACTTACATGTCATATGTAAATAGAAATAATCCTAGAGTTTACATTCTTGATATAGAAACTGGTCAACAAGAAATTGTCGGAGAGTTTCCGGGTATGACTTTTGCTCCACGTTTCTCTCCAGATGGCAAAAAAATAGTTATGTCTTATGCAGATCCTCAAATTGGAAATTCTGAAATATATATACTAGATCTTGGAACAAGAGTTTCTAAAAGAATAACAAACAGTTCAGCGATAGATGTTTCAGCAAGTTTTTCTCCAGATGGTAAAAAAATTGTTTTTAATTCTGATAGAAGTGGAAGGAGACACCTTTATATTGCATCAATAAATGGAAAAGATACAAAAAGAATAAGCAGAGAAGCTGGTAGTTATTATACACCTGTTTGGTCACCAAGAGGAGATTTTATAGCTTTTACTAAACAACAAGGCGGGCAATTTTATATAGGGGTTATGGAAATTGATGGCTCAAATGAAAGAATGATAGCTAAATCTTTTCATGTTGAAGGCCCAACCTGGTCTCCAAATGGGAGATATTTAATGTATTTCAAAGAAAATCGTACTGCAGAAGATGGAAGTGGGGGTGAATCAAGTTTATATTCGATAGATTTAACTGGATATAATGAAAGAAAAATTATTACTCCTTTAGGGGGATCTGATCCAGCTTGGTCACCATTAATGCATTAATATGCTGAAATATTCAATTTTTGTTGCTAATTTCAACAAAAAAATATGTGAAATAAATAAAAAAATGCTATTAGAAACTGAGTTAATTAAATAAAGGCAAAGTATTAAGGGAGTTTCATAATGTTTTATAAGATTTTATTATCTATTTTATTAGCAGTTTTTATATCTGCTTGTACAACTAAACCAAAAGATACTGCAGATGCTTCAGGTTCAGGTTCTAGCACAACATCTGATAGTGGTGCAGAAGGAACAATACTTGAAACAGCAGGCACTGGTGTTGTCGCTGGTTCTCAAGAAGACTTGATAGTCAATGTTGGAGATAGAGTTTTCTTTAACTATGATAGTGCTGAATTAGATTCTGACGCTCAAGAATTATTACAAGATCAAGCAGCATGGATGAAGCAACACAATATTCAATCAATAACAATTGAAGGCCATTGTGATGAAAGAGGAACAAGAGAATACAACTTGGCATTAGGTGAAAAAAGAGCTCAAGCAGTCAAGAATTATTTAAGTAGCCTATCAGTAACTGCTGACATAAACACAATTAGTTATGGTAAAGAAAGACCTGCTGTTATTGGTTCAAATGACGGTGCGTGGAGTCAAAATAGGAGATCAGTTACTACTGTTAATTAAGTCTAATTTTTTAATACTTTGTGAGGCGCTAACTTGTAAAAAAGTTAGCGCCATATTTTAGTCTAATATTTAAAGTATTTTTTAGAGATGTTTAGATTTTTTCTTATATTTTTTCTTTTCTTTTCTCCAGTAACGTTATTTGCCGAAGATTCTTTTTTAACTTTAAAGCAACAACTTGATAGACTTCAAAGAGAGGTTAGTGATTTGTCAAAATCAGTATACAGTAGCTATAGAGACACAGAATCAATCCAAAATGAATCAAATATTGAAACTATTGAAAATGAAACAGATGGCTCAAGATTCACAGCTTTTGATTTAAGAATATATGATTTAGAAAAAGACATAAAAAAATTAAATGAAAATTTTGAAGAATTATCTTTTAAAATTGATGACATTAGCAAACTTTATGAGGAACTTAACTTAAATATCCAAACTTTACTTTTGCAAAATCAAAATAACACGGAAAAAGAAAAAAACCTTGAAAATGATTCTATAAGTTATCAAAATATTGATAATGAAGAGTCTATAACTGAAAAAGAAAATGAAAATTCTTTGGGTAATTTAGTGATTAGTTCTGAAGATCTATCAGATGTTGATGAAAATAATAACTTATCACTTGAAAAACCAGAAAAGATATCAAGTAATATAAATCCTGAGGATCAATTTCAATTGGCCTTTGATTTATTAAGAAATCAAAAATTTATACTTGCTAAAGAAGCATTATTGGAATTCATTGATAATAATAAAGAAAATGTACTGTCTGGTTCAGCACATTATTGGCTTGGAGAGATCTATATTTTAAAAAAAGAATACAAAGATGCAGCTCTTATCTTAGCTGAAGGATATCAAAATTATCCTAATAGTATAAAAGCCCCAGATATTCTTTATAAGCTTTCTGATTCTTTAGTTAATATTGATAAAAAAGAAGAGTCATGCAATATTCTTAAAAAACTCTCAGATGATTATCCAGAAAATAAACTTTCAGAAAAAGCAAATGAAAAAATGATTGAATTAAAATGTACTTAATTAATGAAAATCACCCAAGCTAATTTTAATAAATTATTAGATAGAAATTTCTTATTTGAACAAAGACCTAAAATTGCTGCTGCAACTTCTGGTGGCCCAGATAGTATGGCTCTTGTTTTTTTACTAAACGAATGGATTAAAAAAAAGAAAGGATTCTTAATTGCTTTAATAGTAGATCATCAATTAAGATCAGAATCTTCAATAGAATCAAAAACTGTTCAAAAATATTTATTATCTAAAAATATTAAATCTAAAATTTTAAAAGTTAAAAAAAATAAAATTAGCAAAAAAAATATGAATGAAGCAAGAGAAAATAGATTTAATAAATTAATTGAATATTGTAAAAAAAATAATTTATTACACTTGTTTATCGCTCATCATTTAAACGATAACATTGAAACTTTTTTTTTAAGAAAGGTTTCTGGTAGTAATATCGAAGGTTTAAGATCAATGCAACATATTGTATATAAAAAAAATATACAAATATTGAGACCATTGTTAAAGTATGAAAAAAAAGAAATTATTAAATTTAATAACAACAAAAAAATCTTTTTTGTAGATGATCCTAGTAATTACAATTTAAAATATTCTAGATCAGTTATTAGGGATTTTCTCTTAAATAATTCAAAACATAATAAACAAATTAAAAATGATTTTGAATTAATTATAAATTATTTTCCTAAATATAGAAAAATGATTTTTCAAATTTTACATAATTTAGTTATTAATATATCGGCAAAGAAAGTGTCAATTTTATCTAAAGATTTTTTTGACTATGATCGTGAGATACAAATAAAAATTATTGAATTAATTTACAAATTTTTGATGCCAAATAGAAATTTTTTACGATACAAAAAGATAATGGATTCTATATTAAAACTTAAAATTAATGATGAATCTAAAACCAATTTAGGCGGTATGCATATAAAAAAAGATCAATTTTTGATAAATTTTAGCTATTAATTCAATAATTTCTTTAATTACTATTGTGTTTTTTTAATTAATTCCTATTTATATTAAATATTATATGAAAAATTTCAGTAAGAATATAGCATTATGGATAATTATAGGACTTTTATTAGTAGCTTTATTTAATTTATTCCAAGGAACAACCTCTAATAGAACTGTATCAAACATTTCTTTCTCAGATTTTATAGCTGCAACTGAAGCTGGTAGTGTATCTGAAGTAAATATAAGAGGAAATAATGTTGAGGGCTTTTTTGAGGATGGTCGTTCTTTTGTAACATATTCTCCTAATTATCCAAATTTAGTGGACAAACTTAATTCTGAAGGTGTTAAAATAACTGCCGAACCTGCTGATAGATCAATGCACCCTATACTTAGTGTACTTCTTTCTTGGTTTCCTATGCTTTTATTAATAGGTGTTTGGATATTCTTTATGAGACAAATGCAGGGAGGCGGAGGAAAAGCTATGGGCTTTGGAAAGTCTAAAGCAAAACTATTAAATGAGGCAGTTGGTAAAGTAACTTTTAATGACGTAGCTGGAATTGATGAAGCAAAACAAGAATTAGAAGAGGTAGTGGAATTCTTGAAGGATCCAAAAAAGTTTTCAAGATTAGGTGGAAAAATCCCAACAGGTGCTCTCTTAGTTGGACCTCCAGGAACAGGTAAGACGCTACTTGCTCGAGCAATCGCTGGAGAAGCCAATGTTCCTTTTTTTTCTATATCAGGATCAGATTTTGTAGAAATGTTTGTTGGAGTTGGGGCAAGTCGCGTAAGAGACATGTTTGAACAAGGCAAAAAAAATTCTCCATGCATTATTTTTATAGATGAAATTGATGCTGTTGGCAGACATAGAGGAGCTGGATTAGGTGGAGGTAATGACGAAAGAGAACAAACTTTAAATCAGTTATTAGTTGAAATGGATGGTTTTGAAGCCAATGCAGGAGTAATAATTATTGCAGCAACAAATAGACCTGATGTTTTGGATCCTGCTTTACTAAGACCAGGTAGATTTGACAGACAAATAACAGTTTCTAATCCAGATATTATAGGTAGAGACAAAATTTTAAAGGTGCATATTAAAAAAATTAAAGTATCGCCAAAATTTGAAACCAAAATAATAGCTAGAGGAACCCCAGGATTTTCTGGAGCAGACTTAGCAAATTTAGTAAACGAGGCTGCACTATTAGCTTCTAGGAAAAATAAAAGATTGGTAACATTAGAAGATTTTGAAAGTGCAAAAGATAAAGTTATGATGGGTGCTGAGAGAAGGTCTATGGTTATGTCTGAGGAAGAAAAAAAACTTACTGCATATCATGAAGCTGGTCATGCAATTGCAACTATTCATTCTCCTGCTTCAGATCCTATCCATAAAGCAACCATTATACCAAGAGGAAGAGCTCTAGGAATGGTTATGAGATTGCCCGAAAAAGATCAAGTTTCTATGAGAAAAGATCAAATGAAAGCTCATCTTTTAATAGCGACAGGAGGACGTATTGCTGAAGAAATGATTTTTGGTAAAGAAAAGATTACCAATGGTGCATCTAGTGACATTCAAATGGTTACAACTCTTGCTAAGCGAATGGTAACAGAATGGGGAATGAGTGAAAAATTAGGTAGATTAAGATATAACAATGACAGTGAAGAGGTTTTTTTAGGCCATTCAGTAGCACAATCAAAAAACAATTCAGATGCTACAGCTAAAATAATAGATGATGAAATTAGATTTTTAGCTGATGAAGCCGAAAAAAATTGTAGAAAAATTTTACAAGATAACCTAGAGCAACTTCATATTGTTGCCAAAGGCTTACTTGAATACGAAACTTTATCAGGAGATGAGATTAAAGATCTTATAAAAGGAATTAAGCCAGATAGAGACACTTTTGACGACGATGACCTAAACACTTCCTCTACAATATCGACCTCTGTCCCAAAAACTGGCAATACTCCGCATCCACAAACTAATTAAATTCTCTTCCATATTTTTTAAATATTAAATAGAAGAAGATGTGAAAAAAATTTTTGGAACTGACGGAATAAGATGCATAGTTAATCAAGAACCTATGACTTCTGAAACTTGTCTTAAAATAGCTAAAACAACAGGCTATTTATTATCTAATAAAAATAAAAGAAAAAAAAGAGTAATAATTTCAAAAGATACAAGATTATCTGGCTATTTATTTGAAACTTTATTAACAGCTGGATTTGTTTCAATGGGTATGGATGTTATTTTAGTTGGACCTTTGCCAACCCCAGCTCTACCCATGCTTATTACTTCATTGCGCGCAGATATGGGAGTCATGATTACAGCATCGCATAATACTTTTGAGTATAATGGTTTAAAATTTTTTGATTCTAAAGGATTAAAAATAACAAGATCCTTAGAAAGGAAAATTGAGAAAATTATATTTGATAAAAAAAAATACAATAAAATATTAGATATTAGCTTTGAATCTGGTAAAGCTATTAGATTAGACGATGCGCAAGGAAGATACTCAGAATATCTAAAATCAACATTAGATAATAATTTAAAATTAAAAAAAATAAAAGTTGTATTAGATTGCGCCAATGGAGCTACTTATTTAGTTGCACCAAAATTATTTTGGGAAATAGGTTGTGAAGTAATAGTTATTAATAATTTACCTGATGGAAAAAATATAAATTTGAATTGTGGTGCTGTAAACACCAATGAACTTATTAAAAAAGTTATAAAAGAGAAAGCTAATATTGGTTTTGCTTTTGATGGAGATGGAGACAGATTAATTGCTGTTGATGATAATGGTCGAGAAATTGATGGAGATAATTTAATTGCTTTATTCGCGAAAAATTTAGTTAAATCTAAAAAAATGAATAAAAAGGTTGTTGTTGCAACTGTAATGTCAAATTTAGGTTTTGAAGAATTTTTAAAAGATAAACTTAAATTAAAATTAATTAGAAAAAAAGTTGGAGATTTAAATGTAATTACAGAAATGCAAAAAAAGAATTACCTTTTAGGAGGTGAACAGTCTGGCCATATTATATTAGGTGAATATATGAATACAGGTGATGGCATACTTGCTGCTTTAAAGATTACAGAAATTCTTTCTAATAATAATGTTAGATCTAGTAAGATGTTCAATCTTTATAAAAAATTTCCACAGATTAAATCTAACATTAAACTCAGTAAAAATTTATCTAATAAAAATGATTTAAATATAATGAAAATTTTATTAGATTTTAAAAAAAATTATAAAAGTTTGAGATTTTTAGTTAGAAAATCAGGAACTGAACCTATATTAAGAGTTTTAGTTGAAGGAAAAAATGAAAAGATTGTTAGAAGCACCTCAAACAAATTAATTAATTCTATAAAAAATTTACTTAATGTATAATAAAATAATACCTGAAGGATTTAAAGACGATGTTTCAGTTAAGGTTTCAACTGAACATAAATTCAAGAATATGATTATTGATCATTTTCAATCAAATGGATTTGATTTAGTTAAAACACCTTTAATTGAATATGAAGATAAAAATACTTATATAAATACTTTTAAAATTTTAACTAAAAAAAATGAAAAAAAATTAAATATTAGAGATGATATTACAATGCAAGTTGCAAGACTTTCGAAAACTCGCTTATACAAGAAAAAACTACCTCTTAAACTATGCTATTATGGTGAAGTTGTAAGAAAAGAAGGGACAATGCTTCGTCCTGAGAGACAGTTTTTACAAATAGGAGCTGAGTGTATTGGTGATGATAATTATTTTGCTGATGTAGAAATTATTGAATTAGCATATACTTCATTAAAACTTGTTGGCATAAAAAAAATTACTATTGAAATATCTTCTAGAGTTTTTTTTGATAAATTTTTAGATAACATTAAAAATAACAAAAATATAAATGAAATAAAAAGACTTTTTAAATTAAAAGACATAGAAAGCATTTTAAAATTATTAAATAAAAAATATCACAAATATATTATTGATCTTTTTAAATGTACTGGAATCTATAAAAATAAAAAAAATAATTTAGATAAATTGATTATAGATAGAGAGACAGATAAAGAAATTTCAAATATAAAAAATATTGTTAAAAATTTTTCTTATAAAAATAGTGATGTTAATTTTTTTGTAGATTTATGTGAAATTGATGATAAAAATTATCATTCTGGTGTGCGTTTTACTTTTTATGCTCATAATATTAGAGGTGAAATAGCCAAAGGAGGTAGATATTTCATAGATAAATATAGAAATAAAAATATAGCTACAGGTTTTACGTGCTTTATGGATTCTATATTAAGAGCATCTTCAGCAAAGATCTTGCAAAAAAAAATTATAGTTTCATTTGATATTTCTAAGGAAAAAGTTAATGAATTAATTAAAGAAGGATACTCAATATTTAAATATACTGGAGAAATGAAAATATCAAAAAAACTTGCCAAAGAATACAATTGCCAATTTTATTTTGAAAACAATAGTATAAAACAATCCTAAATCATTATGTTTTATACAGTTATTGGAACTCAATGGGGCGACGAGGGTAAAGGAAAAATTGTTGATTGGCTTTCTTCTAAGGCTGATGTTGTTGTTAGATTTCAAGGAGGAAATAATGCTGGCCATACTATTAAGATAGACAAAAAAATATTTAAATTGAATCTTTTGCCATCAGGAATTATTAGAGGCAAAAAGTGTATAATTGGTAATGGTGTTATTCTTGATCCATGGGCTCTAAGAGATGAAATTCAAAAGTTAATTAAACAAGGCATCTCTATAGATTCTGAAAATTTACAAATAGCTGAAAATATATGTTTAATACTTCCTTTGCATAAAGATTTAGATGGAATTAATGAAGAATCAAGAGGAAGAGATAATATTGGTACTACAAAAAAAGGAATAGGACCAGCATATGAAGATAAAATTGGTAGAAGAGCTATTCGTTTGTGTGATTTATCTGAAAAAAATCTTACAAAGAAAAAATTAGAAAATTTAATTTCTTATCACTCCCATAGATTAAATTATTCAAACAAAGATAATGAAGTAGATAAATTATTAAAACAACTTTTAGTGGTATATGACGAGATCAAGAAATATTCTTTTCCTATATGGAAAAGAATTAATGAATTAGGAAAAAAAAATAAAATTATTTTGTTTGAAGGAGCTCAAGGAGCTCTTTTAGATATTGATTTTGGGACATATCCATATGTTACATCTTCCAATACTTCTTCAGGACAAATATTTGCAGGTACTGGATTTGGAATAAAAAATAATCATACAATTTTTGGAATAACTAAAGCTTATACTACAAGAGTAGGTTCAGGACCTTTTCCTTCAGAGCTTAATGATCAAATAGGAGATTATTTAGGAGAAAAAGGCCAAGAGTTTGGAACAGTAACTAAAAGAAAAAGAAGATGCGGTTGGTTTGACGCAAATTTAGTAAAGCAAACAGTTATGATCAGCGGAATAAATAATATTGTTTTAACAAAGTTAGATGTACTAGATGATCTTGATAAAATTAAAATTTGTACTGGATATGAAATTAATGGAATTAAATATGATTATTTGCCATTTAACGAAATTTTACAAGAAAAGGCAAAACCTGTATATGAAAATATTGATGGATGGAAAGAATCTACTTACGGTATAAAAAATTGGAATGATTTGCCTTTAAATGCAAAAAACTATGTCAAATTTTTAGAAAAGATTATTTGTACAGATATATCTATAATTTCAACTGGACCTGAAAGAAATCAAACTATAGATCGAAAAGATATTTTAAGAAATATTTGAAATCTCTTTTTGAAGCTTTTCCATAGCTTTTTCTTCAATTTGCCTTACTCTTTCTCTGCTGATTTTAAATTGTTTACTAAGTTCTTCAAGCTTCATTGGTTTTTCTCTAAGGCGTCTTAATTCAATGATTTCTTTTTCACGAGGATTTAAAACCTTTATTGCTTCAATAAAAAGTTTTTTTCTATAATTATATTCATTTTTTTTCTCAATAGTTTTTTCTTGAGTTTCTCTTTCATCTTCAATTAAATCCTGCCATTCAGTTTCTGCCTCATATCCTAACTTTACATTTAATGATTGATCAGAAGAAAAAAGTCTATTTTCCATATTAGTTACTTCTACTTCTTTTACATCTAATCTTTTTGCTATTTCCCTAACATTTTCAGGAGATAAATTACCATCATCAATAGATTCAAGCTGATTTTTTAATTTTCTTAAATTAAAAAAAAGTTTTTTTTGAGCAGCGGTTGTTCCTATTTTAACTAAAGACCAACTATGCAAAACATATTCTTGTATATGGGCTCTTATCCACCACATAGCGTATGTTGCTAAACGAAAACCTTTTTCAGGATCAAATTTTTTTACAGCTTGCATTATACCAACATTTCCTTCAGAAATTAGATCTGTAACAGGAAGACCATACCCTCTGAATCCCATTGCAATTTTTGCTACTAATCTTAGATGACTTGTTACTAATTTATGAGCAGCATCAGTATCACCATGCTCTTTAAATCTTTTTGCAAGCATATACTCCTCTTCTGCTGACAAAATTGGGAATTTTTTTATTTCTTGTAAATAAATTGCTAAATTTCCCTCAGAGGATAAAATTGGTAAATTCATAGTTTCGCTAATAACATAAATATAAAAAAAAACTAATATTTAGCAATTAATTCAAGTAAATTCTTCATATCTTTGGGTAAATCAGTCTTAAATTCAATATAATTATTAGTTGTTGGATGTTTAAATCTTAGGAAATAAGAATGCAAAGCTTGTCTGGAAAAATTTTTTAAAATTAAAAAATTGTTAAAAGTTTCTTTGTTTTTGCCAAATTGATTAATTTTACTTTTACCATATAATTTATCTCCAATTAATGGGCAATTAATTGAAGTCATATGCACTCTTATTTGATGAGTTCTTCCAGTTAGTAAATTGCATTCAATAAGACTTGCTATCTTAAAAGTTTTGATTTGTTTAATAGTAGTTCTAGAAAATTTACCTTTGTTATTATTTAATGTCATTTTTTTTCTATTTATTTTATGTCTTTCTATAAAGCCCTCAATTATTTGATTGTTAGGAATACCCCATACTATAGCCTTATATTTTTTAATTATATGATTGTTTTTGAATTGTTCTGATAAATTGTTATGTGAATTATTATTTTTTGCTATTACAATCAAACCACTAGTTTCTTTATCTAGTCTATGAACAATACCTGGCCTATTTTTTTCATTTATAGTACTTAATTTTCTACCTGTATGACTTAAAAGAGCATTTACTAAAGTACCAGTTTCATTACCTGGAGCTGGATGAGTAACCATTCCAGCTCGCTTATTAATTATTATTATATCATTATCTTCAAAGATAATATCCAAAGGTATATCCTCAGATATATATTTTTCTTCTCTTGGTATGACTAATGTTAAAAAATATTCTTCACCTTCTTTAACCTTATAGGAAGCATCTTTTACAGTTGTGCCTTCTTTTTTAACATTTTCATTTAATATTAAAATTTTAATTTGTGATCTGGTAAAATTTGATAATCTTGCCAGGGCTTGATCTAGTCTAAGTAAGTTTTGTTCTTTATTTATTACTATTTTACGACTATAAAACTTTTCCATGTCAAAAAAATTTATTTTAGGTTTAGTTATAGGTTTAGGTCTTTTAATTATTATTGCTTTTTTAACACTTATTTATGGGATGTACTTGAAAATATCAACTAAAGACAACAATTTTCCAAAATCAGAAATAAACTTTTCTGCCAATCTTAAAGATAGTGAACGAATTAAGAATATAGAGGTCTTAGATAAAAATAAAATCCTCATTTTAATAGAAAATAATGATCTTTTGAGGGGCGCAATATATGATACTGAAAAAAATGAATTTATACGTTTTATTGATAAATAAATTATTGATTATTATGAATGATCAAATATGAGAGTAAAGATGGAAAAAAAAACAAAAAGTTCTTCGTTTGAAGAAAATATGAAAAAACTTGAAGAAATAGTTGAAAAGTTAGAGTCTGGAGATATTGATTTAGATAAATCAGTAGAACTTTATGAAAAAGGAATGGTTTTAAAAAAAAATTGTGAAGAAAAATTAAAAAAAGTTGAGCTTCAAATTAAAAAAATTAAATTACAAAGCAACAAAATTAAAAAAGAAAATTTTGAATAAAATAAGGCACTACTATGGATTATAGTTTTTTAGATCAAATTAATTTTCCAGATGATCTACGTAAATTTAAAATAAAAGATCTGAAGAATATCGCTGAAGAGCTTAGACATAAAACTATTGATGCTGTTTCAAAAACAGGTGGCCATTTAGGAGCAGGGTTGGGAGTGATTGAATTAACAATTGCGTTACATTACATTTTTGATACTCCTAAAGACAAATTAATATGGGATGTTGGACATCAAGCTTACCCTCATAAAATACTTACAGGTAGAAAACAAAAAATTGAAACATTACGCCAAGAAAATGGATTGTACGGTTTTGTAAAACGAACTGAAAGTGAGTATGATACTTTCGGTACTGCTCATAGCTCAACTTCAATTTCAGCAGGTTTGGGAATTAAAGTAGCTCAAGAATTGAAAAAGGATAATTCAAAAGTTATATGTGTAATAGGTGATGGTGCTTTAAGTGCAGGAATGGCTTACGAAGCTTTAAATAATGCTGGAGCTATGAATAAAGAGCTAATTGTTATTCTAAATGACAATGAAATGTCAATTGATCAACCAGTAGGAGCAATGAGCTCTTATTTATCAAAACTTCTTTCATCTAATTCTTATTCAAGTGTAAGGTCAATTATTAAAAAATTATCAAGTAAATTCCCTGAGTCTTTCAAGAAGACACTTCATAGAGCAGAAGAATTTTCTAAAGGTTTTGTTTCTGGAGGAACTTTGTTTGAAGAATTAGGTTTTTTCTACTTAGGTCCTATAGATGGTCATAGTTTTGATCATTTAATTCCTATTTTAAAAAATATTAAATCTAACAATATTAAAAAACCAATCTTTTTACATGTAATAACTAAAAAAGGTAAAGGGTATAAACCTGCTGAGGAATCAGATGATAAATTTCATGGTGTTAGCAAATTTAACATTGAAACAGGATCATCACTTTCTAATAGTAATAAAAAAACATTTTCAGAAATTTTTGGAGAAACATTAACCAAAGAAGCATTAGAAGATGAGAAAATTGTTGCTATAACCGCTGCCATGTCTAGTGGCACAGGTTTAAATATCTTCGGAGAAAGATTTCCAAATAGATTGTTTGATGTTGGGATAGCTGAGCAGCACGCGGTTACTATGGCTGCAGGATTATCTACAGAAGGATTTAAGCCATTTGTAGCAATTTATTCAACTTTCCTTCAAAGGGCATATGATCAAATTGTTCACGATGTAGCAATCCAAAAACTACCTGTAAGATTCGCAATTGATAGAGCTGGTCAAGTAGGAGCTGATGGACCTACTCATGCAGGTAGTTTTGACATTACTTATTTAAATTGTTTGCCTAATTTTGTAGTTATGGCCCCTTCTGATGAATCTGAATTGGTCAAAATGATTAAAACTTCGTTATTAGTTGATGATAGACCTTCAGCTTTTAGATACCCTAGAGGATCTATTTTGGGGTTTGTTGAAGATAATGATTTAAAACCTCTAGAAATCGGCAAGGGAAGAATTATTCAAGAAGGAAATAGCATAGCTTTAATTAATTTTGGAGCTAGGTTAGACTCATGCAAAGAAGCTATTAAATTACTAAAAAATAAAGGTTGCTTTCCAAGTTTAGTAGACGCTAGATTTGCAAAACCTTTAGATGAAAATTTATTAAGTCAGGTGATTGACAATCATGAATATATTTTAACAATTGAAGAAGGATCAATCGGGGGTTTTAGCTCAGCTGTTTTAAATTATGTACATAATTTTAAAAAGACACCTACTAGGTCAGTTATAAAAAATATAATCTTTCCTGATAAATTTATTGAGCATAACTCTCCTGAAAATCAATATAAAGAGATAGGAATGGATTCTATATCTATTGCTGATAAGGTTTTATCATTACTTTATTCTGATGTAATTCCTTTCAGTGACTATAAAAAAAAATAAATTATTTTGAAAAAAAGAGCTGATCTACTTTTAATTGAAAATAAGATAGTCCAAAGTCGTAATAAGGCTCAAGCTATGATTATGGCTGGTCAAATCTATATTAATGGAAAGAAAGTACTGAAAAGTGGTGAGTTATTCGATATTAATTCTAAAATTATTTATAAATCACTTCATCCTCAATGGGTATCAAGAGGTGCTTTAAAATTACTACATGCACTAGAGTATTTTCAAGTCAAAGTTGATGATTTTACTTGCTTAGATATAGGAGCTTCCACAGGAGGTTTTACAGAAGTTTTATTATCTAAAAAGGTTAAAAAAGTTTATTGTGTTGATGTTGGAAAAAATCAATTACATGAAAAAATAAAAACAAATGCTAAAATTATAGATTTATCAAAAACTAATGCTAGATATTTAAATGATGAGATAATTAGTGAAAAAATAAATATGATAGTTTGTGATGTAAGTTTTATTAGTATGAAAAAAGTCATTGAACCATCTCTAAATTTTTTAGATCATAATGGGATTATAATAGCATTAATTAAACCTCAATTTGAGTCTGAAAAAAGTGAAATAAAAAAAGGTGGAATTATTTCAGATGTTAAAATTCATAGGAGAATTTGCATGTATTATCACAATTGGTTTACAAAATATTGTGAAATGGAAGTATCTGGAATAATTCCAAGTCCTATCAAAGGATTAAAAGGAAATAATGAATTTTTAATATACGCTAAAAAGAAATTATAAAAATCTCAAACAATGATCAGCTAGTGTTATTGCCATCATAGCTTCACCAACTGGAACAGCTCTGATTCCTACACAAGGATCATGTCTTCCTTTAGTTGAAATTATAGTTTCTTTAAAATTTCTATTAATTGTTTTTCTTGCACTTGTTATTGAGCTAGTAGGTTTTACGCAAAATCTCAATATTATATCTTGTCCAGTTGAAATACCACCAAGAATACCGCCGTTATTATTTGATAAAAATTTTGGCTTATTATTTTTTATGCGCATTTCATCAACGTTAGAGATACCAGTTTCATTAATACTTGCAAAACCATTACCAATTTCTACTCCTTTTACTGCATTAATACTCATTATTGCTTTAGCCAAATCAGAGTCAAGTTTGTCATAAACAGGCTCTCCTAACCCAACAGGCATTCCACTACATCTCAATTCTATTATTGCTCCTAAAGAAGAGCCATCTTTTCTAGCTTGGTTAATCATTTTTTTCCATTCATCGATAATTTTTTTATCAGGTGAGAAGAAATCATTTTTATGAATAAAATTATTATTCCAGTTCTTATAATTTATTTTTGAATGGCCAATTTGAACTAAACTTCCAGTGATTTTAAATTTATTTTTTATTTTTTTTTCAATAACTTTTCTTGCAATCGCGCCCGCAGCGACTCTCATAGCAGTTTCTCTTGCACTAGATCTTCCTCCTCCTCTATAATCATGATTCCCATATTTAGCCCAATATGTATAATCTGCATGACCAGGTCTAAATAAATTTTTTATTTTTGAATAATCTTTGCTTCTTTGATCTGAGTTTGTAATCATTAAAGAAATTGGATGACCAGTTGTTTTATTTTCAAATACCCCAGATAAAATTTCTACCTCATCTCTTTCCTTTCTTTGTGTCGTATATTTAGATTGCCCAGGTCTTCTTTTATCCAAATATTTTTGAATATCTTTTTCAGATAAAGAAATATTTGATGGGGCTCCATCAATGACACAACCAATTGCTTTTCCATGACTTTCTCCCCAAGTAGTATAACTAAATATTTTGCCGAATGAATTTGAAGCCATTATTGATCTTTGCTAAATTCGTCTAAAAGTTCAGAAACTTTATCTGCCTCATCTACCGCGACCATACCTACAGTATGGTAACCACAGTCTACATGCTGTATTTCACCAGTAACAGCACTACCAAGTTCACTAAGTAAGTATAATGCAGAATTACCAACATCGTCTTGATTAACATTTCTTTTTAGTGGAGCATTTAACTCATTCCATTTTAGAATGAAACGAAAATCACCAATTCCTGAAGCAGCAAGAGTTTTGATTGGACCTGCACTTATAGCATTAACTCTAATTTTTCTCTCTCCCAAGTCTACTGCTAAATATTTTACACTAGCTTCTAAAGCTGCTTTTGCAACTCCCATAACGTTATAGTGCGGCATTACTTGTTCCGAACCATAATAAGTTAAGGTTAAAATTGACCCTCCTTCATTCATCATAGGCTCTGCTAGCCTACAAGCTTCTGTAAAAGAGTAACAAGAAATATGCATAGTTTGATTAAAATTCTCTAAAGAAGTATCGTAGTATTTTCCTCTTAACTCATCCTTATTAGAAAATCCAATTCCATGCACAAGAAAATCAATATTTCCCCACTCTTTTTTTAAAATTTCAAATGAATGTTTCATACTTTCAGACTCTTTAACATCACAAGGAACTATAATATTAGACCCAATACTATCAGCGAGAGGTTTTACTCTTTTTTTCAATGCATCTCCCTGATAAGTGAATGCCACTTCAGCACCTTCAGAAGCAATTTTTTTAGCAATTCCCCAAGCTATTGAGCGATCATTAGCAACGCCCATAACCAACCCTTTTTTGCCTTTCATTATCATTTAATTTTCTATTAAAACAAAATGCTTAATTATTCTACTCATTTGACCTATATATACCATTATATCATCAACCGTCTAAAAAATATGACAGAAAAAAGATTATTAATTAAAGCTTCTAGGGATCCATTTACTTTATTCGAAGCATGGTATCAGGAGGCTATTGAAAAAGAAATGAATGATCCAAATGCTATGAATTTATCTACAATGTCTGAAGATTTCAAAGTTACTTCTAGAATAGTTTTGTTGAAAGATTATGATAAAAGCGGTTTTATATTTTATACTAATTTAAAAAGTAAAAAAGGAATTTCAATTAAAAAAAATAACAATGTTGCAATAAACTTCCATTGGAAAAGTTGTTTGAGACAAATTAGAATTGAAGGGAAAGCAAAAAAAATTTCTAATTTAAAAGCTGATAAATATTTTGCTACTCGACCTAGGGGTAGCAAGATTGGAGCTTGGGCATCAGATCAATCAAATGAACTGGTAAATAGGAAAAAATTAATAAACAATTTTGATAAATTTGATATAAAATTCAAAGGAAAATCTGTACCTAGACCCGCACATTGGAGTGGATTTAAAATAATCCCAGAATTAATTGAGTTTTGGCAACAAATGCCTTCTAGATTACATGATCGATTAGAATTTAAAAAAATAAACAAAAAATGGAAGGTAAGAAAACTTTTTCCTTAATTAATTTTCATTCCATTTTTTTAATATCCAAGAACTGGAATTAGTTTTATTATTACCGCCAACGCCCCAAAGCGCTTCAATATTATTTTTTTCACAAAAATCTGTTTCAGGGGTAGATTTATCATTTCTGTCTCCTCCATTGGCAAATTTTATAATTTTACTGGGATATTTAGAAATTGCTTTTTTTATTCCATTTATACATGTTTTATCTGAGTCATCAAAATCTATTACATCAATAACATTTTTTAGGGAGTTCATAATAATTGATCTTTCGTGATAAGATAAAAATTCTTTACCTTTCTTTTCTCTCAACCATTTATCTGAGTTCAGCAAAACAACTACATTACCAAATTTTGCAGCTTCTTTAATTAATTTTATATGCCCACTATGAATTGGATCAAAACCACCACTTACTAGAACAATGCTATCCATTATTTTTTCTCCATAAATCTGGATTATTAAGATAAACTTCTAAACTTCCTATATCTTTATCAGAAAATAATTTTTTATTTTTAATTACATTTAATATACTTTTCCAGTTACAAAGAGAATGTATTTTGACATCTAGAGAACCTAAGGGAGAGTTAATGATATTAAAGATGTCATAATAAAAAATAACAAAAATATCTGAAACATTTAATCCCACACTCCTTAAAGCTTTAACAAAAACTACTTTACTCCCTCCATCCGTAGCTAAATCTTCAATTAAAATAACTTTTTGCCCTTTTTTATACTCACCTTCTATTTGTTGATTTTTTCCAAAGTTTTTAGGTTTTTTTCTTATGTATATCATAGGTTTTTTTAACAATTCTGATAAAAAAGCTGAATAGGGAATTCCAGCTGTTTCACCTCCTGCGAGAACATCAAAAGATAAATTATTTTCTTTGATATATTTCAATCCGTAATTGAGTATTATTGATCTTTCTTCAACAAAAGATATTATTCTTCGACAATCAACATAAACAGGACTTTTTAAACCTGATGTAAGTGTAAACGGATCATTAAATGAGAATTTTACAGACTCAATATTTATTAAGATTTCAGCGACTTTTTCTTTATAGTTATTATTCATTATTATGTGATTTGGGAAATATGATCTTTAGAAAAATTTCCTGGAACAATCATCACAGGAATACGTAATGTACTAATTTCTTTAGTAACTAAAGCATTAATTATTGGTCCTGGGTTTTTTTCTTTTTCATTAGTATTGGCCGCTAAAACCAATACATTAATTCCTTCTTCTTCTTCAATTAGTTTCTTTAACTCTATTATTAAATCTCCTTCTCTAGTATGTAAGATAGGCATAATTCCTGTAGATTCTTTTACAATTGAAGCAGCCTCAAGAAGTTTTTTTTCAGCTTCTTCTCTTGCTTCATTTTTCATGATTTCTGTTACACCTTGTGTAGTTAGCACATCTAATGGTTCGATGAATGTAGCTATAATAATTTTCCTTCCCGTTTTTTTTGATCTAGCACAAGCGTAATCTAAAGCAATATTCATTTCTTTAGTATTGTCGGCAATAACTAATATATATCGTTCATTTTTCATTTTATATTCTCCTAAATACTGTAGCAGCGAATAAACCACTAATTATAGCAAAAAATATAGCTAGCAGGCCATAAGTAGCTGGCTTTTCATTAGCAAATTTAAAGATTTTTTCTCCAACCCCAGCTTTTTTAATGTTGATAACTCTATTTTTCTTATCGTGGATAATTTTATTTTTAATTTGATAAACTGTTACATTGTATTTTCCAGGAGATGAATTTGATGGAAAGAAAACTCGAGTTTGAAACAATTTGTCATCTATATTCTCAAAATTATATTTTTTGAAAAGATTATCTGATGATTTTATATCTATTAAATTTTTATTCCATATCTTAAGATTATTTTGATCAATGAAATCCCTTTGCGTTATTGTGTTAACCAATAATTCATCAAAATATAATTTTTCTTTGATTATAGTATCTTCATTTAAAATTTCTTTAATAGGTGATGAGGATGCAATAAAAAAGAGTGACGGTATTTGTTTATAGATTACCTTTTTTGTATTAAACCAAAAACCTAAAATTCTCTCCTTTTTAAGAACTTTAGTGTCTTTATTTGGCCCTTTAATTGAAATAACAGTATCATGATCATTATTTAATATTCCAAAAATTATAATTTCTTTACCATTGAAATCAGTCTGTATTTGAATTTCTTTATCTGATAAATTAAAATAACTATCATCAGCCAGGATATCGAAACTAAAAAATATGATCATACTAAAAAATGTAAAATATTTGTTTATAATTTTATACATAGTTTAATCAAAATTTTTTTTAAAAAAAAATAAATATTTTTCAAAAACTAAAGTTACTAAAGCTAAAAATAAAATAAGAAATAAAGTTGCTGAAATTATGTTTTCACTAATTATTAATTTGGGGTACTGCAAAATATAATAAGATGGAGTGATATACAAAAAAATACAAATTGATAAACGTAACAGTGCAAAATTGATTGAGTCATTAAATTTTACTATTTTTTTTAGTACTTCAGTTTGATTCCAGTAAAACAATTTTGTTAAAAAGGCTATAATTGAGACAGCAATTATTAAATATGGAATATAATTAATATTAATTTTAAAATAAAATAAAATAGAAAATATTACCAAAGAAATTAATAATAAAAAATCAAAAATTAAAGTCAAATTTTTTAAAATAGTTATCATAACAAGTTCAAAGAAAATAAATTTTTTGGAGTTAAGGTTAAATCAGTAAAAATTTTTGCACATACAATTAATACTATAATAGCTAGTATGCCTCTTAAATATTCTGCTTTTAATTTTGTTCCTAAACTTGCACCAATTTGAGCACCTATTACTCCTCCTAAAATCATTAAAGATGCTAAAACAATATCAACTGTTTGATTTAAATATGATTGAAAAAAAGTAGAGTTAGCAGTTACAAAAATAATTTGAAATAGAGATGTGCCAACAACAACATTTGTTGACATTCCTAAAATGTAAACCATGGCAGGAATCATAATAAATCCACCGCCTACACCCATCATTGCTGATAGTAATCCTACAAAAAAACCAATAACTATTGGGGGTATTGCACTTATGTACAATTTAGAGCGATGAAATCGCATTTTAAATGGCAAACCGTGTATCCATGAATGTTGATGTAATTTTGTTCTTATGGATGAGGTAGTTCTATATTTAGAAATAGTTGTTTTAGCACTTTCAAATGCCATGCTAAAACCTATGAATCCTAAAAAAATTAAAAATAACATTTGAATTACAATGTCAATTTGGCCAAAACCCCTTAAAATTTTGAATAAATTTACTCCTACTGTTGATCCAATAACACCTCCAATGAGTAAAAAGAATCCCATTTTAAAATCTACATTTTTTCTACGCCAGTGAGCTATAACTCCTGAAACAGAAGAAGCTAGTACATGAGGAGCTTCTGATCCAACGGCAACAGCAGGAGGGATTCCTAAAAAAATTAAAAGTGGAGTCATTAAAAAACCACCGCCAACGCCAAATAAGCCAGAAAGTCCACCAACAACCATTCCTATGAATATTATCAATAGTATATTGATATTCATTTCAGCAATAGGAAGATAGATTGACACAAATAAATACTATATTCTTATACTGCTCACTTTTCTATCTTTTTTGAATTTTTTTTAAAAAAAATTATTTTCAATAATTGAGGCTTTTTCAATATCTTCTTTTGTATTAATATTGAAAAAAGGGTCATATTTTTTTTGTTTAAAATTGATGAAATCTAGGGGATGAGTTTCAGCCCAATCTAATATTTTTCTCGTTCCTTTATCTAAACCACTATTTAGGCTTGAAAATAGACTTATATGCCAAGCCCCAATTATGGGGTGTATTTTCCCAAATGATTTTGCAAGAATAATTTTTTTTCTAAAATTTAATTTAGCTTCAAAACTAGAAACTAAATCTAAGGGTATAAAAGGAGTATCTCCCGGAAGGGTTAATAACCATTCTGTGTTAGGACTATTTTTGATTATCCAATCCATTCCAGCATGAATTCCAGCTAGAGGACCAATATATCCTTTTTTAACATCTTTTATAATTGGCAAATTATATTTTTCTAGAATAGTATTCTCATTATTACAATTAATAATAATTTTATTTATTTGAGGTTTAATATTTTCTAATATTCTGTCAAAAATTTTTTTATCATTGAATTCAAGTAAAGATTTAATTCCACCACCCATTCTTAGTGATAATCCTCCAACCATAATAAGCGCAATTAATTTATTATTGTATTCCATCAATATTTTATTCTATGTTTGCCTGACAATATTATATGTTTTTTACCCTTTGCTCTCCCTATAAGTGTAAGATTTGTTTTTTTTGCTAATTCAACACCCCAAGATGTAAATCCAGAACGAGATATAAGTATGGGCATTCCCATTATTACAGTTTTAATAATCATCTCACTTGTTAATCTTCCAGTAGTGTAGAATATTTTATTATTAGTTTTTATTTTTTTTATAAACATATATCCAGCTATTTTGTCTACAGCGTTATGTCTACCTACATCTTCCATATAAATAATAGGTTTATTTTTGTATACAACTACACAGCCATGAACTGCGCCAGCCTCTAAATAAAGACTAGGTGTTAGATTAATTTTTTTAGAAATTTCATAAATCCATTTATGATTAATTGTTGTTTTCGAATTTATCTTTATTTTTTTAATTTTATCGTAAATATTTCCAAAAATTGTTCCTTGTGCACAACCACTTGTAGTTATCTTTTTTTTTAAAACTTTTTCAAAATTAGTTTTTTTATTTGTACGAACAACAACTATATTAAGTTGTTTGTCATAAGAAACAGATTTAATATTTTCATCTTTTTTAATCATATCTTGATTTAACAGATACCCAATTGCTAAATATTTAGGATGATCAAGTATGCACATTAAAGTAACAATTTCTTGTTTATTAAGGAAAATTGTAATAGCGCCCTCTTTTATTACCTTTGTACTAATGTTTTTATTATCTTGATCAAAACCTTTGATTTTTTGTGTTAATGTGTCATCATCAGTATTAGAAGAAACTAGATAATTTTTTTGATTGGCCATATTAAATAACTATTTATAATACAAATGAATATAATAGAAATTATTTTAAATGCTTTAAAATTAATAATTAGTGTAGATCCTAAGCTTTATGAAATAATCTATTTATCACTAAAAGTTAGCTTAACGGCTTTATTTTTTTCATCAATAGTGGCTATTATTGCTGCTTATTTTTTAGCTATTAAGAATTTTTATTTAAAAAATACTATATTAATTATTATCAACTCATTTATGGGAATTCCTCCAGTAGTTGTAGGATTATTAGTTTATTTCCTTTTTGCTCATGGAGGACCATTAGGGGCGCTCAAGTTATTATATACTCCTTCAGCAATGATAGTTGCGCAAACAATAATTATTTTTCCAATTGTTGCCTCCTTATCTCATGAAATTTTTTCTCAAAATTGGATACAGTTTAAGGATCAATTTCGATCATTAAATATTCCATTTTTTGGAATTATAAAAATACTTACAATTCATAGCTATTTTCTTTTAATAACAGTTCTTCTCAGTGCTTTTGGAAGGGCAATTTCTGAAGTAGGTGCTGTTATGATTGTAGGTGGAAATATAGACAGATATACTCGCGTGATGACAACAGCTATATCTTTAGAAACTAGAATGGGTAATCTTGAATATGCGATGGCTTTAGGAATAGTTCTAATATTATTAACAATGTTTATTTATTCTTTAGTTTATATGTTTAATATAAAAAGAAGATAATATGAAAATAGTAGGTATTGTTGGTTGGAAAAATTCAGGCAAAACATATATAGCACAAAAGATTATATCTAATTTAAATTCAAGAAACGTAAAGGTTGCTTCTGTAAAACATGCACACCATAATTTTGATATTGACCATCCTGAAACAGACAGTTATTTACATCGAAAATCTGGATCTCAAGAAGTTATAATAAGTTCATCCAAAAGATGGGCTAAAATATCTGAATTACAAAACAAACAAGAAAAAAAATTGAATGATTTGATTAAAGAATTAGAAAAGCCGGATATAGTTATTGTAGAAGGATATAAATATGAAAATCATCCAAAAATTGAAATTATTAGAGATTTTGAAGATAAATCAAAATTTCTTTTTAAAAAAATTAAAAATGTTATAGCTATCATTTCAGATACAAAAATTAGTAATTTTAATAATATACAATTTAAAAAAAACCAAATAAATGAAATCGTAGATTTTATTTTAAATTATAAGAGTGAATAAAAAACCTATTAAAAAATCTTCTATTTTTAATTTATTAAAAAAAATTAAAAAAATTAAATTAGGAGATGAAATTATAGCTTTAGAAAACTCTAACAATCGCTTTTTGAGCAAGGCTATTAAAAGTAAAATTAATTTACCACCATTTAAAAATTCTGCAGTTGATGGATATGCTTTGTTAAAAATTGATATTTTGAAAAACAAAAATAAATTAAAAATAAGTAAAAGAATTAAAGCGGGTGATAAAGCATCAATAAAACTATCAGCAGGTAAGGCAGCTAGGATCTTTACAGGTGCTAAAATGCCTATCAATTCATCAACTGTCGTTATGCAAGAGAATGTGACAAAGTTTAAAGACGAAATATTGATAAACAAGTTACCTTTTTTTGGTGAAAATTGTCGTAAATCTGGTGAAGATATATCTAAAGGGCAGAAAATTCTTTCAACAGGTGACAGAATAACAAAAAATAATATTAATCTTATTGCTGCGATTGGAAAGAACAAAGTATTAGTGAAAAAGAAAATTAATATAGGTTTTTACACTAGTGGCAACGAACTTACCCAACCTACAGAAAATCTCAAAAATTCTATGATAAATAATTCTAATTTTTACTCAATTAATGCTTTACTTGATCAGCCATATATTAAAAAAAAATATTTAGGAGTTTTGAAAGATAGTGAGCATTTAATTGAAAAAAGTTTTTTAAATAACATACATAATTTTAATGTCATTATTACTACTGGTGGGGCTTCAGTTGGAGAAGAAGACCATTTAATAAAGATTATAAAAAAAATTGGTAAAGTTTTTTTTTGGAAAACTGCTATAAAACCTGGGCGTCCACTTGCTATAGGAAAAATTCAAAACACTATTTTTATATGTTTGCCTGGAAACCCAGTATCAGTTCATTTATTATATGCCATGATAATCAAACCTTTCATTGAATATCTTTGCAATGGTGATTTAGTTGTACCTCAAGGACAAACTGTTAAAGCAAATTTTTCCATGAAAAAGAAAACCAAAAGATTAGAATGGATTAGAGTGAATATTAAAAAAAATAAATCAAACATAATTGCTAATAAATTTTCTAAGCAAGGTTCTGGAATGATTTCTTCAATGGCTTTTACGGATGGAATTATAGAAGTACCAGAAAATATAAATTTTATATCCAAGGGTAACGAATTTTTATATTATTCTTTTAAAAATCTATTCGATTAAGTTATGTTTTAAATCTTATAAAAATTTTTTTATTTTCTTTTTTTGTATCTATTAAGGTATAATTAGCTTGTTCACAGTAGTGCCGAAAATCACCTTCAGCCAATGGATCAGTAGCAATAACTATTACAATACTTCCCCTTGACAATGTTTGGCATAATTTTCTAGCTTTTAGAACAGGAATTGGACATTCTGTTCCAGAAGTATCTAAAATTATTTTATTATTTTCAACTGCATCTTTCATAACTTTATGATAACGATATATAAATTTTAATGAAAATATAATGAATAAATTTATTTCACAAACAAATACAGCATTAAAAAAGAAAAAAAAACGCTGGACCACCAAAGGTCGTCAAGTTGAAGATAGTTTTTTAATTGAAGTAAGAAAATTATTAGATGGAATAGATTTAAAAAGAGATGAATTAATAGAGTATTTACATATTATTCAAGATAATTTTGGCGTATTATATGATAAACACCTTATTGCATTAGCATCAATACTTAACATTCCATATACTGAGATATATGAAGTAGCTACTTTTTACGCACATTTCAATATAATAAAAAATAGTGAAAATTATAATTCCCTAAAAGTTATAAGAGTGTGTGAGAGTTTGACATGTGAGTTATTTGGAGCTCAAAAGTTACTTTCAGATTTAAAAGTAAATGAAAATGAAAATATAAAAGTTGTTCCAGGCCCATGTATGGGAAGATGTGATGTAGCTCCAACTGTTTGTGTAGGTAAAAATTATGTTGATAATGCAACTTTAGAATCAGTTCAGGAAGCTATAAAAAATAAATTTTTTGAACCAGTTATTCCAAAATATATCTCTTTGGATGAGTATAAAAGAAATGGTGGTTACAAAATATCAGCTAAAATTAAAGAAGGTAAAATATCAAATAAACAAATCATTGAATTTTTGAAAGATAGTGGATTAAAGGGTAAAGGAGGCGCAGGGTTTCCAACAGGGATGAAATGGGAAATAGTTTCAAAGTATGATGGTATAAAATATGTTGCTGTGAATGGAGATGAAGGAGAGCCTGGAACATTTAAAGATAGAAATTATTTAGAGAAAGATCCGCACAGATTTCTTGAAGGCGCACTTATCGCATCATTATTCATCAAAGCATCAAATGTTTACATTTATATGAGAGATGAATATCCTTCTGTAATAAAAATTTTAAACAATGAGATTAAAAAATTAGAAAAAGAAAAAATAATTTCACATGGTCACTTTATTTTAAGACGTGGTGCAGGAGCGTATATTTGTGGTGAGGAGTCGGCAATGATTGAAAGTATTGAAGGCAAAAGAGGCCTTCCAAGACATAGACCACCATATGTTGCTGAGGTAGGTTTATTTGGTGCTCCTACACTTACAAACAATCTTGAAACATTGTATTGGATTAGAGATATAATTGAAAAAGGTCCAAAATGGTTTGCTGATAAGGGTGTTGATGGAAAAAAAGGTTTTCACAGTTTTTCTGTATCTGGTAGAGTAAAAAAACCAGGAGTCAAAGTTGCGCCTGCAGGAATTACAATACAGCAATTAATAGATGATTATTGTGGAGGTATGGCTGAAGATCATGTTTTTAAAGGTTACCTTCCTGGAGGAGCGTCAGGAGGTATATTGCCTTCAGAGATGAACAATATTCCTCTAGATTATGGATCTAAAGAATTAACAGAAGCTGGTTGTTTTTTAGGATCGGCAGCAATTGTCATATTATCAGATAAAGATAACATGAAAGATGTAGCCTTAAATTTGTTAAAATTTTTTGAAGAAGAAAGTTGTGGCCAGTGCACACCTTGTCGTGTTGGAACGGAGAAAACTGTAAAGCTTATGAAAGAAAAAAAATGGAATAAAGAAAAGCTAAGTGACCTTTCAGAAGTAATGGCTCAAGCTTCAATTTGTGGTTTAGGACAAGCAGCTACAAATCCGCTTAACTCAGTATTAAAATATTTTGGTAAAGAGATAAGCTATGAATAAAAATAAAATAAATTTTTTTCTGAATAATAAGAGAGTTGAAGCACACGATGAAGAAACAATATGGCAAGTAGCAAATAGACTAGGAGTAGAAATACCTCATTTGTGCTATGCAAATAAACCAGGCTATAGAGCTGATGGAAATTGCAGAGCTTGTATGGTTGAAATTGAAGGAGAAAGAGTATTAGCAGCTTCATGCATTAGAAAACCTACGAGTGATATGAAAGTGCAAACTACCTCTAATAAGGCAAAAAAATCTAGAAATTTAGTTTTTGAATTACTTTTATCAGATCAGCCAAAAAGAGAAATTGCTCATGATAATAATTCTGATTTTTGGAAATGGATTGATAAAGTTGATGTTCAAGAGAGTAGATTTCCAAAAAAAACTCCGTGCCAATCTGATACTTCTCACCCAAGCATGGCAGTAAATTTAGATGCATGTATCCAATGCAATTTATGTGTGAGAGCTTGCAGAGAGGTTCAAGTCAATGACGTTATAGGAATGGCTTATAGAGGAGAAAATTCAAAAATTGTTTTTGATTTTGATGATCCTATGGGAGAAAGTACCTGTGTTGCTTGTGGTGAATGTGTACAAGCCTGCCCAACAGGCGCCTTAATGCCTGCAACTGTTGTTGATGAAGAAGGCGTAGGTAAGAGCGATGTTGATAAAAAAGTAGAAAGTGTATGCCCATATTGTGGTGTCGGCTGTCAAATTGAATACAACGTCAAAGATAACGATATAAAGTTTGTTAATGGTATCGATGGACCAGCAAACAAGAATAGACTATGTGTGAAAGGTAGATTTGGTTTTGATTATGTTAGTAATTCTGAAAGATTAACAAAACCTTTAATAAGAATCAAAGGAAAAGCAAAAGATCTTCATCCAACTATTAATTTTTCTAATATTCATGAATACTTTAGGGAAGTAACTTGGGAAGAAGCTTTAAATTTTGCTGCAAATGGATTTCTAGAAATTAAAAAGAAGAGAAATGGAAAAAGTAATTTAGCTGGTTTTGGTTCTGCAAAGTGCTCAAATGAAGAAGCTTATCTTTTTCAAAAGCTTATTAGAACTGGATTTAATACAAACAACGTAGACCATTGTACTAGATTATGTCATGCATCTTCTGTTGCAGCTTTATTAGAAACAATAGGCTCAGGAGCAGTTACAGCTCCATTTTATGAAGTTCAACATTCAGAAGTAATAATTGTAATTGGTGCTAATCCAACTGAAAATCATCCTGTTGCGGCTACTTTTTTTAAAAATGCTGCCAAAAAAGGATCAAAACTTATTGTAATGGATCCAAGGGGTCACGCATTAAAAAAACATGCAACTCATATGTTACAATTTAAACCTGGTTCAGATGTTGCACTTCTTAATTCAATAATGAATGTAATAATTGAAGAAAATTTATTTAATCAAGAATATATAAAAAAACAGACATCTGGATTTGAAGAATTAAAAAAACATTTAAAAAATTATTCTCCAGAACTTATGGAAGATCAGACAGGAGTTAATGCAAAATTAATACGTGAAGTTGCTAAACTATATGCTAAAACAGACAAAGGTATAATTTTTTGGGGGATGGGAGTTTCACAGCATGTACACGGAACTGATAATGCTCGCTGTCTTATATCTTTAGCATTGATGACTGGTAACGTTGGCAGAAGAGGGTCGGGTCTCCATCCTCTACGTGGCCAGAATAATGTGCAAGGTGCTTCAGATGCTGGATTAATACCAATGATGTATCCAGATTATCAGTTAGTTGAAAAAAGTGAAAAAAAAGATTTTTTTGAAAAATTTTGGAATACAACTCTGGATGACAAAAAAGGTTTAACTGTTGTTGAAATTATGGATGCTATTCATCAAAATACAATTAAAGGCATGTATATACTTGGTGAAAATCCAGCAATGTCTGACCCAGATCTCAATCATGCAAGAGAAGCTTTGCAAATGTTAGAACATTTAGTTGTTCAAGATATATTTTTGACTGAAACTGCTACTTACGCAGATGTAATATTTCCAGCATCAGCTTGGCCTGAAAAAGATGGCACTGTTACCAATACAAACAGACAAGTTCAAATGGGTCGTAAGGCTATAAACTCTCCAGGTTTAGCTAAAGAAGATTGGTGGATTACAAATGAATTAGGAAAAAAAATGGGTTTGAATTGGACCTATAAACACCCAAAAGATATCTACGAAGAAATGTCATTAACAATGCCATCATTAAGTAATATTTCTTGGGATAGATTAGATAAGGAAAATTCTGTTACTTATCCAAGTAAATCACCAACAACTCCTGGAGAAGAGATTGTATTTGGGGATAAGTTTCCTAATGAAACCGGTAGAGGAAAATTTGTTCCAGCTAGTGTTACTTCGCCAAATGAAATACCTGATAAGGACTTTAGCATGATTTTAACTACTGGAAGACAGCTTGAACACTGGCATACGGGTGCAATGACTAGAAAAGCATCAAACCTCGATGCAATTGAACCAGAACCATCAGTTTCACTTTCACCAAAAGATATTTTTGAAAATAATTTTACCCCTGGAGATAAAATTAAAGTTTCTACAAGGAGAGGTTCAATAAATATTCGAGTAAGGATGGACAGAAGTATCCCAAAGGGAGTAATTTTCATTCCTTTTTGTTACAATGAAGCAGCAGCTAATCTTCTAACCAATCCTGCTTTGGACCCTATTGGGAAAATTCCAGAATTTAAATATTGTGCTGCAAAAATAGAAGCATTATAATAAATTATGTTAAAAAAATTTTTTCTAATTTTTTTTTTAGTTTTACCATTAACCAATTGTTCAACATTAAGTGAAATTAATGAAAAAGCAAAAGGTGACGGCGTACCCTATATTCCAGGAATTTAGAATTATTTATAAAAATTCTTGTCGAATTTTTAAAAGGGCTGTAAATGGGTTTTTGTGCCGCGTTAGCTCATTTGGTAGAGCAGTTGATTTGTAATCATCAGGTGGTCAGTTCGATTCCGACACGCGGCACCACTTATAACTAATTATTTTCGTTAAAATGTTTGAAAAGAGCAATCGAACATGCATTTGCAACATTTAAGCTTTCAATATTAAATTTTTTTTGATTACTAATTGGAATTGTAATTATTTCATCACATTCTTTTTTTGTTAAATTACGTAAACCTTTTCCTTCAGAACCAAAAACAATTACACATTTTTTTGATAATTCTATTTGGTCATTTTTTTTTGTATTGCTATCAAAACCATATATCCAATAGTTATTTTTTTTAAATTCAATTAATGCTCTTGATAAATTTACAACTGAGATGTAATTTACTATTTCTAGAGCCCCTGATGCAGCTTTGGCCATAGTAGGAGTAACATCAGGAGAATTATCTTTAGAAACAATAATTGAGTAGCAGTTAAATAATGCGCAAGATCTCATTATTGAACCTATATTGTTTGGATCTGTAATCTGATCTAACATTACTATAATATCTGAATTTATATTTTTAGAATTGAAAAGAATATCTTGAAGACTTGGCTGAGCTAGTTTTGAAGTTTTTAAAACAATTCCTTGATGCGTAGATTCATTACCAAACATTTTGTACATTTCATTGTTATGTAATTCATTAATTTCTGGCACTAAATCTAATAAATCTTTCCTTAAATTTTGTCTCTGATTCCTATTTATGTATAGTTTATGATGTTTTCTTAGTGGATTATTAAGAGCTGCGTACACTGCATGATGTCCAAAAATTTCGCAGAAATCCTTATTATGTAGTCTTTTTTGTCTATTAGTTTTCATGTTTTATCGTTTATTTCAGTTATTCTCATTTATTACAATCTAGAACTATACAAATTAACAAAATTTGTCTAAAAGGACACCGCTTTTAAGAGCATACAAAGTTTACGCTGGAGAGACGCTGTTTTAGATTGACAATCATACTAATTACTTAGTATGTGCCATTTTCTTCAAAATTGGAGGGGTGGTCGAGTGGTTAAAGGCAGCGGACTGTAAATCCGCCCGCGTGAGCGTACGTAGGTTCGAATCCTACCCCCTCCACCA
>MDSW01030662.1_pt1 | contig 48909 bp, 50 predicted proteins | sample 811171 | NCBI WGS metagenome assembly MDSW01 (sample SAMN05326641, study PRJNA326480) | marine metagenome | isolation source: seawater | place: Atlantic Ocean: North West | collected 2012
TAAAACCTGGTAATTTTTCTGGAAATTATATTCACTATGGAGTTAGAGAGCACGCAATGTGTGGGATAATGAATGGTATTGCCTTACACAGTAATTTAATTCCCTATGGAGGTACGTTTTTAATATTCAGTGACTATTGTAAACCATCAATAAGGCTCGCAGCAATGATGAAACTAAAAGTAATTTATGTATTCACACATGATTCAATTGGATTAGGTGAAGATGGACCCACACATCAACCGATCGAACAATTAACAAGTCTAAGATCTATACCTAATTTAAATGTTTTTAGACCCTCAGATACAATTGAGACTTTTGAGTGTTGGCAATTAGCACTTAAAAGTAAGGATACTCCAAGTGTTATAGCATTAACTAGACAAGGAATTAATCCAGTTAGACTTATAAGTTCTTCTAAAAATGAGTCTTCTGCGGGTGCCTATGAAATTTTTAGGACTGGTGAAAATATAAGTGTTACAATTTTAGCTACTGGATCAGAAACTAGTTTGGCAAGTGAAGTGGGCCACAAATTGGCCACAGAAAATATTTATTCAAAAATCATATCAATGCCATGCCATGAATTATTTGATCAACAAAGCACAAATTATAAAAATAAAATTTTATGTGAAACAGATCTTGTTGTGTCAATAGAGGCTTCTGAGACAAATTTTTGGAGAAAATATACTGGCACAAAGGGATTAAACTTTGGGATTAACGATTTTGGAAAAAGTGCACCATATAAAGAAATTTATAATCATTTTAGATTAGATTTAGAAAGTATCATAAAAAAAATTAAAGAAAAACTATGAAAATTAAAGTTGGAATAAATGGAATGGGTAGAATAGGAAGAATGATTGTTCGATCAATTATAGAAAATGATATTAATAGTATAGAGATCAAGCATATTAATAATAGAACAAATTCTGAAACTTGTTCTGATCTATTAAAGTATGATTCAGTTCACGGAAAATTTAATGCCAAAATTAATTTTGATGAAAAATATCTGACTATTAACAAAAAAAAAATTACTTTTAGTCAGGAAACTAATTTGAATAATATTAATTGGAAAAAATATGATGTGGATTATGTTTTTGAATGCACTGGTAAATTTAATTCTAAAGACAAGCTTGAAACTCATATACATAATGGTGCAAAAAAAGTTATTGTTTCTGCTCCATGTAAAAACGCAGATAAAACTATTGTGTTTGGAGTAAATGAATCAGAATTAAAGAAAAAAGACAAAATAATATCTGCAGCATCATGCACTACAAATTGTCTAGCCCCAGTAGTTTATGTTTTAAATGAAAATTTTGAAATTGAGAAAGGTTTCATGACTACAATTCATGCTTTTACAAGTGATCAAAGAATTTTAGATAATTCTCATAAAGATCCAAGAAGAGCTCGTTCAGCTAGCCAGTCTATTGTGCCAACTTCAACCGGTGCATCAAAGGCAATCGGTGAAATTATTCCATCTCTAAAAGGTAAGTTAGAAGGAGTTGCTATGAGAGTGCCTACTCCAAATGTCTCTTTGATTGAACTTGTTTTTTGTACAAAAAAAGATTTGAGTATTGAAAAAATTAATTCAGTATTCAAAAATTTCAGTAAAAAAAATAAAGTTCTCAAAATTACACAAGAGAAGCTTGTTTCTATAGATTTTAATCATTGCTCTAGTTCCGCAATCATTGATGCAAATTTAACAAATGTGGTGGGTAAAAATATGGGTAAAATTTCTGCTTGGTATGATAATGAATGGGGTTTTTCTAATAGAATGTGTGACATAGCAAAATATCTCCACAAAATTTCTTAATGAAAAATATTAAAGATCAAGAAAATATTAGTCAAAAAAAAGTTTTGTTAAGATTAGATTTAAATGTTCCATTAAAAAATGGCCTTATAACTGATGAAACAAGAATTAATAAAATTATTCCTGTTATCAATTTCTTATTAGAAAAAAAATCAAAGATTATAATAATCTCACACATCGGAAGACCAAAAGGTGAATTTAATAAAGCACTATCACTCAAACCAATTTGTGAAAATATAGAAAAAAAAATAAAGAAAAAAATTAAACTACTAGATGTTAATATTTTTAAATTAAAAAAAGAGGATTTGTTTACAAACACTAATTATGAAATTATTCTTTTAGAGAATATAAGATTTTACAAGGAGGAGGAAAAAAATGATGTATCTTTTGCAAAACATTTGGCTAGCTTTGCTGATTTATATGTTAATGACGCATTTTCTTGTTCTCATAGATCTCATGCCTCATTAAGTAAAATAACAGAATTTTTACCGTCATTTGCTGGCTTACAATTAGAAACAGAAATTAATGCCCTCAAAAAAGTTACCACAGAAATAAAAAAACCAATTACTTGCATTATCGGAGGATCAAAAATTTCAACAAAAATTGGGATAATCAATAATTTAATTCCTAAATTTGATAATATTATTATTGTTGGGGGTATGGCAAATAATATTATTAGTTTTAAAGGTAACAATATTGGTAAATCAATTAGAGAAAAAGACTGTGAATCTGCAATTAAATTAATTTTTGAAACTTTAAAAAATCACTCCTGCAAAATTACTTTTCCTGAAGACGTTCTGGTGGGAAAAAATCTAGATGATAAATCAAATATAAGAGAATTAAATGATATTAAAGATGAGGATTTAATTTTAGATATTGGACCAAAAACAATTAATAAAATTAAAAATATTATCGAGATTAGTAAAACAGTTTTGTGGAATGGTCCAGCGGGCTATTTCGAAAATCAAAATTTTGCTAACGGTAGTTACGAAATTGCTAAAGCAATCACAAAAAAAAATAAAATGCAGCAAATTTACTCTGTAGTAGGTGGAGGAGATACCATTGCATTGATAAATCAAATAAATGCTATTCAAGATTTTAACTTTGTTTCAACTGCTGGGGGAGCATTTCTAGAATATCTTGAAGGAAAAGAGCTCCCTGGTATAAAGGCTTTAAATTGAAATGTCAGAATTAAATAATATTGCATTAAAGATTTTAGAAAATGGAAAAGGAATTTTAGCAGCTGATGAAAGTACTGGAACGATGACCAAAAGGTTAGATAGCGTAAATGTTCCATCAACTCCTGAAAATAGATTATTGTTTAGGGAAATTCTGTTTAGTGCCTCAAGTATGAGTGAATGTATTGGAGGAGTAATATTATATGATGAAACGATAAAACAAGTGTCATCAAAAAAAAATAAAATTCCAGAATTAATCTCTGAAATTGGTTCTACTCCAGGTATAAAAGTTGATACTGGTGCAAAAATTCTAGCAGGTTCACCAGAAGAAAAAATTACTGAGGGCCTGGATGGATTGAGGGAAAGATTAAAAGAATACTACAAACTTGGTGCAAAATTTACAAAATGGAGAGGTGTATATAATATTACAAAGAATTTTCCAAGCAAACTATCAATACAATCTAATGCCCATGCATTAGCAAGATATTCATCACTAGTTCAAGAATGTAATATGGTTCCAATAGTTGAGCCAGAAGTATTAATGGATGGTGATCACTCTGCAAAAGATTGTTACGAAAAAACTTCTGAAGTGATCAAAAAATGTTTTGATGAACTAATTTTACACAAAGTTGACTTAAAAGGAATTATTCTTAAGCCTAACATGGTTTTGGCTGGTAATAAATCAAATGAAAAAATCTCCAAAGAAGAAGTTGCAAAATTAACTTTGAAATGTTTAAAAAATTCAATCCCTTCTGAAGTTCCAGGAATTGCATTTTTATCTGGTGGTCAGTCTGAAATAGAAGCAACAGAAAATTTAGATTTAATAAATAAAAATAATGATACTAGCTTTGTTATGAGTTATTCTTATGGTCGAGCTCTTCAACAAAGTGCTTTAAAATTCTGGTCAAAAGATATTAAAAATATAAAGGGCACTCAAAAGGTTTTTAACCACCGAGCAAGAATGAATACATTAGCAGCTCAAGGAAAATGGTCTAAAGATCTTGAAAATTGATAAACAAAAATTTCTCTACCTTATATCACCATTAAAAATTAATAGAGATTTTTATTTTAATCTTTCAAATGTTCTCAAGCAAAAAAAAGTTAGTTTTTTTCAATTAAGACTAAAAAGAGAGAGTTTTAAAAAGAAATTGTTAATAGGAAGTAAAATAAAAAAAATTTGTAAAAAATTTGATGTAAAATTTCTTGTAAATGATGACGTTTGTCTAGCAAAAAAATTAAATGCTGATGGTTGTCACTTGGGCCAAAACGATATGAGTGTAACTGAAGCTAGAAAAATAATAGGAAATAAAATAATAGGCATTACTTGTCATAACTCAATTATATTAGCTAAAAAAGGATTAAAACAAAGAGTAAGTTACCTAGCTTTTGGGGCTTTTAATAATTCGACAACAAAAAAAATTAAATACAAGGCTTCGATAAATTTGCTAAAAAAAGTAAGAAAGATAACAAAAACTCCAATAGTCGCTATTGGAGGTATTAATTCTAAAAATTATAAGAAACTTCTATTGAATAAAGCAAACTTTTTAGCTATTTCAGGCTACATTTGGAAAAATAAAAAACTAAAACCAATTGACGCTATTAAAAAATTAAAATGAAAATTAACGCCGGAGAAATAAGAGTTGGTATGCTTTTAGAGTATAAGGATGATTTGTGGATGGTTCTCAAAACCCAACACGTAAAACCTGGTAAAGGTGGAGCATTTGCTCAAATTGAAATGAAAAGTGTAAATAAAAAAACCAAATTAAATGAAAGATTTAGATCAAGTGAAACTGTAGAAAAAGCTTCTCTAGAGGAAAACAAATATAATTTTTTATATGAAGATGAAAATAGTTATTTTTTTATGGAACCTAAATCATTTGAACAAATAGAGCTAAAAAAAGATATTATAGGAGAAAAAGGTAAATTACTTAGTGAAAATTTAGAAGTTTCAATTAATTTTTACAATGAATTACCAATATCAGTTGATTTGCCAAATCAAGTCACATGTAAAATAGAAACAACTGATGTGGCATTAAAAGGTCAAACAGTTTCTTCTTCTTATAAACCTGCAACTTTAGATAATGGTTTAAATATTCAAGTACCTCCCTTTATTGAGGCTGGAGATGAAGTAATAGTCGACACTCGAAATTTAGAATATGTAAAAAAAATTTAGTTTATGAATTCAATTTCTGCCAATTTAAATATTATGATTAAAGCTAGTGAAAAAGCCTCAAAAGTTTTAATTAGAGACTTTGGAGAAATAGAAAAATTACAAGTTTCTAAAAAGGGTCCTAGTGATTTTGTTACAAATTCAGACTTAAAAACTGAAAAAATTATAATAGAAGAATTAAAAAAAGCTAAACCTAATTATTCAATAATTAGTGAGGAAAAAGGAATTGAAGTCAATAGAGATAAGGAAAATACTTGGATAATTGATCCTATTGATGGCACTATAAATTTTTTACATGGTATCCCCCACTTTGCAATATCTATAGCTCTTAAATCAAATAACGAGATAGTTTCTGGATTAATTTTTGACCCAATTAAAAATGAATTATTTTTTGCAGAAAAAAATAATGGTGCTTATTATAATAATCAAAGAATAAGAGTTTCAAAAAGAAATAAAATTAATGATTGTTTGTTCGTAACTGGAGGTAAAATAAAGATTGAACCTAATTTTACATACAGACGATCAGGATGTGCTGCTCTTGATATGGCTTATGTGGCTTCTGGAAGATACGATGGTTATTTTCAAAACAATTTGAAAATTTGGGATATAGCTGCAGGTATAGTTTTAATCAAAGAAGCTGGGGGGTTAATTAATGATATTGACGTCACAAAAATAGAAAATATAAAAGTAATAGCCTCTAGTGAAGATATTAATGCAAAATTTAGAGAAAAAATTGATAACTTTTAATTGTTTTAGAACAATGTTTTGCTATAAGTCTCGTCATGAAAAAAAAAATTCATCCTAACTATCATAATATAAAAGTCGAAATGACTGATGGCACTCAATTCGAAACAAAATCGACTTGGGGTAAAGAAGGTGAAATTCTAAAGTTAGAAATTGATCCTAAATCGCATTCAGCATGGACAGGTGGTAAACAGAAACTAATGGATAAAGGAAGAATAAGTAAATTTAACAAAAAGTTCCAGAACTTTAAATCAAACAAAAATAATTAGATGTCGAATGCACCTTTAATGCCAATGGCAACAGCCGTATGGCTTGTAGAAAACACAACTCTTACATTTAAACAAATTGCAGATTTTTGTAAACTTCACGAAGTAGAGGTTCAAGGTATTGCTGACGGGGAAGTTGCAAAAGGAATTAAAGCTTATAACCCAATAATTTCCGGTCAACTTTCAAGAGAAGAAATAGAATTATCTTCTAAAGATACAAATAGGCCGTTAGAAATTAAAAGTATCGATATTGAAATTTCTAATGATGATAAAAAAATAAAAAAATATGTTCCTTTGTCCAAAAGACAAGATAAACCAGACTCAGCTTTATGGTTAATTAAACAACATGAAATTTTAAAAGACTCTCAAATTGCTAGACTTGTTGGTATAACAAAAAATTCCGTTACATCAATTAGAAATAAGAGTTACTGGAATTATAATAACCTCTCTCCTAAAGATCCTGTCGCACTAAATCTATTTTCGCAAAAAGATTTGATTGAAGCTATTCAAAAAGCTGAAAGAAGAATTAAAAGAGAAAAAAAAGAAAAAGATAAACAGAAACAAATGTAAATAAATAATTATGAATAATAATATTAATAGACATAAAATTATAAAAATGATAATTATTCGTTTTTTTGGAGGTAATTATTAAAATAGAAGTTAAAGATAATAATGTGGAACAAGCTTTGAGAGTTTTAAAAAGAAAACTTCAAAGAGATGGTTTTTTCAAAGTAATTAAACTTAAAAATACCTATGAAAAGCCATCAGAAAAGAAAAAAAGAATTCTTCAAGAAAATATTAAAAGAGTAAAAAAATTAAACAAACTTAAGAATAGGTTTTAATTAATACCGCGGGGTGGAGCAGTCTGGTAGCTCGTCAGGCTCATAACCTGAAGGTCGGCGGTTCAAATCCGTCCCCCGCAACCAATTTTTATAATTTAAATCTCGATTTTTTTGAGTCTTTAAGAAACCCTTGAACTGTATTAGTTGTTAATTCATCAAAAGATTTTCCAAACTTTTCTATTTTTTCAATAATATTTGGAGGAACGGTTATTATATGACATTTAAGTTGCTTAGCTTGAATATAATTATATGGCTCTCTTGTACTTGCCCAAAGAATTTCAACATTTCTAAACTTTTTTGAAACCTTAATACTTTTTTTAAATTCTGGGATCGGATCTTTTCCCACATCTGCCATTCTGCCAGCAAATATTGATATTATCACTTTAGTTTTCTTATCAATATTTTTCAAAATTTTAATAGCTTGCTTTGCTGTATACACAGCAGTTATGTTAAGTTTAATTTTTTTTTCATTTAAAGTTTTTATAACTTTCCCCATAAATTTTCCTTTTGAATTTACAATTGGGACTTTTACAAAAATATTTTTTCCTAATCTATTTATTTTTACACCTTGAGAAATCATAGTTTCAGTATCATCAGCAAATACTTCACATGATACTGGTTTATTTGTAACTTTAAGGATGTTTTTTGAATAATTGAAATAATTTTTAGCCCCAGCTTTTCTCATTAAACTAGGATTAGTTGTAAAACCTTTTACAATTTTTTTTTTATCAAATTTTTTTATAAGTTTAATATCAGCAATATCGCAAAAAATCTTGGTCAAATTATAAACTCTTTACTATTTCCTCAGTCATTTTTTTAGCATCTGCAAATAACATCAAAGTATTGTCTCTATAAAATAAATCATTATCAATACCTGCATAGCCAGGCGATAAACTTCTTTTGACAAATAAAACTGACTTACTTTTTTCAACATCTAAGACTGGCATTCCATAAATGGGACTCTGAGGATCTGATTTTGCTACAGGATTTGTAACATCATTAGCGCCTATTACATATGCTACATCACAATTTGCGAAATCATTATTGATCTCCTCTAATTCAAATACTTCGTCGTATGGTACATTGGCTTCAGCTAGTAGTACATTCATATGACCCGGCATTCTTCCTGCAACTGGATGAATTGCATAAGAAACTTTTACTCCATTTTTTTTTAATGCATCAACCATTTCTCTTAAAGCATGTTGAGCTTGGGCTACCGCCATTCCATATCCTGGAACAATTATAACTGAAGAAGCATTTTTCATTAAAAAAGCAGCATCATCTGCATTTCCATTTTTCACAGGTTTTTTTTCTTTGCTTTGTAAATTAGAAGCTTGGTCAGTTGCACCCCAGCCTCCTAATATTACATTAAAAAAAGATCTATTCATTCCTTTACACATTATATAAGAAAGAATTGCACCTGAAGAACCCACTAAAGCACCTGTTATTATTAGAGCAGTATTTTCAAGAGTGAAACCTATTCCGGCTGCAGCCCATCCCGAGTATGAATTAAGCATTGAAATTACAACTGGCATATCTGCTCCACCAATCGGAATAATCAACAACACACCTAAAATAAAAGATATAACAACTAATGACCAAAAAATATTAGATGACTGAGATTTGCATAAATAATAAATTAAAAATATTATTATTATTCCTAAAATTAAGTTTAAAAAATGTTGACCTTTAAATGTAATTGGAGCTCCAGACATTATCCCTCTCAGCTTTAAAAATGCAATTATTGAACCTGAAAATGTTACCGCGCCTATGGCTGCCCCAAGAGACATTTCAATTAAACTAGCAAGTTTTATGTTACCAATAATTCCTAGACCAAACGCCTCTGGTTTTAAAAAAGCAGATATAGCTACAAAAACAGCTGCTAGACCAACTAAACTATGAAAACCAGCCACGAGTTCTGGCATTGCTGTCATTGGAATCCTAAATGCTATGAAAGCTCCCATTGAACCTCCAATAATTAAAAAAATTAAAACATAAATAAATCCTGTTCCAAAATTTCCTACTGACAAAAAAGTTACAACTATAGCAATGACCATTCCTGCAATACCAAAATAGTTTCCTTGTCTAGATGTCTCAGGAGAGGATAATCCACGTAAAGCTAATATAAATAGTATCCCAGAAATTAAGTAGAATAGAGCTGAAAGATTAGCTGACATAATTTATTTTTTCTTTTTTTTATACATTTGCAACATTCTTTGAGTTACTAGGAAACCACCAAAGATATTTACTGCTGCTAAAATTATTCCTAAAAAACCAAATATATTTGATGTTTCAAAAATATTCTCAGATGCTCCAGCTAAAGATGCTATGATAGCTCCAACAATAATTACTGAGGAAATTGCATTAGTGACTGACATTAGAGGTGTGTGTAATGAAGGTGTAACACTCCATACCACATAATACCCAACAAAAATTGATAGTATAAATATACTTAATCTAAATATAAAAGGATCTATTTCCATTATTTTACTCTTGTTTTTTCTATTATTTCATCATCTGAATTAATTTCAAAAGTTTTTTTTTCTTTATTAAATAGATTATTTACAAAATTAAACATATTTTTTGCGTAAAGATTTGACGCTGAAACTGGTAATTTATTTAAAATATTTTTTTCTCCCATTATTTTTACTCCATTATTATCAATTATTTCATCAACTTTAGTCAATTCTGAATTTCCTCCTTGAGCGGCTGCTAAATCATAAATTACTGAACCACTTTGCATTTTATCAATCATATCTTTTTTAATTATAACTGGTGCCTTTTTACCTGGAATTAATGCTGTACATATAACAATATCAATTTTTTTTAATGTTTCTCTTAATAAATCCTCTTGTTTTTTTTTAAAATCCTCAGAGGTTTCTTTAGCGTAACCACCTGATGTTTCTAAATTTTCTGATCCTTCAACAGTTAAAAATTTTCCACCTAAGCTTTCTACCTGCTCTTTTGAAGCTGATCTTACATCTGTAGCGTAAACAATTGCACCCATTCTTTTTGCGGTCGCTATAGCTTGGAGACCAGCTACACCAGCTCCAACAACTAAGACTTTTGCAGCAGAAATTGTACCCGCAGCGGTCATCATCATTGGAATAGCTTTTTGAAAATACGCAAAAGAGTCTATTACTGCTTTGTATCCTGCTAAATTTGCTTGTGAAGATAAGATATCCATTGACTGCGCTCTAGTAATCCTGGGTAAAAGTTCAAGTGAAAATGAATTAACATTTTTCAATTTTTCTTTATTCAGGTAAGGATTTAAAACTCCAATCAAGATTTGATTCTTATTGAGTTTATTTAAATTAGTATCATTAAGAATGTTCATTTGTAAAATTACATTTGAAACTGCAATAACTTCATCATCACTTTTTAATATAACTGCTCCTTCATTCTCATAACTTTTATCGTTAATTCCTAAATGGGCACCATAATTTTTACTTAAGTAAACTTCTAAACCTAATGATCTATATTTTTTTATTACTTCAGGAGTTATAGCAACTCTTTGCTCTAAATCTTGATTTTCATTTATTGAACCTATTTTCATTTATAAAAGAAAAATTGCCATTAAAATTAGTATTGCAACAACTGCAACTGTTCCCCACAAAACAAATTTTGTAAAATTATTCCATGTCTTTTTATGGTTTTCATTTTCCATAAAAGCTATTTTTGACGTGCTTTAAATTTTGGATTGTTTTTATTTATAATATATACTCTTCCTCTTCTTCTGACTAATTTAGAATTCAAATCACGTTTTTTCAAAGATTTTAAAGAGCTCTTAATTTTCATTATAAATTATTTTAATGCCGGCAACGTCCTACTCTTCCATGTCTTAAGACAAAGTACCATCGGCGCAGAAAGGCTTGACTTCCGAGTTCGGAATGGAATCGGGTATAACCCCTTCGCAATAATCACCGGCACAGGTCTTATACTCAAGAAAATAATTATTGTAAAGATGAAAGAATACTATTTAATCTTTCTATTTACGAAGTCTTCGTATGTAATATTTATAGCTTTTTTGATATTTGTTTTTGCTTTCCAACCATATTTTTTAGCTAAATTAACATTCATAACTTTTCTTGGTGTTCCATTTGGCTTAGATTTATCATATAAGATTGTTACATTGCTGTTAGGATAGATGGTGTCTAAGAAAATCTTTGCATATTGTTTAATGGAATAGTCTTTACCAGTACCAATATTTATAATTGTCTCCTTTGTTTTTTTTTTCATAAAATAAATACATGCATCTGCTAAATCATCTACATAAATCAGTTCTCTTTTTGGGGTACCGTCACCCCAAATTAAAAGTTTTTTTTCTTTTTTTTTTTTTAAAAAATGAATTTTTCTAATCAAAGATGGGAAAAAATGAGAGTTTAAAGGATGATAATTATCATTAGGCCCAAAAGTATTAGTTGGCATCAAACATTTGTAATTAGTTTTATATTGATAATTATAACTTTCACACATTTTTATACCTGCAATTTTTGCTATCGCATAAGGTTCATTTGTTTTTTCTAATTTTCCACTAAGTAAATAATCTTCCTTAATGGGTTGTTTACAATTTCTGGGATATACACAACTTGAACCAAGAAAAATTAAATTTTTGATTTTATATTTGTAAGCCCCATGAATTATATTATTTTGTATTGATAAATTACTATTTATAAAATCTGCCTTGAATTTATTATTTGAAAAAATTCCACCTACTTTAGCAGCAGCAATAAAAATAAAATCAGGTTTGTTGCTCTTTAGATAGCTATATACACTAGATTGATTTGTGAGATCTAATTTTTTTTTTTCAATAGTTAAAATCTTATTATATCCATTTTCTTTTAATTTTCTGACTATCGCACTACCAACCAATCCTCTATGACCAGCAACAAAAATTTTTGAATTTTTTTTAACCATTGATTAATTTTTTTAAATCATGATTTACCATTTCTTTTACTAAAGATTTAATTGTAAATTGAGGTTTCCATTTTAGTTCTTTTCTAGCTTTTCGAGAGTCTCCTAATAAAGTATCTACCTCTAACGGTCTAAAATATTCACTATCACATGCTATAATACAATTTCCTTTTTGATCAAAACATTTTTCTTTTAATCCTGATCCCCTCCATTTGTATTTAATATTTAATTCTTTTAGAACTAAATTTACAAATTCTTTCACTGTATGTTGTTTGCCTGTAGCAATCACATAATCAACAGGGATCTTTTTTTGTAACATTTTCCACATTGCAACTACATAATCTTTTGCGTGTCCCCAATCCCTTTTGGCATATAAATTACCTAAATATAAAGTTTTTTGCTTTTTTAATTTGATTTTACAAAGTCCAATAACAATTTTTCTTGTAACAAAAGTTTCTCCTCTTACTGGACTTTCGTGATTAAAAAGTATTCCATTACAAGCAAAAATATTATACGCCTCTCTGTAATTAACTGTTATCCAATGAGCATATACTTTTGCTACCCCATAAGGACTTCTTGGATAAAATGGTGTCTTCTCTGTTTGTGGAGTCTCTCTAACCTTTCCAAACATCTCAGATGTACCAGCTTGATAAAATTTTGTGAATTTTTCAAGTCCATGAAACTTTATAGCCTCCAAAATTCTTAATGCTCCTATTGCATCAGCGTTAGCTGTATATTCTGGTACTTCGAAAGATACAGAAACATGTGACTGAGCTGCGAGATTATAAATCTCCATTGGTTTAATTTTTTTTATCAAACTTGATACTGATATAGCGTCTGTCACGTCTCCATAATGAAGAAAAAAGTTTCTTTTTTTTTCAAAAGGATCTTGATATATGTGATCTACTCTACCTGTATTTAATGAAGAAGATCTTCTTTTTACACCATGTACATCATAATTTTTTTTTAAAAGAAATTCAGATAAATAAGCACCATCTTGACCAGTCACCCCAAAAATTAATGCTCTTTTCTTTTTCATTTTTTTTGAACTTTAAAATTAAAAGCTTTGAAATAAATAACTGTATAGATTAGTAAATTCAATAAAATAAGCATTATTTGCATTTTTGAGTGATGAGCAAAGAAAATACCAAAAGAGAAAACCAACAAATTGTAAAGATTAATGATATTTGCAGTAATAATATTTGCATAGATTGTATCAATTTCAAATTTTTTTTTAACAAAGAAGAATATCAGTTGATGGAGATGATTGGTGTCTGGACTCATTATTGACCTATTTAGAATTTTTTTTCTTATCATTGAAAAAAGTGTTTCGTAGCAAGGGTACCATAATAAGAGAATTATAAAAAAAGGAGATAGATAATTATTTAAATTGTATAAATATATTAGTAAAATTGAAAATATAAATCCAAGTAAATAAGATCCTGAGTCTCCTAAATAAAATTGATTAAATAAGTTTAATAAAAAAACGAACGAAAAAAGGATCAAAAAATTTTCAATTGAAAATTCATTTAAAGAAATGTTGTAATTGATTTCTAGGGCAAATACTGCAAAACATATCAATAAATAGTATCCTATATTTAAAGTATTTAAACCATCGAGAAAATTACTTCCATTAATGACAATTAAAATACAAAAAGTTACAAACATATTATTGAAAATATGATTTTGTAAAAATTTATCTAAAATGACTACCCTGGTATCTATTATTTGAATATCATTAAATATTACAAATGATAAAACTAAAGTAATTTGGAATAAGAATCTTTTAATTGCTGACTCAATTAATTTTAGATCTGAACAAATACCGAGTATTAATATTAAACTTGAAAAAAAAATAAAAGATTTAAAATTTTGATTAAAAAAAAACAAAATTCCTAAAAAAATGAAAATCCCCCCTGTTAAAGGAATTTTTAATTTTGAAGCAAATTTTTGATGAATGTCTCCTGTAATATTAATCAAAATATTATTTTTTATGAATAAATTATTAATAAATAAAAACAGCGATGAAAGCAAAATTATATATACAAAATAATCCATTTATTTTTTTAAAAGAAAATTAACTGATAATATAAATAGATGAGAGATAGATTTTAGTACACTATAATCTAAATAATATCGATAAACTTTGTATCCATCAATTATTTTCTGTATTGTTGAAGATGATAGAGAATTAGGAACTTTTCTCCAGTAACATAAATTCTCATTTAATCCAAATAATTTTGTGCCTTTTTTAGCAATTTTTAACCATAAGATATAATCCTCCTTAGTTTTAAGAGAAGCAAATCGAAGTTCTTTTGATTCAAGTAATTTCTTTTTGATTATCACTGTAGATAAACCAATGTCACATGATTTTAATAAATTCTCAAATTCAATAATTTTTTTTGCTTTTCGATAACCAACTTTATCTTCTTTTTCATTTATTATTTCATAAGCAGTAAAAGAAAAATCTAAGTTAGAATTTTTCATAAAAGTTAATTGTTTTTCTAATTTGGTATTCTTCCATAAATCATCACAATCACAAAAGGCAATATATTCACCGTTTGAGACATCTATTGCTTTATTTCTTGATTTGCCCGCACCTAAATTTTTGACATTATTAATTAATCTAATTCTTATATCTTTTTCTGAAATTCTTTGAAGAAACTTTTTAGTTTCTAAATTTTCATCATCATTAATTAATATTACTTCTAAGTTTTTATATGATTGATTAAGAACTGATTTCAACGAATTTTCTACGTAACTTCTTTTTGAATAATAAGGCATTATTACACTTACCAGTGACATATATTTAACTCTTTTTTAAAAATAAAAAAATTATTGCAGTCAATATTAAAAAGCCATCCTTTAAAGCATTTACTTTTTTTTTACCTGCAATTCTTTTTCTCTCCATACTTGGGCAAGATATAAATCTTAAAGTATTTAACTTTGCTTTGATTGGCAATTCAACACAAATTCTAAAATCACTATATTTCAATTTTAATTTTTTTGCTGATATCGTTTTTCCCATTACATAGGTATAAAGAATGTCAGATAAATTTAATTTAAACAATAGATTTCCTAGAAATGAAAAAAACTTATTACCAAATAATGTTACAAAATTATCATCATCACTTCCTCCACCTTTGGCATACCTAGTAGCAAAAACAAAATCATTTTCTTCACAATTTTTTAGCATTTCATTCAAATAAATTGGGTCCATAGATCCATCAGCATTTATAATACAAAAATAATCTGTTGTAATCTTTTCAATACCTTCGATTAAAGCATTTCCATATCCTCTTTTTTTTTGAATCAAAATATCAATTTCTTTAAATTGAGAAATTGATTTTATAGTCTCGGTATCCTCTTTTTGTAAAACTATCAATTTTTTGAAATTATAATTTTTTAATTCTGACAAAAAAATTGGAAGAGACTCAGATTCTTTATTAGCTGGTATTAGTAAGGTTAAATGTTGCAAATTAAATATTTTTTTTTAAATTCTATTTAAACTATTAAGGTTATTTATTCTATATAATTTATATAAAGAATTTAATTAATTGGGAAACCAAAATTATTTTTAATGAATTGTAAAAATATACTGCTTAAAAACTTAATAATTTATCAAATAACTTAAAATGTCTAAATAGTGTGTAATTATAACAATTTTTTTTTGCTAATATCTTTTGATCTTTAAAATTGGAGTTTTGATTAATAAAATCAATTAGACTTTGTTTTAACTCATTCTCTTTATTACTTTTGAATAAGATTCCTGCTTTACCATTCAATAAAAACTCTGATGGGCCGTTTTTACAATCACTAGAAATGATAAATAAATTACAAAGTGCAGCTTCAATAAGTACAAAACCAGGATCCTCCCAAAGTGATGAGAGAATAAATACCTCAGCGTTTTTCATAAAAAAAAAAATATCTTTTGAATAACCTTTTAAAAAAATTTTTTTATTCATATTCTTTTTATTAATTAATTTTTGAAGTTTTTCTTTTTCTTCACCATCGCCAAATATAAGGAGATCAAAATTTTCATTAATTTCACAAAACTTAGAAAATTCATTAATCAAATATGTAAAGTTTTTTTGTTTAGTAAGTCTGCCTACAGAAATAAAAAATTTATTTTTGGGAAGATCGATACTTAAATTTCTATTTAATTTTGATTTGGAGATAAATTCTTTGATATTAATAATTGGGTCAGGAAGGAAAAAAAGTTTTCCAGATGAAAATATTTTTTTTTTTTTTAAGTTGTTTTATCAACTCAATCGAGGGACATGTACATTGAAAAATTTTTTTAGACAAAATTGTCCACAATTTTTTTCTTAAAAAATTTAATTTTGGAAATCCAGAAATTCGTAGAATTAATTTAGATTTTAAGTTCAGAAAGTAAAATAAAATTAAAGGTAAAGAGGTTATTAAATGAACCACGAAATAATCTGGTTCTTTTTTTTTTAAGAGTCTTATTAATGGTAATATAGAAAGTATTATGATTGCTATATATGAAAATCTACTTTTAAAAAAACCTTTTTTTGGAAGATAATTATAATACTTTAAACCTAAATCAAATACATCAATGTTGTTTTTTTTAAATAATTCTTTTTCATTATCCCATTCACCACAAACATTAATAACCTTTACAAAGTAATTATCTTTTGAGTATTTTGTTAGTGATATTGCTGAATTAATTGTAGATTTGTATGTACCAACTTTTTTACTTAAACACGGGGACCAAAAATAAATGCTTTTCATTTATGAAATAATATAATTTTTTTACCTAAGAAATTAATATATTTATAAGTCTTTTTATTATTTTCAATATGATTATTATATCTAAAGTAAAAATCCTCATTTCCTCCTATGAACTTAAATTTAGAGTCAGTAAGTAAGTTATAAGAATATTTTTCATACTCATTATTGAGCCTAATAATATTTCTCGAGGAAAATATAAATAAGGTAATAATCAATAATACAAATATTTTTTTTTTATAATATTTAAAATCTAATTTAATCTTATCTAACAAAAGGCTTAATGGAATAAAGAAAGTCAACGCAACAATATGATAACCACCATATCTTAAAGAAGGATGTTTAAAGAACCATTCTGCTAATAAGAAAATTATAATTAAATACAGAAGTAAATATTTTTTTTTGTTTTTTGAGAAATATTTATTTTTTTGATAAAAAAACAAAAAAACAATTAAAGACAATGCAAATATACCTAAAATAAAATCGCTTACTTTATTAAAAAAATAAATATTAATCCAGTTATCAAACCAATTAAATTCACTTATATATTTTAATTTATCACTTACTATAAAATTTGGGTTAGCTCCACCTTTTGACCATAATTCAAACCAAATTCTCACCTCATTAACTGTATTTTTATCTATAGACCAGGGCAATTTTTCAAAACAAGTGAATGATATTGGAAAGACTAAGCAAGATGAATTAAAAAAAGTAAATAAAGTAGAAAATATCAATAATGAAAAACAAAAGTAGAATGTTTTTGTAAAAAATAAATTTAAAAATAATACCCTTGTATGTTTGAAGAGCAGAGGAATTGATAAAAGTGTGAAGTATATTAGGAAAGAAGGTTTAATAGTAGATGAAAAACAAATAAATATAACTATTATTTTAAGATATTTGATATTTTCGTTTTCTCGATTTAAGATCGAATTATTTATTAGATGTAAAAGATATATAATTGATATAATAACTATAATCATTCCTGATCGATCGGTTCCATGCTCTGCCAATCTATAAAAAAAAATATTAATGAACATTAAACTTAACAAGCTTAAAAAACTTATAAATTTATTGTGATAAAAGATTTTTTTATCAAATATAAAATTAAGAAGTAACAAATTTGAAAATCCCATTATCAGAGCAGGTGTTAAATGAAATAGATAAAATTTTATTCCAGGTAAATAAAACATTGATCCTATAAAAAAGATTGAAGAAGGACTTCGAAAACCATTATTTAATAATCCAAGCCCTAATGGATGCGAATACTCAGTCAAAAGTATCATATAAGGAAAGTGATAGTATGGAAAATCATCATGGTTTTTCGCTATCGATACGAATAAAATAAGAAAAATAAAGACTATAGAATAACTAATTAAATTTTTTTTAAGATTTGTAATTTTCTTAAAAAAAAAAATGAACAATAAAAGCCCTATTATTATAAATAAAGTATTGAACAAATAATCATGTTTAAAAAAAAAAGATGAAAAATAAGATATAAAACTAAAAAAAATAATTCCAATTAACCCTAAAAAGCCAAAATTGTATTCATCAATATCTAAATATTTTGATATCAAAAATCCGTAACCTATTATTGAGAAAGAAATAATATAAAAATAAAAATAAATCATTAAAAAATACGCTCCTTAATTTTTTGATTTAATTTATTTTTATAAATGTTCTTTAATTTGCTATTATTTGCAATCAAATATGTGGGATTTTTATTATCTTCAAATTTAATGTTTTTTTTATATTTTATTGCTAATATTTTTGCAATCTCTTTCAAATGAATAGCATTACCAGTGCCCAAATTAATTATTCCTCCAAAATTTTTTTTATAAAGCTGAATTATAATCTTTGATAAATCATCAGTACTTATAAAGTCTCTAAAATGATTTAAATTTTTTAAAATAATTATCTTTTTTTTTCTAAAAAGTTTTTTTTTTAGGTCAGGAATCAAAAAATTTTTTTTTTGGTTTTTATTTGAAATACTAAAAATTCTACCAATACAATATTTATTATTATTATTTTTTAATTTTTTAATTATATAATCTTCCGCAATTTTTTTTGTATATCCATAATATGAATTTGGATTTCTTCGAAATTTTTCACTAATTTTTTTTTTGTTAAAGGAGTAAACGTGAGAAGTTGATGAGAAAAAAAACCACTTAATATTGTGCTTAACAATCTCATCAACTATATTTTTAGTTCCATTATAATTAACATTCAAAGCTTTTAACTTATCATTGTCTACTTCTTTGATAGGAACTATTGCAGCTAAATGAAAAATGGCATCAAAATAATTTTCTTTAAACCATTTTTTAATTTTTTTTTTTGATCTTATGTCTCCTTTAAAAGAAATATATTTTATATTTTTTTTAATTTTGAGTATTTTTTTTCCCAAAACGCCTGAAGCACCTGTAATTCCAATATGTAATTTTTGCATCCTTAAGATTTAATTTAATTTTTTATGATTTAATTTATAAAGTATAACAAACTATTAAAAAATAATGAAAATTAAAATTCCTTATTTCTCAATTATCACTGTGGTCAAAAATGATATAAAAAATATTGCTAAGACAATTAAAAGTATTAAAAATCAAAGTTTCAAAAATTTTGAATATTTAATTATTGATGGAAAATCATCAGACGGGACAGTAGAAGAAATAAAGAAATATAAAAAATGTATTCACTTAATAATTTCAGAAAAAGATCAAGGAATTTATTTTGCAATGAATAAAGGTGCAAAATTAGCTAGAGGAAAAATAATAGTATTCGTAAATTCAGGAGATACTTTAAAAAAAGATGCGTTAAAAAAAATATACAAAAAATTTTTAGAAAATAAAAAATTTGATTTTATTTTTGGGACTGTGATGAGACATTACAAAACAGATTCAATTTTAAAATTTGGTTATAATATAAATAGGTTAAGATATAATTTTGATTTTGCAACAGCTCATTCAACTGGTTTTTTTTTGAATAGAAGAATTTTTATTAAATACGGTATGTTTAATACAAAATATAAAATTTCTGCTGACTATGATTTGTATATGAGATTAATTTTAAAAAATAAAATTTTAGGCAGTTCAACAAAAAAAAATGATTTAATAGGAATTGTAGAAAGTGGTGGGTATTCTAGCAAAGTTCCATTCTACAAGCATTTAAAAGAAGAGACTAAAATTCGATTAAATAATGGACAAAATTTTATACTTGTAATGGTAATTTTTTTTAATGCAATTTTTAAATTTATTTATAAAAAAATATTTAATAAGTGGGTATAAATGATGATAATAAAAAAAAGATATGGATAAAATGAAAATTTGGAAAAAAATTAAAAAAAGTAATTATAAAGATATAAAACATTTGTTAAATGATTTAACAAATAAGGGATATATATTAAGTCCTTGGATTTATGATATATTTAATAATAAAAAAAATAATCTATCAATAGATAATAAAAATTATAACTTATACAGAATCAAAGTACGAAAACTTGGATTTGATAGACCAACAAAATTAAAATATGTTTATAAGAAAATAAAAAAAAATAATTTTGATCTTGTGCCACCTGTATTAGCATTAAGAACTAGGCTTTTCATCAAAAAACAGGGGATAGGTGAATGGTTAAGATTTGCAACACCACTTAATTCAATGATAGATACCGATGGTGTTCCACATTTGCCCAAGATTGGAAAAGCATTAGGAAAATATTTTTTAGAAACATATTGGGCTTACCCGAATGCTATCTTTCATCCACATAATGAATTTGTAATTACTAAGATTATCAAAAAATGAGCTCATTTTTTTTAAACAAAGTTAAATTTTTAAATAAATTTACTGTTTCTCCTATGTGTCAATATTCATCATTAAATGGGTGTCCAAGTGAATGGCATTATCATCATTTAAGAAATCTTATTGAAACAGGTGTTGGATCAATGGTAGTAGAGTCTACTGCAGTATCTAAAGTTGGAAGAATCACAAAAAAAGATTTGTGCTTATATAATAAAAAACATTTATATTCTCATAAGAAGTTAATAAAATACTTAAAAAAATTAAGAAAAATTCCAATAATTTTGCAAATTTCACACTCTGGTAGAAAAGGATCTGCAGAAATACCTTGGATAAAAAAAAATAAATCCTTAAATAAATTTCACAGTTGGAAAACTTGGGCTCCATCAAGTATTCAAAGATCAAAAAAATGGCCTAAACCAAAAGAAATGACAAAAAAAGATATTGAAAAAGTGATTGATCAATTTACTCATACGGCAAAATTAGCTTTTAAAGCTGGTTATGATGGTGTTGAAATCCATATGGCACACGGATATTTAATTCATGAGTTTTGCTCACCTGTTTCTAATAAAAGAAAAGATGAATATGGAATAAAAGGAAATAATTTCAAATTTCAGAGAGAAGTTTTGAGATCTATAAAGAAAATTCTACCCAAAAATAAGATTATTGGTGCACGAGTTACTGGATCAGATCATTTACCTCAAGGTATCAAGGTCGCGGACTGTATAAATTTAATCCAAAAATTAAAACAAGATGGATTGGATTATGTTTGTATATCTAGTGGAGGAATAATTCCAAAAACTAACATGAAATTTAATAAAGGATTTAGATTAAAAATGGCAAAAAAAATAAAAGAGGAATGTAAAATTTTTACAAGAACCTCTGGTTGTATTAATGACCAAAAGACGTTAAGTCTAGCATTAAAAAAATATAAATTAGATTCTTTGGCCCTTGGAAGAATTTTGATCAGAGATAAATACTTTTTGCTTAAAAATAAAAAATTGAAATTAGAAAATGAATTAAAACAATATAATTATTGTTTTAATTAATATTATAAATAGTTTTCCATTTTGCTGCATGATTTTTTCCTAAAAGAGTACCATCTGCATTACAAGTTTTACAAGGATTGGCGCATCTTTTTCCAGATAATAAATTTTTTCTATAATCTGTTAAAGTTTTACCTTTCCAAATTTGTAAGATAGTTTGTTGCATTATATTACCCATCGAATTTTTTCTTTGCCAATCTTGAGGACAAAGATAAACATTCCCATCCCAGTCAATAAGAAATTGATATGTTGGATAATAACAACTTTGATATTTTCCTATTTTTTCTTGCTCCCCTATAGATACTGTGCCTGCTCTATTAGTTAATTTTACTCCAAAATCATTATATTTATCATACCAACGATCTCTTAATATAACCATATCTTCTGGAACATTTGCATTAATAGTCATTTTTTTAAATTTTTCGATTTGATCAGGTCCATCGTACATGCTTACTAAAACTTTACTTGCATCTGAAATATACAAATCCTGTAGTTTTTTTTGTGATAAAACATCACCATTTGTAATTATTTCAACTTTTGAAACATTAGATAATTTTTTAACTATGTAGTTTATATCCTTATGGAGTAACGGCTCACCATATCCACAAAGTGAAATAGTGCCTTTGAAATGAATTTCTAAAAGTTGATCGTGAATTTCATCAATAATTTTTCTTGTCATTTTCTGAAAAGTGTCTGGTGCAACTTTCTCATCAGCTTTAGGACAAAATGAGCATTTTCTGTTACATACATCTATTAAACTTAATTCCACCCAGGTTGGCATTGGTATTCCTTGATGCACAGGAACTTTATCTACAAATTCCGATCTCCGTTTAAGGTTTTTTTTTATTGTTTCTTTAGGATCCATTTATTTTTAATAATAAACTTCTAATTAAATTTTTTTAATTGTATTTTCAATAATCTTTAATTATATGGTTTTAAAGTTTTTACAATAAGTAATTACACCTATAAAATATTATAATTATTGATGCAAAATTATATTTTAAATGAAGGATACCAAAATAATTCTTTTCTTTTTGATAAAGCTAAAGGATCAAGAATAAACATTAAAAATAAATCTTTGATAGATTTGTCAATGTGTGCAGGCTCTTTGTTGTTAGGTCATAATCACCCAATATTTAAAAAAAGTATAAAAAAATTTTTAAATAAAAACATATCAAATCTAGCGTCTCCAAATATTTACGCAAAAAAATACTCTAAAAATTTAAAAAAAATAATTCCATTTTCGAAAATAATTTTTTGTAATTCTGGAACTGAAGCAGTAATTAAATCATTAAGATTATGTAAAGCATTATCTAAAAGAAGCAAAATTGCTTATGTAAGTGGTGGGTGGCATGGATCAACAGATCAATTATTATTTAAACCTGATAAATACTTGAAACCAATTCCAATTTCAGCTGGTTTAAGTAATGAACATCTAAAAAATATTGTCATTTTACCTTATAATAATATTGAAAAAACCAAAAAAATTCTTGATAAAAACAGAAGAAAATTATCTTGTGTTATTGTTGAGCCTGTACAAGGAAGCCTGCCTTATGAAGGGGTGAAGAAATATCTAAAACTTTTAGAAAATTTTACAAAAAAAAATTCAGTTTATTTAATTTTTGATGAAATGATTACAGGTTTGAGAACAGACTGTTCGTCTGCTCAAAAGCATTTTAATATCAAACCAGATATAAGTATTTTTGGTAAATGTTTTGGAGCTGGTTTGCCTATAGGATTTATAACAATATCGAAAAAGGTATCGAATAAAATGAGTAAGCTCAAACAAAAAGTCTTCTTTGGTGGAACTTATTCAGGTAATTCAATAGTGGCATATGTGGCAAATGAGGTCTTGCAATATATTTTAAAACATAAAGAAAAAATTTTTAAAGATTTAGAAAATAAAAGTGCCCTTTTTGAAAATAAACTAAATAAATTTTTTAGCTCAGAAAAATTAGATTTGAAAGTTTACAGATTCAAATCTTTAATAAGATTAGTCTATTCAAAATCTCACTTAAAAGATAGATCTTCAAGAGATTTTTTTGAAAAAAATAAGTTTTCTAAAATTAAGAGATTTAAAAATTATTTGAAAAACCAAAATATATACTTATCTGCAAGTGGTCTCATTTTTTTCTCAACTGCATTTTCTAAAAGTGATTTGGAATATGTGATCAAAAAGTTTGAGTATGGCCTTATTCGATATTTCAAATAAATATAGAATATGTTTTAATTGATAATTTTATTTTTCTTTTTCTAATTCTTTATTTTTAAGACGATATATACTATTACAATAATCAAGTAATTTTTTGTTATGAGTAATAATTATAATAGATTTTTTTTGTAATAATTTCTTTATAGTTTCAAAAATATTATCTTCAGATTTTTTATCTAATGCAGAAGTTGCTTCATCAAAAATAAGTATTTTAGAATTGTTTGCTAGGGCTCTTGCAATACCAATTCTTTGTTTTTGCCCACCCGAAATTTGAACGCCATTTTCACCAATCAGAGTATTGTCTTTATCCGGTAACGAGTTAATGAAATCAATTAGGTCACATTGTTTTAAAATATCATTATAATTCTCATCTGATAGTTTAATTTTTTGACCTATTAGAATATTATTTTTAATACTTTCATCAAATAAATAAATTGATTGTGGAACATAGCCAAAAATTTGTCCCTTTATTAAGTTTTGATCGACCAATTCACCATCAATAAAAAAATTACCTTTTTGTGGATTATGAAGACCAATTAAAATATCAATCAAAGTTGTTTTTCCAACGCCACTTTCACCGTAAATGCCAATTAAATCCCCTTTTTTATTTATTTTAAAATTGAGATTTTCAAAAATTTTAAATTTCTGACTATCATATTTAAAATCTATATTCTTAATTTCAAAATCATTATTAAATTTCAAAATTTTTCCCTCGGTTAATTCATTGTTCCCTTGTTGTGTCTCATAAGTGGTACTGTTTAATTCTTTTTTAATAAAATTAATTGACGGTTTATATGCCTGATAGGCATTAATTGACCTACTTATAGCAATAAAAGATGGTAACATTTTTAACATCGCAATTAAAAATAAAGAGATAAAGGATAAATACAAATTCATTCCTAAATCAAAAAGATAAAAATATAATCCAATAAGTGCTAATAATATTAATATAATTACTTCAATCCATATTCTAGGTAACAACTGAACAGTTGTTTCTTTGGATTTAAGATCAACAATCACTTGTAGAATTGGAATTAACTTATTTATAAAATTGTTTTCAATATTGTATGACTTGATAAATTTTATTCCTTGTAAAGACTCTAACAAAGTTTTGTTCTCTTTTCCTCTATAATCCATTCTTTTTTCAGCTAAATTGAACAAAATTTTTTTTAAAAGAATTTTTATTGAAAAGATCAGAATAAGGCCAAAAGTTAAAACAAAAATACTTATTTTATAATTAAAAATAAATAATAAAATTATTAAAAACAAAATTATGAAAAATTCTTTGGATACCATTAGTACTGATTGAATAATACCATTAGTAAAAGCAATCACTTCAGTGGTTAAATTTCTTAATAATATTGATGAATTATTTTTTAAATAAAATTTATAAGAATTTTTTAAATATTTTTTAAATAATTGAGAAGTTATTTCCTTTTTGACTTTATTTATCAGTTTTTGGGTTCCAAATTCTACATATGACAAAAACAAAGATTTAATTAAATAAACTAAAAAAATTATTAATATCAATGATGGTATAATTTCATCGACTTCGAATTGACTTATATTAAAAATATTATCTAATATAGGAAAGTTTATCTTTCCATCTGCAATTATTGCTATTAATGGTATGAATAACCCCAATGATAAAGTTTCTAAAAAACCACTTAAAGATAACAAAGCTATAATTAATTTTGCATCCTTCTTTAGATTATTAGGTAAAATATTATAAATTATCTTTAATTCGTTTAAATAATCTTTCATATTTGACTTAAAATTTTATCTCAAAAAATTATTTATTTTTTTTATTATAAGCATTAATTCTTTTTTTTTAAGATTTGGATGAATAGGTAAACTTAAAGCTCTCTCATAATAAAACTCAACATTTTTAAAATCATTTTTTTTGAAACCTAACTTTTTATAATATGTTTGTAAGTGAATTGGTTTATAATGGATATTAGTATAAATACCTTGTTTTTTAAGGTAGTGAATTAACTTATTTCTTAAATTATTTTTGTTATTTCTTATGAGAACTACATATAAGTGAAAAGATGATTTTATATAATCTTTTTCTACGGGTAATGAAAGCTTAGATTTGTCTAAATATTTATTATATATTTTTGCAATCTCTCTTCTTTTTTTGACAAAAATACTCAATTTTTTTAATTGGCTCACACCCAAAGATGCTTGAATATCAGTAAGTCTGTAATTAAAACCTAGATATTTTTGGTCATATAAGAGATGATTAATACCATTATTTAAGTTTTTTTTATTTCTAACTATTCCATGAGAACATATCGACTTCATTAAATTGAAATATTTCTTATTATCGGTATGAGCTGAACCTCCTTCTCCAGTTGTAATCATTTTAACAGGATGAAAACTGAATACTGTAATAATATCTTTATGATTACCTAAATATTTTTTTTTATATTTGGCGCCTAAACCATGTGAAGCATCTTGTATAATCTTAAATTTATATTTTTTTGATAAACCGATCAAATAATCAATATCACATGAATGACCAGCAAAAGCGATTGGAACAACAATTTTTGGTAAAGTATTTTTTTTCTTTGCCTCTGATAATTTTTTTTCTAATTTTTGAAGATCAATGTTAAAAGTATCTAATTCAATATCTATAAAATCTATTTTTGCTCCACAGTATAAACCGCAGTTTGAGGACGCAACAAAGCTATTAGCAGAAGTCCATAATCTGTCGTTTTTTTTCAATCCTAAAGCGAGGCATGCTGAATGTAGAGCGCTCGTAGCACTGTTAAATACGACAGAATATTTCGTCTCAATTTTTCTTGAGAGATTTTTTTCAAATAAAGAAATTTGAGGTCCAGTGGTAATAAAGTCTGATTTAAGTGTTTTTATTACTTTGGAAATATCTTTTTGATCAATATGTTGCTCACTATATCTGATCATATAAGTCTTAACTTTTTACAAATTAATTGAATTTCTTTTACATTTAAAAAATTTTTGTTACTAGATGAATTATATTCAAATAATTTATTGTAATTTTTTTTTTTACTAATTTTTGAAAATAATTCGGAATAAATTACATAATGCTTATTATATTCTAATGCATTTTTAGACTCATCCTTAGTTATCAATACCTCTGCAATTTTTTCACCAGGTCTCATTCCAATTATAACATGTTTTCTTTTAGGAACTATCGCTTTTGCTAAATCTGTAATTTTGAATGAAGGAATTTTGGGTACAAAAATTTCACCGCCCTTCATTTCATTTAATGATTTTAAAACGAACTTTACACTATCTTCAACAGAAATAAAAAATCTCGTCATATCTTTATCGGTGATAGGAATTTTTTCATTTTTCTTAGAACGATACGATTTAAAAAATGGAATTACTGACCCTCTCGAACCTAAAACGTTTCCATATCTTACTACAGAAAATATTGGTCTTCGTTTGCTCAGATTATTAGCAGCATTAAATAATTTGTCCGCAGCAAGTTTTGTGGCTCCATAAAGACTAATTGGATTTGCTGCTTTATCAGTTGATAAACTTATTACTTTTTCAACCTTATTATTTATTGACGCAAAAATAATATTTTCAGCTCCAATTATATTTGTTTTAACAAATTCCATTGGATTATATTCTGCTGCGGGTACTTGTTTAAGAGCTGCAGAATGAATAACATAGTCAATATCTTTAAACGCTAAATCTAATCTATCTTTATCTCTCACATCACCTAGAAAAAATCGTAAGTTATCTTTTTTAATTTTTTCATCACTTAATTCTTTATCCATTTCAAACTGTTTGAGTTCATCTCTAGAGAAAACAACAAGTTTATTTGGCTTAAAATTTTTAAGAATGAATTTGACACATTCTTTTCCAAATGATCCAGTACCACCAGTAATAATTATATTTTTTTTATTCAAATTCATTTTCAAATTCTAAACAATTAGATTTAAATTTCATGTAATAATCATTTTCGTACAATTGTTTGAAATAAAAATCAAATAAATTTGGTAAAAGTAAGGCTAAATCAATACGTTTTAAACAAATATGGTTTATTATAAATTCAAAGATAAAGTAAAAATATTTTTCTAATTATTTTTTATTTCTAAATGAACCTTTTTGGAATTATAAAGTTTATGGTATTAATCAACTAATCAAAATAAAATGATTATAGGTGAAATTTGTAATAATAAGATATTTAATAAAAAATTTTATCTTCAAAAAAATTTATACACATTTTTAAGTAATAAATATAAAAAATTTTATTTTATTAATGTTTTCTATATCTTTAATAAAAAGAAAGTAAAAAAATTCAATTTTTATAAAAAAAATATTATAATTTTTAATCCAAAGAATATTAAAGAATTAAATGATTTTTTAAAAAAAGATAAAATTTTTTTAATAAATAATTTATCTATAAAATTTAAACACATCTTAATACATTATTTATTAAGTAAAAAGAATATTTTTCAAATATCTTTTCTAAACGTTGCAATATTTTCAAATTATAAGATCGAAAATTGGGATCATGCAAATATAAAACAAAAAATTTACTTTATTTTTAAAAAAAGATTTTCATTAATTATCTATAGAATTTTAATAATTCTAAAAATTTTAAATCAAATTAATATACTTTATGTAGCTCAAAAAAAGGTTTTTTTAAAATACAGCCAATATTATAATAAAAAAAGTTTATTTCGAAAAAGATATAAAAATATTTTAAAAACAAATATTAAGTTTCCTCTTCTAAAAAAGTTCAAAAAAAATAAAAATAGTTATTTGGTATTTATTGACTCTAATATCCTACATCCTGAATACATTAAAAGAGGTCAAAGACTGGTTAGGAAAGATTTACAAGATTATTTTTACTATCTAAAGACTTATTTAGTTAATTTACAAAAGTTGTTCAAAAAAAAAATTGTAATTTGTTTACACCCTTCTTCAAATTTAAAACTATACAAAAAAAATTTGGGTAATTTTAAAATGTATAAATATCAAACTGACAAATATATTATGAACTCTTTTATTTTACTTTTTCATGATACAAGTTCAATTTTTTCTGGAATCTTATTAAAAAAAAAAATAATTCACTTAAAATCAACCATCATGGGTACATATGCAAATAAAAGAGCTGAATTTTACACTAATAAAATAAAATTTGTTTGTCATGATATTGAGAAACAACACCTTATTGATAAGAAAAGATTAGTTTTAAATTTAAAAAATAATTTAAAAAAATATGATGTGTTTTTAAATAGACTCTATTTTTTTAAAAATGACTCATTGTCCATAGAGAAACTTCTAGCTAAAGAGATTCAAAAATTTGGGAAAAAATAATTTAATTGAGATAAATTTGAAGTAATTCTTTATTTAAATCTTTAGACTCCGTGAAATAATCTTTATCAATGTTGCTCTGCAAAAAATCTGTTCTAGATCTTTGATATTTTTCTAAAAACTCAAAATCATTATTTGATCTTAAAATTTTTAACCTATTAATTAGTTGTTCAAATGAATTCATATACTCAACAACCTCTGTATCTTCAAAAATATAATTAATCTTTTTTTTTTTTTCAAGATCAAATAAAAAATTCAAAAATAAAACTCTTTTGAATTTTATTACTGCTTCAACTAATATGCTAGATGAATGCGAAACGACTACATCGGCCCAATTAATTAATTCAGATGTATTATATTCGTTTATAATATTGTCTTGTATATGTAATGGTTTAAATTGGCCACGGGGTTTTAACTTAATTCTTAAATCTATATTTTTAATTTCCTTTAATTTTTTATAAATTTTTTCCCAAGATTTTTGAGTAAAAAAAGGACGTGTAACCAATAGTATCTTTAAATTTCTATTTTCTAATTTTTGTGAATAATCTTTTAGTTTATATTTATAAACATTTTCTACCTCTTTAATCCATCTTAATGAATATCTTGAACTTGCAACTCTAATGATTTTTTTGCTTTTAGTATCAGATTTTTCTATAATTAAATTCTGATCTTGAACAATTGCATTGTCATATAGGTCAAAATCATTAGGGTTTATCTTTATATTTCTTCTCATTTCAATTCCTAAATTATAGCAATTAATTTTAATATTAGTTTTTTTACAAGCTGAAGAGATTATCTGCTTATAAGTTCCCGGTAAACTTTTATCGATATTTATTGATTTAATTTTTTTTTTTTTTATAAAATAAATTAAATTATCCTGTTCAAAAAAGTTAAATTTATGGTATAAAAAATACCATAATCTATTTAGCCTTTCTAAAATCATTTTTGGTATAATCTTTGTGAATTTTAAAAAAAAATTAATAAATTTTGATTTTACATTAACTTCTGAGATATCAATCAATTCTATATCGTGACTATCCAAAAGCTGATTTAATCTGTAATATTTTAAGTCATGAACAGGGAAAACATTCATAATTGAAAAGTTCAAATTTGTTTTTTTTTTTAAATCAATTACTACTGGAACAAAATTATCAAAATCTGGAAATTGATGGACTAAAAATAAATGCATTAATTAATACTTTTATAATTTAATTTAATCAAATTTTTTATATTTTTAGTAAAATTTTTTTTGTTTACTTCCATTATCTCTAAATTGTTTTCAATATAATGGTAGCCCAATCTATTAGAAAATAAATTTCCATCCTTATTACTCAAAGTTGAGGCCCTAGTTACAAATGCTATGCCAATTCTTGAAGTAAACGCATCCTGAGTTCTTAAATTAAGAGGTATTTCACCATCATTAATTTTATTCATTATATTATCTTTTTTAAGAAAAATTGATCCTTTTTCTTCTTTACAAGCAATTATGGTGTCTAAGTTATTTTTTATTAACCGATTAATCATCTTATCAAATATATTAGAATTTCTTAGTGGAAAATTCTCTGTGGCTACCACCACTATATCAACAGGTTTTTTTTTTTCTATTCGGTCTAAAAAAAAAGTTAGCACTGATTTAATATCTATAAATGTGTCAGATAAGTTTTTTGGCCTTAGAAAAGGTACTTTTATATTAGCATCAAGACCAATTTTTTTATTCTTTTTATTATCTGTTGCTAAATAAATATTCTTTATCATTTTAGATTTTTTTAATTGACTCACGGTAACATCTAAAAGAGAAAGTTTATTGTCAATTTGCAGTGTTTCACCTTTTAGGGGTATAATTGCTACACAATTTGGATTAATATCATTTTCTAAAACATTCGATTTAAAATCTTGATTAAGAGCTTCTAATATATTTACAATTCTTTTGCATCTAATTGGATCCATATCCTGGTTTATACCATGCCAGTGATAAACGGGTGCGTCTGGTTCATAAATAATTTTATAGCCTTTATTTATTACTTCATTTCCCCAAATTCTATCTTCTATATGTTTTGTTTTTTCATCAAAAGGAATTTTGTCCCATAGTTTTTTTTTAAAAGCACTATTTGCATTATGAAAAAAAGTGTCTTTCTTTTGTATTCTTTTTTCAGGACCAAATAAGTTAAGAAGATCTCTTTTATCAAAATCACTGGAATAGCTTAATGGTTTTTGTCTTCCATAGACTCCTGCTACTTTTGGGTCTTTAAGAGCATGTACAATTTTGTTTAACCAATTATTATTAATTGGAATGCAGTGAGCAGAAAGGCAAACAATTATTTTACCTGTAGATTTTCTAATTCCTAGATTAATAGCTTTCCCTGGAAGAAATTTATTTATCTTAACAACTTTAATTGGAAATTTTTTTGCTCTTTCTAATGTTTTGTCTTTTGAATTATTATCTACAAGAATTACTTCGAAATTATCGTAGTTTTGATCAAATATTTTTTTTAAACATTGTTCAATCCAACGTTCTTCATTTTTGGTTCTAATTATTATAGAAACTCTTTCTAAAAGTCTTTTCATTTTAAGTTATATTTTTTAGATATTAATTTTGCAAAGTCAAAATTTATTTACTCCTGATATCAATGCCTTAATACTGCTTATTTACTTAAATAATTCACATATTTGTTAATTTTTTTTTTGACAATTTATTTATGTTGGTACATCCGCTAAGTGCTAAAGCTGATTTAAATTCATCATAAAAAAAATCTAATATCCTTGATACCCCATTTGCTCCATCCAAGATTAGCCCCCATATTGCGGGTCTACCTATAGAAACAATATCAGCACCTAAGCATAATGCCTTAAATACATCAGTACCAGTTCTTATCCCACTATCAAATATTATCTGTTTATTTTTAATTTTTTTTCTTATTTTGCAAAGTGCTTCTAAAGACGAAACGCCAGATTCTAAAACCCTACCTCCATGATTTGAAATCCATATCATATCTGCCCCATTTTTAAAACTTTTTTGAGCATCAGATAAACTCATTACCCCTTTGATAATAATTGGAAGTTTTGTTTGTTTTCGAAGCCAACGTATATCTTCCCAATTTAATTTTGACATGTGCTGTAAGGGAGCTTTAGGTAAACCAATTCGGCCCTTTTTTCTAGCATCGTATTTGTCCTCCATAATATCATATTTTATACTTCTTACAGTTGCATCAGCAGTTATACAAATCGCCTTAACACCCAGCTTTGTAATTTTTTTGATTTCATCTATCGTCCATTTTTTTGGCTTTAATGAATAAAATTGATAGATTATATTTAAATTTTTATTTAATTTCATAATTTCATCAATTTTAATTGCTGAAACAGCACTTAAGCACATAAATGTGTTTCTATTATAGGCTCCTAAAGCTAAAGCGGCCTCACCTTTTTTATTGTATTGAGACATATAACCCATTGGCGAGATAATCATTGGAAATCTTAAATTTACTCCAAGAAATTTTTTATCCATTTTTAACTTTGATACATCATTTAAAATTTCTTGATTAATCTTATATTTTTTAAAAGAATTTAAATTTTCATTCAATGTTTCTTCTCTTTCACTTCCACAAGACATCCAATTCCACTTTTTTTTTGATACTTTTTTTTTTGCTAAAACATTTGCTTGTCTCAAAGATAAAAATAATTTTTTCATGCAGTTTATATTATTCCTTCAAAAAATTTTATCAATTTCAGGTTTTGTTGAGGTCTTACTAATTCTTTAAAATTAAGATTTGAAAAATTCTTCATTTGTTTTAAGAAGCCAGGCTTTAAATTTTTGCTCTCTTTATAACTTTTAATCAAATTAGATTTGTACTCTTTACGAAAAAAATTATTTCTAGATTTTATAATTTTGTTTCCATTGTAAATTTTCAATTGTTCAATTGGGAACAGTGCCCAGAGAGTATTATCAATAAACCTTACTTTAATTGATGCATTTTCTGGATCATTAGGATTAATCTTTACAAAAATAGGAAAGTTTTTATTAGTGTATAATAATAAAGAAGTTGATTTTAATTTTTTATCATTGTAAGACCATTTGTTCAAAATTTTTAATTCACCAAATAAAAAAAAAGACAAGTCAAATATATGGCTTGAAGAGCCTTGATATAAATAAATTTTATTTACTTTTTTTTTAGATTTTTTTTTTAAAATATCATAACTTTCTGAAATATTAATATCTACTGATTTTATTAAGTTTTTTTTTATTTTATTCTTTAAAATATTTACTACTTCATAATGTCTTCTATTATAACCAATCGCTTTATTTTTTAAAAAAAGGTTTTTCGTGGTTAGAATTTTTTTCAAAGCTGTGTAATTAATGTGTAATGGTTTTTCAATTAAAATTGGTTTTTTTGAAGATAATAGTTTTTTACAATACTTGACTTGTTCATCAATTGGTAAGCATGAAACTATTCTGTCTATATCTTTATTTTCAAGAATTTTTTCTGTTTTTAAAAACGTTGTTAAAGGAAAAATTTTTTTAAAAGATTTCCAATTTATTGAATTTTCATTTTTTGTAGATCCATAAACTATTTCATGGCCTAGTTTTTTAATTGCAATTGCATGATGAATTGCTACTTTACCACATCCAATAATTGCAAATTTTAGTTTTTTTTTTGAATGCATTTAATTAAAATTTTAAGATAAACTGTACTAATCTAAAATTTAGTTTATCGTTCATTTCTACAACTTCTATTCCGGCTTTCTTAAAAATATTTAGCCAACCCTCTTTTGTTGTTAATCCTTGGTTTGTGAGTGGATGTATCATGTGTTGATAGAAAAGATAATGAATTCTATCAGGATATTTTGTTTTTTGATATTCCTCATCTTCTAGACAATCAAATTCACCTAAAAAAAAATACTTTCCTTTGAATTGTTTTTTCATTGATTTAAACATGTTAATAACTGAAACCTCTCCATCTCTTAAAAACTCATGCATAACCATTATAGCATTGAATGCATCAACATCCTTAACAGATTCAGAAAAAGTTTCAGGTTTATAAAGATCTCCTTGAGAAAGCTTTATCCTATCTGATAGATTATTTTTTTTAACTCTACTATCAGCTTCTTCTAACGCTTTTGTTGAAATGTCAATTCCTACACCACTTAAATTAGGGTCAATTTTACAAAAATTTATTATCACATCTGCAGAACCGCAACCTAAGTCAGCAATTTTTTTAATTCCATATTCTTTCATTTTATCTAAAACCCAAGAGTAATTTGCTCTTCCAGTATGGTAACTACCTTTTGCAATAAATTCACCTTTTCTTATAAAATCCTGTCCATATTTTTTCTCATTTTTTAATGATGGAACTAACTCCGTAAGTATACATGAGTAAGCACCTACAGCGCCAAAAGACATCGCAAGCACTGGGTCTGTAAACAACCATTGCTGTCCTTTTTCGGTTAAAGAGAATTTATCATTTTCTTTAACAATTATTTGATCTGCATGATATATAAAATTCATTACACCATTTAAAAGTGTTGGGTTTAAATTACATTTTTTTGCAATCTCATTTATTGATAAGTTTTTATTTTTTCTTAATAAATCAAAAACACCTGTTTCATGAAGTGCAAATATTACATATGATCTAATATAACCATTCCTTATACTTTGTGACCAACTTTGCAGATCTTTTCCTAAAAAATTTAAATCATCATCTAAAACTTTATAAGAATTTTTTTCATTTTCTGACCATTTAGTAAATACTGTTTCTGCTAACCAAAAATCAAATTCATTGTGAATATCTATAGATGTCCTAAAATCCTCATTAGAAATAATTGCAACTTTATCTCCAACTCTTCTGTTTTGTTCTTTTAATAGGGTAGCTCTGAAAGCAGATGCTATCCCTTGATCTTCTCTATAAGTTGTTTTTTTACCTCTTGATTGTCTAGCTTCATAAGTTAATTCTGTAAGTCTTTCATAGTTACCATCATCTTTTTCTGTCCAAAAATGCTTATGCGTTTTATATGCACTAAAAACAGTATCTATATCTGGATCATTTTTTAATCTATTTACACAGTCAGTGATCATTTGAGGTGACCTAAACAAATCAGTAGCTTGCAAGTAAACGACTATATCAAAAGTTTTTTTTGATATTTTTTCAAACTCTAACAGCGCATGTTTAATTACAGGTTCTGGAGGGGTAACGTCATCAGCTAATTCTGCGGGTCTTTGAAAGGGAACTTTAGCTCCATATTTTTTTGATATTTCTGCAATCTCATCATCTTCAGTAGTGACAATAACCTCATCACAAACACCCGATGCAATAGCGTGCTCAATAGTATAAGCAATCAGAGGTTTTCCTGCTAATAATTTTACATTTTTTCTTGGCAATCCTTTTGATCCACCTCTTGCCATAATAATTGCTATTGTGTTCATTTTTTTTTTACTATTTCTCTCATTGTTTTTTCAGGATCTATATTTTTATCTAAGGTATTTACAACGTATTTTAATGCAAATATAGGCTGTAATAAATACATTTCAGATCTATTCATTATTTTTAATTCATATTCTTTGAAAAATATTTTTGCCATCTATCGAAGGATTTTTTTCCATTTAAAGTGCCGTTTACATCACAAGCGTTGCAAGGTTTGTGGGTTCTATCACCACAAGATAATTTTTTTCTTGTTTCATTAAATTTTGTATTAGACCAAATTGTTAACACTGACTCCTCAAGGATATTTCCATATATTTTTTCTTTCTTCCAGTCATTTGAACACATAAGTACAGCTCCATCGTGATCAATTAATATTTTATAAAATGGATAATGGCACGGCTGCTTTAGTGGTTCAGTAAGAGCTTTCAATTCAAAGTTTTCTGTCTTGTAATTCACTGATCCAGCTCTATTTGAAATAGTCATTCCATGACTTTCATCAGATCCTAAATATCTTTTTCTAATCATAAACTGATCCTCTGTTAATTTATTATGGTTCCTTATGTCTTTCATTATCTGTATTTGATGTGGTCCATCATATAAACTTACTCTTATTCTATCAAGACCTGCTTCGAAAAGATTGGTTAACATCTTAGGGCCAGTTTTTTTTTCTAAAACATCTCCATTTGAAACTATTTCTACTGTTGATTTTGGCAGGTTTGTTTTAATTATAGAAACATACTCATGTAAATTTTTTGTTAATAGTGGCTCACAAAAAGCAGAAAATGCTAATCTGCCGTCATAATTTATTGATACTAAATCTTTAATTAATTTTTTAAATGCATCCATATCCAAACTATTTAAAATATTTGGGTATTCTGACTCGTTTACTCTTGGACAAAAAGCACACCTTCTATTGCAGGCCCCATTAATACTAATCTCAACTGATGAAAAAGGAGGTATATCATTTTTTAAATTTTTAGTTTTATCAATATGTTGATCCACATAATCACCAACTCTTCCTATATTTTTGTCAATAAATAAAATTTTTTTTTTCATTTATAATATTTTTCTATTATGGGATGCTTTTGCAACAGAGTGCATTTTTTTCATCAGATACTTAAACTCGTTATAATCTATTGGTTGTAAAGGGTCTACAGCTGAGTTTTCTGGGTCTGGATGAACTTCAAGCATAATTCCATCTGCACCTGATGCAACACTTGCTAACGACATTGAATTAACCCACTGTCTCCAGAATGTTGCATGTGAAGGATCAACAACTATTGGTAAGTGTGTTACTTCTTGTGCAGCTGGTACAACTTGTAGATCAATTAAGAATCTTGAAGTTGATCTATGAGTATGTGGAACAGAAACACCTCGTTCACACAATATAACTTTTTTATTTCCCTCAACTAAAGCATATTCTGCTGAACCAAGCCAATCTCTTAAAGATGAACCATAATGTCTTTTTATCATTAAAGGTTTTTGAGTTTTTGCACATGCTGTTATTAACGGATAATTTTGCATATTTCTTGATCCAATTTGGAGAATGTCAGCCACTTCACATATCATAGGCAAAAATTTTTCTTCCATTACCTCTGTTATAACTGGGATATTGTATTTTTTTTTTGCAATACCCAACCATTCAATTCCTTCTTCTCTAGTTTCATTATATTTTTTACTCCTATAAGGAAATGTTAAAGGCTTGAAAGCACCACCTCTCAAAAAATCTGCACCTATTTTTTTAACATTTTTTGCAACATCTAAAATTAAACTTTTACTTTCTACCATATTTGGACCAGCAAAAATTGGAATTTTACTTCCACCAAATTCAACACCGGCAATCTTAAATTTAGATTTATGGTTTTTATTTTTTTTTGCAGATAATGGAAATTTTGATTTAAGATCTTCTAAGCTGATATCTTTTCCTGGAAATTTATTATCCATTTTATCTCATTAAAATATTAATTTTTTCAAATTTGTTATTATTTACAATACAAAAAGCTTTAACTGCTTGATCAAAATTCATTTTTAATCCGTTAAGAGTATTATGTCCTTTGAGTTTAGCTAATTTTAAAAATTTACTCATGTGAGGGTTATATATTATATCAAAAAATTCACAATTTGAATTTTGTTTTAAAAACTTAAAATAATTTAATTTATCGCGTTGAATCAATATGTTGTTTTTTTTTATAAATTGTTTTCTATTCTTACTTTTAATTCCTTTTACTTTTTTCAAGTTTGTAAACGGCGTAAAGAAAATTAGATTATAAAATTTTTTATTTCTTAAAATCCATGAGTCAAATCCGATACTTGTTGTATTAATTGTTAAATCAATATTTTCTAGTTGTGATAATATTTTATAATCAATTATCTTATAATTTTTAATTTTCAATTTTTTTAAAAAAAGATTCAATTTTTTTTTATCTCTATTAAAAAAATAAAAAAATGAATTTCTAAATTTTTTAATAGTTGCTAATATTGCTGCTTTGCCGGCACCTCCACAACCTAATATTAAAATTTTTTTTTTATTTTTAAAATACTTTAAAGAATTAATTACACCATAAAAATCGGTATTATATCCCTCAAGCTTATTACCTCTTTTTTTTAAGGTATTCACAGATCCAATAATGCGTGATTCCACTGAGCAAAAATTCAAATATTTTAAAATAATTTCCTTATATGGTGTAGTTATCGCAGATCCTAAGAATGAATTATCCCTCTTCAAAAAACGTATTAAAGAATAAAGATTTTTTTTTTGGACATCTGCAGGAAACATCTTTGTTTCCTTTTTAAATTTTTTGTAAACTTTATTCCAAAGTTTAGGTGATCTTGCACCAGCTGAGGGTGTTTCACCGATTATTAAACTATATTTTTCATTTTTTTTTAAAATCTTATTAGATATAAATTGACCCAAATTGTTTTTTCTTGAAGTCATTTACCTAGTTTTGAGATTAAATTTTTTTCTTTAAATAAAATCCACTTTTTTTTTTCAAAACTTTTGTACATCATGTTAATTAACTTAATCGTACTTAAAGAATCGTATGCATTAAGAGGGAGATTCTTTTTCTTTAATTCATAATCGATTATTTTTTGGAATACTCTCCTATGTGAAATACCATATCCACTTGGTACTTCCTCAGAAAATTTTTTTAATTTAATAAAATTATTTTTATTTTGATGTAATTCATTAATCGAAACTTTATTACAACAAAGTCCACCTAATGAAACAATCTTTTTTTTGCAATAAATATTTATTGATGCCTCAAAGTCTTTTGGTCTAAAAGCTGTAGACATATTGACTGTGCAACTAAGATTATTTTTCTTGAAAATAATAAGAGAAGAGTGAGTATCTTCAGCCTGCAACTTATTTACTCTATTGACGATTGAACTTATGCATTTATTAGGTTCTCCTAATAAAAAGATTAATAAATCAACGTAATGAATTCCTTGTTGTGCTAAAACACCTCCATCTAACTTCCATTTTCCATGCCAGTCTTTATAGTATTCTTGAGGTCTGGACCATATTAAAGACAAATCAACAAAAATTATTTTTTCATTTTTGATAATTCTTTTTACATATTGAACTGATTTATTCATCCTATTTTGAAAAACTGTATAAAATTTTAATCTCTTTTTTTTTGCAATTTTGTTTAAAAATATTAATTCTTTTACTTTCAATACGGGTGGTTTCTCAACAATTACATTTCGATTATATTTAAAACATTTAAGTATATGATTAAAATGGTTACCAGACTCGGTTGCTATATAAATAAAATCACTTTTAATGTTTAAAAATTTTTCTAAAGTTTCCTCTGCTTTACATTTAAATAATTTTTCATATTTTTTATTTTTTTTTTTATCAATATCAAAAATAGTTTTAACATAGCCATTCTTTATTTCGTTTTTAAACATCTTAAATACTCGCTTTTCAATAACTCTCCCCAATCCAAGTATAGAAAATGAAATTTTTTTGTTCATAATTTTAGTTATCTAAATCTTTAATTTAAATAATTTCTCAGCAAATTTCCAATCATCTAAAGTGTTTATATCCACAGCTTGATGCTTCTCTAATTCGTAAATTGTGCTTTTATTATTTAATAAATTTTTGGAATTCCATGCTCTTGGAGTGCCCCAATAAAACTGCCCTGCATCATGATAAAAATCTTTAAAAATTTGAGAATTTTTAAAATATTTTTTCTTATTAGAAATCGAAATTTTTTTATTATTCAATCTAAAAGCTCTTTCAATTTGGGTTGAATATTTCTGAGCTGACATAACAAAAGACCATTTAGTATTTTTAATAAGATTATATGATTTTATTAGATCAAAAGGTTTAATTAAAACTGAAGTGGGGTAAACACAACAAACATAATCAAAATCAATATTCTTCTTTTTAAACCAATATAATGCGTGTTTAATTACATCTTGAGTTTTTGCTTTATCAGTAGAAATTTTTTTTGGTCTTAAAAAGAAAACTTCCGCTCCATATTTCTTAGCAATTTTTTTTATTTTCAAAGAATCTGTTGAAACAACTACATAATCAAAAAGTTTTGTACTTAATATTTTTTTAATTACGTAACTTATTATTGGCTTTCCTAAAAAAGTTCTTATATTTTTTTCTTTTATTCTTTTACTGCCTTCTCTTGCAGGTATAATTGCAATTTTCATTATATAAATTTTATATTTTGATTAAATAATTTGTAATATATATTATTAAAAAAATATATATATATATCTTAATGAAAAAAAATCTTTTTTTAGCCTTTTTTAGAAATTGAAAAACAATTAAAAAATGAGTTATACATTTTTTATTTCAAGAGAGCTTAGTGGACCATATAAGTTCTTGATTGCATCCTCAAAATTTCATATTGAGAGAAAACTCAAAATTAAACTATTATTCGAGAAATTTAAAAGAAAAAAATTATTTAATTTAAAATGTTTTTTTTTTATTGTTGGAAACATTATCAATTTAAGTTTTTTTTCAACAAAAAGAATTATGCTAATAAAATATGAAAATTTTGATGTAAGTAGATACGCAATTTCAAGAGTTTTTTTCAATTATTATTCATACCTTAACCCACTTGTATATTTTTTTGAATGTTTAAAAAATTTCTATTTATGTGCTCTAACAATTGAAAGTCTGATGAGTATCAAAAAAAAAAATATCAAAGCTGCCTTTGTTGATCATGGAATGTATACAAATGGATTAATGATTGAATTTTTTACACAAAATAAAATACCTATATATAGCATTGGTTATCCAAGAGGTTTATTTTGTGCTGTTACAAAAAAAAATAAAAAAATCAAATATGAAGAATTAATAGAATTAAAAAAATCAAATTCTCTAAATAGAAAAAAAATAACTAAAGCAGAAAAATCAATTGATAAAATTATTTCAAAAACAGAATTAATACCCTGGATGAAAAGTGTAGATTTTAAGAAATTTAATCATTATTCCATAAAAAAAGTAACCCACATTATATATGCTCATGCATTCACTGATGCTCAATTAGTGCATGGATATGATGGGTTTAGGAATGTTTTTGAGTGGTTGGAATTTACAATTAATTATCTTTTGAAAAATAAAAGAAATAAAATTTTAATTAAGGCTCATCCAATATTTTTTCATAATAAATTTCCAAATAAAAACAATATATTCGATCAAAAATTATTTGATAAATTATACAATAAATATAAAGATAATAAGCAAGTTATTATCTTTAAACATGCAATTAAAAACGGTGATCTACTAAAAAGAATTGATAAAAAAACTATTTTAATATCTCATCATGGATCAGCTATTTTAGAAGGTTTGCATTTGGGTTTTAAGTGTATCGCTTCCACAAAAACCTTTTGGAACAAAAATTTTAAATTGACTAATCAGTGGGAAAATATTGAGGAATATAAAACCAAACTTAATAAAAAATGGAATAATCTTAATTTTTGTAAAAAGAAAGACTTATATGATGTATGCTTTCAATTATTTTGTAATGAGTCTGGTCTGTACGGTAAAAAATTTTGGCAAGAAATAATTTCAAAGGAATTAGAAATCGATAGAAAAGTTTTATATGAAAATGTTATAAAGATTTTTAAAAATTTAGATTTAGAAAAAAAAAAATTTAAAAGAATTACACAAAAAATTTCAAACACAATTTTAACAAGTGAATTAAATTAAACATGGAATTAATTAATTTTTTTAAATAATTTTTATCAATTCCATTTATAAATTTAATTTTTTAATCGTTTTCTTAATATGATTCATTTTAGCTTGTGACCCTGTCAAGTACCAACCACCGCTTATAATGTTAAAATTTTTAGAAATTTTTTCAAATTTCATAAATTTTTCGTAATCATCAGTGGTGAATAAGATGTGTCTAATTTGCTTAGTTTCATATATTGGATCTTTGATATCAAATTTATAACCAAATTTTGAGAGAATATTTAATGAATATTCTAATTCTTTTTTTTCATCATTATTTTTTTTATTTATCATTAATTCAATGGTTAATTTATTTTTTTTCTTTAAATTATAAATGTAAATTCTAAAAATATTACTTTTTTTTGAAAAAACTTGGATATATCTATTATGAATTTTTTTTGAATTTTCACTCAAATCACAAGATAAAATTTTTGTCTTAATAATTGGGTTATCTAATTTTCCAATATTCAATGAATAAAGCAAAGGAACAGGATTACAAGCCCAAATAAAATAATCTGCAACAATACTTTTTTTTGAAGTGTTAAAAAATATTTTATCTTTTTCTTTTTTAATTGATATCTTGTTAGATAAAATTATCTTTATATTTTTTTCTTTTAAAAATTTTTTTAGATTTTGGAAAAATAAATTGTAACCATTTTTCGGTATACAGAATTTTGTGTTTAGTTTGTTTAAATTAGGGATACCTAACAAACTATCATAAAAATTTGATTTTTTTTTTGCAATTAATAATTCTTTTTCACTATTTTTAAAATAGACTCTTCCAATACCTAAAGCATTACTACATTCTGGATGTAATTTTATTAATTCATTTTCAAATTTAGAACACCAATTGATTAAATCTTTACTTGTTTTTTTTGGGTAATATCTAATTCTTTCTAGCAAATTATTTACTTTAATTTTTGATGAAATTTTTTTTTTGAATTTTTCAAAAGAAACTGGATGCGCGAAGTCACTATCAAATGTTTTTTTTCCAAAAATATCGGTGTAAGAACCATATGAAATATTTTTAGTTAAAATATTATTATTAAAAAAATTTTTTTCTTTAATTAATTGAATCAAAAGAGACTCAGGATTTAAATAATTTGGACCATTAAGATAAATTTGATTATGAAATTTCAAATCTTTTGTAATACCTCCCAAGTCATTATCTTTTTCATAAATTGAAACGTCATATCCTTTATTCTTTAAATATAAAGCTGAGGCACAACCTGTCAATCCTCCTCCAATGATTGCAATAGAATTTTTTTTCATTTGAATTTAACAAAGAAGTTTTTCATTGCAGTTCCTTTTTTAATATCTCTTTTAGATTTTTTTCCTATAAGTTGATCATAAAACTTAGGATGCATACCAAGGCCAGGTCTTATAATCTTTATATTAAATTTTGTAAAACTTTCCCCTTTTTTTATATCTTTAACGACATAAATTGACCTTCTATATTTTTGATACTTTTTTTCAGATTTTGAAATATCAAGTTTAACTTTACCTAAGCTTTTAAAAGCTATTTTGCTTTCATTCACTAGTAATTTAAATTCATCAGGCTCAAGAGAAAAAAAGCTATCAATGGCACCATCATTTCTTTTTAAAGTCAAATGTTTTTCTATAATTGTTGCGCCGTGCGATATTGCAGCTATTGATGCACCAATTCCTAATGTATGATCTGATAATCCAATATTACATTTATATCTTCTTTTTAAAAAAGGTATCAAAAGAACATTGCTATCCTGAGCAGGTGAGGGATATTCTGTAGTACATTTTAGTAGCGTGATATTTTTACATCCAAGCTTTTTGACATATGAAACAACTTCATCAAGTTCTTTTATATTCATCATGCCAGTAGAAATAATTATAGGTTTTTTTGTTTTAACAACTTTTTTAATCAAAGGAAAATGTATATTTTCAGCTGATGCAATTTTATAAATTGGAACTTTTAATTTTTCTAAAAATTCTACTGCTTCTTCATCAAAGGGACTACTAAAATATTTCAGACCCTTCTTTTTTGCTCTTTTAAAAATTTTTTCATGCCATTTCCAGGGAGTTTGGGCAATTTTAAAAACTTCATATAAAGTTTTGTTTCTCCATGAACCATTTATGCTTTTGTTTTTTAATACAAATTCTCCACTGTTAATATTAAGTGTCATTTCTTCAGGCTTAAAAGTCTGAAGTTTAATTGCATCTGCACCTGCTCTAGCGGCAGCATCGACTAGTTTATAAGCTCTTTTTAATGATTGCTTATGGTTACCCGATATTTCAGCAACAATAAAGGGGGGTTTTAGCATAATTTATTTAATTAATTTTCTAATGGGTATTTTAGTTTTATAAATATAAGTTGTAAATTCATAAGGCATTTTTTTTGTTTTCACTTGATAATCATGTCTTATAGTGACAAATGGAGAAAGTTCAGATTTACAAAACCTGAATATTTTCTCAGGATTTTCATAGTACAAAATTTCATCTTTATAATCTACATATGATGATAAATTATTAAAGGCAATGGCTTTATTTGTTTTTTTAAAAAGTGTTGATAATGTTTTTTTTATCCAATCAAAATTATTTTTAAATTTATAATTGAATGTTCCATTAATTAAAACGTAATCAAATTTTTCCTTAATTCTATTTTGGAAAATATCTTTATTTTCGAATCTTGCTTTTTTATATTTTTTTTTTGCTAATTTAATCATTTCTTTTGAAATATCGTATCCAACATATACTCCTTGATAATTAATTTTTTTTTTTAAGTATTCGTAGAGATAGCCTGTGCCACAACCAAAATCTAAAATTTTAGATTTTTTCAAATCTCCAACTTGTAATAAAATCGACAATCTTTTTTCTAAAGTTTGAATATTCTTTTGACCTACACTCTTCGGGCTATCATCGTATTTTATTATTCTTTCATCATAATATTTTGAGATTTTATTAAATATTTTTTCAAAATTATCTTTTTTCATCAAAAATCTTGATTATTTATGAAGATCTTTTGCTAATTTTATCAATTTTTTATCTTTATCGACTATTTGCTTAAAAATCTTTTTTGCCTCGTTTGGTGAGTGCTTAAATGCAAGTCTTAAAATATCAATCCAATTCTTATTATTTCTTGACCTAATTTTTTCAATATTATTAAATATCTTATTATAATCAATTTTTTTTTTTTTCATTAAAATTATTTTAATAAATAAAATTTTGTTTGCTTTTTTTTAAATTTTTAACTACATCTAATATCAAATCTTCCTGACCTGCAACTGCATTTCTTTTTCCTAATTCAAAAAATACATCTCTTGGATTCACTTTATGTTTTTCTGAATGTTTTATAACATGCTTAATAAATCCTGAAAAAACACCAGATAATCCAGACACAACACTTGTTGAGCTTATTGATGGTATAGATTTTACTAAAAATTTCTCTGCAATATCTCCACAATCTAGAATTTTATAAAGATCAACATTGGTTCTTATCTTTAGTTTATTAAATACAGCAATTAGAACCTCTATTTGCGTATTTCCAGCACCTGCACCAAATCCTCTAGCACAACCATCGATCATAGATGCGCCTGAATTAACTGCTTCAACTGAATTTGCTATGGCTAGTCCGAGATTATTGTGTGCGTGAAAGCCTATTGGAAATTTTTTTAATTTTCTACTCAAATATGAAACTTTTTCTTTTACATCACTTGGTAAATAGGCCCCAGCAGAGTCCATTAAAACAAGACCATCGGCACCATATTGTTTCATTTTTTTTGCTTGATCATATAAAACATTTTTATTTACCATATGACTCATCATTAAAACTCCTAATACCATTTTATTTTTTTTCCTTATATATTCTATATGCTTTTGAGTAATATCTGCTTCTGTACAATGAGATGCAATCCTAAAAACATCCACACCAATATTTATTGCATTATCAATATCATTCTTAGTAGCAAAACCAGGAATTACATGAATACCTAATTTAGTTTTTTTTAAAATTTTTCTACATATTTCTAACATTTTAGTATCTGCTAAATTTGATAAACCAACTTGTATTGAGGAAGCTCCAATTCCATTGCCATGACCTACCTCAACAATATCTACACCAGCTCTTTCCGCTGCTTTACAATAAATATTTAGTTGTGCTCGATTAATTTGATGTTTAATAGCATGATTTCCATCTCTTAAAGTTGCATCACTGATAATAATTTTTTTTTTATTTTTTTTTTGCATAATACTCTCCAGCAGCAACTGCTGCACAATTAATAATATCTAAGTTTCCAGCGTAACTGGGCAAATAATCCCCAGCACCAATTGTTTTTGTCTTAACAACTAATACATCATCTATTAATGTAGGTTCAACAATTATTTTATGACCTCTCACATATTTCCTTAATTTTGATATTATGGATTTAAGTAATTTTTTGAATCTATTTAATTCTGACTTTGAAACCTTTTTTCCTTTAATTTTTGCATATGTGGTAGTTTCCATATTTATGTGAGGAAAAGCAGGATTTAAGTTTAGAATTGCTTTACATTTATTAACTCTGGCAAAATAATTTATTGCTCTCTGAGTGGAGTAAATGTATTCATCCAGATTAAGTCTTGTGGCAGGTCCTGCACTCTTAGATGATATAGTGGATGTAGTTTCAATATATTGCACTCTTTTTTTAAAAATTTTAGACATTGTAAATGCAACAGGCACACTTGATTGGGCGCCGCATGAAACCATATTTAATTCAATAGATTTGTTACATTCTTCTAAGTTAAGTACTGGAATACACATATACCCATCATCCGTAGGAGTTAAATTAATTATCTTTTTTTTTAGTTTTCTAAAAAGTTTAAAATTTTTCTTGTGAAGTTTTGCAGAAGTGCAATCAAAAATTAAATCAAAATTATTTGAATTTTTAACTAAAGCATTCACACCTTTGTCAGATAAAATCAAATTTCTATATTTTCTCTTATTTTTTAATTTTTCAGCTCTGAATTTTTTAAGTCCTAATGACAAAAAACTTCTTCCTGAAAATAAATTACATTCGAGATATTTTGATCTAAAAATTTTTACTAACAAATCTGTTCCAATATTTCCGGTACCAAAAATTGCAACTCTAATTTTTTTCATAAGTTATTTATTAATGATTATTTTAATGAATACATTTTGCATATTATAAAGTAAATAAATTTATAATATCTATGAATTAATCAACATTTACCCTTATAAATTCCTCTGGGCTTCTATAAAGATTAGACATTTCTTCTTTGTTCTTAAAGTTAAAAATTAAGTTTCCTAAAACATGTTGTGCATTCACATATTTTTTAACTTTGTCTCCTTTTTTTACAAAAAGTTTAGAATAAACTATTCTTTTTTTAATTTTATTTTTTATAAAAACATTTTTAAATTTTCCATCTTTTATTGAATGAATCATATAACTAGACCAAAGTCCCTTAGGTTGTTTTTGATTTAGATTTTTCAATTTATTTCCAACTGATTGTTCTACAGTATATTTAATTAAATCAACATTCGTTAAATACTTTATCAATTCTGGTAATAAACCACCACCATTTCTAGGGGCTATTTCTAAAAAATAAAGCTGATCATTTTTATCAAAAATAAAGTCAAAATTTAGTGCTCCATTTTTAATTCCAACAAGTTTTAGAAGTTTTTGTGTCTGTTTGTGCACTAATTTAAATTTTCTTTCTGAATGCCTACTCGGAAAGCTGGGGCCGATAGTTATAATACCATTTAATCTTTCATTAAAATTTTCATCACCCCAGCATCTAAAAACAAGTTTTCCATTTATTACAAAACCATCACCCGCTATTTGATTGCCTTTTCTTTGAATGATTTTTTCTACAATTATTTTCTTTTTACTTGAAAACTTCATCGCAGATTTAACTGCATCTTTAATTTGATCATACTTTTTTACTTTTGTAACACCCTTGCTTCCAGAAGAATCTATTGGCTTGATAAAAACAGGAAGTTTTATTTGTTTAATAAATTGTTCAAGTTTTTTTTTATTTTTAAAAACTTTAAATTTTGGATGATTAAATTTATTTCTTTTTTGAAAATTTCTAAACAACTCTTTGTCCACCAATGTATTTACAGCTCTGGGTGAGTTACCAACTAAACCCATTTTTTGAGAAACAAATGCTGCTGTAGGTGCTGAAATATCAGAAACATAAGATATGATACCATTTATTTTAAGTTTTTTTGAAATTTTAAGTATTTTGGATTTATCAGTAGTACTTATAATATAACTTTCATCTGAAAATTTAAATCCAGGGCTATTTTTTTTCTTATCACAGGCTATTACATAGAAACCTTTTTGCTTAGCATATTTAATTGCTGGTAATTGTGCGTGAGAAGCACCTAAAAAAAGAATTTTTTTTTTCATTTGATTTAATTTTTTTTCATTAGAACAAATCTTCCAATTCTAAGTTTAGAAGAGTCTTTTTTAGAATAAGTGCTTACATCAAAATGTGACCCTATAATTTTCATGTTTGTGTATGAAAATTTTTTCATTAAATTTTCAAAATTTAAAAACTTCATAGGGTTTTTACGATCAAAATTAACTTTAGCTTTTTTGTAAAATTTCCTGGAAATTTCCCAACTATCTATTTTCTTATTTCTTTTTTGTAAAAGATCATTTTGCGTAAATGAGAATAAAAATAAGCTTTTTTTATATAAATGATCATCAACCCAATTAAAAACTTTTTTTTGTTCGTTATCATCTAAATAACACAATACATCAATCATTATAATAAGATGAAATTTTTTTTTAGTTAAAGGGAGGTTTTTTGTAATATCAGATATAAAAAAGTTTTCTTTTTTTAAACCATTTTTTTTAAGAAAAAAATTTAATAAGTTTTTTCTAATCTCAATACCAAATATTCTATGACCTCTTTTTTTAAATTCTATTAGATTTTCTCCATTTCCAAATCCTATATCTAAAACTTTTTTTTGATTTTGAAAATTGAAATTGTTTAGTTTTAAAAATCTAAAAATATTTAAATTTGGACATAATGGATCTGTTGCAACATCTTTACGTTTCCACCAAAGATTAACATATCTTTTTTTTTTCATTAAAAATTATAATAGGAAATTTTATTAAAAAATTTTTTTCAGTGCATAAATCAAGCCAATTGAGCTATTAGTACTGGTCAGCTGCACATATTACTATGCTTCCACATCCAGCCTATCAACGTGGTGGTCTACCACGGCTCTATAGGAAGAACTAGTTTTGAGGTGAGTTTCCCGCTTAGATGCTTTCAGCAGTTA
>MDSW01026401.1_pt1 | contig 48892 bp, 19 predicted proteins | sample 811171 | NCBI WGS metagenome assembly MDSW01 (sample SAMN05326641, study PRJNA326480) | marine metagenome | isolation source: seawater | place: Atlantic Ocean: North West | collected 2012
ATGGGACCGGGCGACGAGCGCTGGGACCGATCGCGCGGCGGGAAGCCGGAGAGGGCGTCTGGAGGGCGTCCGCGCGCGCCGAAGTGAGGGGAAGGGGGGAGCAAGGGGGGGGGACGAAGAACCCGGAGGGGGCGGCGAGAGATCCGAGGGGGCGGAGAGAGATCCGAGGGGGCGGCGATTTTCGCTGGGTGCCAAGCTGCTCAGCGTTCCTTCGTCAGTCGGCCTGCATGTTTCGTGCACGCGTGTGGGGAGAAAGCTTCTGCCGCTGCTCGTCATCACCCGGTGCCCTTCCTCGAGCGCCCCGACCCCGCGCGGCAGAGCGGCCGGCGCGCCGCGCCCCCCGCGGACGCGATGGCGCCGCGTCAGGAGGACGCGCTCCTCCACGAGGTGCACCTCCACGCGGAGCACGAGGAGGACGTGGGCGACGACGCGCGTTCCGCCGCGGGGGATCCGGCGCCTCGGCGCGCCTCGCGCCTCGCGCGCGTCGCTCGGTGGGCGGTCTCGTCGTTCGCCGCCGGCGCGGGTCCCTCCTCCCGCGCGTCCCCGCCGAGGCCCCTCCTCGCGGCGTCCGCCCGCGGCGCCGAGCTCGCGGTCGCGTCCGGCCGCGTCGTGCGCACGTTCCGCGACGAGGACGACTTCGAGCGCCTCCTCGGCTCGTACGAGGTGGTCCCCGCGGATGCCGCCGAGGCGCGCGCTTGGCGCGGATGCGGATGCGTCGTCGCGCGCCTCGCGTGGGCCGCCGACGGATCCGCGCTCGCCGTCGCGACGCTGAGCGGAGACGTCCGCGTCATCACCCGCGTCGGCGCGCTCGTGCACCACCAGCGCGCCCGCGACCGACCCCGAGCCGCGCGCGCGCCCGTCGCCGGCGTCGCGCTCGCCGCCGTCCCGGACGACGATCAGGGAGGCGCCGCCGCCCCCGGGCGGCGGTGGGATCTCGTCGTCGTGGTCGCCGCCGACGCCGATCCGCCCGCCGCGTGCGTCCAACGCGTGGTGGAACGATCCGCCGACGCGGACGGAATCGATATCGATTCGCGTCCTCGCCCGATGATCCGCGTCCTCGCCCTCCCCGGCGCGCCGTTCGCGATCGCTCGCGGCGCGGCGTGGGTCGAGCGCCGGCGCGCGCTCGTCGTCGTCGGCGAAAATCCCGACGACGAAAACGACGCGACGCAAAAAACGCTTCGCGCGGGGCTCTGGCACCTCGGCGCGGCGAGCGACGACGCGCCGAGGCTCGTCGCCGCGGACGCGCCCGATGGCGACGACGCGTCCGGGTCCGGGTCCGGGTCCGGGTCCGGGTCCGGGGGGCCTCGGCGTCGTTCGGGCGTTACGAATCGGCGCGCGAGACGGACGAACGGAACGAGTACGAACCCGTTCGGGTCGCGTGCGTTCCCCTACCCGGACCGAGTCCCGGTGGCCGTCCGGTGGTGGGACGACGACGAAGACGGCGCCGGCGACGTCTCGGACGACCGTCCCGCACGGGGTTCGGCGGAGATCGCGTCGGTGGACCGAGGCGGCGCGGTTCGCGCGTGGCGGCTTCGCGCGCGCGCCGAAGGCGTCGAGGGCGGCGCGGCGGCGACGCTGGAGCCCTTCTCTCTCGCGGGCCTCGGTCGCCGGGGTTCCGAGGCGGCTTCGACTTCTCCCGCCGCTTCGACTTCTCCCGCCGCTTCTCCTCGCGCCGCCGCTCACGAGGCCGCTCCTTCCCCCGCGCGCGACGTCGCTTGGTTCGCGAACTCGCGCCTGGCGGTGAGCCGCGACTCGGGCGAGGTTTCGGTGGCGTCCGCGTCGGACCGGGCGTCGGACGCCGCGTCGGACGCCTTCGAAATCTTCGAGGTCTTCGACGCGCGGCTCGGCGCGCCGGCGCTCGCGGCGTGCCCGAGGGGAGCCGCGCGGGTCGGGTCCGAGGGTGGGTCTCCCGCCGCCGATCGTTCCTCGCGCGTCGCCGTGCTCGAGTACCCCGATCCGGAAACCGAATTCGACCTTTCATTACACGAGGGTAAACCTCACGCCGGGACCGACTCGGCGCGGGTGCGCTGGCGCGTCGCGACGCTCGAGGCGCGGTCGCCCTCGGAGGCGCTTCGCGGTCTCGTCGACGCGGAGGATTGGGACGCGGCGACGGCGTTGGCGCGGCGGTTCGAACGCGTCGGCGTCTTGCACGCGGACGACGTCGCGAAGGCGCGGTGGCGGCGCTCGGTTCCCGGCCCGGACGCGATCCGCGACGCGCTCGAGGGGTGTCGCGACCGCGCGTGGGTCGCCGCCGCGTGCGCGAGCGCCGTCGCGCCGACGTACGAGGCGCAGAGGAGCGTTCTGCTGAGGGGTCTGCGCGAAACCGAGCGGTGGTTCGAGGCGCGAAGAAAACGTGAGACCGCGGAGGCCGACGCCCGCGGGATCGCGGCGGGGAGGGACCCGTCGCCGGAAAGCGCCGAAACAGCTTCTCTTGATCGAGCGGACGCGAGCGGCGATCGCGAGCGCGATCGACGATCGACCGCGGGCGGCGACCCCCCGCGGTGGGCCGCGGCGGGGTCGTCGAGGCCGGCGGGTTCGGCGGACGTTTCCGTCTCGACGCAGCCCCGGGGGGACGAAGCGTCGGATCCCTCAGCGTCGGATCCCTCCGACGCGTTCTCCGACGCTCGCTCGGTTCGTTGGTGGACGGCGCTCCGCCTGACGCTCCTGGCGTTCCTCGACCGGCTCGACTGCCTCCGCGCGATTCGTCTGGGCGCGCCCGTGGCCGGGGCGCAGTACGCGTCTTTTCGGACGGCGACGTTCCGCGAGGCGGCGGCGCGTTTCTGCGACGCGGGGGACGTCCGCGCCGCGGAGACGGTGGCGCGGAGGCACCCGAGGTCGACGTGCGCCGACGGCGGTCTGCTGCGCGCTCTGGAGGCTCTGCCCGAGACGACGCGGGCGGCGAGCTGGGCGTCGCTCGCGCCGTGGGCCTCGCCCTGGCGCGACGAGGAGGCGCCGAGCGACCGGTTTCGAAACTCGAGGGGCGCGGCGAGGACGGCGCCGGACGACGTCGCGGAGACGAGCGAGGCGGTGGCGACGCTCAGAGAGGGTCGGCAGGACTCCGAAAATGACCCTCCTCCCGGGGTTTCCGCGGACGCGCTTCGCGAGATGCGTTTTTTCGCGGATTGCCTCGGGGGTCCCGAGGCTTCGCGCGCGTGGCTTTTGTTGGAGTCCACGGAGGCTGTCTCGGCGCTCGCGACGCCCTGGCGGCCAGCGGCGGCGTCGGAGCCCGGCGGCGCGCTCGGATGGGCGCGGCGCTTCGCGGCGCGGTGCGACCGCGACGCCGGCGCGGTCGGCGTCGCCGCGGAGGTGTTGACCGCCGCGCACGAACACGCCGGCGAGCTCGGGTGTTCGCCGGCGGAGGCGGAGGCGCTCGGGGAGGAGGCGAGGACCGCCGCGGCGCTCGCGGCGGCGGTGTTCCGCGCGCCCGTCCCGGACCCGCGCGAGGCGTGGCGCGCGACGTCTGAAGCGGGCGACCCTTTTCCGTTTCCTTCCGCGGTCGAAAAAGACCCTCCTCCTTCGGGGGGGCTCGTCGACGCTCGAACGGACGCTCGGACGGACGCTCGAACGGACGCTCGGACGTGCCCCCCCCCCGTCGCTCTTTGGCGCGCGTCGCTCGCGGCGTACCAAAGCGCCCCGGCGCGCGGGCGGCTCGACGCGCTCCTCGCGGACGCTCGCGTCGACGCGGCGTCGATTCCGTCGGCGTTCGCCGAGCCCGCGGCGGTCGCGGCGGTGGTTCGCGACGGGCTCGGCGGCGCTCTGAAGGATTGGCTCGCGGAGCGCGTCCGGGAGGGGCGCGTCGACGTGTTCGCGGTGGCGCTCCGCTGGATCGGCGCCGGCGCGGAGGTGGGCGAGGAGAGGGAATACGAAAAAAGGCGCCGCGAGCGCCAGGGCGAGGGAGCGGAGTTCGAGGGCGAGGGAGGGGAGTCGGACCCGGGGCTTTCCGAGACGTCGGTCTCGGCGGCCGACGGCGCGTCGTTTCCCGCCGGCGGTGATTCTTCCGCCACGATAAACGGCGATTCTTCTTCGAAGAACTCGGAAGAACGGCGGACGCGCCTCGCGCGGCTCGCGTTCCGCGAGGCGCTCGGCGGTTTGGTCGGCGTCGCGGAGGCGGCGTCGGAGGCGACGGAGCGGTGCGAGGACGCGTCCGGGGAGACGGCGGAGGCGCTCGCGGTGGCGCTGAGCGTCGCGCCGCGCGCGATCGCGTCGGCGCCTTCGTTCCGGGCGGCGTCGAGCGTTTTGCGCGCGTGCGTCGCGCTGAGCGCCGCGGGCGCCGAGCGTTCGCCCCGGCGGGTCGCCGAGGCGCGGGACTCGAAGGACCCCGGGTCGGCGCGCGCGTTCGCCGAGCGCGTCGCGGCGGACGCCGCCGAGGGGTGGAAAGAAGAGGGCCGCACAGAGGCCGCCGGGTCCTCGGCGGCGGCGCGTCGGTCGGCGGCGCTGTGGACGGCTCTGGCGGCGCTCGCCGTTCAGGCGGACGGCGTCGCGGTCGGCGCGCTGGGCGCGAGGCTGGACCGCGTCGAGGCCGCCGAGGTGTTTCTCCGCGCGTCCCTCGAGGCGTCGAACGGGTCGGAACGGGGCGCGTTCGTAAAGCGGGTTCTGCGCGGCCTTCACCGCGAAAAAAGTTCTTCTTCTTCGGCGTTTTTCGCCGACGAGGGGAGGGCGTCGGGGAGTACTACTAACGGGGACCCCGGGACGGGCGACGGACTCGGACCCGGACTCGGACCCGACCGGACCCGGACTCGTCCGGACCCGGTCTCTTCGGACCTGGACGCGGCGGGGGCGGTGCGCGCGGTCGCGGGCGCGGCGTTCGACCACCTCCGAAGCGCGTCGTCGTCGGGCGCGGCCAAGTCCCTCGGGGGCGCGTTGGGCGCGCTGGGCGGATTCGTCGGGGGCCTCGGCGCCGCCGCCGCGGAGATCCGCGCAGGCTACCACGCGCGAGGACGCGAGACGGTGGTCGCGAACGACGAGGCTTTGCGGCGCGACGACCCCGGGTCCGAGGCGTCCGGAGGCGCGTCGAGCGCCGGGTTCCCCCCGGAGCTCCCTCGCGCCGTCGCGGCTTCGGCGTTGGCGGACGCGGCGTCGGCGTTTTTCGAGCGCGCGACGTCGGCGTCGGACGCCGACGCGACGCGGGCGAGGGAGATTTTGGCCCTCGCGCCGGAGTTCTCGGCGTCATCCGACGAACGAGACGAACGAAACGCTTCCTCCTCTTCCGACGGCGCCGCGTTTCGTCGTTTACGCGCGCTGAGGGATGCGTCCGTCGCGACGACCCTCATGCTTCGCTTCGGCGTCGACCTCGCGCCAGGGGGACGAGGCGCGCTTCGCCCGGAGCTGGACGTCGCGCGCCAGGTCGAGCGGTGCCTCGATGAGAGCGGCGGCGGCGGCGATGAGAGCGGCGCCTCGCGCGAAGCGACGGCGACGGCGAACGTTCATCCGGAGGCGGGCGTCGAAGGCGAAGGCGTCGAGGGCGAAGGCGTCCAGGGCGAAGGCGTCGAAGGCGGCGTCTTCGGGGGGTTCTTCTTTCCCGGGGGCGCGGCGTCGGCGAGGGCGAGGGAGACGAAGCCCCCGTGGGCGCGCGCGGACGAGCTGGCGCGAATCGCCGAGGCGTTGACGGGCGCGAAGGAATATGTGTCGCATTCGTCGAAGGCTTCGGCTTCTTCTTCTCTCGCGGCGCGTAAGCGCCTGGCGGCTCTGGACGCGACGACGGCGTGCGCTCGCCGCGCGTTCGCCGCGGGCTCCGTCGCCGTCGCGGCTTCGCTCGGGTCGCGGCTCGCGGCGCTCGGGCACGCGCCCGCGTGGGACGTCGCCGCCGCGTTGGTCTTCGCCGCCGAGGCGGACGACCCGCCGGGCGCCGGGGACGCCGTCGGCGGAGAGCGGGCGGTGAGGGCGATGCACGCGTTCGCGACGCTCGCGGCGCCCGCGCGGAGGCTCCCGGACCTCGTGGAGGCGTGGCAGAGCCTCGAGGCGAAGCGGCTGGCGCGCGCCGCGGAAGAGGCCGCGAACGCGAAAGCGAATAAAAACAAAAACAAAAACGCCGCGCGAGGTCGAGGACGAGGAATCGTCCGAGGCGGAGAAGGGGGACGCGAAGAGAAGGAGGAGGAAAAGGAGAAGGAGAAGGAGGAGCGACGCGACGCGGGGTTTGCGGCGCGCGACGAACGAAAAAGCGCCGCCGCCGCCTTTTCCGCCGCGCGTTCGGAAACGCTTCGCCGCGCGGCGCCGGGGGTGGGCGCGTCCGCGTGGCTCCGCCCGCGCCTTCGCGCGTTCGCCGAGGGCCCCCTGCCGGGTCTTTTGGCCGCGGTGGAAGCCGACGACGACGCGAAAGACGCCGACGATGAGTCTTTTTCGTCGGCGGAGGACACCCTCCCGGAAGATGCGCCGTCGGAGGACGCGCCGTCGGGAACGCCCCCGGAACCCGACCACCCCCTTCGCGCGCCCGCGGCGTCGGCGGCGTTGGCGCTCGCGTACGGCCTCGGGGCGCTCGACGCGGCGCCCTCGGACGCCGTTTTCGAGCCGATCGCCGTCGCCGAGACGGTCGCCTTCGCGCGAGAGAACGCGCGCGCGGACGCGTCTTCGACATCGGACGCGTCCGCTATTATACCCGCTTCTTCCGCCTCTTCGCACTTCTCGGTGCCTTTGGGTCGTTTGGCGACGCTCGGGTCCGCCTCCTCGGCGCGTCGCGTCGTCGAGCGCGCCGCGCTCGAGGCGGGCGGCTCCGAGGAGGAACGCGTCGTCCTGGCGCTGGGCGCGAGGGCGTTCGAGCTCCGCGCCGTCGACCCGCGCGACCCCGACGCGAGGCGCCGAGCGGCGGCGAATACCGCGCGGGCAAAGAGTCACTCGTATTCGCGTAGCGACGAAGAAGCGACGGACGCGGAGAAGAGCGCTCGCGACGCGACGGAAGGGCGCGAAGGGCTCGAAGGGCTCGAATCAGGCCTCGAAGGCGGATCGGGTTCGTTCGGCTCGGAGGTGGCTTCTTCGGAGGTGGCCGCGATGCGTTCGCTCCGGGGGCGGTTGGCGGCGCGCGAGGACGCGGCGTTCGCAGTTGGGGTCCTCGGTTCGGACCGCGTCGACGTCGACGCGTTCGTCGCCAACGACCCCGCCGGGACGCGCGTCGCGGTCGTCTTCGCGCTCGCCGATCACGCCGCGGGGCACGGGCACGGTCGCGACGACGCCGCCGACCGCGGCGGCGGACCGACGTCTTCGGATTCGGGTTCGGGTTCGGGTTCGGATTCGGACTTGTCGGAGAATGTTTTCCTTCGGGCGCTCGCGATGGCGCGCGCGTACGGCGCGAACGAGACGGACGTCGCGGCGCGGCGCCTCGGCGGCGCGGTCCTCCGGAGCGCGCGGCGGCGGCGCGGGGTGGGTTCGGACGCGTCTTCGAACGCGGACGGTTCGTTCGAAGTCGGTTCGAAGACGTCGGGGGCCGACGCGGCGGCGCTCGGCGCGGCGCGGCGAGACCCCGCGTGCGCGTCGGCCCGGTTCCGGTCGGACGTCTGGCCGGCGCTGGTCGCGTCCGACGCTCGCGCGTCCGCGTTCGCCGCGTACTACGACGTCCTCGCGAATGCCCACGAGGGCGGCGTCGACGCGAACGACCCGAACGTGCCCCGGGTAACTCTTGTTCGACACGACGCAGAAGGACGAGAAGGCGCGGCTTCGCTCGAAGAGACGAGGCTTCGCTTCGCTCGAGCGGCGGCGGCGGCGAGCGCGTTCGCCGTCGTCTTCAACGCCGCCGACGGCGCGGCGTTGCGCTTCGCGGCGCTCGCGGGGCCCGACGGGGGCGCGCCCGAACGCACGCACGGCGGCGCTTTGGGTTCCCTGGTCGCCGTCTCCGACGCGCTCGCCGCTCGCGCGCGCGCGACGCGCGCCCTGCCGAGCGTCGAGGACGTGGAGGCGCTCGAGCGCGCGGCGGCGACGTTGCCGCGCCTCCGATTCGACGCGAGCGCGCTTTTCCTCGCCGCCGCCGCCGCGACGCTCGCGCCGGGCCCTTTTTCGTCGTCGGGGCCGGCGGCGTCGAGCTCGGGGGGCGGGGGCGGGGGCGGGGGCGGGGGCGGGGGGCGCGCGCCCGTCGCCGCGAGGTGGCGCGGCGCGGCGCGGCTCCTGGCGTGCGCCCGGAACCCCGAACACGTCTGGATGGTCGCGCGGTGGGCCGCGCTCGGCGCCCGCCACCCGCTCCGAGCGTGGGCCGAGAAGGAGACTGCTTTGTCGCGCCCATCGGAGGCGACGTCTCCCGCGCGCTCCTCCCCGGGGTCGCCGATCGGGGAAACCGACCCCGATCGCGACGAGCCCGGGGTCGCGACGGGCCCCGCGACGAGCTTTCTCGATCCGCGGTTCGCGCACCCGGCGTCTTCGTTCGCGGACGAGGCGCCCCTGTCGCTTCGCGTCGCCGCGGCGGAGGCGTGCGTCGCGCGTCTGGACGCGCTCGAAAAAGAAAAAGAGGCGGGCGGTTTTGAAAAAGGCTTTTTTGCCGCCGGCGACTCGGGTGGTCCCGGTTCCGGTTCCGCGCCCGGTCCCGGCCCGTCCGGTGGTTCCACCACCGCCTCCGACGCCTCCCGCCCGAACGAAAAAGAACCCTTCTCGGCTCTGCTTCGCGTCTCGCTCGCGCGGCTCGCGATCGTGCACGCGGCGCGCGTGAAGTACGAGCGCGTCGTCTCCCCCGAGGCGCTGCGCATCCTCGACGCCGCCGCGCGCGACGCCGAAGAACAACCGTCGCCGAAGCGCGCCGAAGCGTGGTCGCTCGCCGCCGTCGCGAAACGATGGGTCGCGACGCTCGGCGCGTCGCCCGCCGCCGTCGCGGCGCTGGACCAATGCGCCGTCGAGGCGCGCGCCGAGCGCGGGTTCGAAACGCGCGACGGGCGCGACGGGATCGACGGCGGCGGGCGGTGCGACGCGGGCGACGTCTTCGCGGCGGCGCTCGGGGACGCGCTGGACGCGTGCCGACGAAACGAATTTGAATCCCCCGCGCTGAACTTGAATTCCCCGCGGGACGGAGCGTCCGCTCGGGGTTCGTCGGACGCCGCGATGGACGCCGTTCGCGTCGTCGCGATCGACGCGCTGGGGCCGTCGGCGGATGAGGCGGCGCGCGGAGCGGACGAGGCGGGGGGTGCGGGGGAGCAGACGCCCGCGAATTCGGCGCGCGAATTCGGCGCGGCGGTCGCCGAACTCGTGCGGGTTCGCGCCGCCGCGCGCGCGACGCTGCTGGCGTTCGCGTCGGACCCGGCGACGGCGGAGGCGCGGCCCGGCGCCAAGGCGGGCGTCCTCGAGATCCTCGGCGACGTCGCGGGGGGGGCGTGGGGGACGAACTGGGAGGATTCTCGCCCCCAGTCATCGCAAGTCATCGCGCCCGGGGAGGCGGCGGCGGCCTCGCGGGGCGCCGACGGGGGAACGTCGTCCGAAGGCGAACGCGCGGCGGGTCCCGGCGGCGCGGAAGGGACGAGGGGGGCCGCGGTCGGGCGACCGAACCCGGACCGGGACCCGACCGGCTCGAATGGCGCCGCGGTGCCCGATCCCGGAGCATCGGCCTCGGAGAGTTCGCGCGAACGACCATTCGCCGCGCCCGCCGCGACGCGCGGGTCCTCGGCGGCGGCGGCTTTGGCGATGCGCGCGTCCGCGGCGGCGGCGGCGGCGACGGGCGCGGCGGCGGCGGCGGACGCGACGGAGTCCGACGTGGCGGACGCGGACGCCGCGACGGCGTACCACGCGCGCGTCCTCGAGGCGGCGAAGGCGAGCGGCGGCGGGCGCCTGGACGCCGCGGCCGTCGCGGCGCTCGCGCGCGTCCTCCGCGCGTGGGACGCCGACGCGCCGTGGGCGGCGAGCGGGGGGGACGGTCGAGGAGGACGGGGAGGGGACGATGGTTTCGACGGAGGCGAAAGAAACGACGGTGAAAACGCCGCCGACGCTTCGCGCGCCGACGCTTCGGGCGCCTTCGGCTCCGGTTCGTCCTCCGTTCGCGCCACCTCGCGCGCGTGGGTCGCGCTCGTTCGCGCCGCGCTCGAATCCGGAGACGACGCCGCGCTGGACGCCGCGCTGGACGCCGCCGCTCGCGACGACGCCGACGCCTCCCTTTTTCGAGGAGGGTCCCCGGAGGCGCCTCCGGGGACCGCGAGGCGTCGTCACCCTTCGGTCTGGTCGGCGGAGGACGCGGCGGCTCTGGTTCGCGCCGCGCCGAGCGCCGCGCGCGCGGCGAGGGTCGCCGGGGCGACGGCGCGCGCGTACCCCGAGGTTTTCGTCGACGCGTTGACGCGCCTCGCGGAGGAGACGGAACAACGCTCTCCTTTTTCGTCGTCGTCGAGGACGGCGGCGCGAAACAGCGCCCGAACAGAAAAAGAAAAGGACGCCTCAAACAGCGCCCGAACAGAAAGAGGAGACTCCTCCTCGTCGCGAGACTCCTCCTCGTCGCGAGACGTCTGGAGACGTCTCGCGACGACGGCGCTCGCGTCGGGGGTTTTCGCGAGGCTCCGCGGGGCGTCGTTTCGAGCCGCGGCGGAGGCGACGCATCTTTTCGGCGACCTCGATCGCGTCGCGCACGCCGTCGGGGCGTTGGCGGCGCGCCGGCGGTACCGGGAGGCGGCGGCGATGGTCGCGCGCGTCGCGGGGACGCACCCCGAGCTCTTGTCCGCCGACGCGGAGACGGCGATTCTGGAGCGGTTCCTGAGGCGACGCGCGAGGAGGCGCGGCGGCGACGAGGGCGCGAATAATACATCGGGGCCGACCGAGGCGACGCGCTCGGACGCGCCGCCGTCGCGTCCCTCGGACGCATCCGTCGGAATGAGCACCGGACCGCGCGTCCAGACCGCGGAGGCGGCGGAGGCGGCGCGCGTTCGCGACGGCGCCGCGGAGGCGTGCGCGCGGGGGCTCGGGGCGCTCGTGGACGATCTCAGGGGATGAGCGGCGCGCGCGCGAGGGCGGGCGATCGAGACGAGCGAGACACGGGTAAATGGAGGCTTTCACGATATCTACGAGTACGCCGAGTCATCGGTCGTCGGGAACGCGTTTCGCATAGCGCTTGGAGTGCGAGTACTACTTGTATCTTCCTCGTATTATGATATACTTGTAGGTCCTTCGCTCCTTACAACTACTCGACGAGCCTCTCGATTCGCAGCTGCGCGTTGACGACGTCGGTGATGTTCCCCGGGTACGCCGAGCTAACCCCGTACAGCTTCCCGAACCCCTCCGCGTTCACCCCGGGGTTCGCGTACCGGCTCCACTGCTCGAGCCTGAACGTCGTCTCGACCTCGACGACCACCTCCGTGGTCGGGATGAGCGCCTGCGTGTTCGCGTACTGATAGGTGGTGTCAGAAAACGCCGGGTGGCTTCTCGCCGCCGTCTCCGCCCGGGCGCCGCCGGGCGCGTCCAGCGCGACGAGCGCCACCTCGAACATGCCCACCCCGCGCCCGACGCCGAAGCCGTCCACGGCGTAGTACCCCTGCTGGAGCGTGACCTCGTGCGTGACCTCGTCGAGCGAGACGCCGCACCGCGACGGGTCGCCCTCGAGGCGGTTCAACCGCCGCGGCGTCCACTCCGCGTCGACGAACCCGCCGAGCGCAAAGAGATCGGAGCCCCGCTCCATCGCCACGCACGACCGCCCGAACTCGTTCCGAGCGAGCCGCCGGATGGAGATCTGCGTCAAGGCGCCTTTGCTCTCCCCGTTATTATTGGTGTTATAACTGCCGGATTCCGCAATCGTCGGCCCGATGCCCGCGCCCCAAGTCCCGTCCGCGTCGATCATCCAAGAGTAAAACCGTAAAAACCGAGGCGCGGATTTGGGGACGGTGATCTCGAACGGGGGGATGTCCGAGGAGGTCGTGATGTGCCCGTGAGCGCGCTCGCAGCCTCCGGGGTGGCCCCACGCGGAGAACCCGCCCTCCAACGGGGTCGTGTCGCTCTCGCCGGCCACCTCGCGCACGAACCCGATGTGCATGTTGGCCATGAAGCTCGGCACGCGCGCGGAAACGAGATACGTCGACCCCGGCTCGAGGCGCACGTTATTCGCCGACGAAACCGTCGCCCCGCAGCGGGAGGTATCCCCGTAGACCCCGTTGAGTTTGCGAATCATTGTCCCGGAAGAGCCGACGGCCAAGCCGGTGTGCGGCCCAGACTCGCCGGTCACCTCCTCCCTCACCACGCACGTCGAGCGCGCGCGCGCGTCCGGGAGGCGGCGCACGGAAACCCTCGTGCCCAACGCCGTCGTGTAGCCGTAATTCGGACGGTCGCCGCCCTGGTTCGCGGGGCCGCCGTTTACCACTCCATTGTTCAGGAAGAATTGATGCACCAAGATCTGGGTCTGCTCGGTCACGACCACCTCCGTCGGCGGGAAGGTGGACAACCCGTTGGAGGTGTATACGGTGCCGTGGTCGACGCGCGACATGCCGATGGTGCCCAGCGCGAGGGTGCTGTCGTAACTCCCGTCGGATTTGAGCTTGATGAGGCGGCACGCGGACTTGGTCGTGCCGGCGTGCAGGCATGAGCCCTCGATGAGGTACGTGCCGGGTTCGAGCGTGATCTTGTACGTGTCGGGGTCGAGGGAGGCTCCGCAGCCGCTCGGCGTGCCGCGCTCCTCGTTCAGAGGGCGCTTTCTCCATACGTTTTGAAGGAGATCGGCGTTCGTGGTGAAGAACACGTCCGCCGTGCTCGCGGGGTCGATCGGGACCGAGTGGCTGAAGACGCACGTCTGCGTGCAGTGCGTCGCGGCGGACGGGCTCGGGGGCTTCAGAGGCCCGAGCGAGGGCGCTGCGAAGCCGCGCTCGCCCATGCTGGCCAAGCAGCAGTCCGTCTCCCTCGCCGCGCACTCCTGCGCGAAAGAGGGCGGCGCGAGGAGGAGGACGCACGCGATGAACAACCCCCGCCGCGCGACGAGCCGAGGGAATCGCGCGCGCGGGCGGGAGGCGGAACCCATGGCGAGACGGCGTCCCTCCGCGCGGGGGCCGCCGGCGGAGCACCCGGCCGCGGGCGTTCGAACGAAGGGGGGTTGTTAGATCCGAAGATCCACGTGTTTTGGTGGCTCCGACCCGACGACCGACGCGAACGAAGAGAGAGCGGCCGCGACGCTCCGCGCGGGCGCGCGGGCGGCGTGTCGCGAGTCGGGGGCGCGCGCGAGTGCGTCGCGGGCAGGCGCGAGGGGAAGTGCCGGGGGGGGGGCGAGCGTCCCGCGCGTTCGCCGCTCGTTCGTTCGGATCTGTTCGGGGGACGGTCCTACCTTCGGTAGATTTTTCCCGCTGCCACCACGTGTGTCATCACTTCTATGGCGGATCGAACCCTCGACGACGGTTCCTTTTCTGAGAATTTTTCCCTTGGAAGGGAGGCTGCCTTCTCGGCTCTCTCAGTCCGGCTGCCTCCGGGAGGGCACGAGACCATGGTGACCACGAAAAACGAAACGGCCGTTGGCCCCGACCTGCGGGCACTCTCCGGCGCGCTCTCCGGGCACTCTCCGGCGCGCCGCGCGCCGAGCGGCCTCGATCGGCTCACGCTCGGCGTCCCGCGCTCTCGCGCGATGCCGACCTTCGCGCGGTGGTCCTGAGCGACCGACCGCGCCTCCGCCCGCCCACTCTGATCTCGCGCCCCGGTTCGCCCTCGCGCGATGCCGCCGGCGCCGGAGGCGCTGCGACTGAACCTCCCGGCGCGCCCGGACGAGCCTGAGGTGCGCGAGTACTACGAGTCGCAGCTCGCCGAGGACGGCGACGACGGGTACGAGTCCACGGCGTACGCGTCCACGGTGGGCGCGCCTCGCGCCGCGGACCCGTTCGCGGAGGACCCCGACCGATTCCTCGCGCGCGGGGGCCCGCGCATCCTCCGCGCATCCCCCGACGGCGTCTCCCGCGGAGTCTCCGTCTCCGTCTCCGTCCCCGTCTCGGACTCGGACCACCCCGCGGGGACCGATCGCGCGCCCCGCGGCCGCGCGAACGCGTCGCCCCCGGAGGTTCCGGACGCCCCCCCCGATGGCGTCCGCCCCGATCGCCGCCTCCGAGGCGGCGACCCCCGCTCGCGCGGAGGAGACGCGTTTCCGCCGCGCGACCCCTTCTCGGGAGCGTCAGCCTCAGCCTCAGCCCCCGGCCCACCGGGCCCGCCCCCGCCTCCGCCTCCGCCCCACGCCCCGCCCTCCCCCGCGCCCTCGTCCGCGCCGCCCACGCCCGCGCCGTCTCAGCGCGAGCTCGCGATCGACACGGACGCGGCGCGGCGGCGGGCGCGGCGCGCGCGCGGCGCGGCGGGCGGCGACGGAGGCGGGGGCCCCCGTCGCCGCGCGTTCTTCGCCGACGACCGCGACCCGGAAGAGACCCCCAGGGAGAGGAGGAGGACCGGCGCGGACGCGTCCCGAACCGGCGCGTCGCTCGACGGCGCGACCGGGTCTCCGCGCGGCGCGAGGGGCGGCGAATCCGAACCGAGGGGGGCCGCGCGCTCGCGTTCGGCGCGAGGGGGCGCGCGATCGCGGCGGCGCGACAGAGGCGGGGGATCGATCGGGCGCGAACGCGCGTCGTGGGGGGTTTCCCCCGACGCGTCCCGGAGCCCGTCCCCCGACGCGTCCCGCGCCGTCGGCGACGACGCTTTCGCTTTCGAAACCGCCGACGAAAGGAACCGCCGACGCGAGGACCGACGCGGGCGAGCCGCCGCCGGGGCTTCCGCGGATTCCGCCGTCGGACTCGGCGGGCGGGCTCCGGCGGGCTCGGGCTCGGACTCCGGGGGACCGTCCCGAGGGACGGAGCTCGTGACAGCAGAACTCGCGACGGAACTCGTCGGTCGGGACTCGGACGCCGCGTCGGACTCGAGCGGCGTGAGCGGCGCGTCTTCTTCCAGGGCGGCGGCGCTCGAGGCGACTCGGCTGGAGAACCTCCGCGCGCTGGGGTTGGCGCTGACGGCGGAGGAGGCGGCCGGGCACTACCGCCGCGCGGCGCGACGGGCGAGGCAGGCGCTCGTCGAGCGGGGCGGCCCCGCGCTGGACCGCGGCGGCCCCGCGCGTCTGCGGCACCCGAGGGCGCTCTGGAACGGCGACCGGCCCGGTCTGTGTCGCCTGACGCGCCCCCCGAACCGCGACGCCGCCGCGGAGGGGTCGGCGGGGTCGACGGTTTCGGTTTCGGCGTGCTTCCTCTCGCGGTCGCACACGGAGGGGTCGTTCGCGGCGACGGCGTTCGCGGAGCCTCCCCCCCCGGAGGTGCTCTGCGTCGCGTGCGGGGACGTCGCCTTCGATCCCGTGAGGCACGCGGACGAGGAGACGCGCGGCGAGGAGGGGAGCGGCGTGAGCGGCGGTGGTATCGGCGCCGCCTTCTCCCGCGGTTCCCGCGGCGGTTCCCGCGGCGGCGAGACAAAAACGGGCTTCGTCTCCGACGAGAAGCTGTTTTGCCGCGAGTGTCTTTGCGTCGCGCGCGGCGACGCCGTCGGCGACGCCGCGCGTCCCGACGCCGAGACCGTCGCGCGCGTTCGTTCGCTTCGCGTCGTCTGTCCGAACGCGCTGACGTGTCGCCGCGCGGGCGGCGGTTCCGGCGACGGTTCGCCTGAGGGTTTGCTTTGGAAGATGGACCGCGCGGGGTGCCACCGCGTCTCGCGCCTCGGCGACGTCGCGCGCCACGCGCTCGAGTGTCGCTTCGCGGTGGAAACGTGCGGCTTACCCCGCGGGCTCAACCCCGGCGACGCGTGTAAGCACCGCGCGCGGCGCGGGGAGATGCGCGAGCACATGGCCGGGTGCGCGCACAGGCTCGTCGCGTGTCCGCACGCGCCGCGGTGTCGCCGGCTGACGCAATCTCGCCACGTCTCCGTCCACGCGAGGCTCTGCGAGAAGCGTCCCTTCGCGTGCCCGAACCGCCCGCGGTGCGCGTGGACCGGCGCGCGGGACGCCGCGGACGCGCACCTGAGCGAGTGCGCGCACGAGACGATCCGGTGCGGCTTCGTCGACGAGGAGGACGCGGACCCCGCGACGTGCGCGTGCGCCGCGCGGCTCGTCCGGCGGGCGATGCCCGAGCACCGGAGGGTGTGTCGGTACCAGAAGCGCCGGTGCGAGTGGTGCGGGGCGAAGAAGAGCCTCCGGAGGCTTTCGGAACACGAGGACGCGTGCGATAAGCGATTCGCGACGTGTCGCGAGTGCGGCCGGGAAAACATCCCCAGGGGACGCTTCGCGACGCACGTGAAAGATGTGTGCCCCGCGGTGGAGGTGCCGTGCGCGTTCGCGCCGTTCGGGTGCGACGCGCGCGTGCCGAGGGGGGCGTACGAGGCGCACGCCAGGGACGGCTTCGGGGACCACGCGCGCGCGGCGCTCCTGGACGGGGCCGCGGGGTTTCGGGCGCTCGCGACCAAAAACGAACTCGCGCGCGCGGACCAAAACCTGATGGGGACGCGCATCCTGCCGGCGATGGTGGAGGCGCGGGACGCGGACGAGGCCGCGAGGGTCGTCGCCGCGAGGGAGGGCGAGGACAGGAGGCGCGATAGTGTCGCGCGGCTCCGGGCGGAGATGAACGCGGCGAAACTCGCGGTTCGCGAGAAAAACGCACGAGCGGAAAAGATCCTAGACGAAGCGCTCGAGGACGTCACGCGGAGAACCGCGCGCGCGTACGGGTGGAGCGCGGACGCGAGGCGCGCGTGCGAGGACCAAAGAAGAACCCTAGGAGGAACCCTAGTAGCAACCCTGGGGGGGGGGTTGGCGAACGGTTCGGGGCGAACGAAGGACGGTCGCGACCGGGGGGACCCCGACGACGAGCGACGCGACGACGAGAAAACGCGACGCGGGTCGGACGAGAACGCGCCCCCGCCCGGGGCCGAGACTCCCGCGAGACTCCCCGGGGACGCCTCCTCCTCCCCCTCCTCCTCCTCTCACGCCTCTCACGCCTCGGCCTTGGCCTCGACCGGCGCGCTTGACGCGGCTTCCGAGCGTTTCGTGCGTTTTTTTGCCGCGGCGAGGGACGCGCGCGACGTCGCGCTTCGCCGCGTCGGCCGCCGCGCGTTGGCGCTGACGGCGGCGGCGGCGCCCGCGCTCGAGACGCGGTCGGCGATGGACGCGACGACGGACGCGCGGAGGGCCGAGCTCGCGGAGGCGATCGACGACCTCGAGTGGCGCGCCGCGGACCGCGCGGTGGTCGCGTGGGAGCGCGTCGGGGACGCCAGGGAGGCGCTGCGTCGGCGGTTCGCGCCGAGGTTCGGGTTCGCCGCGAGGCTCGAGCGGAAGACGCGAGCGCTCGAGGACGCGCGGTTCGTGGACCCGCGGGAGGACGCGAGGATCCGAGCGGAGACGATGCGGGACGAGGGGTACGAACGGCGGGTGAGGGAGAGAGGCCGAACGACCGAACCGACCGGGATCGAAGCGGCATTGGAGGGGGACGGGGGGGGGGAGGCGTGAGTTCGTATCGTCGGAGAGGAACGGACGACGACTCAGAATGTAATAGACGCATCGTCATCACCCGTAGATTGAAGACTTGAGCGAAAATCTGCCGTCTTCGGCCGTCCGCAGTCTACAAGTACGTTATTTGCCGGGCCGGCGACAGCCGAGCCAGTCACACAACCGAGTCGATGCTGATGTGGCACGATCCGAATCTCTCCGGCGCGCGTCTGTCAGGAAATCAAGAAAAGCAGGGGTGCGACGCGCTCGTGGCGACGGCGGTGTTGAACGCTTTCTCGGCGGGCACTCGCGGTCGCGCGCGCTCCGCCCTGCGTCTCCACCGTCCCCTCGGCCACCCGTCCAGCGTCGCCATGTCTCAGGAGAAGCCGAGCCTCGTCGATAAGTTCATCTCGATCCCCATCAAGTTCTACGCGAACAAGAAGGAGGATGACCTCGTCGCGAGCAAACGTGCGTGACGCGTCGCGAATCGGGAATCGTTCGACACGGGCCCGCCCCCGGTCGCCGGCTCGGGGGCGACGTCCCTCCCTGGTTTGTTCCGCCGTCGCGGGAGTTGACCTTTCGTGATGACTCCCGCGCGCTCGCCTCTCCTTCGCTCCCCGTTTCGTCGCTGACGCCCGCCGCGCCCGGTCTGTCCTCCGCGCCCCCTTCGTCGTCGCGCAGGCGTCCTCGTCCCCATCGTCATCTTCCTCAACTCCTTCATGGTCCTGACCTTCGGGGCGTTCCTCTGGTACTACTCCAGCCCTCTCACGGAGGTGACGACCATCTCCATCGAGCCGGACTACGACTACGGCGGCTCCGCGTACAACTGCACCCCGCTCATAGCCGACACCCACTACGGCGTCCGGTTCAACTACGACACGTGCACGGAGCTCATGTCCGATCCCTCGACGACGACGGTGCTGTCGAAGACGATCGCGACCGGCACGGTCTGGGCGTACTAACCCTTCATCGACATCGTCGATATGGGCGTGAACATGCCCGGGGCCTTCGTCTCGTACTACCACAGCGACCTCGCGGATCAGGACAGCAACGGCACCGCCATCTTCAACAAGCTCAAGTCTCTGAACGACTGCGCCTCGCAAGGCGCGACGGACTCCGACGGGTGGGCCGTGGGCGAATTCACCGCCGATGGCCCTTTCATGATTTTCCAGTCCGTCACCGGCGTCGCCGGGTCGCAGAGCCCGGGCGTGGCGTACCCGTGCGCCATCACGCAGACGCAGGCCATCGCCATGTTCACCAAGTACAACGAGCTCAACGATCCGTGCTTCTTCACGAAGATCAACTCGCCCTTCTCGTGCGTCACGAAGGAGAACCAGGGTTGGGTCCAGAGGATCTCGCTCTCGTACGCCAACGCGCTGCTCGTGCAGTCGCTCGTCTCGATGGTCATCGTCAACGGGTTCTTCTCCCAAGCCCTCGCGGAGAAGCGCGCGAGCAAAAGCCAGGTGATGGAAGAGGTGCCGGCGTAGGAGGAAAGGCGGAGGGAGAGGTGGATGCGTCAAACGTCGTCACCTTGGAAGTCTATTTTTTTCACTCCTCCGGCGAAATCGTCCTCTCGGGTCGCCGACGCGAATTTGACCGTTGCGGACGAAACGGTTGCGCCGCGGCACTGACGAACTCCTGCCGTCTTCCTGATTCCCGGTCTCGCCCGGACCACGACTTTCCGTTTGTTTTCGAACCGCCGCGCCGGTCGGGTCACATCGGCGTCGCGCGCGCTCGCCGCGCCTCGCGATCGACGATGCCGCGCACGTCCGCGTACTGGTCGCGCGGGCGCGCCGCCCCCCCCGCGGCCGGCTCTCGCTCGCTCGACGACGGCGCCGGCGCGCCCGCGAGCGTCGCCGAGATCCAGGCGGCGCTGCTTCAGCCCGGTGGCGGGTCGATTCAGCAGAGGCGCCGGGTCGTCGTCGACGCGGGTCCGTCGTACCGCCTCGGCCGAGCGGAGCGCGACGCGCGGCTGGCGCGGAAGGCGGACGCGTCCAGGCTGGAGCGCCTGCGCCAGGTGAGGGAGCAGGAGCGCCTCTGGGCGCGCTTCCAGGCGAAGGAGTTCCGGGCGAGCGTCGCGGACCACCACGCGGAGCTGACGCACCAGCTCCGCGAGGGATGGCTCGCGGCGAGGAAGGCGAAGCAGGAGGAGCTCGAGCGCGACTACGGCGCCGCCGTCGCGGGCGTCGGCAGGGCGCAGCGCGACGCCGCGGCGAACCAGCCGGACCGCTCGGGGAAGAACCGGGCGGACCGAAAGGCGGACGAGGTGGACGAGGAGCTGTGCGCTCTGGAGCGCTTCGAGACGGCGCTGGGCCGCGAATTCGCCCGCCTCGACGCGCTCGACGCGCCCTACTTCGCCGCCAAGGAGCGCCGCGTGAACGCCGTTCGCCTCGCGGACGCCACCCGCGACGCGATGCGCGCGAAACTCGCCGCGTTCGACGCGAGCGAGGAGGGCCAGCGGCGCAAGCTCGTGGACGAGCTCGTGGCGGAGACGGACGGACGCGTCGCGCGCCCGCTCCTGCGCCCCGACGCGTTCGCGTCGACGCACTTCAACCAACTCGTCGTCGACTCGCGCGGCGTCGGCGTGCGAACCACCCGCGCGAAGGGCGAGGGCGCGAACGCGCGTCCCAGGGCGTTCGATACCCCCGCCGCGGGCGCGACCGGGGACCCGCGCGACGTCGCCCCGGTCAGGGAGGGCGGACGGGGTCGTCGGGACCACCCGGGCCCGAACGCGTTTGAATCGGCGTTTGAGGAGGAGAAGCGCCTCGCGACGCGACGCGACGCCGAGCTTCGGCGGCTCAAGTCCGCGAAAGCGAAGGAGGCGCGGCGCGCGAACGCGGCGGCGCGCGAGGCCAGGATCCCGCACACCAAGCGCGAGATGGAGGCGAAGCTGGACGAGGAGGCCAAGGCGGAGAGGAGGGCGCGCATCGCGCGGTTCAACACCGAGGGAGAGGTGCTCGTCCACGCGCCGCTGTTCAAGAGCTGGCGGGAGAAGCGGAGGGAGAAGGAAGGCCTCGAGGCGTTCGAGCACGCGTTCAGGGACATCTCGGAGGCGAGGGGGAGCGCGGGATCGAAGAAGGCGAAGGGGAAGGAGGAGGAGAGGAAGCCTCCTCCTTCGAAGCCTCGGGACGCGTCGGGGAAGGCTTCTCTCCCCGTCGTCTCCTTCGACGACCAGGCGCCGTTCGCGGGGATGTTCGACGACGACCGCGAGGAGGCGCGGCTCGCGGAGCTCGAGAAGGTCCTCGCGATGGCGCAGGACGCCGTTCCCGTCGGCCCCGGCCCGGCGGCGCCCGCGGGTGCCGGCGTCGCGGGGCGCCGCGGCGTCGGGGGCGTCGGGGGCGCCGCCGCCGGCGCCGTCTCCGCCTCCGTCGTCGACCCGGCGGCGCCTCGCGCTCGGTCGACGCCCGGGGCGGCGGAGCGCCTCGCGAAGATGGGCGTCGTCGGCGCGACGATGGACGAGATCGCCGCCGTCGTCCAGGCGGGCGAGGCGGTCGTGCCGAGCGCGTCGCGCGTCGCGCGATTCGCGCTGTCGGAGGATTCCGAGTCGGACGAGGACGGCTTCGTCCCCGTCGGCGGCGTCCCGCCCCCCGCGCTCGCCGCGGACCCGGCGGACGACGCCGCGCTGGACGCCGCGCTCGCGGCGACGAACATGCCCGGGTACCCCAGGGCCGCGCCCGCGGACGATGGTCGTATCCCGGACGGGTCCCTGGACGCGTCCGGCGCGGCGGCGACGCACGGCGGATCGCTCGACCTCTCCGACGACACCGCGCACGTGTTCAGCGCGACGATGGAGGACACGACGACGGACCTCGCGGAGACGGACGCCGGGGGGGTCCCGGCGTCCGTCTCCGCGCCGAGCGCGACGACCGCGGGAGGCGTGACCCTGGGCGGCACGTCCAGCAGCGGCTCGGCGGAGGCGGAGATGCGCGCGTCGCTCGCGGCGACGTCGCTCGCGATGGACAGGGTCACCGCCGCCTCCGCCGCCGCCGAGGCGAACCTCGACGCCGCGCAGAGAGCCGCCGAGGAGAACGGGGCGTTCGGGACGTTCTCCGCCGCCGGCGGCGTCCCCTCGCGCGTGCCGGTGCCCGAACTCAGGCCCCTGGACGCCATCCTCGGCGCGCTCAGCGAACAGGTGGACGCGCTGGACGCCGCCGCGGAAGCCGCGGCGGCGGCGCACAGCCACCCGCCGCCGTCGTCGACGTCGACGGACGCGGCGTACGCGGCGGCGTCGCTCGCGGCGAACACGTCCGGAACTGAGCTTCTTCCGGGTGCCGAAGACGGGGTTTCCGTTTCCGAGGGGGCGTTTCCGATTCCTCCCGGAACACCCGCGGCGGACCCCACCGACCCCGCCTCCCTCGCGACGCCGACCGGTTTGGGCGCCCCGGCGACGCCCTTCGACGCCGCGTCTTCGGACGCCTCCCCCTACGACCTCCAGCCGCAGAGGGAGATGGACGTGGCGCGTGGGTCCTTATCCGCCGTCGCGGCGAGAGCGGCGCGAGCGGCTGTGCGCGAGGGGGTCGCGGGCGAGGCGCCGGAGACGACGGCGAAGCGGGTCGCGTCCGCGATGCTCGCCGCGCTCGACCTCGACGAGAGCCGAGCGGAGCGAGCGGCGAGCGGGACGCCGAGCGCGCGCGCCGACGCGAACGCGAAACCGCCGCCGATTCATCATCAGTTTCAGGCGCCCTCGTCGCCCGCGCTCTGGGACGGTGACGACCGGAACCCGGACTCGTCGTGGGCGAGGGCGCTCGACGCGCTCGACGACGAGTGGGCCGCGAGCGTCGTCCACGCCGAGCCCCCGAGGGGGTACGGATACGATTGGAAGGCGGCGGGGCGTCCGGGCGAGGCGAGGGCGACCGCGTCCGCGGAGAGCGACGACGACTTCGCCGCGGCGGAGGCGGAGGCGGAGGCGGAGGCGGAGGCGGAGGCGGAGGCGGCGGCGCGCGGAGGCGGCGGACCGGCGCTGGCGGCGCCCATGCGCGTCTCCGCGTCGGACGGAGGTTCGCGCGCGTCCCAACACTCGGACGAACCGTCGCTGTCCCTCGACGGGCGGTCGCTCGCGGCGCTCGCCGCCGCGCTCGACGCGGCGTCGTTCGACCTCTCCCCCGAACCCAGCCGAGTCTCGGTCGACGAGTCTCAGTCTCCCGGAGGATCGACGCGCGACGAACGGAATGCCGAGGGCGGAGGTCTTTCCGCGAAGGCGAAGGCGAACGTCCTTCCGCAAACGCGAAGAGCCTTCGTCGGAGCGTCGACTCGTGACGCGCCTCGGCGCGTCGCCGCGCCGCGCCCTCGCGCGACGCGCACCGTCAACGGGAGCCTCCTCGGTCGGCCAGGCTCCGCGTTCATCGGGGGCGCCGCGATGGACGCGCGGGAGTCCGGGCGTGACCACCCGATCGAATCGCGATCGACGCCCGAGGGGGCGTCCGCTTCGGGGTCGGCGGAGTCGACGGCGTCGGAGGCGGCTTCGCGGGCGTGCGCGCGCGCGCGAAGGGAAACCGCCGCGGCGCTGAGGAAAAAAGCGGCGGCGGTGGATCGCAAAAACCGAGACGCCCTCCGGCGCGCGAGCGAGCGTTCGAGCGCGGGGAAGAAGCCGCGCGCGTAGGGGAGCCGCCGCTTCGATACGATACGACGCGACGTCCTCTCGTCACGATATTCCTTCTCTCTCTCGTCGTCCGTCGTCGACGGGAGGTGGGTCACTACTCCGATTTATTCCGCGCCGCGTCGCCGCCCTCCCGCGCGAAGGTCGCGCCCTGCCTCGCCTCGCTCGGGTACGACTCCCTCCCGAGCTCCGCCTTGAGCGCGTCGTCGCTCGGAAACTGCGCCGCCCACTCCTTCTCCACCGCCTCTTTCGCCCTCCGCGCGAACCGGTCCACCGCGGGTAACCACGCCTTCTCGGCGACGTCGTCCAATTTTTTCAGTGATCCCAACAGCCACTCGTTCACGTACGCCACCGCGCCGTCCAACGACCCCGAGGCCTCCGACGCGCCCGAGGCGTCCTCCTCCGCATACGGGTGCCCCCCCCACATCAACCCGCCGAACTCGGCGCCGTCCCAAAGCATAGTACTCTGCCGCGCGCGTTCGTCGTCGAAAGAACGCCCGTCGGAGGACGCCGAAGGGACGGACCCTCCTCCTCCGCCCGGGGAGGACGCCGCGCCGACGTCCGCCGGCGCTCCGGTTCGGTCCGGATCCGCGGCGGGACCTTCGGCCGAACGCTTCGGAACGCTTCGCGACGCTTCGGGTTTTTCGAGCGCGACGAGCGCCGTCGCGACGACGCGTTCGTCGCGGAACGTTCGCCACCGACCGGCGGCGGGCCTCGCGGCGGCGTCCCGGGTTTCGTTCGCTTCGTTCGCTTCGTCTCGAGCGCTCCGTCGAGAGCCGTTCGCCGCCTCCGCCACCGTCGCCTCGGCCCGCGCGAGGCTCGAGCGCGCCGCGGCGAGCGCTTCGGCCGCCTCCGCCGCCGCGGAAGACGACGGTCCGAAGGATGCGGGAGGATCGGAGCGGGGCCGAGAAGACGCAAACCCCGACTCGAAAGCGCGAGCCTTCGCCTCCTCGTCGTCAGCCGTCGAACGCTCCGCCTCCTCAGCCGTCGAATCCAACGCCTCGGTCGCGTCCCCCTCCTCCACCCACGCGTCCGCCTCTTCGTCCGTCACCCGCGAAGCCGACGCCGCGCGAGAAGAAAAAGTCGCTGGGGGGGGGGGCTTCGAGTCCGTCGCTCGTTCGTTTTCGTCGCCGCGTCGGGGTCCCTCCTCGTCCGTCGCTCGTTCGTTTTCGTCGCCGCGTCGGGGTCCCTCCTCTTCGCGCCCCGCGCGCTCCGACCCGCCCGCCGCGCCCCGAGTCCTTCGGACCTCTCCGCCGCTCTCCGGCCGGGGTCCTCCGACGTCGGCGAGGAGAAACCGGCCGGGGGCCTCCGGGTTGGGTCGAATTTCCCTCCGCTTACGCCGCGGCGGCCCCCCCGAGGTGTCGGAGGGATCGGCGGAGGGATCGGCGTCGGCGTCGGCTTCGGCTTCGGCGTTGGCTCGCCTTCGCGCCTTCTGTCCGTCGTCCCTTCGGCGTTCCGTCGTCGCCTCGCGGAGTCGTTTGAGCCTCGCGCGGTACTGCTCCACCTTCGGCACGACCGCGTGGAGCGCGGCCGGGTCGCGCTCGAGCTTGAGGTAGACGTCGAAGTGTCGGAGGGAGGCGGCGTACCCCGCGGCGGCGGCGTCCACGCGGCCGGCGTGGTCGTCCGCGACCGCCGCGCGGACCGCCTTGGTGCCCTGCGCGCGCGATTCCGCGCGCAGGCGCTCGAGCCGCGCCTTCTTCGCGTCGACGGACGCGGCTCGCCCGGGGTCGTCGCGGGCGTCGCGTCGTTCGCGGAGGGGGGCGGGGGCGCGCGCGCGGGGATGGCCGCGTCGGGTCTTCCCGGAGGGGTGCGGGGTGACGCACGCGGTCGGATCGTGGTTCTCGTCCACCCGGGGCAGACGGGGCTTCACCCGCGGGATGAGCACCGCGCGCGACGAACCCATCGCGCGTTCGGACGCGGCGAGCGGGGCGGCGCGGGTCGAGGTGGGAGGTGCGGGACGCCTAAGCCGACGGCATCGCTCGCGGAACCGCCGCGGTCGGCGCGGGGGGCACTGCGCGCCCCCGCGAGCGTTTTCCCGTCCCGGAACGATTCGTTCCCCCCGACGACCCGACGTTTCGGACGACTGGAACTTGGCCATGCCGCCGACTTCCACCTCACCAGTAGAAGTACTGAAAACCATCTCATCAGCGACACCCGGCGTTGACACTCCTCGTTCCCTCGGGCGCGGCCGAGGATGTCCGGCACGAGGTTCTCCGGCATCGCGGTCGCCGCCGCCAATCGCAAGGCGCTGGCGAACCAGGAGCGCGAGGCGGCGCTCCGCGACGCCTCGCTCACGCACAAGCTCTCCTCCCGCGAGGAGGCGCTGCTCGCGAGCCTCAAATCCGAGCTCCTGCGCGGCGGCGGCGGCGGGGCGCGCGCGTCGGGGGGGCCGCCCTCGAAGCCGGCCCGGGCGAGCGCCGCCCCCGCGACGAAACCACCGTCGGGGCCCGTGAAGCGGTACGATACGCTCGACGAGCTCGAGGCGGACGACGAGGAGGCGGAGGACGAGGAGGCCCCGGGGACCTCGGTCGAGCGGGGGAGGGGCACCCCTCCCGCGGGCGGGGTGAAGACGTACATGTCCAAGGCTGAGCGCAGGCGCCTGAAAAAACATCGCCGGGACGCTCTCGTCGCGGGGACGACGCCGTCCGAACGACGAGCGACGAGCGAGAAACCGCCGAAACGCGCCGCGAGAGGCGCGTCGGAGGAGGGCCCTCCCTCGGCGAGGGCGAAGGCGGAGCGCGTCGCGGGTGAAGGCGGAGCGGCGAGGAGTGAGGCGCGCTCTTCTCATCGACGCCCCCCCTCGGGATCGAGCGTTCGGCGACGCGACGTGCCCTCGGGCGTCGACGACGAATCGCTCGAGCGGCGGAAACGGCGGCGGAAGACGAAGGACCCGTCGGGGAAGAAGGGCGCGAAGCGCTCGCGGAGCGCGAAGAGCGCGTGGCCGCCGAGACCGGCCGCCTCGGACTCGTGAGACTCGGGGAGCGGTCGAGGTATACTCCCTTCGAATGTATTCGTAAAAGTAGTCCATACTAAACGAAAAATTAGACTCTCATCAGTACTTTGGCGTCGCGTGCTGTCCGCTCCACGGGTCCGTTCCGAACGCGTTCGTCCACCTGTTCCAGTCGTCCCTCCTCGCCGGCCTCCCCTCGTGCGCGACGCGTTCGGTCTGCGGCACGGGGTAGCCCGTCACGACGCACGCCTCCGATTGGCTGCCGCACCGGTGGCACCTCAGCGCGGCGACGTAGGTTTTCCCGCCGCACCCTCCGCACTCGCGCGTGGACAGCGTCTGGTCCACCGCCTGGTCCATCGAAAGCGCGAGGACCCAGTCCCGGACCTCCTCCCTCGTGGCTTCCTTGACGAAGTGCTCGACGGGGAGCTCGAAGTCCTTGGGAACGTCCGTCGTCTCGAACTCGTCGTCGTCGAGGTCCCGGGGGTCGCCCCTCGGGTCGTCGTCCATGAGCTCGGTGAGGTCGAGGTACCGGTTCAGAAACACGAACGCGTCGTTCGCGCGGTCGCCGCACTCGCGACACGCGATCCCAGCCTCGAAGAACGCGCGGTCCGCGGGGATGGTCCCGACGTACCGCAGCAAACTCGTCGCCGCCTTGGCGCTGAGATCGAGCAGGTTCGCCTCCCGCGCCTCCGCGCGAACCAGAGCCAGGTGGCACGCCTCCAGGTACCGCCGGAACGCCGCGAGGTCGGCGGCTTCGAACATCTCCGGCGTCGCCGCCATCTGCGACGTCAGACCCTGCAACACCCGCATGAGCTCCTTCTCCCCGTACCCGTCCTGCGCCCCCGCGAGAACCTCGCGCGCCACCTCCTTGTACAGCGGGAAATACCGCGCGTCCGCGGGGGCGCCGTGCTCGTCGAGCGCCGCCGCCGCCGCCTCGGGGTTGCCCCCGCGGAGCTCCATGTTCGCGCGCTTGACGCTGTACTCCGCGGCAACCTTAGGCCCGAGAGCCTTCGCGAGCCTGTGCGCCTCCTCCCAATCCCCGCGCCGAGCCGCCGCCTCCACGTCCGCCGCGGACCCACCGCCATCCGCCGAGGACCCGCCCTTATGACCGAAGGCGTCCAACGCGTCGCCGGGGGGGGGCGTCTTGAACCCGCCCGGGGGTTGGGCCCCTCCGCCGCCTTTCGCGCCGCCGCGCTGGCTCGGCGCGTACCCCGACTCGGATTCGTCCACGCCGTGGTACTCCAGGAGGGCGTCCGCGGCGCGCTGGTTCCCGATGGAACGCATGCGTTTCGCCACCTCCGCGACGACCGCGCGCGCCTTCCCGGGGACGTTTTCGACGGCGACGCGAACGGCGGCGTTCCACGCGCGCTCCAACGCGTTTTGGTCCTTCGTCGTCTTGGCGCCGATTTCCAAAAACGCATCCACCGCGCCCGAGTAATCCCCCGCCGTCTCCAGGGACTCCGCCTCGCGTAGTAAAGCGTCCACGGAGTGCTCACCCCCGGGGTTCCCACCGGCGGTTCCGGACCCTCCCTTCTCTCGGGCCCTCTTCGCCTCGAGTTCGATTTCGCGCGTTCGGTGGGGGAGGTAATCGGCGCACACGCGAACCGCGTCGTCCCACATCCCCGCCGCGCGGTACATGTCCACCGCCGCCTCGGGGCGCTTCGCCTTCAGGAAGCTCGCCTCGGCGTCTTTGTGCTCGCCGTCCTCCACCGCCGCCTTGGCCTGCGCGGCGAGGACGTCCGCCACCGCCGTCGGGTCGTTCGTCTCCGCGACGCGCATCGCTTTCGCCCACTCCTTCGCGTGGAGCCACATGTCCACCGCCTCGCGCGGCTTATCCGCCTTGACGAAGTGCTCCTCGGCGTCGTCGAACTTCCCCTCGTCCTCCAGGAACATGGCGTACTTATACTCCACGTCCGGGATCTTGTGCTTCGCGCCGCTGAATTTGGCGACGTCGAAGGCGTGCGCGAAGGCGCCCTGTTCGCACGCGTGGTCCACCGCGCCGTCCACGAGGTTGAATTTCTTCAGCAGCGCCGCGCCCGCCTCGCCGCCCAGCGCGCTCGCCCACGCGTACGCCACCTGCTTCGACGCCGTCCCGCCGCCGCCCGCCTTGGCGACCCGAACCGCGTCCTCCCACATCGACTGCGCCCGGTACATCTTCACCGCGGATTTCCAATCCCCGGCCTCGACGAACCGCCGCTCGGCCTCGCGGTAGTTCCCGTCGCCCTCGCACTGCTTAGCGAGCAACAGACGCGTCTCGTCGAGGCGTTCGGGGCGGTGTTGCTGGACCAGGCGGATCATCGGGTCGAACTTCCGCGCCCTTCGGTACGCGTCGATGGCGAGGTCCGGCGCCTTGGCCTGCAGGAAGAACTTCTCCGCCTGCGCCAAGTCGCCGCGCGCCTCGAGCTCCCTCGCGCGTTTCGCGTACAGCGCGTTCGCCGCGTCGGGCGATAAGTACCCCGCGGCCACCTTCCGCGCCGCCTCCCATCGGTCCGCGCGGCAGTGCATCTCCACCGCCTGCTCGGGCTCGCCCGCGCGCAGAAAACACCGCTCCGCCTGCGCGTGGTCCCCCGCGCGCTCGTAGTGCCGCGCGACGCGCCTGTAAAACACCCCGAACCGCTCGTCGCCCGCGCAGCGCTCGACGATCTCCAGGACGCGCTTCCAGTTCCGCGCCTCCATCGCCGCCTCCGCCGCCTTCATGAACGCGCCCGCCTCCACGAAGTGCCCGATCGCGCTCTCCGGCTGTTTCAGCTCCACGAGCCGGTCGCCCCACCGTTCCTCCAGGTCGCGGATCTCGGACGCCTTATGAGCGTCGCCGTTCGCGGAACTTCGGCAGAGTTCGATGGCGCGGCGGTACGCGTGCCCCCGGGCGTAGGCCTCCTTCGCCTCGTCGACGCGCTCCAGCGCGTCGTAGAGCTCCCCCGCGCGTTCGTGCATGTCCGCCTTCTTCAGCGCCTGGCAAATCTCCTCGATTAAGCCTCGGTCGAAGCGCGACCCGGCGCCGACCCCGGCGAGCGTCTCGCGCTCGATGACCACCTTCGCCGCGCGCCCGGGGAGGCCGCCCTTCAGGTAGAACTTGATCGCGCCCAGGTGGTCGCCCTCGCGCTCCTTCGCCGCGCCCGCGGCTTCCTCCTGGCCGGTTTTCTTGAGCCACTCGAGGTGTTCGCGCTTCAGGTTCGCCGCGTTCTCGTTCCCGTTCGCCTCGGCGACTTGGACGGCGAGGTCCAGGCGGTGCATCTCCCTGTGCATCGCCACGGCCTGGTCCGTCTGTCCGCGCTCCACCAGAATCCACTCGGCGACGTCGAAGCGCCGCTCGAGCATCGCGAGCTTCGCCTCCGCCGCGACGCAGGACGTCGAGAGCGCGCCGGGGCCTAACCCTTCGCCCCGCGCCGCCTCCGCCGCGTCCTCCACCGCTTCGGACAAAAACGCCGCCTTCGCCACGTCGCCCACCGCCGCCGAGCACCTCTGCGCGACCAAAAGCCGCTTATCCGCGAGCGCCGCCGCGCCGAGCTCGAGCCACATCGCCTCCGTCTCCGGCGTCAACTCCAGAGGTTCCAGGACGTCCACCGCCGCGTCGTACGCGCCCTCCTCGAGCAACGCGTTGAATTCAATCAACGATTCGTCCAGCGCGTATCGCGTCTTCTTCTCGCCGCCCTCGTCGACGACGACGCTGGTCTTGCCGCCGACGCGCTCGATGTCCTCCACCTCGCCCTTGATCGCGACGGTTACGACGCGGTCGGGGGACTCGAGCGAGTACCACACGCACAAATTCTGGCGGTTCTGCGCGACGACGACGTCCGAGTTCGGGACCCACTGCGCGTACGACGCGTACGGCGAGAGCGTCACCTTGGGGGAGGAAGAGGACGTCGCGAGGGCGCTCCCGGCGGAGGCGACGTCATGGAGATGGAGCTGGCGTTTTTTGTCGCGGAAGAGCAGGTGCGTCGCGCGCGCGTTGAGCTCGAGCCAGTCGATCTTCGAGCCGTGCTGGATGGTGATGTGGTCGCCGATGCCCGAGGAGGTCCCCGAGGAGGACCCCGAGGACGAGCCCGCGAGGTCGGCGACGCGGATCGTTCGGAGGTCGACGAGGTACGCGATCTTCCTGCGGCACGCGCCCCTCTCGTCGGGGTCGCGCCCGCGCCGGTCCCTGACCCGGACGCTGACGAGGTGTTGCGCCGCGTGGGGCGTTCTGACCGTGCCGATGACCTCGTCGACGCCGTACTCGACGACGGAGATTTCGCCCGCGTTTCGCACCACGCACGCCTTCTCGACGTCGAAATCGAACGTCTCCCTCCCGGTGAAGTTCCAGGCCACCTCGCTCATCTTGCACGCGTCCAGATCGCCCACGAGAAGAGACCCGCCCGCGGTGTTCGCGACGACGTACCGATCGTTCCTCACCCGCACGTCTCGCACCTCGCTTCCGTCCTTGGCGCGCATCGCGACCCTCCGGTTCGTGCTCAGCCTCTTGACCACAACGACGGACGCCGACGCGTGCGTGAACTCGAACTGGTTCTTGTACGTTCGCCTTCGAACGCACGCGTCGTACGTGTCGACCACCCCGGTCAAGTTACCGACGCTCAGTTTCGAGCCGTCCGATTTCCACGCCAGCGCGGTGACGGCGTAGAAGTTCTCGACGCGCTTCTCCCCGGCGTCCTCCCACGTCCCCCGCGACGCGTTCTTGGAGAAGCACCGGACCCGGTCGAACGAGCCCACCGCAGCGCACTCGCCCGCGGGGTTGAACGCGGCGACGCAAAACTCGCGCTCGTCCGGGTCGCCGCTCGAGAAGTCGAACGCCTTCGGCGTCCGCCCGCCCTCGCCGCGCTCGTCGTAGAAGACGACGCGGCGGTCCGCGCCCGCGGCGACGACGGCGCCGGCGCCCCACGAGAGCGCGAGCGGCGGCGCGGAGTGTCGGCACAGCACCGCGTTCGCGCCGGTGTCGAAGTCGAAGGTGTACACCGCGCCGTCCTCGTGCCCCGAGCAGACCCTGCGGCCGTCCGGGCTCGCGCACAGGCTCACCGCGGGGCTCTGGTTCGGGTGCGCGTAGAGCGTCTGCGCCTTGTTCGTCTTGAGCTGGCCCACCTTGACCTTGCCGTCGTGGAGAGCAAAGACGAGCTCGTTCGCGCGGTCGCGGGGCCAGGTCAACGCGGCGACGGGGTGGTGCGTGAGGAACTTGTTGCAGATGGACTTCTTGTCGCCCCAGTTCGCGCCGAGCTTGTACACGAACACGATGTTGTCGCTCTGCGCGATCGCGAGCTTCGCGGAGTCGGGCGAAAACGCCATCCCGCGCACGACGAAATTCTTGCGCCCCTCGGGCGACGCCGGCTTCGTCGAGAACTTATCGCGCCGCTCGCCGTCGTCGTCGAAGAGCTGCACGACCCGGTCCGTCGTCACCGCGGCCATGCGCTTCGAGTTCGGGGACCTTGGAAAAGCCACGAGTGAGGGGGGGGAGGGAGACGGTCAGCGGACAGAGCGCGGGGAGAGCGAACGACGCCCGAGGCGCGAGAAGCGACGCGTCGAGACGGAGATCCGCCGCGCGACGGAGAGTCAACGTTCACACGACGGTGCCGTTCGGGATCCCGCGCCGGAACCGACGTGACCCGCCGCGTCGAGACGCACCACGCGATGGCGGTGACCTTCTTGATTCCATCGTCCCCGGAGAGCACCGTCTTCAGGTGTCGCAGCTGCATCGCGCTCGTCCGCCCCCACGCGGCGCGCGCGACGAGGCACTGCCGAAAAACACGCCCGGGGGCCGTTTCTCGGACCGAACGGAAGCGAAAAAAAAAGGCCGGCGCGACCAAGAGCAAATGTGGGCTCCGTTCCAGGTTATCGTACAAAAGAAAGCCGGGGAGTCTCCGGTCCGCAAAGTCGAGTACGTCTCACACGCGTTTCCAGTCTCATCATTCCTCCAAAAAACCGAATTCGACACCGAATCAAACAAACACGAGACTGAATCCCCATAGTGCCAAACGTGCGCGCTCGGCTAACCTCCCAAATGTAACACCTCGCATCGGGACGTGCCGCGGCGACCCGCCCGCCGCGCGCGCACCTTACCCTGCGCGGTCCACCCGACGGCGCGGAGCGAAGGCCACTCTTAACGCGAGTCTCGCGCGTCGGTGCATCTTCGGAGGCCGACTCGAGGGCTCCCCCCGCGTCACCACCCGCGGGCGTCTCGGCGAGCTACGTCGTAGCTCGTTCGTCGGAAAAGCCGAGGAGTCGGGGGTAATCCCTGCCTTCCCGGCCGATCGGGTCGCCGCGATGTACGCGTCCACCCCGTCCGTGATGGACGACGCGTCGCCCCTGGCGCGCCGTCGCGAGCGCGACAACGGGCGCCGCGTGAAGTACGGCGTCGTCGCGGCGTGCCTCGGCGGCCTCGCCGCGGTCGGGACGCTCGGCTCGATGGGCCGCCTCCCCTCGGGCGCGCTCAGCTCTCTCGGCGCGCCGTTCACGCTCCGCCCCGCCTCGGACTCCGCCTCCGCGAAGCTCGCGGGCGACGGCCAGCAGTACTACTCCGTGCGCCAGTTCCACAAGCTCGCGCAGGCGGACTCCTCGGAGTCCCAGTACGACGACAACGTCGCCGCGCTCAAGTTGCAGGTGGAGCAGATGTCCAAGGAGGTGGCGCAGCAGGAGATCGAGAATGCCAAGCTCCAGGAGACGATCCTGACCATGCACGAGGACGCGGCCACGACGCGCGAGTTGTACCTGATGACGAACGAGGGCAGCACGGCCTCCTCGTTCGCGAACGCGACGAGCGAGGACCAGGTCATCGCGCAGCTCGAGGATCAGAACGGGAAGCTCCAGTCGCGGCTCCAGGAGCAGCGCAAGAAGAAGTACCAGCTCTACCTCCGCATCAACTCCCTGCACGAGGAGGTGGAGGAGCTCGACAAGCGCGTCGCCGAGTCCGACCGCTACCTGAACGTGTGCCAGAACACGACCAAGGTCCACGCGGAGAAGGCTGAGCTCATCGTGGCCACCCACGAGGCGATGGAGAAGATGGCCAAAGACGCCATCGAGGACCTCAACAACGACCTCGCGGCGGCGAAGGGCGTCGGCGTCGACGCCGACGCGCGCATCGAGAACCTCGAGGGCCGCCTGGACGCGTGCATCGAGGACCGCAAGGTGCTCGACATCGAGATGGACGAGCTGGAAGGGGAGATGACCGCGTGCGACGAGGACAAGGTTTCGTACCAGCGCGAGATTGACGAGCTCGGGGAATTGAACTCGGCCCACGCGGATAAGACGGAGGAGCTCACCGCCGAGATTCTCACCCTCGTCGGCGACGTGGACAATTGCGACCACGACAACACCGCCCACGAGCGCTGCGTGACGAACCTCGAGCACCTCATGTCGCAGCCCTGGTGTAAGGACCCGACGACGGCGCCCGAGCCTGCGCTCACCGACTCGGACTCGTGCGACGAGACGCTGTACGGCGAAGCCGGCGACGGGTACGTCGGGTGCCAGACGCAGACGCGCGGCGGGTACTCGTGCCAGAAGTGGGTCGACCAGTCCCCGCACACGCACGTGCGCTCGGACTCGGAGTTCATCAACAACGGCGAGACGATGGAGGATGCGCAGAACTTCTGCCGCAACCCGGACGGCGGCGACACCATCTGGTGCTACACCACCGACCCCGAGACGCGGTGGGATTACTGCGACCCTCTCCCCGCGGATTACTTTTGCGCGCTCGAGGACGAGACGTGCGAGTGCGACGGCGGCGACGTCATCTACGGCCGCCGGTACCTCGACGACAGCTCGGACGCGACGTTCGAGTCCGCGCTCGCGACGGGCGACTACGTCATCCTCCGCGCCGACGGCGAGTTCAAGACGGCGTCGTGCGACAACGAGGGGATGGGCGGCGACCCGCTCGAGGGCGAGCCCAAGCAGTGCTGGTGCGCGCCCCCGAACACGGTGGACCCCGTGGAGCCCCCCCCCTGCGCGTACCAGCTCGAGGGCGACGGCGCCGGGTACCGCGGCAAGCAGACCGTGAGCAAGTCCGGTAAGCCGTGCCAGAGGTGGTCCGCGCAGTCCCCGCACGAGCACCACCACTACGCCACGGATGACGATTTCCGCGGCGAGTCTGTCGTCGCGGCGGAGAACTTTTGCCGCAACCCCACCGACGCGGACGGGTCCGCCTCGCACCACACCATCTGGTGCTACACCCAGGACGACGAGGTTCGCTGGGAGGAGTGCGAGCCCCTGTGCGACGACCAGGACATCCCCATCGCCACGCCCGTGCCGAGCCCGATGCCGACGCCCACCTTCGTGGACGCGGCGGACCAGACGGCGATTAATTTCGCGGCGTGCCAGAAGGCGTGCGCGGACGAGAACCAGTGCTGCAACAACGACTACCTCACCCAGGGCGCGAACCAGAAGCTCTCCTGTTTGCAGTCGTGCATGGTGGTCAAGTCGGGCGTCTCCCAGGAGGAGTGCCTCGACTACTGCCCCAAGTCGCAGTGCGAGTACGCCATCAACGGCGCGCTGTATCCCGCGTGCGTCACGTGCGACGACGTCCCCGCGCACGAGAGCTCCTTCGGCGACGCGTTCAAGCCCGCGCCCTACGCGTGCTCGGCGACGTACGGCACGTCCTCGGACGGGTGCGAGAAGGGGTGCAAGGCCGGCGCGGCGTTCTACGACGACTACGTCGAGGGCGAGGGCGAGGTGGAGCTCGCCCCCGCGCCGCAGCCCGTCCCCACGCCGACGGCGGCGGAGGCGGAGCGCGCCGAGTCGCACGAGCGCATCTGCGGGACGTTTTGCGAGTCGCACGACGACGACTCGGACGACGCGTGCGTGGACACGTGCCTGTCCGCGTTCGACGACTGCCAGCAGATGTGCGCGGCGGAGAACCAGTGCTGCAACAACGACGTGCTGCAGGGCTCCAACCAGAAGCTCTCCTGCCTCCAGTCGTGCTTCGTGCGCCTCACCGGCGCCGACGACGACGAGTGCCAGGAGGCGTGCGACTCGACGCAGTGCACTCGCGAGATCAAGGGCATCACGTACCAGTCGTGCTCCTACCCCGGGTGCGACGACGTCCCCGCGCACGAGCAAAACTTCGGCGACGCCTTCAAGCCCGCGTCTTACGAGTGCGCGGCGACGTACGGCACGGACCAGGCGTCGTGCGAGGCTGGGTGCGCCGCCGGAAAGGTGCTCGAGCCCAAGTACGCCTTCATGGAGGACGACCTCGCCGCGGACCCGGAGGCGGAGTTTGAGCCCCTCGCGGCGGAGCCCCCGCGGGCTGCGCCCGAGTCGGAGTCGTCCTCGGATGACCCGAACGCCGTCGCCTTCCCCGTCGACGCCGACTTCGCCGCGTGCCAGGCGGCGTGCGCGGAGGAGAACCAGTGCTGCAACAACGCCCTCGACCAGGGCTCGAACCAGAAGCTGTCGTGCCTCCAGGCGTGCTACGTGTCCATGACGGTGCCGAACGAGGTGCCGGACGAGGAGGCGTGCTTGGATTTCTGCACCCCGTCCCAGTGCAGCGTCGTCGTCGGCGGCGTCGAGTACCAGCTGTGCTCCTTCCCCGGGTGCGACGACGTCCCCGCGCACGAGCAAAACTTCGGCGACGACTTCAAGCCCGCGCCGTACGAGTGCGCGGCGACGTACGGCACGGACCAGCGCTCGTGCGAAGCCGGGTGCAAGGCGGCGCGCGTGTTGAAGCACGAGACCATCACGTACGACGCCGATTCCCCGGCGTTGGCGCCCTCCTCCGACTCGGAGGAGCTCACGCCCTGCCTCTCTCAGGCGGATTGCGAGGCGCGCGCCAACGCGCTCGGCCTCGAGCTCGGCGGCGCGGGGTACGACTTCGCCGGCGACTTTGGCACGAAGGGGTGCTACACGTACTCCTCGGGCACGTACGAGGGCAAGGCGTACTTCGGCACGGGCGGCGAGCGCGACGACATGGAGGATCCCGTCGCGGACCCCAAGGATCGCGTCCTCTGCGTCGCGTCGGAGACGACGGTGGACACCAACGCCGTCGTCATCCAGGCGGACGGCACCCTCGCCGAGGAGTTCGACGACGGGTACCCGGGCACGAGCGGGTGCGAGGTGCACTGCGAGGGCAGCGGCTTCTCCGAGTCGGAGTGCGGCGCCGAGCCGTACTGCGGCTGGGACGAGGGCCGGTGCTGGTCGCTGGTCGGCCCGGACCCGTGCCCGGTCGACACCAACACCACGCTCACCGGCGAGTCGTCCATGGGCGACGCCTTCATCCTCTCGGACACCATGCACCACGTCTGGAGCAACGACTACTGGGGCGAGTACTACGGCTCGGCGGAGTACCAGGACTGGGAGTCGGAGCACAGCAGCCACGACGGGTACCCGGGCACGTCCGGTTGCGAGCTCTCGTGCGAGGGCTTCGACAAGACGGAGGAGTACTGCAACTCGATGGACTACTGCTCGTGGGACGACGGGCGGTGCTGGTCCGCGGTGGGCGGCGACTCGTGCCCCGCGCACGACGAGGACATCTACTTCATGGACACGGAGCACCACGAGTGGTCCAACGCGTGGTGGGACACGTGGTGGTACGAGGACTTCAACTCGGGCGACTACGGCCACGACTACGACCACGACGACGAGTACCCGGGCACGTCGGGTTGCGAGACGACGTGCGAGGGCCTTCACATCACCGAGGACGCGTGCGTCGCGATGCCGTACTGCCTGTACGACGAGGGCCGGTGCTGGTCCGCGGTGGGCGCGGAGGAGTGCCCCGACTGGGGCACGCAGTACGAGCTCGTCGACACGGAGCACCACACGTGGAGCGACGCGCTGTGGGACACGTACTGGTACAGCGACGACTACTACTGGAACGAGGGCGAGGAGTTCCAGTTCGACACGGACAACACGCCCCTGAGCCACGATTGGCAGTGGGGCGAGTACGACGAGCACTACTACCACATGGACTACTCGCACTTTGACCACGACTACGACGGGTCGCACTTTTACATGCACCAGACTGGGGACGGCGTCGAGGCGTGCTACCAGTACGAGTCGGGCGACGTCATCGAGGGGTGCCAGTGCCACTCCACGTGCGCCAAGTGCGGGTACTACGACTGGCCCATCGGCGACGACGACTGCGTCGAGTGCGCCGAGGGGTTCGAGCTCTCGCCCGTGTACTCCGACGGCACGGGGTACTGCAACCCCCCCGTCGTCGAGAACGCGTGGGACGAGGAGAACTTCGACTTCAGCGATCCCGAAATCACCGCCAGCGACCCGGAGGCGCCCGGGGGGCACTACGAGGACAACTCGGCGTACCCCGCGGATTCCGCCGCCGACTACGACAACCACGGCTCGGACGGGTACCCGGGGACGATGGGGTGCGAGCTGGTCTGCGAGGGCCACCACATCACCGAGTCGGACTGCAACGACATGCACTTCTGCTCCTTCGACGACGGCCGGTGCTGGTCCGCTGTGGGCCCGAGCGAGTGCCCGGCGGAGGGGGTGCACGATTTCGAGCTCGACACCACGCACCACGAGTGGAGCGACGCCTGGGTCTCGCACCACTCCGAGGGCGGCGACTACTACGTCAGCGACTGGTGGACCTGGAGCGATGCCTTCGACGACTATCACTCCCAGTCGTCTCTGGGCGCGAAGAAGATGAAGGACGGCCTCGCCGTCGACGCCGAGCCCAAGCCTCTGGCGATGAAGGACGGCCTCTCGATCGCCTCGCACCGCGCGAAGGTGGCCAAGGCGAGGGCGCACATCGTCGCGGCGGAGAAGCTCAGGCGCGAGCGCGAGGGCGCCAAGGCCAAGGCGGTGGCCAAGCACGCCAAGAAGGTGGTGAAGGCGGAGAAGGCGCCGCTCAAGGACCCCAACGTCAAGGTGCAGCGCCTCGCCAAGATTGTCTACGCGCAGAAGCAGAAGGCGAAGGCGGCGAAGAACTTCATGCCCTTCTCCTCGCGATCCACCACGGAGCAGAAGCTCGCCAAGGGCGCGCCCAGGCTCGCCGCCGAGGGGGCGCTGGATTCCTCCGCCAAGGGACCGCAGATGGCGACCAAGAAGATGGAATCCGCCACGCACGCCGCGGCGGAGAAGGGCCCGCAGACGGCGGAGGGGGGCGCCCTCACGACGCCCGCGGACCCGAAGAAGAACAAGCGCATGATCATCCACGGCAAGGACGCGAAGCGCCCCTCGAGCATCCTCAGGAAGACGCCCAAGTCGTCCAAGCGCGCGGCGCGCGTCCGCGTCGCCAAGCGCAAGACCCCCGTGAAGGAGGTGCTGGCCAAGCTCGCCAAGGCCAAGGCCAAGAATTAAGACGACGCGAGGAGGGGGTGAATGAAGCGAATTCGGGAGACGGCCGCGAGGTGAGCCGCGGCCGCGAGTGGAGCTACGGCCGCTCGGTATCATATTTTAACACCATGAGAGAACCTTGTTTGAAACGCCTCTTCGCGCCGTCTCGGATCGTTTCCTCCGAAGGGAGACGGCCGCGAGGTGAGCCACGGCCGCTCGGTATCATTTCATATTTTAACACCATGGGAGAATTAACCTTGTTTGAAACGCCTCTTCGCGCCGTCTCGGGTCGTCTCCTCCGCGCGGCGTCGCCTCACACCAGGGGACGCGTCGCGCGCCTCTGGGGCGCACACCGGGCCGGGAGGATGCTCGCGGCGAATTATATCGTCTCGCGGTGCGCGGCTGTGCGCGGGGCCCCGCTCCGTCGCCTGCGCTCGCCTCTCCGTCGCGTCCCGCCCCGGCCCCCCCTGCGTTGGCTCTCGGTCGCCGCGTCCTCCGCGTCTCCGTCCGCCGACGACGGTCCTCGCGACGCCGACGTCTCGGGACGCGCGGCGGGGCGCCCGGACGGTCCTCGCGACCGGGCGTCCTCCGCCACCGCGGCGATCCTCCGCCCGCGCGTGCGAGGCAAGCACCTGGACCGGCCTTGGCACCTGACGTACCTTCGGAACCAGGGCAAGAAGGGCGGGACCCCCGCTCAGCGTCAGGCGATGCGCGACCTCTGGCCGACGTTCGGCGTGGACGTCGCCACGCACGGCGCCCCCCCCCGCGCGCGCGGCGGCGGCTCGGGGACGACGGCCCGCGCGTTCGCGCCCCCGCCGCGGCTCGACTTCGCCGGCGACCTCTTCGCGGACGCGCCGCGCCCGGACGCGCCGGTGACGCTCGAGATCGGGTTCGGGCTCGGCGATTCGCTCGTGGAGGCGGCGCGTCGCTCGCCGACGCGAAACTTTCTCGGCGCGGAGGTGCACCGCCCCGGCGTCGGCGCCGCGCTCATGAAGCTCCGCGAAGCCGGCGTCCGGAACGTCCGCGTCGTGCGCATGGACGCGCTGTGGCTGCTGCGGGACTTCGTTCCCCCGAACTCGCTCTCGGACGCGTGCGTGTATTTCCCGGATCCGTGGTCGGATGCGCAGGCGCACAGAAGAATCGTCAACCCCTTCCTGCTCAGACTTCTCGAGGACGCGTTCGTCGACGAGCCCGTCTCGTCGTCCCCCGGCGGGGTTCCCCGGCGCCCGCGTCTGCACGTGAGCACGGACGACGCGGCGTACGCGGCGCACTGCGTCGCGGTCATGGCCGAGGCGGAGGCGCGATCGCGGGGGCGGTGGAGGGAGGTTGCGGGGTGGACGGAGGAGGACGTCCTCGCGGGCGCGGCGATGCCCGGGCGATCGGCGAGGACAAAGTACGAAGCCCGGGGGGTGTCGATGGGACACGCCGTCTTCGACGCGTGCTACGAGTGGGGCGAGGCGAGGGAGGAGGAGGATGCGGGGGCGAAGGGGGAGCGACTGGAGCGCGGAGGACCGACGATCGAGGAAAGGCGATGAATGAATATCCTAGTCTAGTAGATCACTTTCGTCGTCTTTCAGTCGCGCTCGGCATCCTGTTTTCGTCGAAACTCCGAACTTCGCGAACTTCGCGCGCGCCTTCACCCCGCGCTCCGCCCCCGGGGGCTCGAGCTCGAAACCGCCTCGGGACCCTCGTCTCCGTCGAGCATCGCGTCGAGCGGCGACGTCGGGTCGGGTCGTTCGTCTCTCGGCGCTCGACCGCTCCGCCCCGGGAAAGACTCCTCCGCGTCCGGGAAAGAGGGCCACGGCTTGGCGTTCGGGTCCTTGAACTCTCGCAGCGGCGCCCACACCCGGTCGCGCTCCGCCCGGACCCGCCGCACCTCCGCCTCGCGAGTCTTCACCGCGCCCCGCCCGCTCGCCGCCCTCACCCCGAGCCGCTCGAGCTCGGCGAGCCCCGCCGCCATCCGAGCTCGCGCGTCATCGTTCCGAAACCGCATCGCCGCGAGTCGACGCTCGGACCGAACCCACTCCGCCTTCGCCGCCTCCACCGTCTCGCGGTCGCGGCGAAGCGTCTCCGCCCCGCGCTCGAACAGCGCGCGCAGGCCGCGGGTGATCGCCCGCGGGTCCGAGCGAAGCACAGCGTACCGCCGCCGCGCGAGAAACCCGCGCGCCAGGGCCTGCGCCTTCACCGCCGCCGCGAGGGATTCCTTCTCGCGGCGCGCGGCGCGAAGTTCGGATTCGGGCGGAGGGCTGGGCTCGGGTGGAGGAGGAGGTGGCAGCGGCCGCGCTCGAGCAACGCGGGCGAGCTCGCCGCCGAGGTCGGGACCTATGAGCGGGGCGCCGGTTCCGACGACGCGTTTCCGACGGTCGTCCGAAGGTCGTCCGAAGGCCTTCGGTCTTCGTCCCGCGTCGTCCGACGCGTCGTCGGAGGCGGATGATTCGTCTTCTTCGGCGATTTCGCGCTCGCGCCGCCGCGCGCGTCGCTCGAAATCGTTCGCGGCGTTGCGGCGCCACCTGCGCCAACACAGGACGGTGTGCGAGAACTTCTCGAGGTCCATCACGCGCGGGTACCCGTGCTCGTCGGACTCGTCCTCGGGTCGGTTCTGGTACGCGCCGTATCGCTCCAGCCGACGCGTTCGATCGCTCGCCGCGCGGCTCGTCGCGGGAGACGACGAAGCGACGGGGAGGGGGGGGGGATCGACGAATCCCCAATCCTCGTCGCGTCGTCTCCGGCGGCGCTCGGCGACGTTCTCGCGGCGAACCTCGCGAACCTTCGCGTCGTCGATGCGCCTGATCGCGGCGAGGCGGCGCGCGGCGATGACGCGGGCGAGGGCGTCGCCCTTGGCCTCGCGCCGCGCGGCGGCGTCGCGGGCTTCGAATCGCCACCGCATCCAGCAATCCGCGACGCACGCGTCGTGCAGCACGGGGCGGCCGCGGTGGAAGACGCGCCAATGCTTCCACGCGACGACGACGCACTCGTGGTCGACGAGGCCGCCCGCGACGAGGGGGGCGCGGCGCCTCAGCGCGACGTGGTACCTCCAGTGTTTCCAGCACGGCGCGACGAGCGCGCGACGCGGCGAGAATCCCCCGCCCGTCTCCAGCGCCGAGACGGCGCGACGCGTCTCGAGCATCGCGCGAGACACGCGCCTGGAGTCCACGAGCGCGCACCAGTGCCGCCATCGAGACCCGAGCGCGTCGCGAGCGTCCGCGCCGCTCGGGCGAGGGCCCGCGTACCGCGGCGTGGGGGGGTACAGGCTCATGGGCCCGGGCGCCCGGGGGCGCGGCGCGGACGATTCTGGAATGCAACGACGAGTGCCGACTCGCGTCATCATTTGCGGATCGCCTTTAGTAGTGCGCCCAGCTGGGGGGAAACAACCGGTGGGCTCGCCGCGCGCCGGTCATCACAGGTCACAGCCCGGATCATTTTCTCGTCTCGACTGGATGACTGGATGATGAAGTCGAGAAAAACTTGGTCTTAGCTAGAGTCTACTGACGCTCGGTCTCCTTGACCCCCCCTCCCCCCTCCGCGCGCTCCGAGGCTTTCCAGCACAGGAACACGTTGAACAAGACCTGCACGACGTTGACATACAAGATCCGGTCGTCCGGGTTCACGAAGCGGAAGTTGACGACGTGGAAGAGCGGCCAGAAGGACCAGTTCACCTTGAGCGTCGCGAGGAGATCGCGCCGCAGCTTCCCGGGTAAACCGCCCCCCGGGGACGCGCCCCCATCGCCGGAACCGTCCCCAACGCTCACACCCGCCCCCGCCCCCGTCCCCGATGTCTCCGCCCCCGTCTTCGGGAAGAGCGCTTCCCCGTTTCTCGCGAGATCGAACGCGAAGAGCCCGGCGACTAACACCGGCGCCCAACAGATTTGGTCGAGCGCGGTTTTCGCGGCGACGGCGGCGGCGGATGACGGATCGCCGGGGAAGACGTTCGCGTCGAGGGTCGCGTACCACGCCGAGCTGGTCGGACCGTACAGCGCGAGGCCGAACAGGCCGTTCGCCAGCGTGCGCTCGAGGTCGAGGCCGAACCCCTTGGGGGTTTCGGAGGAGGAGTCCGGCGGGGCGGACGCCCGGCTCTGGGGCGATGGGCGGCGCTTGAGCGGGCCGACGAGCGCGAGCGTCTGCGCGGTGACGTCCGCGACGGTGAACCCGAACCAGCTCGTGATGCACGCGGACGCGACCGGGGAGGAGAGCGCGAGCGCGTCGAGCGCGGAGGCTGACGCCCCGGCGACCTCCGCGATGGGGTGCAAAGCCGCGAGCGCGGTGGTGGTGGTGCGACTCGGCGAGACGCCCCGACGTCGACGAGGGTGGAGGCGCGAGCGGGCGGTTCGAACGCGCGCGGGCGGGGAGACGCGCGACGCCGCGGTGGCGGGTCGCGAGGACATCCTCGAGGCGGAGGCGCGAACCTCCGAACCGCGCGCGCGCGCGACGGCGACAGAGAGTCGAGGCCCGAGGGTCGGGGCGTCATCGGTCCGGACCGGGGCCGGAACCACTGCAAATCTCAGGAGTCGTCGTCGGACTGCAAATCATAGGACGTGTCGTACGAAAGTTATTTTCATCGGAACGATCCGGTAATTCATCGGTCGGCGAATCCGTTCGAACCGATGGAAGGAGGGGCCGTCAGCGTTCGACCGACACCGCCACCAATCAAGGGGCGGAAAACTTCAGCGGCAGAGATCGCCCGAAAACAGCACGAAGGGTATAAATGTCGAACGGTTCGCCATTCCCGCGCGGCCCGCGCGACGCGCGCGGCTCGGAGCGCGCCGCGGATCGACGTCGACCCTTCGCGCGAGGACCGGGCGCTCGGGGGGACCGGCGGTCGATATCGCACGCGGGGTCGCGCTCGAAGGCCCGGACGCGCGCGGCTGAGAGTGTCTCCTTCGTTCAACCCCTCGACATCCGCGCCGCCCGAGGATGGCGACGCGTGGCGACGACGCGGAGGAGACCTCCACGTCCGGGCCGGACGAGGCGCCGAGCGACCCCTCGCTGGTGCCCACGGACCAGTTCGAGATCTGGTCGTGGTACTTTTACGACTGGTGCGCGCCCCGGCCGAGCCTTTCCTCCGCGGGAGGGCGCCTCGGGACTTCTCGCCCGCGGCGGATGTCGATCGCATTGTAGATCGCGTTTTCCGACCGGCGGGCGCCCCCGCCCCCCCTCCCCGCTCCATCCTCCCGCACCCTCGCCTTCTCACCGCCCCCCCCCCTCTTTCCCGTTTCGCGTCCCTTCCGCAGCGCCTCGAGCCCGATCGCGGCGACGTGCCTGTCGTTTTGGAGCCTGCTGGTGACGCTGTGCGCGAAGTTCGAGGCGGCTTCGAACCCCGAGGGCTTGGAGTGGCGCGTGCATCACATCGAGGGCGCGCTCTGCGCGGGCACGTGCGAGGGCTCGCCGTGCGCCTCGTACGACAGCGCGATCCACCCCGGGTTCGACCGCTTCGACCGTCCCTCGAACATGTCGAGCGCGTGCCAGTGGTTCCCCGTCGATCGCACCTTACCCGGCTCCGGCGGCGTCGATTTCGCGGCGGTGATGGTGTACGCCAACGTCGCCGCGCAGGTGGGCTGCGGCGTCTTCCTCGTCTTCTTCGGCACCCTCGGCGATTTCGGCGCGAACCGCAAGCGGCTCATGCGCCTCGGGTGGGTGGTGTTCGCGTTCAGCCCCATCCTCGGCGGCGCCCTCGTCACGAACCACGGCGCGTACCCGTGGAGCGCGGCGTTGCTCGCCGCCACCATCGTCGCGCACCTCGGCTCCCAGCAGATGTACGACGCCTACCTCCCCCTCCTCGCCAAGTCCCACCCCCGCGTGCTCGCGGTCGCGCGCGGCGAGCGCGACCCGGCCAAGAAGCGACGAGACCGAGACCGGGATCATCCGACGCACGCTTTCGACGATCGATGGCCGGAGCAGCCCACCGCGATCGCGCCCTGGCGCCCGGTGGAGGGGATCAGCGGCGGGTGGGCGCCCGCGAGGCCGAGCACGATGAGCGGCGCGATGGGGCTGTCGGTGGGGCTGCGGTGGGAGAGCGAACGCGGGTCTTCGGCGGGGTTCCCGTGCGACGGTGATTCGTCCCTGTCTCGTCATCGCGACGGAGGGGGGTCTTCTTCTTCCGGTCGTCGCGAAAATGAAGAGAACGGGGTCGTGGATCTCGCCTCGGTGGACGTCGAGGCGGGCGGAGGTTTGTCGCGGGGCGACTCCGAACGCGAGACGGAGGATCCGAGGTCGCGGCGGCGGAGGATCCGCCATCGCGTCGAGCGGACGCGTCAGAAGGTGGCGACGGAGCTGGCGTACGTCGCGCCCACGCTGGGGTTCGTGTGCATGCTGACCGTCGCGTTGCTTCAGCTGGGCGCGGTGCAGATCGTGGGGACGCACCACCACCGGCGAATCACGGGGCTGAGGATCGCGGTCATCATCGCCGGCGCGTGGGCGGCGGCGTTCGGCGCGCGCGCGATGGTCGGCATCCGCACGAGGCCCCTCCCCGAATACGCCGGCGGCGCGAGATCGAGCGCCGGATCGAGTGCCGGGTCTTCTCTCTCCTCGGTCGCGAACTTCTTCCGGATGGTCTTCTCGGTCGCCCGGCGGGGCGCGTCGCGGACGGCGCTTTCGGTGCGTTTGCTCCGGAAGCACCACCTCGAGCTCGTGCGTCTGCTCGTCGGGCAGACGCTGAGCGCCATCATGAACGGTTCGGTCGTGGCGTCCTACACGACGTTCGTGCAGAGGGAGCTCAACGCGGGGGCGACGGACCTGGCGGTGATCATCCTGCTCACCGCGATGACGGGGGCGATCTCGCTGCGGGTGTTCATGCCGATCATCTCGCGGCTCAGCCCGGGGCGGCTCCGGTTGGCGATGCTCCTCTCGAAGGCGGCGACGCCCACGTGGCCGCTGTGGGCGTGCTTCGGGATGCGGAGGAAGTGGGAGATTTTTCTCCTCCCGGTGGCGGGGGCGATGGTGAACTCGCAGATTCTGCCCATGATCCGGACCATCTTCCAGCAGTGCCTCCCGCACGGGTTCGAGGCGAGCCTGTTCTCGCTGCTCGGCGTGTGCACGGTGGCGTTCACGTGGATCGGATCTCTGATCATCGGCGCGCTGCTCGCCGCCACGGGGAGTCTGCGGTGGGGGATGCTCGCCGTCTCCGCGTTCGGGTTCCTCGGCGTCGCCGTGCTGAGCCGATTTGACTTCGAGGCGGCGATGGAGAGCAGGCGGAAGATCGAGGCGTGGGTGGGCGCGGACGGGTCGGAGTTCGCGGAGCTCAGGACGAACCCGGGTGTAGGGTTCGGGAACGCCGAGAGCCGAGAGGAGGAACATATTGGGGAAGGAGACGACGCGGCCCCCCGCGAGGGGGGAAAAAAAACCGTGACGACCCTCAAAACGGGACGCGCGGACGCGTGAGCGCCGCCGATGCGCTCATCGCGAGCGAAAGGCAGACTATACATGTAGATTGAATCGACCGTCGACGCAGCCGTGACCGAAACGGCGAGCGAAGACGTCGCGCAGTTCGGTGAGGCCCTCCCTGCGTCATCAAAAGCCTCAAAAACGGCGACGGACGCGCCAAACACGCGCGCCTCGAGGTGCGGCGTTTTAATGTTTGAACATAAAAAGGTCCTCGGACCTTCGTCCCCTTGCTACCGTGAAAGTACAGAGCTACTCGAACTCACTCACTCGAACAGGATCCCCTCGCTTCCGGGAACGTCCGGCGGCACCGGCGTCTCGGGCCCGTCCGACTCCTCCGTTTCCGTCGTGCCCGTCTCCCGCGCCGCGTCTTCTTCCCCTCCGTCGAATCCCTCGTCGGACGATTCGGATTCGCCCGGCGCCGCCTCCGCGCCGGCAACGATCCTCAAGGACGTCCCCGGGAAGTCGTCCTCCTCCTCGATGTCGAGATCGTTGAGCCCGAAGACGGCCCCTCGCCTCGGGGCGTACTTGTCGCTCCTCGGGTCGAACGGGTCGGTTCGGGCCTGCGGCAAGCGCGGGAGCGGGGAGCCGCACTTGTACCCGAACTCCGGGTCCCTCGGATCGCACGGTTCGGGGAGGAGCTCCTTGCCCAAGATCCCGTTGATCCTGTAATCGCGCCTGTAGAAGTTGTCCAGGCGCTGCTCGTCGTACGCCGCCTTGTTCTCCTTGGACCGCGCCAGGAGTCGCTGCACGAGCTCGCTCGAGTCCGGGTCCACGCCGGAGTACGCGGGGGGAGGCACCGCCGCGAGCGCGCTCGAGGGGGACGCGAGGACCAGGGCGGCGGAAACCGCGAGAGACGCGGCGAGCGAGGCGGACGACGACCGAGCGTCGAGGACGGCGTCGTCGTCCCGGTCGCCGCGATCGCGACGAGCCGCGAGGGCGCGGACGCCGCCGCGCGACCACGCCGAGGACGCGCGAGTCGCGGCGCGCGACGCGACGCGCGCGACGCGCGCCCGCGCGAGGGAACCCGCGCCGGTGGGAGCCACGAGAGGGGCCGGCATCGCGCGATGATGTGACGGATCGACAAGTGGCACGATCTCTTTTCGTTCGTCCTGATCATCACCTCCAGCTACCAGCTGCCGCCGAGATCCCTCGTCGTCTCGTCGTCGACGCGACGTCGTCTCGGCGTCGTCCGCTCGTCACTCCCCCATGCGCGGCGTCGTCTCCCCGGCGGCATTCCGCGTGAACGGCGTCGCGCGCGTTCCCGGATCGCGCCGCGGCGATGGTGGACGCGGGCTCCGCGGCGACGGGGGCTCCGCGGCGCGGCGCTCACGCGCGCTCCCCCTTCGCCGCGCTCCCTCACCCGACGCGCCCGGGCCCCCGCCCGACGACGGCGCTCCCCCCGGCGCGGTGGCGCCGGTCGTGGTCATCGGCTCCGGCGCCGCGGCGTACACGGCCGCCATCTACGCCGCCCGCGCGGACCTCGCCCCCGTCGTGTTCGAGGGCGCGCCGCGCCCCTCCCCGGACGCCGACGCGCCGGCCGACTCGGCCTCCTCGAGGGCGTCCTCGACGACGTCTCGGATGCGCGCGCAGGCGACGCGCTGGGGCGCCTCCGTCGTCGCGGAGGATGTCGTCGCCGTGGACGTCGCGACGCGCCCGTTCGAGGTTCGCGGTCGGCGCACGACCGCGTTCGCGTCCGCGCTCATCGTCGCGGACGACGCGCCCGAAGACCCCGAAGAAGACCCCAAAGGAGGTACCCGAAGCCCCCGAAGCCCCGCCGCCGCGAGCCCCGGCGCGGTCGGACGAACCGTCCCGAGCGTCCCGGGGGTGTTTTTCTGCGCGCGCGACGGCGAGGGCGCGCTCGCCGCGGCGGTTCTGGCCGAGCGGTTCGCGGCGAAAGAGGGCGTCGCGGGTTCGAACCCCGACGGATCGGAACCGTTCGGCTTCTCCTCGAAAGACGGACCCGCCGCCGGGGGGGGACCCGGCGCGCTCGCCGCGAAGCTCGCCGCCGCCGAGGAGGAGCGCGTTCGCCGCCGACGCGCGAGAGGACGCGCCGCCGATTCCAACGTCGCCTACTCCGAGCCGCGCGACGCGGGTTCGAATCCTCGAAGACGCGCGGAGGAGGAGGAGGCGTCTTCTTCGTCTTCCGCGACGGAAGACGCGTCGGAGGACTCTTCGCTCGTCGTCGACCTGGACGCCACGCGGCACTCCGGGCGCGTCGCGTTGAAACGGCTGTACCTCGAGTCGGACCGGCCCGTGGTGGTGCTGTATTCGGCGGAGGGTTGCGCGCCGTGCGCGCGTCTGCGTCCGATGCTCGACGCCGTCATCGACGAGTACGAGGGCGAGCGGCGGGGACGAGGCGCGCGGGGGCGAGGCGATGAACGGATGGATCGGGAGGGGAATCATCGTTCGGGCTCGAGCGCGGCGCGGTCGCGGGCGTCGTCTTCGCGGAGGGGGCGGGTGCATTTCGTGTCGGTGGACGTGGGGTTGGATCCGGAGGTCGGGGAGGCGGCGGGGATCGGGGGGACGCCGTGCGTGCACGTGTTCGTGAACCGGGAGAAGAGGGCGCACATCGAGGGGGTGAAGATGAAGACGGCGTACAGGAGCGCCATCGACGCGTGTTTCGTGGGGGAGGAGGGGGGGGGCGAGGAGGGGTAGGGGGGAGGACTGAGTAGTCTAGTCTACGGGAGTAAAACAGCTCCCGACCGAAACCGACGACGCGACGAACACAGCACTGTCGACCTGCTCGACCGCCGGGGCGGCAGTGCTGACGCGGACTACGTGACGCGGCGTCGTTGTTGAATTGCAGCTCGGCGATCGCGGCTGGGGTCACTCCGCGCCGTCCTCCCTCCTCGCCGTCCTCCCTCCTTTCGCGCGATATGGGCCCCTGCCTTTCCACGCAGAACCCTTCGACGGACGCGCCCGCGCCCCCGTCGTACGCGGCGAAGGCGGGTTCCGGAGCCCCCGCGCCGTCCCCGCTCACCGATCGGTCGAACGCACGGGATGCCGCGCGGGCGATCGATCCCGCCCCGCGCCTCCCTCGCCGACCCGCGGTGACGTCCTCGTCTGCGGAGGTGTTGTTCTTCCCGGACCCGGCGATGCCGTGCCGCGCGACGATGCGCGGCCAGCAGTGTCGCCGCGGCGCGCAGTGCGAGTACGCGCACCAGCCGACGAACCTGACGCGCCTTCTGGACGTGCTCAACTCCGCGACAAAGACGCTGGACGTGTGCGTGTTCACGATCACGTGCAACGAGATCGCCGACGCCATCGTCGCCGCGTCGCAGACGCGGGGCGTCGACGTTCGCGTGATCACGGACGACGACCAGGCGGACGCGAAGGGGAGCGACGTCGGGGCGATCGAAGCCGCGGGGATCCCGACGAGGAAGGACGCCGCCAAGACCCACATGCACCACAAGTTCGCCATCGTGGACGGGACGACGCTCGTCAACGGGTCGTTCAACTGGACGCGGCAGGCGGTGCTGGG
>MDSW01124116.1_pt1 | contig 48690 bp, 46 predicted proteins | sample 811171 | NCBI WGS metagenome assembly MDSW01 (sample SAMN05326641, study PRJNA326480) | marine metagenome | isolation source: seawater | place: Atlantic Ocean: North West | collected 2012
CGTTGATAGGCTGGGTGTGGAAGTGCGGTAACGCATGTAGCTGACCAGTACTAATAGCTCAATTGGCTTGATTTATGCACTGAAAAAAATTTTGTTTTAAATTAGATTACTTAAAAGATTATTTTAAGAACTAAATTTAATTATACAATAGTGTAATAAAACACTATAAATTAAACATATATAAAATGGAAAATAATATTGCAGACTTTATTCTTAATGAGAATATAAGCTTAGATTTTAGCAATTTCTTAAGAAATTTAATTACAGTATTTATTTTATCAATACTAATACAAATTGTTTACAATAAATTTTCTCAAAGCTTGTCTAATAAAGATTATTTTTCAAAAAATTTTGTTGTTCTCGGCATTACTACCTGCATTGTGATAACAATAGTTAAATCTTCATTAGCATTATCTTTAGGTTTGGTAGGAGCATTATCTATAGTACGTTTTAGAGCTGCAATTAAAGAACCAGAGGAATTAGTTTACTTATTTTTGGTTATAGCTGCAGGTTTAGGAACGGGTGCAGGACAGATAAAAATAACAATAATCGGAATTTTATTCACCTTAATTGTTATAATCTTTTACAGCAAATTTAATGGTAGTAATAAATCTTTAAATAAACAGGACTCAATTACGTTAAATTTAATTTCAAAAAAAAAATATTCAGAAGAAATGTTTTTATCCACTGTTGGTGTTTTGAATAAAAATTGTGAAAAAATTGTTTTAAGTTCACTATCTATAAATGAAAAAAATATAGCAAATTTAAACTTTGAAATTTCTGTATTTAATCAAAAATCAATTACAAATATTACTAGAGAACTCAATAAACAAAATAATTTTTTGAAAATTATATTTGCTAATAATGATACAATTTCATTATGAGGTTAAAAAGTAAGAAAAAAACTTTTTTATTTAATTTTAGAATAAATCAATTATTAGCTTTAAAAATTTATTTTTTTTCTAGTATTTTTTTGATTTTATTAATATCTGTACTTTTTTTTAATACCGGATATTGGGACAGAAATAAAAAAAATATTTTATCATTAGCTCATTTAAATGGCATAATAAATTATAAATATTTCCCTGAAATTATTTTTTATAAATTTAATTCATTATTTATTAATCAAAAAAAAATATATTTAAATATAAATCAAAAAAATACTTATAAACTTGAGCAAAATAGGGAAAAAATTTTAAAAAATATAAAACTTAAGTCGCTTTCAAGCAGAGGTCATCAAGAGTTTACGGAGGTAATTGGAACAATTTCTAAAGGCGAACAAAATATCAGAACAGATATTAGACTTAAAGGGGATAGAAAGATTCATTTTGAAGGAAGAAAAAACTCTTCTTATAAATTAAATTTGAAAAAAAATAATTATTTAATCAAATGAAAAAATTTTCATTACAAAAACCTAGAATAAGAAATTATTTGCATGAATGGGTTTTTCATGAGTTATTAGGAGAAGGAAATCTTGTAAAAATTAATTATGATTTTTATGACTTTTACTTAAATGGCGAATATCAAGGCTTCTATAATTTGGAGGAGGGATTTGGTAAAACTCTTTTAGAAAGAAATGATAGAAGAAATGGACCTATTTTTTCAATTTATGAAGAAATTAAAGAAGATAGCGATAGTCAAAAATTTGAAATTTATAATAAAAATTATTGGACAAGAGCGGAAAATATTGACGTTGCACAAAAGGCAATTCAAAATTTAAATAATTATTTTGACGGAAAAACAAATTATAAAAATGTATTTGATATAAAAAAGTGGGCATGGTTTTTTGCGGCAGTAGATTTAACATATACTTATCATGGCGCGACTATTAAAAGTGTTAAATTTTATTATAACCCAATAAATGAAAAAATTGAGCCGATAGGTTATGATGGGCATAGATTGTTGCCTAACTTTAGTGAAAATATTCTTCCTTATAAACCAGAGCTTAATCAAACTATTTACGATCTTGTTGAAACAAAAATTAGTTATAAATGGCTTAAAAATCTTCTTTATACAGATGAGAAAGTAAATGAAATATTTTATAAAGAATATGTCAAATCAATAAATAAGATTGCGAACAAAAGTTATTTAAATATTTTTTTTGATAATAGAAAAAAAGATATAAAGAGAATTTCATCAGGTATTTATACAGATGATTATATTTTTGATTACGATTCATCTAGAGGATCAGGTATAGGTATTTACTATTTTGATAAAAAAGAAATTTATAGAAGAGCTGAGTTTTTGCTTGATAAAATAAAAATCAATAAGTCAAAATTATTTATTGAAGCAAACAAGAATAAGGTTCAATTTTTGTCATTCGATAAGAATAATCTTTTATTAAAAAATCCCAAACTTATTTGTGACAATGGTGATCATAATTTAAAAATGAATAGTAATTTTCATAATAAAAAAATAGAAATTAATTTCGAAAATTCAGAATTATTTTACAACTGCCATAAAGTTTCATTTAAAAATAGTATAAATGACGAGCTACTTTTATATGAAATTAATAAATATAATTTACCAAATCAAATAAGTAATTTTTTTGAAATAAATAATTTTTTAGATTATTTCGATATTTATGAAAAAAATAATCTTGCATTAAAAACCCCTACAACAGTTATTGATAAATTTTTATATATCCCAGAAAATTATATTGTAAATATATTTCCATCACAAAAAATAATTTTAAGTAATAATGCATTTATTTTTTCTAAATCTCCTTGGAACGTTGTGGGTGGCCCAGAGAGTCTTATTCATATTATGGGTGAAGAAAAAAATTTTGGAGGAGGAATAATAATTACAGATACTGATGATGAATCTGTTTTTAAGTATGTAAATTTTCAATATTTAAATGGGATAAAAAAAGATTTTTACTCTGGAAATATAGTTACTGGGGCAATCAACTTTAACAATACTAAAGTAGTTTTAAAAAATATTTTAGTAGAGAAAATTAATGCAGAAGATGCAATAAATATTTTTAATTCTAAATTTTATGTTGAAAATGGTTATTTATCTGAAAACTTTTCAGATGCAATTGATTTTGATTTTAGTAATGGAAAAGTTAAAAATATAGAATTTAATTCCATAGGCAATGATGCCTTAGATTTTTCTGGTTCGAAAGCTTCTGTTGAGAATGTTATTTTTAATAATATCGGCGACAAGGTCATAAGTGTAGGGGAAAATTCTTCATTAAATATTTATAATATTAAAGGAAAAAACTCTTTAATAGGAATTGCTAGCAAAGATGGATCAAAAACTTATGTTGAAAATATAAAATTTGTTAATGTCGATTATCCATTTGCAGCCTACAAAAAAAAAGAGGTTTATGAACATGGCAAGCTACATCTAAATAATTTTTCTGCAAATGGGTTTAAGAAACAATATATTAGAGATTTTAACTCAATAATATTTGATGAAAAGTTAAATAAAAAATTAGGAAAAAGTGACAAAGAAATTGATGAAATTATTGAAAATATAATTTAGCCATATGAAAAATATTTTTAGATATGAAAGAAAATTTATTTTAAATAATAATTATAGTGTTGATAAAATAGAATCTTTTTTTTTAAAGTCTAAATTTAATTTTATGAAACAATATGATGATAGATATGTAAATTCTATATATTTTGATGATAAAAATTTAAAATCAATAAGAGAAAATTTGGACGGTGTTTCATCTAAAAAAAAAATGAGATTGAGGTGGTATGGAGAAAAAAATTTAATAGTAAATCCTAATTTTGAGATTAAATTTAAAAAAGGATATTTAAATACAAAAAAAATATTTAGTTTGAAAAAATTTTCAGTAATTTTTTCAGAAAAAAATTTGGATTTTATTTATTTGAGTTTATTAAAAAAATTTAATTTTTTAAAAAATTTAAGAATAGTTTCATCTACACACTACAAAAGAAAATATTTTATTTCAAAAAATAATAAAATTAGAGCAACTGCAGATACAGAAGTTTTTTACAAAAATCTATTAGAATTTGACAATTTTGATTTATGTAAAAAAGATTTAAGACCTATAGTAGAGATTAAGTATGATAAAACAAACGATAATTATGTTAGAAACAATTTAAAAAATTTAACCTTGCGTTTTGCAAAAAACTCTAAATATATTAATTCTATTTTAGCGAATTAAGAAAAGAATTTGAATTTATATTTTTTTATTAAAAATAATTTATTTATACTTTCTATAACTCCCGAAAAAATAAAAGTTGAAATCAAACTATACGCAAAAAATGGTAATGCTAGAGTATAACAAACTATAAAACCGTTTAAATTATATCCATATGAACCTAGCGACCAAACTCCAAAGTTAGTAATAACAAAAAATAAACATGCTCCTAACATTGATCCAAAAATTCTATAGAATATAGTTTTTTTAAAATATTTAGAAGTAAGCCCAATTAAAATTACACTACCCCAAGTGAATATAGTTACTTCGTGAAAACCAATTATTAAGTCTGTTAATATGAAACTTATTAGTAATGCAGGAATATACATTATTCCTAGTATGGCTGGAATATAAAAACTTAAAGCTAGAAGACTTGTAAAGTTTGGTGGATGAGGGATGAATCTACTGGCGGCTAATGCTAAAAAAATTCCAGCAGTAACTCTCAAATAACTCATTATTTAATTATATTAAATTAAATGAAAAAAAAAACTAGTATAATCTTGTAAAACCAATTCTAAATTGTCTTCCATCTTGACTATATGTTGCAGGTTTTTCATATCTCTCATTAAGTAAATTTGTAAAATTTATTGAAAAAATGTTACCAAAAGTTTCCTTTCTTAACGAAAGATCTAACAAGTCTACACTTTTTACAAATTCGTTTTTTGATCCTGTCCAATCTAAATGATCACCAATATATCTATAGTTTAAATTTAGATTTAGAGGACCATATTTTTTAAAGTTAAGTTTTTTTTTATAATCAATTCCATAGGATAAATCAGGTCTTCTAGAATTAGGACCACCAGTATCTGTTCTACTTTTGGCAAAATGTGAAGTAATTGAAAATTTTTGATCTTTTTTTAAAAGTAAATTGATTTCACTTTCAATTCCCTCTTGTGTGGTATCTGGTATTTTATTTTCATAGCCTGACCAATCTGATTTAATTTTAATTCTATCGGTCATGTTTGTCCTATATAGTGTTGAGATAAAATTAACTTTTTCAGAAAAATTGTATTCCCCATACAATTCATTAGTTATACTTTTTTCAGGATCAATCCCCGTACTTCCCGAATGTGAACTTGATGATCCATATAATTCATAAAGACTTGGGTTTTTTAAACCTGTAGAGCGAGTTAAACCTAATTTCAAATTCTTAAAGAGCTGTGTAAAATTAACTTTGTATGTTTGGTTTGCTCCGGTTTCTTTGTGGTCATCATTTCTTAAATGTAAAGATAATGATTGGTTATCATTAAATTTATATCCAGAATTCACAAAGGTACCAAGATTTTTTAAATGTCCTTTTGTTTGGGAAGTAAAAGTCAGTGTTGTATAGTTTCCCCAATCATATTTATATTCTGCTCCATATCCAAAAGAAATTTTATCATTTAATGTAAAGTCTCTTTCACCTTTTGCAGTAAGAGACTCACTGTAATATTTATTTATTGTGCCTTGTTCATCATATTTTCTGTCATAGTTATGATAATGAATAATAAAATTATCAAAAGAATTATTTGCAAGTCTTTCAAAACCAACCTGCATTGCATACATTTTGTTATCTGAGGTAACGTTTTCTTCAGTTGATGCATTTTTATCATAATCTGACACTGTATCTCTTCCATAAAACGTTGATTTAAACTTTAGATTCTCATTTATCCACTTGTTACCATTTAAGTTAATTTGATAATTTTGAGTTCCATCTTTTTCAGATCCTTTAGCAATTGCGCTATCAGTTTTCATTTGATTAGCCGCACCCTTAAAGTTTAAATGCCATCCGTTATCAGTTATTTTAGTTTGATTATAGTTAATCGAGTTATTGTTAAAATTAAAACCACTGACTGAATATCCGTTATTATAATCAATATCAGTAATAAAGTTTACTGCTCCACCAATTGCATCTGGACCAAAATGAGAACCGTTCGATCCTTTATATATCTCAATTTGTTGAACAGTTTGAATAAAATCTTGTCCAAAATCATGTATACCATTTGTAGTAGATTGATCATTAATTGGAATACCGTTAAGCAAAACGAGAGTATGATTAGACTCTGAACCTCTCATAAAAATTGCTCCGGTTTGTCCCTTTTGACCAGATTGATAGTAGTCAAGTCCTGGAATTAATTTAATAAGGTCAAAAGTATCTTTTGCTCCCGTTGCCTCAATTTGTTGTCTATTAAAAACTTTTTTAACAACGTTACCATTATTATAAGCTGACGTATTTGATGTTTTGTTAATTGTTAAACAAGGAATACCTTTTCTATTGTCCCAATTACATTTTTCTAATGCATATACATCAAGAGCATAAAACATCAAAAATAAAAATATAATTGATTTTAAAAACATACATACACCTATTTTTAAGTTTCAAAAAAACGAAACAAGTTAATTTAATGCCGATGTTAATTAAAATTGTAGAACTAGACTTTTCCTGGCCCTCGTTCAACAGCGGACTATGTTGGGTGGCACTCCGACTTTACGGTTGCAGGTACAGCCAGCATTATTTTGCTAATTCCCCACCATGATTCAACACATTTCATAGATATTTAGAAATTCTTAAAAAGTCAAATGTTTAATTTTTTTATTAATTCTTTTGATAAATTTTTAATTGGCCTATCAAAGTAATTTTCAATTATTATATCAGGGTTTTTGGGGTACTCAGCCTTGATTGAAAGTCCAATAATATTTTTTTTATTACTTCTATAAATTTTTTTTTTATTAAATTTAATAATTTTTTTAATATCTGTCTTAATGTAAATTTCAACGTAATTTTCTATATTCTTTCTATTCCACAATCTTGCTTTGTGGTATAATCCAATTAAATCAAAAATTATATTTATATTTTGATCAGTTATAAACTTAGCGAACTTCAAATATTTAATATAATTCCTTTCCCTTTCTTTTTTTGTAAACTTGTTTAAATTGAATATTTTTCTAAATTCATCACCACTGATAGAAATAGTAGGACCATATTTTAATCTAATTTTTTTTGATATACTTTTAGCTAAAGATGTTTTACCAGCTCCAGAAAGTCCCGTAATCCAAAAAAGGATTCCCTTATTTTTTTTAAATTTTTTTTTCAATTAATTTATATTAATTATAATTTTTGGTTAGTTACTTCGATTTTTTTAGATAGCAATACTTTCTTCATCATTAATGAATATTTCGTTTGCAGTTATGATACCTTCTTTTGATGTATTATCTTTAGTTCTTTTGTTTCTCATTAACAGGTTATTATTTTTATACTCCTCCATTAATTTTTTAAATATTTTGTTATCATCTTCTGCTTTTCTTATCTCTGGCCATCTTTCTTTTGGAAAAGTTACATACAAAGCAAAGACTTTTCTTATGTTTTCAAGCTCATCTGATGTTAGTACACCGTTATGAAAAGCTCCATATGCCCTGTTATCTTCAGCCCTTTCTTCTTTTGGTATTAGTCCTTTTTCAATACAAATCTTTCTAAGTTCAGTTCCTGAATAAGGTCTAAAGGCGTTAACAACATAACTATCAGCATCTATTGTTTTATTCAACTCTATAGTTTTCATAATATCTTCTCTAGACTCAGTTGGAAAACCAATAATATTATTTGCAGAGATTCTAATTGAAGTTCCTGAAAATTCTTTAAAAGCATTAATAATTATTTCGTCCGGCATATTTCTTTTTAAAAGTGTTTTTCGTAATTCAATACTTCCACTTTCTACCCCCATAGCTACACCCGCACACCCGACTTGTTCTAGTTTTTTAGCATAACCAGGTTTTACTGTTTCTGCTCTTGTTTCAATAAAAAATGGTATCTTTACTTTGCTGTAAGCTTCAATGAACTCATTAAATCTACCTGGACTCATTGATAAAAAACTTTCATCTGTAAAATATATAAAATCCAATTTATATTTTTTTTGTGCAGCCTCAACTTCAGCAATAAATTGAGGTATTGTTTTTTCTCTGTGATATGGATCACTTTTATTATTTATAGATTTGTCGATACCTGCATGTTCCGCATATATGTCTCTTGAAGATCTATGTTGGTGTTGTTGCATTGGTACACAACAAAATGTGCATTTATAAGGACAGCCTCTGCTAAGTTCCATAGCAACAGTTCTTACAGCTTTTCCACCCATTTTTTTCCAGAATCTTTTATCATCATAAATTGTATAATCAGGTGGCAACAAAGTTTTTGGCATATTTGTTTGTGGTCGCCTTAATCCAGCTTTTTCTCCATAAATATTATCTCCATTAGGTAAACGATCAAGTGTTGTTTCAATTCCTGATCTATAAACTTTTCCATTTTTTTTTACTGTAAGATTAAGAATTTTTGTAATGTCTTTATTTTGTTCCAAATTGTTTGCAAGCTCAACAAACATTTCTTCACCTTCACCTTCACATATCATATCAATAGAATCTTCTTTCAAAACAATTCTTGGAGCAAATGTGGGATATATACCTCCAAATATTACAGGAATATCTAAATCTTCTATAGCTCTTGCTAATTCTAATCCTTGATCGTAAGTAATTTCTAGTACAGAGAAACCAATTAAACCTGGTTTCATTTCTAAGACTTTTTTTCTAAAATCTTTTTGAAGTTCATTTAAGTCTATTTTTTTTCTCTCAACGCCATATTTTGTCAAATCAACAGGAATGACTTGGCCCATCTCCTCACGATATGAATCTCCTGTTCGTTTTCCAGTGTCATAAAAAGTAGTGTCATAAAGTTCAACTTCATGATTTGCATTCTTCAGATGTGCCGAAAGAACTGATATTCCAACGGAAATAAGACCGTCCATTCTATCATTTGGGTAGACCAATAAAACTTTCATGGGACAATTTTTATACTAATCAATTTAAATATCAAACCATAAATTAACAATTAATATAATTATTCTCTCATTATGGGTAATTCTTTAAGTGATAAAATCGAAAATATTCTAATCGTTATTTTTTAAGTACATTTTTTTTAAGGGTGGTGGGTAAGCCCATTTTTTTTGAAAATCCATAGAAATTATCAACTCTAACTCTGTCATTAAAATGAGGACTAGAAGCTTCTAAAATTTTACAATTAGTGATCGCCTCCTCTTGATGCACTGCACCTGGAGGAAAGTGAAAAACATCACCAGCATTTAATATTTTTTTTGATAATTTTTTATTACCCTTGTCAAATCTAATTAATAATTTTCCTGACAAAATATAACCACACTCATTTTTTTTATGATGATATTGAATACCTCCCTTATGTCCTTTTTTCATTTCTAATAATTTAAGCGAAAGTACCTTTGGTATGAGTGATAAAAGTATTTCTTTGCCCCATTTTCTTTTACCAATCTCTTTCTTTTTGGGAAAAATTATATTTACATGTTTTTTTTTTCATTTATTATAATAAATTTTTAAAAAGTATTGGTTCCCCTTTTTTGATTTCGATTTTAGCTTTTTTTCCAATAACTTTATGTGAATATCTGACTAAAACTAAATTTTTTTCAAAAATCTTACCACTAAGATTTTCTAATTTTATTATTTCGTTTTTTTTAATATTTTTATTAGCAACTAAAGATTTACCTAATTTTACAAAAACCGGTTCTTTTCCAATTAACTTTTTATTTTTTGATTTTAACATTTCTGGAGATCTATGTATATCTCGAACAAATCTTCTAAAACCCTCCGGTTCTAAAGCGAAACTATGATCTGTGCCTTTCCACGCTCTATTAAGCGTTACATGTTTTTCAAAAACTTGAGCTCCTTGCAAATAAGCAATTGGACCAGATAAAATACCATTGAAATGATCTGAAAGTCCAATAATACATTTAGGATATTTCTTTTTAAGAATATTTATATTTTCTAACCCTAGGTGATTATATGGACAAGGATATTCGGAAACACAATGAAGTAAAATTATTTTAATTTTATTTTTTTTTAATATACGTATACTTTCATCTATTTCTTTTGAGTTTCCACCACCAGTACTTATTGCAACAATTTTCTTTTGTTTAGAAATCAAATTAATAAATGGCAAATTACCTAAATCAAATGATGCGATTTTAATGATATCCACATCCAATTTTGAAATTAATTTTAGACTTTTTTCATCAAATGGAGTGATCATAAAATATAGATTATTTTTTTTACATTCCTTTCTAATTTCCTTCAATTCTTTAAAACTTAATTCTAATTTTTCTCTATGTTCCCCATAAGTTTTACCAAAAGAGTTTTCACTATCATAATTTTTGTTATAAGCTTCCTTTGAAAATAAAGTTTTATTATCTCTCGCTTGAAATTTAACAATATCAGCACCAGATTTTGAAAATTCTTTTATATACTTTTTTGCTAAAGCTAATGACCCTTGATGATTTTGACCAACTTCAGCTATAATTAGAGGAACTTTTCCCAACTTGTTTATCAATTTTTTTTTATTCATAGTTAATTATGTTTAATACGCATGATTTTAAAATATTTACTTATACATCAAAATGAAAAAAATTAAATTTTTTTAATCATGTAATCAGCGTACTTAAAATCTTCTAAATTATCTATATCAATTTGATAAGGTATTTTAATAAATCTAATTTTTTTAGAAGACAGCGAGTTATGCTTATTAATAACAGCTTTTTTACAAACTAACACATTGGCCCTAAAGTAAGCCTCAGGAAATTGTTGTCTATTTAATTTAGATCCTACTTTAAGTGGGTTGTTACCAAAATAAGTAGTTACATATTGATTATTTTTACCAATTATTCTTAATGCTTTTGAAGGATGTTGTTTTGCTTTTGAAATTAATACTGATGATTGGTTTTTTTTTTTTAATACCAAGTTAATGGCACTATCAATATCTTTCACTTTTTGTAGAGGACACGTAGCCAACAATCTCACAATTATATCTGGAACATAATTTTCTTTTTTTTTTAAATAATTCAATAAATCTTTAATAAAATCAATTTCAGGAGAATTGTCTTTGGCATACTTTTTCGGTCTCAAGTGAGGAGCTTCCCCACCATATTTATTAATTATTTTTTTATATTTTTTTGAGTCTGTAGATATAATTATTCTATTTATTAATTTTGATTTTTTTGCAGTTTCTAAAATATGAACGAATAATGGCTTTCCGGCAAGTTTTTTAATATTTTTATTTTTTAGACCTTTGGAGCCTGATCTTAATCCTATTATAGCTAAGATTTTTTTTGGCATTTTTTTTTTAATTTAAGATAAATTTTTTTATACATAGGTATTAAAACATTATATTCATTTGATAATTTTACGATAGCTCCAATTTGAGTTTCTAATTCTGATTTATAATTTGAATTTATATCTCTTTGCAATGATGTTGTTAATGAGTTTGGAAAAGTTTTGATAACTTTTTGAATATTTGAATATTTTTCATTAAATTTATGAACTTTTTTTGATATTTTTAAACCTTCTTTTATAAGCATATTAAGTTGATGCATTTTAATTTTTGATTTTCTTATTTGTCCCAAATTGCAATTATATAAAGATGTTATTGACGAAATAGCACTTAGTCTAATCAATTTACTCCAAATAACATTATTATCTTTTTTTATTATTTTTGTTTTAAAATTTATTGTATTTAAAATTTTTTTAATTTTTTTTAAATCAGCAGTTTTTTTATCAAAAGACGAAATTAAAACTTCAGGTTTATTTTTTGATAAATGTACGATTTTAAATTCTACCCTTTTTTTTGATACAACTTTACCAATATTAGAAATAAAACAATTTTTTCCAAATTTTTTCTTCAAAATTTTAAAATGAGATAAGCCATTTAAAAAAGGAATAATTAAAGCTTTTTTATTAGTGATTAATTTTATATTTTTTTTTAAAAATGGATATTTTGTACAAACAAATATTATATTCGCTTTTTTCAAATGTACATCAATTTCGATCTTTGAATCAAAGTTTCCAAAGTAATTGCTTTTAAGATTAAGATTTATATATTTCTTTTTTACTTTTTTGTTTGATAAAACCTTATAATTTTTTTTTTTTAATAGTGAAGCTATTAAACCACCAATGCCACCTAATCCAATTATTCCAATATTAATTTTTTGCACTAAAAACTTTTTTTATATGTTTTTCATTTAACTCACACCCCCATCCTGGACTATCTGGTATGTTTAGAAATCTTCCGTTTATATCTGGTGAATTACTGAAAACCTTATTTAAATTTTTAATTTCATCAATATCAATTTCACCAATAAAAAAATTAGAAACTGATGCAGCTAAATTTGCCGACATAAAAGTTCCAAGGTAACCATTATAGTTATGAGTGGTGATGTTAAATTTTTTCTTTTTACAAAAGTCAGCAATTTTCTTTGATTCTGTTAAACCACTCCAAATTAGATCTACAGATATAAAATCAGAACATTTTTTATCTATAAATTTTTCTAAATTAGAAAGTTCCATTATGGTTTCACCAGTAACAATTGGTATTTTTGTTTTTTTTTTCAATAATGACAAGGGTTGTGCAGAGTAACTATCAATTTCTAACCATTTTATTCTAAATTTTTTTAAAGACTCTGCAATTTTAATTAAATCTTTAATTTTAAAGTTAAAATTCAAATCGACAGCTATGTAAATATCATTATTCAAATAAGTATTTAATTCTTTAATCCAATCAATAATTTCGACAAATGTTTTTTTTTTTAATTCTAAAGATGGATTATTAAATACAATGTTATGTCCAGGCATATAAATTTTTGGACCATTGCTAAATATAGCAAGATTTGTTTTTATTACTTTAAAATCAGTTTTGTTTATTTCCTCGCAAAATGGTTTTACATCTTTTAGTGATTTTATTGCGGGTTTATCTAGAAATTGAGGAGTCCTTACTCTTGTTGTACCACAGTGCGACCAATATAATTCTATTTTTTTTCTGTATTTTTTTCCAAGTAATTTATGTACAGGAACTTGTCTTTTTTTTCCTAAAATATCCCATAATGCATTTTCAATAGCAGAAATTACTCTTTGTATTAAAGAACCAGGATTACTTTTTGATTTTGTTTTTAATTTCCATATTATTCTTTTTATATTTAGAGCTTCCTCATTAAGAATAATATTTTTAAAGTCTTTTAATATACCGCAAAAACCATTTAGATTTTTAAATGTATCAGTACATTCTGCCCATCCAGAAATTGCAGTATCAGTCTCAATTTTAATAAAAGACCATTCATTCCAGCCAGCTTGATAGGTAAATACTTGTATGTCTTTGATAATCATTATGTTAATTTTTTGATAATTTGCGATTGATCATTTTTCAAAAGTAAGAAATTATTATAACAAAAAATTTCATTAATTCATTACTATTTATTAGATTGACCATTCTTGAAGTGGTCTCTATAAAATGTGCCTTATTCGAACCAAAAAATTCGTTTAACCTTTATCGTATTTATATTTTGTGAAAACTTAAAATTTGAATAATAAAAATTTGGTCATTTAACAAATAATTATGAGTAAAAAAATTATAGATAATTTTATTAAAAAAAATTTTTTAAAAATAAAAAAAAAAAATAATAAAAAAAAAATTCTTCTAATTGATAGAGGTATTGCTGAAAGTGCAATTATGAACTCATTATTTGCATATACTTTAAATAAGAATTTTCAGTTTGACATTGATCTATTAACTAGTTTCTCAAAAAAAAACATGATATTTAAAATTTATAAGTCATTTGGAATTGAAACAAAAATCAGCATTAATATTAAAGACAATATTTCTAAAATAGGATTAATTTTATCAGTATGTGTTGAATTTTTTTTGAGCTTTTTAAAAATATGTGTTTTAGGCAGATCCTGGTTTATCAATAATTATTCTTTAAAAAATATTTATTTTGGAGATTTGATTTACGACGAATACATCAGAAATGATCATAATTTTTTGAATAGAAATTTAATAAATCTTAATTTTTTAAAAATTCTTTTAATATCCATATATAAAATAAACTTTCTTAATAATTTGATATCAAAAAAAAAATATAACTATATCATGTCACCAACACATACTTATGCATCAAATGCTGCTTTAGGGATGAGAGTTGCTTTGAAAAAAAATATAAAAGTTTTAAATGTTTTAAGTAGTAGGCTAAGAATTTATCAAAAACCGGCTGAAGCTGAAAAAATTGAGTATGTGCTCGATTTAAAGTTTTTAAAAGATAAAACAGTTTTTAATAAAGGTTGGCTGAAAAGATTTGATTTAATGATTAAGAATAGATACCGAGGAAAAATAAAATATGTGACTGCAAAAGATGCATATCATAATAAAATAACAATTGATAAATATAACTTTTTAAAAATTTTTAATTTTAAAAAGGATAGTTTCAAAAGAATTGTATTTTATGCCCCTCATTGTTTTTCAGACGCCAATCACAAAGCCGGAAAATTTATATTTGATGATTACTATGATCAATTCCAGACAACACTTAAGTTTGCAGAAAAAGATAAAAAATCTCTATGGATAATTAAGATTCATCCCACTAGTTATAAATATAAAGAGGAAAATTTAATTAATAAACTAATAAAAAATAAAAAAAGTATTAATATTATTATTTGTCCAAATAAATTCAGTACATTTTCATTAATTAAGTTTTCTGATTTAATTATTACTGGAAGAGGAACTATTGGATTAGAAGCTGCATGCTTTGGAAAAAAACCACTTTTAGCTGGAGAAACTTTTTATTCAAAATTTGGTATTACTCATAATCCGGTTGATATAAATAATTATATTAAAAAAATTTCTAATTATAGACTTTTATCAAAATTGAATAAAAAACAGATACTTAGTGCAAAAAAACTTTTTTATTTAGTAGTTTTTAAAAATTCATATACTAAGAGAGACAAGATATTGGTATCCAATTATTTGCAAGCAGATACTAAATCTAATAAAATGCATCAACAGTTTCTTGATGAAAATGATTTTATTAAAGAAATAACAAAAAAAATAGACAAAAAAATAGATTTATCCAAAGATCAAATTTTTCAAAATTTCAAAAAAGATTTTATTGAAGAAGAGGCCATTTAATGCAAAAAAAAATTACATTTTTTTACACAGATCATTTAGAAAAAAATACATGGAACAACTTAAAAAGAAAGGCAACTGAAAGAGGTTTTAAAACTGAATTTTCAAAAGATTTAACAAAAAATGCTGAAATAGGCTTCTATAATCATGACAGAAATATAAAAAATAAGGCAAAATTATCCGTAATTTCAATCCATGGTATGGATCAATGCAGAAATTTATGGCCAAACCCTTGGATTAATATGCGTTGGGATTATTATGATGTTGGTTTACTGCCTGGAAAAAGATGGTCGAGAATGTGGTCTAAAGCATCTTTTGATCCATATGCAGTTCCAAAAAAAGGAGTATTCAATATAGGTTGGCCAAAATCTGATACTATAAATTCTTATAAGTTTAAATTACAAAAGAATAAAATAATAAAAAAACTTAATCCGAAAAAAAAAACAATTTTGTACGCTCCATCTATGGAAACTGATAATAAGCAATTAGATATTCTTAATCTAGCAATTAAGTTAAATGTAAACTTAATAATTAAACATTGGCCCTCAAAAGATGATATACGTGTTTCAGATATTTATAATAATATATTGAATGCAAATAAAATATCAAAAAAAAGATATAAAGATGTCATAATTTTACCTCCGAAATCGGATATTTTTGTTTCTATATCAGCAGCAGATTTGCTGATAACAGATGAATCGAGCGTTTTATACGAAGCAATGTTACTTAATATGCCAACTATAATTCCGAATGATTGGAAAATGAGAATAAATAATATCAATAAACCTAGAAATATTATTCCATCAAAGTATGCCTATACAAATTGTTCTAATAAAGAACTTTATTCGACCTCAAAATTGATTTTTAAAAATTTAAAAAGTATCAATAAAAAGATTAGTAAAAAAAAAAAATTTCATTTTTCAAATATTGGTTGTTCATCAGAAAAAATTTTAGATTTAATTGAAAAAATTTTATTAAATAAAGATTTAAGTAAAATTCAGATTAAACCACATTATAAGTTAAATAAATATCATATCTTTATGAAGCAAGTAGATATAATAAAAAATTTATTTATCAAATTTTTAAAAAAAATCTATTCTATTTTAAAATAACTATGTTGAAAAAAATTTTATACATCTTAGATAAAAAACAAAAACAAAGAATTTTTTTATTATTTTTTCTTTCTTTACCACTAATTTTTTTGGAAACAATTTCGATTGGTTCTTTACCTGTTTATGTTCTAGCTATTGCCGAGCCTTCAACAATAATTGAATTTTTTAATAACGATTATTTGACCGAAAAGCTTAATAGCATGTCGATACAACAAAGATCATATTATGGTTTACTTCTTATTATCATTATATTTGTCTTTAAAGCTTTATATAATTTATTTTTTAATTTTTATGAGCTTAATACATTAAAAAAAATTAATTTAGAGCACGCTAATAAACTTTATAATTATTATTTGAAACAAAAACTACTTTTTTTTTCTGAAAACAATCCTTCAAAGCTAATACAAAATATTGATGATATAAAAAGATCAACATCAGTAATTTTTAGTATTTTTAATATTTTTAAAGAGTCATTAATAATTTTAATGATCTTTATAATGTTACTTTTTGCAAGTGTTAAAATTTTACTTTTAAATTTAGCAATTTTTGCTCTTCCAATTATTTTTTTTCTTACATTTTTTAAAAAAAGTTTAAAATATAGAGGAGAAATTGCAAAAAATATAGAATTTTAAAACTTAAAAATTTACAAGAAAGTTTTTCTTTAATGAAATTTATTAAAATTATTAAAGGAGAAGACTTTGCATTAAATACATTCGCGCAAAATAATTATAGATCTACATATCAAGAAACTGTTTTAGCTTTCGTTACAAGACTACCGAGAATAATATTGGAAACTTTTTCTGTTTTAGCTATTACTTTGATAGTTTTTTTATTGTTTAAATCTAATCTTAGCCTAGATGCAATTCTACCAACTTTGACATTGCTCGTTGTTGGTCTAATAAAATTTATTCCAAGTATAGGTAGTATTTTGGTAGCATTAAATCAGTATAAATTTCACCAAGTTTCTTTAAATAATGTAAATAAAATATTTAAAAGTTTAAAAGAAGAAAACTCGAAGGAAAAAACAGCAATCTCAACACCAAAAGTAAAAATTTCTTTTAATAATTCAATTGAATTAAAAGATATTTATTTTTCATATAAAGGTTACAGCGATATAGTTTTAAAAAACGTAAATTTTAAGATAAAAAAAAATCAAAAGATTGGTGTCACAGGGCCCTCTGGATCAGGTAAATCAACATTATTATCAATATGTTTAGGGTTAATTGAACCAAATAAAGGAGATGTTTTGTGTGATGGTAAGAGCATATTTAATAATTTGCAAGGGTGGCATCAAAATATTGGATATGTTCCTCAATCAATACATCTATTAGATGAGTCAATTAAAAATAATATTTGCTATGGAATAAATGAAAAAAATATAAATGAAAAAAAATTATTAAAAGCAATAGAGATATCTGAAATAAGCAATTTCATAAATAAACAGCCAAAAAAAATAGAAACTTGGATTGGTCATGATGGGGCCAGAATATCTGGAGGACAACTCCAGAGAATAGGTATTGCTAGAGCAATGTATCTAAATCCATCAATCTTAATATTAGATGAACCCACCAGTTCACTTGATAATAAAATTGAAGAGCAAATAATAAATAGTTTATTTTCGATTAAAGATGTAACAATAATATTAATTTCACACAATCAAAGTGTTTTAAAAAAATGTGATCAAGTGCTAGATCTAAAAGATCATTTATTGGAAAATTTTGTTTCAAAATCTGAAATTGAAAAAGATTAAGCTATGGTTAAAAAAAAAATATTTATTGAATTTATAGGAATGCCGGCAAGTGGCAAATCATTTTATAAAAATAAAATTATTAAAATAATTAAAAAAAAAACAATATCTAATAAATTTTATAAACTAAATAAGCCACAAAAATTTTTTTTTTTTTTAGTATTTTTAATTAAATATTTCAGACTTACGGTAAGCTATTTAAATTTCTTTTTTTTTACGAGAATTAAAAATAAAGAGTTTAAAAAACATTTTTATTATTTTAAAAATGAAGCTGCATTAAGAATTTATCATGAACAAAAAAAAGAAAACATTATCAATGATGAAGGATTTAGACATAGAGCAATTTATTTTATTTATGAGAACTTAAAAATAAGTAATAATTTTTCATATAGAAATTATATCAATTTATTGCCAAAGATAGATTTATTAATTTATATTAAATCTAATAAAAAACAAAATATTTTACGAAGTAAAAAAAGAAAAAAAGGATTTAAATATAACTTAGAAGAAAAAAAAATTTACAAAGATAAGGAGCAAATTATTAAAAAAATTATTAAGGAAACAAAGAAAAGTACTTTTTTAGTTGAGTTTCAAAACAATCAATTTCAAGAAAATATTAGTAAATTTAAAAAAATAATAAAAAAAATATGAAGATTTTGCATATAAATGGAACAATTGAGGGAGGTGCTGCAAATTATGTTTTTAATCTTCATGAAGATCTTTTAAAAAAAAAAATTAAATCATATTTATATATTCCTAAGAAAAAAAATAAAAAAAATATTATATATCCCAATTATAAATTAAACGATTTTTATTTTTTTTTAAAAAACTTTTTTATTAGAAAATATTTTAAGTATTTATTGAAGGACGAACAAACAAATTCAATTGCATTTTTTTTCTCAAATTATTTAAAAAAAAAAATTGATGAACTTAATCCTGATTTGGTTAATTTACATTGGGTAGGAAACGAAATAATTTCAATTAAACAGATTAGTAAAATTAAAAAACCTATGGTCTGGACTATACATGATATGTGGCTATTTGGAGGATCACGACACTATATATTACCTGATGAAACTTTAAAAAGTTATGAAAAGAATTTTAAACCAATTAAAAAAAACATTTTTGACTTAAATTATCATTCATGGAAAAATAAACTAAAAAATTTAGATTTTAAAATTAAATTAGTTTGTTCAAGTCAATGGTTAAAAGATTGTGCAAAAAAAAGCTTTATAACTAAAGCAAAACCTACCATAGAAATACCACCTGGATTGGATTTTAATAAGTGGAAAAATTATCCCAAAAAATTGGCTCGCAGAATACTCAAGATAAAAAATAATGAAAAAGTAATATTATTTATTTCTGCAAAAGTTTTTGAGAAAAGAAAAGGATTTTTATATTTGTATGAATCTTTAAAAAAAATAAAAAAACAAAAATATACTATAATAGTTATTGGCGAAAGAGGTAAATATTATTTTGAAAATAAAACTCACCACAAGTTTATATTTGTAGATTATTTAAAAAATCACAAAAAAAAATTACTTTATTATAGTTCAGCTGACTTATTGGCCGCAACAAGTATAGTAGAAGCATTTGGGCAAGTAATTTGTGAAGCTGCCTCATGTCTTACACCATCAATTGTAATCAAGGATACTGGATGTGCAAGTATTATAAAACATAAAAAAAATGGATATATTGTGGAGAATAAAAAACAAATAGATAAAGGAATAAAATGGATATTTTCATTAACGAAAAAACAAAAAAATAAAATTGATCGAAACTCAAGAAATATTGCAGTAAAAAATTATAAACAATCAATTATTACAAAAAAATATATTGATCTTTATAAGGATATAATCAAAAAAAAATGTATTAAAAATATATGATAAATAAAAAAATTTTACCATGTGTATTAGGTCTTGGCTACGTTGGTATGCCAATATTTAATATTTTAAATAAGAAATTTAAAACAGTAGGATTTGATACTAATAAGACTCGTATAAAAGAATTAAAAGATAAAAATGATACAAATAATGAATTTTCAAAAAAAGATCTTGTATTAAAAAATAAATCATTATTATCTTTTCTAGAGAAGGATATAAAAAATTGTAATTTTTTTATTATATGCGTTCCAACACCAATTTTTCGAAATAAGAAACCAGATTTAAAACCACTTAAAAAAGTATCCAATTTAATTTCAAAATATATTAAATCAGGTGATATAATATTTTTTGAGTCAACAGTTTATCCTGGTGTTACGAACTACTTAGTTAAAAACATTTTAGAAAAAAAAAGTAAACTTAAAAATAACAAGGATTTTTGGACGGGATACAGCCCAGAAAGGATCAACCCAGGAGATAAAAATAAAACTATAAAAAAAATAAATAAAATAGTTGCGATAAAGTCAAATGATAAAGAAGTAAATTATAAAATAAAAAGTATTTATAAAAATCTTTCAAAAAAAATTTTTTACACAAAGTCATTAGAAGAAGCCGAACTTTCAAAAGTGATTGAAAACGTGCAAAGAGATATAAATATAGCATTTATGAACGAAATTTTACAAATATCGGAAAAACTAAAGATTGATTTTTTTAGGGCTATAAACTTAGCATCAACTAAATGGAATTTTTTAAAATTTAATCCAGGTCTAGTAGGAGGACACTGCTTGCCTGTTGATCCGTACTATTTATATTACGCAGCTAAAAAAAAGAAATTAGAGGCTTCATTCTTATTATCTGGAAGAAATGTAAATAATAATATGGAAAAATTTGTATTAAATAAAATTTATACAGAAATTAAAAGAATTAAAAAAAAAAATATAAAAATATTAGTAGCTGGAATATGTTATAAAGCAGAAGTTTCTGATACTAGAAATTCTTTACCATTTTCAATTTTTAAAAAGTTAAAAAAAGATAATAGTTTAAAAATAATAGGATACGATCCAATTTTAAATGAGTCTTTAGCAAATAAATTAAATATAAAAAAGAATTTTAAGTTTAAAAATAAAGGAGTAGATTTAATTGTAATATTAGTAAACCATAAAATACTAGTAAAAAAATTCAGAAATAAGAAATTATTTAAAAATTCTAAAATATTGGATGTGTTCAACTTTTTAAAAAATGAAAAAAATTAATATTTTTTTTTTGCTTCCTCAATTTGTACTTGGTGGTGCAGGTAAATCAATATCTACACTTTGTAAAAATCTAAACAGAAATAAATTTAAGATTTATGTCATATGTTTAAATAAATGTTATTATGCCAATGAATTAAAAGGATATTGTGATGCTATCTACGAAATAAATTCAAAAAAAACTTTATTTTCACAAAAAAAAATTGAAAAAATTTTAAAAAATAAAGTAAATGAAAAAAGTATATTAGTTTCAAACCTTTTTTATTGCAATGTTCTTACAGCATTATTTCAAAAAAAAAATAGATTACTTAAATTTATTTTTGTTGAAAGAACACCAATCCAAGAATTAAGTATTTATTTTGGAGTAGTTGATTTTTTTAAAAAAATTATAATTAAGTTTTTATTAAAAACTGCATATAAAAAGTCAGATCTTATTATTGCTAATTCTTTAAAAACAGCCAGAGAACTCGCATCTTTTTCAAATCAAAAAACAAAAGGAATATACCCTCCTTCCTTCCAAAAAAAAAATTTAAATAAAAAATATGAAAAAAAAAAATTTTTCAATTTATTAACTATAGGAAGATTAACTAAGGAAAAAGGATATGATACATTAATTAATATAATTTCAGAAATTAATTTTAAAAATTATCAACTTACAATCATAGGAGATGGGCCAGAAAAAGAAAATCTAAAAAAATTGGTAGCTGAAAAAAAATTAAAAACAAAGGTTTTCTTTTTAGGAAAAAAAAAAAATGTTAACTCCTATTTTAAAAATAGTGATCTTTTTATTAATAGCTCTTTATTTGAGGGATTTCCCAATGTAGTAGTTGAGGCCTTAAGTTTTGGTGTACCCGTTATTTGTTCAAATAGTCATGGTGGTATTGGTGAGATTTTAAAAAATGGAAAATACGGAGTAATATACAAAGGTCAAGAAAATTTAAAAAAACAAATAAAAAATTTTTTTAAAAAACCACAATTACTTCAAAGAAAAGCTTTATTAGGACAAAAAGATCTTAAAAGATTTTCAGCAGATGAAAATAAGAAAGCTTATGAAAAAATTTTTTTAGATATGAAATTTACAATTTAATGAAAAATAAAAAAAATATACTGAATTATTGAATACATATGATATTACAATTAGCATGAAAAAAAAGAAAAATAAAAAAATCTACATAGGTTTATCTGTAGATATTTTGCACCATGGTCATATTAATTTAATTAATAAAGCAAAACACTATGGCGAACTTATTGTCGGACTGTTAACTGATAAAGCTATACTTGAAAGAAAAAGACTTCCATTAATTTCCTATAGTAATAGAAAACAAATTTTAGAAAGTATAAATGGTGTCAGCAAAATTGTTCCACAGAATGAATGGAGCTATTGTAATAACCTAAAAAAAATAAAACCTGATATTATGGTTCATGGAGATGATTGGATACAACACGAACCTGATTTAAGAAAGAAATCTATAAATACACTAAACAAAATTGGAGCAAAATTAATTGAAATCCCATATACCAAAAATATTTCAAGCTCACGATTAAATCAAAGAATGTTTCAACAACATATGATGCCAATTAATAGAATGTCTTCTTTAAAAAGAATGTTAGACTCCAGAAAATTTTGTAGAATTATTGAAACGCATAGTCCTTTAGCCGCATTAATTGCAGAAAATACTTTCATAAAAAATAACGATGGCAGTAAAAATGAATTTGATGGCTTTTGGTCTAGTTCCCTTACAGACTCAACGCTTAAAGGAAAGCCAGATATTGAAGTTCTTGAGATCAACCAGAGATTATCAAATATTAATGAAATTTTTGATGTAACTTCAAAACCTCTTATAATGGATGTCGACACTGGAGGAAAACCCGAACATTTTGAAATTAATGTAAAAACTATTCAAAGGGTAGGAGTATCAGCTCTTATAGTAGAAGATAAAAAAGGATTAAAAAAAAATTCTTTATTTGGGCTTAATGTAAAACAGGAACAAGATAGTATTAAAGCTTTTTCAAAAAAAATAAAAATTGGTAAAAAAGTAAGTGATCCTGATTTTATGATTATTGCCAGAATAGAAAGTTTAATTTTAAATAAACCAGTCGAAGATGCCTATAGAAGAGCTAGCGAATATCTAACCGCAGGTGCCGATGGTATTATGATACATAGTAAACAAAAAACACCTAATGAAATATTTAAGTTTTCCAATTTATTTAAAAAAAAATTCCCGAATGTACCTTTGGTAGCTGTGCCCTCAAGCTATAACAAAGTAAAGGAAAGAGAATTAATTCAAAATGGTTTTAATATTGTTATTTATGCAAATCATTTATTAAGAGCATCTCATCCAGCAATGGAAAAGACTGTATTGAGTATTTTAAAAAATAAAAGATCTTTTGAAATCGATGGCGAACTAATGAGTATTAAAAAAATTTTGGAACTAATACCTGGTACAAAATAAATGTAATGATTAACTTAGGTAAAATTATTTCTGTTCTAAAAAAAAATAAAATTGAATTTATTTCAGGTGTACCTGATTCCTTATTTAAAGATTTATGCTTTAAGTTTGAGGACCTTTATAAAAATAACCATATTGTTGCAGCAAACGAGGGATCATCTATAGGACTTGCAATCGGTTATCATTTAGCTACAGGAAAATTGCCAGTTATATACCTTCAAAACTCTGGTCTCGGAAATACAATTAATCCACTAATTTCATTGGCGAGCAGCAAAGTTTACAAAATACCTATGATATTAATTATTGGTTGGAGAGGAGAGGTTATAAATAAAAAACAGATAAAAGATGAGCCCCAACATAAAGAACAAGGAATTATTACTCTAAAATTGTTAAAAACAATGAATATAAATTATAAGATATTAAATTATAATTCAAATTTTGAAAAAGTTTTTACAAATTTAAAGAAAAAATCATTAAAATTTTCAAGGCCTTATGCAATTGTTGTTAGAAAAAATACTTTTATTCAGGATAAGATAAATAGCAAAGTAAATAAAAAAAATAAAATAACTTTTACCAGAGAAGAAGCTTTGAAAATACTAATTAAAGAACTGCCTAATAATTTACCAAAAATTTCAACCACTGGAATGTTATCAAGGGAATTAAATGAAATTAATATTAGAAATAACTCAGAAAAAAATACATTTATGTGTGTTGGTGGTATGGGTCATGCTGTTTCTGTTGCATCAGGAGTAGCTATTAAGAAGAAAAAAAAACAAGTTATCTGCCTTGATGGGGATGGAGCTATAACTATGCATTTAGGTGCACTTGCCACAAGTGCCAAGATAAAAAATATGATTCATATAGTTTTTAACAATGATGCTCATGACTCGGTTGGTGGCCAAAAAACTGCCTCTCATGGAATAAAGTATTTTAAAGTCGCAAAATCATTAGGATATAAATATTGTTTTAGAGTTACAAATAAAAAAAATTTAATTAACATTATAAAAAAAATTTTAAGATTTAGAGATAGCTCATTTTTAGAAATAGTTTGTTCAAAAGGAAGTAGGTCAAATTTATCAAGACCTAGAAAAGATATGCAAATTTATAAAAAGTTATTTCAAAATTTTTTGTAAAGTAGATAAATAATATGATTGATTTTAAAAATTTTAAGTTAAAAGATTTTTTAAAGCTGGACATTAGATGGAAGCTTAAAAGAATTACAAAATTTACAAAAATACCTATATACCCCGAGTTTTTTGAATGGAAAGGAATAAGGGGAATATACAGTAAACTTATTTTTAATTTAGTTTTTTTTGGTGAAGTATTAACGAAAAGAAAGTTAATAATAAAAGAATTAAAAAGAAAATTAAAAAAATCAAATAGTAAAATAAATTTTTTAATCTCTCCACCTTCATCAGGCAGTACATATCTAAGAAGTCTTTTAACCAGTTATTTTGGGATTTATTACAAAGTTGATAATGGAATTCCAAAATTTAATAATCTTACTCAAAGATGGACTTATGCTGCCAGTCCTATAATAAAAGCGGCATTGTTTGACCATATAGATTTAGAAATTGTAAGAGAAATAAAAAGAGAAAGTTTTTTTTCAGAAGAAGAATTTAATAGTAAAAAAGTTTTTTTTACAAGATATCCTTTTGACAAACCAGATTTATTTAAATTAGAAAATATGAAACCAGTTATTTTGATTAGAGAACCATTTGATTGGTTAGTATCTACTTATACACAGCATAATAACATTGAAGATAGTAAATCTTTTAAAGCTGACACAATAAACTACAAACTTATAAGTGATCAATTAAGTAAAATTGAAAAATATATATCTTATTGGCTTGAATATTTATCAAAAGTGGAAAATAATTTTCTATTAATAAAATATGAACGACTTATAAGCGAACCCTTCAAATATTTTAATGAAGTATTAAAATTATATGATTATGGAATCATTGATAATGATATAGTTAAAAGAGCAATTGAAGTTAATTCTAGAGATTTTTCTTTAAAGTTTTTAGGTGCTAAATATCGAGGAACAAGATTTAAAGATATAGATTTAAAAGAAATAAATAAAAAAAATATACAAGGAATAGCAAAAGAAATTATTGTGAAAAAAGGGATTGATAAGAAATATCAAGAATTAATTAAACTTCAAAAAGAAATATAATTAGATGAAAAAAAGAAGAAAGAGACCAATAGTTTACTGTGGCATGACAGGAGATATAATTCATCATGGACATATAAATATATTAAAAATTGCCTCTAAGTATGGTGATGTGATCTTAGGGTTGTTAACCGACAAAGCTGTCTCAACATATAAAAATAAAACTGTTTTAAAATTCCACAATCGAAAAATCGTTGTAGAGTCAATAAAATATATAAAAAAAGTTATTCCACAAAAAACTCTTGATTATTCATATAATCTTAAAAAGCTTAAACCAAATTATGTGGTTCATGGTAACGATTGGAAAAATGGAGTTCAAAAGAATACAAGAAATAATGTAATAAAATTGTTAAAGCAATGGAATGGAAAATTAATTGAACCAAAATATACAAAAAATATTTCATCATCATTAATTAAAAAAAAACTAAAGAAATAAATGGAGTTAATAGATAAGAATAATCTTAGAGAACTAAAAAGAATAATTTTATTTAAAAAATATAAAAAAATATTAATTGTTGCAGGATCGACATCTTTTTTTACATCGAAGGCGAATATAATAATTGACAAAATTACGCCAGAGAAAAAAACTCTTATATTTTTTAAAAAGAAAAAACTTCCTGAAATAGATGAGCTTTTGTCTTTAATAAAAATTATAAAAAATTTTAACCCAAACTTAATAATTGCAATTGGTGGTGGGGCAGTTTTGGATTTAGCAAAAGTGGCAAATTCATTAGTTTTCGAAAATAATATAAAAAAAAATATTATCAAAAATACATATACAACAAAAAATTTTTGTGATCTTTTTGCAATACCTATGACAGCTGGTACAGGTGCTGAGGTAACTACAAATGCAGTAATATATATAAATAATAAAAAGTATAGTGTTGAGGGAAAATTGATAAAACCAAATCATATGGCTTTATTACCTGAGCTAATAGTCAGAAATAGAAAGAAAAATATAATTAATTCCTCAGCGTTTGATTGTTTTGCTCAATCTGTAGAGTCAATGTTTTCAAAAAGATCAAATCAAACAAGTGTTAATTTTTCAAAAAAGTCTATTAAAATATTTTTAGAAAATTATAAAGAATTTATTAAGAACCGTTCAATTAACAAAGCATACTCAATGTGTTTGGCTTCATACTATTCTGGAAAAGCGATTTCTATTTCAAAAACTATTGCACCTCATGCTATATCATATCCATTTACATCTTATTTTAATGTAGATCATGGACATGCAGTTTCTTTAACTTTTGATTCCTTTTTAGAACATAATTTCAATAATATAGAATATTCTACCTCTAATTTTGATCTAAAAAAAAGGTACAAAATTTTATTTAATTTATTAGATGTAAAAAATATTCTTGAACTTGTTGAAAAAATAAAAATTATCAAGAGAGATCTATCTTTAGAAAGTAAACTATCTATAATTAATAGTAAAATTCCTAAAAATTTAAATTTAGTTGTTAAAGATGTAAACTTACAAAGGCTTAATAATAATCCAATAGATATACAAAAAAAAGATATACTTAATATCTTAAATAAAATATCATAAAAACATATTTTGCTTAAAGAACCTTCAAATTTATGTAATATAAGATTTTATTATGTAAACAAATTAAAATGTATTTTATCAAACTATTAAATAGCTTCAAAAGGACAAAATTTTGGTTTTTAATTTTGAAATATTTTATTGCTCCATCTTATAATTTTATCTGGTCTTATTTAATTAATTTTAAAAGTAAATTGCTATATAAAAAATTTAAAAAAAAAAATGTTAATTCTATATATACAATCCCAGAGGATATACCAAGTGTAGTGATACGAAACGATAATGATTTCTATGATTTAGCAATAAAAATTTCAAAATCTATCGACTTGGATTTTATTAACAAAAAAATTAAAGAGTTAAAAAATAATGATACTATTTCAAGAAATAGAAATTATACTTTTGAATGTTTTTCAAATTTAAAAAAAGATTTAAAAGAAGAAATAATTAAATTTGTAACTTCAGACAAAAATATTGCAATTGCAAGCGATTATTTAAAAGTTTTTCCTGTAATAGGTAAAATTCATTTATATGTAAATTTTCCCGTAGATAATGAATCCGAAAGGGCAGCTATGCTATGGCACAAGGATGATTTTGGTTATAAAAGTTTAGATTTTTTTATTCCAGTAACAGAACTTACTTCTGAAAATGGCTCTATGTTTTTTTTGAATAAAAAAGATCATTTAAATATATTTAAAAGAGTTCCAGAGGTAATTAAAAATGCCAAGCCAAAGGAAAGAAATAAAATAAAAATTGAGGATTTTAATAAATATTACGATCAAGACAACATTTCAGAATTTACTGGGAAAGTTGGTGATGCTTTATTGATAGATAGTTTTAGAGTTTATCATAGGGGTGGATATTGCAAAAAAAATATTAGAATAATGTTTAGAGTGTCTTATCAAACTCCAGATGCAAGTAGATTATTAGACTTTAATGAAGAATATTTTCATTATTTTGATAAAATTGAAAAAAAAAACTTAAATGACGAATATGAAAAACACTTATTTTTTGGCAGTAATTCTTTTAAAAACTTTAAAGGATTAATTAAAATTCTTTTATTTTTTTATAGATTAATTCACTTAAAATCAAAGAAAATTCATTAACAAAAATTTAGAAAATTGATTAATTAATAATACTATCTTGAGTAATAAGTCTGGAAATCGAAGGACTCATTAATAAATTATTAATTTTTTTCTTTTTTAAAATTAATTTTCTTATTTTTGTTCCACTAATTAAAATTTTATTTTTTTTTTTGCACTTACAATTATTAAGTATTTTTAGGTGTTTTTTACAATAATATGGTTCTTTTTCTGATATAATTTTGATTCCTATTTTTTTTTCATTTTTTTTAGTAAATTTTTGAGACATATATTTTTTAAAAAATTTTCCGATTCCCGCATGATCTCGTCCGACCCAAAACTTTGAGCAGCCATAGTTTTTTCTAACTATTGCATGAAGTGCAGCTTCTTTTGCGCCCCCATACCTTGGGTAAGAAAAAAAAGGAATTACTTGAACTTTTTTTTTATATGTTTTGGCTATAATTTTATTTGTTCTGATGATTATTTCATCTTTATACTCACCTTTTTTGTACTGTCCTACTAATGGCTGAATTAGAAGCATATCACTACTTTTTAACAAAAAATTGTGTATCCATCTGTGAGCTTGATGAGGTACGTTTCTGGTATGAAATCCAGATATATCTTTTATTTTACTATTTTTTATTGATTTTAAAAATTGTTTCGGACTTACAAATATTTTTTTATTAATTTTTGTTTTAAATAACTTTAAAATTTTAAAATTTATGAATTTAAAATTTTCTATTTTAAATTTTTTGAAATATGGATGTTTATTATAATTTTTTCCATATATTTTTTTTCCAAAATTTTTTTTATTAATATTAAAAAAATTTAGCTTTAAAACTATTGCAACTATTTTTTTTTTATAATAAAATTTAATTTTTTTTGAATATTTAATTTTACTAAAATCTGATTTATTAACTCCAAAAAAAATTGGATAAGGATAAAATTTTTTCTTATATTTTAATTTATTAACTATAAGTTCAAACTGATCTTTGTTAACAAAATTTGTGAGTGGAAGGAAAACATTATTAGTCAAATTCACTAAATCTGAAAATTGATTTTGACTAAGGTTCAATTTAGACATATTTATTGTTTTATATGATATCTTGTGTTAAATCACATTACTTTAATTTCAATGAAATTTGATGTTTTACTAGTTGGTTTTGGCGTTATTGGCGTAGAGGCCTTAAATGAGTTAGTTAAAAATTACAAAGGTAAAAAAATAATCAATGTAGCTTTAGTAGATAAAAATATACTTAATATTCCGGGTGGAGTTGCTTATAGCAAGTCACAATCAAAATTTGGTTTTTTTAATAATCCTTTGAGACTATCAAATCCAGACTTTATAAAGTGGATTAAAAAAAGAAAAAATATCCAAAAAATAAAAAATTTTATTTTAAATAATAAAAATTTTAATCTTTTGAAATGGCTAGAGAACAATAATCATTTTAATAATTATAAAACTTTAAAATTTAGCGAACTTTATTTACCTAGATTAACTTATTCTTTTTTTTTAGAGGATAAAATAATAAGTTCACTTAAAAAAATCAGAAAAAAGAATATAAGTATAAAATTTTTTGAAGGAGAATTTACTAGTTTTGAAAAGGATAAGTTAAATGATGGTTATTTTTGTTCTTTAAAAAAAAAATCTGCAAATTTTAATTTATATAATTCTAATGCTACTTTTAAATTTGTTCAATCGTCGAGTAAATTAAAACATTTTTTTGCTAAAAATTTAATTTTTGGAAATGGATTATTGCCACCAAAGAAAATCAAAGAAACAATATATTCTACTAATAGAAATTATATTTGGGATTTTTATGCAGAGGGTGGAACCCAAAATTTAATAATAAAAATAAAAAAACAATTGTTAAAAAAAAAAATTGTTAAAATCATATTTATCGGAAATAAAGCTGGATTATTAGAAGCAATGCCCGAAATTGCGGCTTTTTCAGAAAAATTACTGAAACGTATAAAAATAATCAGTTTTGCATCTAACTTTTTATCAGTAGAAAAGGCTGAATTATCTAAAAATTATAGTAATTATAAATTTAAATATTTTAAAAAATTTAATTTGAAGAAAATTAAAAAATCGAAACAAATTTATTTTTTATTGAAAAAAGAATTCAATTATGCTCAAAAAAATGGATTTAGTAAATATGATGCTTGGACATTAATTTTAAAGAAAAAAATTCTAAACAAAATATATTTTTCCTTAACTAAATTGGAAAAAAAAATTTACAATGATGAAGTTTTTTCTAAGATAAGGAATATAACAAGATATACATATCCAATTACAATCAAATCAAAAAATATTCTTGAAGACAAGAAGATTTTAAGTTATGTAGCTGACAAAGTAACCCAATTAAATAAGATGAATAATCAACTAACCGTTATAACCGCAAAGCAAAAAAGGCTTAAAGGGGATATTGTAGTTAATGTATCGGGACCAGTCAGATTGGATAAAGCAACAAATGAAGTGGATTTTTTAAGTTCTTTAAAAAAAAATGCTTACGAATTTAATTATAGAGGTTTTCTTGCAGATAAAGATTTTTGTATTGGAAAAAAAATATACGCTCCAGGCGTTTTATCTAGCAATTTTAACCCAAATAGATTTACAATTATCAAAGCCATAACTCTCAATACTCGCAAGTGCATGGCTGCAATTATCAAAACATTAAAATAGAGAAAAAATTATATGATAGAAGATCAATTATCTTGGGACAAATTTTATGCAGAGTCTACAAAGGAAAAAGAAATTAAAGAAGTTAAACGTTTTAATAGACTAATAGCACACTCAAAAAATTTATTTGTAATTTCAGGATATGGTGCGTTTACCCCTGGGTATCTTTTGATTATATCAAAAGATTTTTTACCTTCATTTGGTTTGCTTAACACAGAACATTTGGCAGAATTAAATTTTATGATTGATATATCTAAAAAAATTATAAAAAATAAATATGGTAGAAAATCAGTAGTTTTTGAACATGGTATGTGTGCATGTATTGGAGGGTTGGATAGAGCGCATCTTCATATAATGAGTATTTCAAATGATTCTTCAATTAATAGTTTGACTCAAACAATAAACGATACTTTATATGAAAGAAAAGTTGGAATAGAATACGTAAAATATAAAGGTTATAAGTTAGAAAATATCCATGACATAAATCAATTCTTTGAAGATAAAGAGAATCTTAGCAGCGAAGATACTAAAATATTTGGAAAAATTTTAAATATTAAAGAAATACAAGATCTCTCCGTAAATCTTTGGCCAAAAATTACAATTGATCATATAAAAAAAGGTGGGCATTACGTATATTTTAAAAGTGATTTTAACGATGCTTCATTTTTAACTATACATAATTTTAATACACAGTTTGGAAGACAAGTAGTTTATAATAATGAAAAAAAATTAAATGAAAAATTTTGCAAAGAAGTATCAGTAATTCAAAAAGATAATGCTTTCCTTGAAGTCTGGAAATGGCAAAATTGTATGTTCAATGAAAACATATTAGACACCGTAAATAAGTCAAAATCAGGTTTCAAAGATCTTAAAACAGAGTTTGAAGATCAATTTTCAAAATATGATGTTAAGATTATTTAATTAGAAAATTTACCTTCCACATATAGTTGTCTTTTTAATAGTTTAACTTCGCTATTTGTAGCGCAAGAAACAGATAGTCTTACACCATTTACATTATCAATTTCATTAGTTAAGTAATCTTTGCAAAAATCTGGAACTTTAACTAAATTAAATATTTTATAATTATCTATACTATCTTTTTTAGAAAATTTATGACCCTGATCACCTTGAATTATAACTATAGCATTAGTATCAAATTCATTAATATATTTTATAATTTCGTTAATTTTTTTTAAAGCACATTCATAATTGTCATGATATAAATAAAAATTATTTGAACTTTCATTAAAATCTATATTCTTTTTTTCACAATTTTTTTCAAAGAAATGATCATCAAGTTTTGGTAGGATGTTGTGTATCAAATAAAAGTAAGGCTGGTTTTCTTTTTGAAATTTTTTACTGTTTTTAATAAACTCTGAGATTACCTCAAAACTAGAATTATAGATATTATCATCAATTATTTTTTTTCTGTCAGGTAATTGAATTTTTAAATTTAAATTTTTATTCAATATTTTATATACATCTAGTGCTGGCGTACTAGCTAAAAAGGATTTTAAAATATAAAAGTTAATCTTAAATAATTTTTTATCTCTCAAATTTATTTCTTCGTAATCGTAACATAAATTAGGATTGACAAATTTACAATTAAGTTTGTAGCCCAACCATCTAAAATCATAATTAATTTCTTTTAAAGTTTTTATTAACATTGGAAATTTATTTATTTCAAAATTATTTTTACCGAGAGAAGCTGGGTACAAATTATTTTGGTATAAAAAACTGTTTTTATTCATGTTTTGTAATTGGAGTGGATACATATTTAACATTGAACCGATTGTATGATGTGTATCTCTGAAAGTAGAAAAACTATTTTTTATATAATTAAAATTACTATCATTATAAAACTTTACCAATTGAGAAATTTTTTCTTCTATTTCTTTACTTGATTTTTTGTTCATGCTTAAAATTTTTTTATATTCACTTAAAGAAGTCATTCCATCCATTATAATAAAATATATATTTCTTTTTGTTTTATTATTTTGAATATTTTCTAGCTCAGTAATTGAAAAAAAATTGTCTGATGAATTTATACTTATTATATCTTTTTTATTAATTTTATCTTTGATAGCTAGTGAACAAATAAATATGGTTACGAATAAGAACTGAAATATGAAAAAAAAGCTAATAAATTTATTAAATAAGTTATTAGCCTTGCTTTTATTTAAAAGAATATAAAAAAGTATAATAATTAAAAATATAAAAACAAAAGCAATAATTATCTCGAAAATAATAAAATTTCTTCCATAAATTTCTCTTAGAAAAGAAAAATTACTTTTCAAATAATCAAATTTGAATATAAGCCAAAATGAAAAAGCACTTGTAAAAACTAGATTATAAATTTTAAATATATCTTTTAAAATATAAGATAATGCTAGAGTAAGTAAAAAAAATAAAATTATTACTGTTAAATAATATAAAATTATCTGACTATAAATTACATAGTCAATTTGAAAAAAATTTACTTTTATAAATTCTAAGAAAGGTATTGTGATTATTATTGCAGATAGAAAAATTGCTTTAAAAAATGGTTTTTTTAAAAAACTTATATTTACCATAAAGTTAAATTATAGTTTGTATATAATAAGGCAATCTGATATTTAATCAAATTTAACTAAACAAAACTTTCACTATGTTAAAATTATATTTAATAATTCTTACATACTTTGCTTTTACCACAAACGCTTATGCATATCTCGATCCAGGCACGGGAAGTATATTATTATCAGCCATAGTTGCAGGTCTTGTTACAATCAAAACATATTGGAAAATGATTGTTGAAAAAATAAAAAAAATTTTTTCAAAAGAAAAAAATAATCCAAACAAAATTGAATAATTTGTTGAATATAGTAAATTTTTTTTTAGATATAGTTAATTTCATTAAATTTAAATCTATTGAGAAGAATTTTAAAGTGGGTTTTTTTTGTGAAAATAATTACATTTTAAATTATCTAACTCCATATATTTATAATAAAATAAAAAAAAAAAAAGTATTATTAATTTCTTTTGAAGAAATTAAAAAAATTAATGAAAGGAAAGTTTCAATATTTGTATTTAAAACAAATTTGATCAGAGAACTCGTTTTTTTAACTTTAAATTTGAAATACTTATATACATCAACACCAGATTTAGAAAATTCACTTTTTAAAAAAACAAAATTATCAAACTGTAAATATATATATCTTCAACATAGTCCAGTTAGTTTAAATTTAATTTATAGAGAAGATGCCTTTGATTCTTTTGATGCAGTACAAACAATAAGTAGTTATCAATCCTTAGAATTTAATGAAATAAAGAAAATTAGAAATTTAAATACAAAAAACTTCAAATCAAAATATTTATTCATCGAAGAAGCAAAAAATAATTTAAATAAAATTTCGCAAGATAAAATAGATGTATTAATAGCACCATCTTGGAACACAGGGTTTTATGAATTAAAGTGTCATGAAAGTTTACATAGACTACTATCAGAAAAAAATATTACTTACAAAATAAGACCTCATCCGATGTCTTTTAAAAAAAAAGAAATTTCAATTGATCAATTAAAATTTTTTAATATGAGTTTAGATGAAAATAAAAATATTAATTTTAACAATTTTGACTTTTTAATTTCAGATTGGTCGGGAATATTTATTGAATATTCTTTAATTCATATGAAAAAGTCATATTTAATTAACACACCAAAAAAAGATAAAAAACTTAACTATAAAAAATTTGTAAATATTCCAGTTGAAATTAGTATGAGGAGTGATTTTGGAGATACTTTTGAGATTAATGAAATTCAAATGTTAGTTGAAAAAATTTCATATCTTAAAAATAACAATAAGGTGAATTTTAAAGACGAAAAATTACTTAAGCTTATAAAGGATAAATTTTATTAATTATTTTTGTACCATTTTATTAAATTTCCCAACCCCTTTTCGAGACTGGTAAATTTTTTAAAACCAGTTTTTTTTATTACTTTTTTATTATTGCCATGAGTTTTGATGACATCTGCTTTTTGCAATTTAATTTTTTTTATTTTAACTTTTTCTTTATTAATATTTTTACTAATAATTTCTATAACACTAGTTATTTTTACGGGTTTATTTCCACATATGTTATAAACTGAAAAACCTTTTGATTTTTTAGTTAACAGCTTTAATATAATTTTGTTAACATCTTCGATATAGGTAAAATCTCTATAATGTTTTCCAAAATTGAACAGGTTAAATTCTTTTTTTGCATTTAAATATTTCATCATAAACATATCTGGCCTTCCATATTCGCCATAAATCGTAAAAAATCTTAAACCAGTCAGGTTCATGTTATAAAAATTACTATAAATTTTAGCCATTTCTTCATTATTTTTTTTTGTAAGACCGTACAAATTTTTAGGTTTGATTTCTTGTTTTTCACTTAGAGGGAAAGATTTGCTATCACCATAAACTGAACTTGATGAAGCAAACAAAATTTTTGAAATATTATGATGCTTACATGCTTCTAAAATATTAAAAAAACCATTTATATTACTATCAATATATTTTCTAGGATTATCGATTGAATATCTGACACCAGCTTGAGCAGCCAAGTGTATAACTGAGTTAAATTTATTATTACGAAATAAACTATTTAATTTTTTATCAGCTTTTAAATCAATTTTAAAAAATTTAAATTTTCTAAACTTTCTAAGTATTTTTAATCTTTCTAGCTTTATTTTTACATTATAATAATTATTTAAATTATCTATGCCGATAATGTTGTAACCTTTTTTTAAAAGATAATGACTTAGGTTGAAACCTATAAACCCACACGAACCTGTAATAAGAAGTTTCATATATATTGTTTTTTTTTAATATCTATTTAAAGTATTAATTCTTAAAAGAAAATGATTAATTACAAAATAACAGTAATTACTGTTGTAAAAAATGACGAAGAGAATATTGAAAAAACAATAAAAAGTGTTTTGAACCAATCTTATAAAAATTTTGAATATATAATTGTGGATGGTAAATCTAAAGACTCTACTTTATCAAAAATAAAAAAGTATAAAAAAAAAATAAAATTTTTTTCAAAAAAGGATAAAAATCTATGGGAAGGAATCAACACAGGAATTAAAAATTCAAATGGTCAAATCATCGGGATATTAAATTCGAAAGATTTATTTAATAAAAATGCTTTAAAAATAGTAAATAAGTATTTTAATTTGTATGATATTAATTATCTTTTTGGAGCAGTTAAAAAAAGAAAAGTTTTTCATAAATTTGAGCCTGAAAAAATTTACTATAGATTCAATATATATCCATCGCACTCGTGTAGTTTTTTTATAGCAAGAAAAACACAATTTAAGATTGGACTTTATAATGCAAAATATAATTATAGTGCTGACTATGATTTATTTTATAAACTTTTTAAAAACAGAAATTTTAGAGGTATGGTTACTAAGAAGAACGAAATTATTGGAAAATTTGATTTATATGGAATGTCTTCAAAAGTACCTTTTTATAAATCTTATTATATAGAGATGAAAATTAGGTTTAATAATGGCCAAAATTTTTTATATTTACTTGTTTTATATTTTGTTAAAATACTTAACAAACTATTTAATGAAATTATTAATTTTTTCAATAAAACATAATATAAATTTATATCTAAACAAAAATTACATTTGAAAATGGTTTCTTTTTTAAATTTGAAGTTGTCAGAAATAAAAAAAATAAATATTTTTTTAATAATCTGTTTACCAATTTCACTATTAGCAGGATCGTTAGTAATAAATTTAAACATTTTATTAATAATTATTTTTTTTTTAGTTGATTGTAAAAGATATAATAATTTTTTTTTTTTAAGAGATAAGAATTTTTATTTTTTATTAATTATTTATATTTATTTAATTTTTAATTCTATCTTTATCGCCCAGGATTTTGATAGTTTAGTTAGAAGTATTGGTTTTATAAGATTTTTTTTATTAGCTTATGCTATATTTTATTATCTAAACATTGAAAATAGAAAATATAAAAATTTAGTATTAAAATACTGGAGTTACATTTTTTTTATAGTAACTGCAGATTTAATTTTTGAAGTTTTTTTACATAAAAATATTCTTGGTTTTTCATCAAATTATCCTGGAAGATTGGCAGGTTTTACAGGAGAAGAACTAAAAGTTGGAGGCTATTATTTTGGGTTTATACTTTTAACCTTATCTTACTTACTTTATAAAAATAAATATAGTTTTTTAATTTTTTTTTGTATTTTTATAATAGTAGCTTTACTAATTGGAGAACGAGCAAATTTTATTAAAATATTAATAATTTATTTATTTTTTACGTTTTTTGTTGCAAAGAATATTGGATATAAAAATATATTTATTTTTTTAAGTACGATACTAGTTTTGTTTATATTTATATATAATTATAATTCTTACTTTAATACAAAAATTAGATCCTATAGTCCTTTTCATATTATAGATGTTGATAAAAAGGAAAAATTAAAACATAAAGGTTTTTTAGGATATCAAAGGCATTTTTTACATTATTCCACGGCTTATAAAATTATTAAAAAAAATCCAGTTTTCGGAGTCGGAATGAAAAAGTTTAGAAATGAGAGTACTAAAGAAGAATATAATCCTGCAAAAGGAATTACTGGTTATGCAAATCACCCACATCAAACGCATTTTGAGCTTTTATCAGAATTAGGAATAATTGGATATTTATTAATAATTTTGAATATACTTAATATTATCTGGTCCTCATTTAAGAATAATACTAAAAAAGATTTATTTATTACAAGCTCAATTTTATTTATGATAGCTACTTTAATACCTATAATACCTTCGGGTAGTTTTTTTACAACTTTTACAGCAACAATATTTTGGATAAACTATTCTTTTTTAATTACTAATTCACAAAAAATCATTAAAAACAATGGATAGTATTTTTAATTAAATTATATACCGTTTAAATGAAAAAAATATTTTATTGGGGTCCATTTATAGATAACAGAATTGCAACAGTTAAAGCTATATATAATTCAGTAACAGGTATAAATAAATATTCAAAGAATTATAATGCTTTTATTATAAATAGCTTAGGTGAGTGGAACTATAAAATAGAGAAAATAAATAAAAATTTTTTTTTAAATTCAAAATTAAACTTAATTGATAAATTTCCAAAAAATGGATTTTTAAAAAGTAGAATTTCTTATATTTTAATATTTATTTTATGTTTTAGACCACTTAAAAAAATTATACTAAAATATACACCCGATTTTTTTATAGCTCATTTAATAATATCTTTACCAATGATATTATTTACGCTTTTTAGTTTTAATACAAAATTGATTATCAGAATATCAGGCAAACCAAAGTTAAATTTATTAAGAAAATTTATTTGGAAAAATACTTCAAAAAATGTGTACCGGGTTTTTTGCCCAACAGATGAGACTAAAAAAATTCTAATAGAGAAAAAAATTTTTGATAAAAAAAAAATTTTTGTCCTCGATGATCCAATATTTAGCATAAAAGAGGTATTACAATTAAAAAAAGAAAAAATAGAAGATCAAAAATTTGAGAATAATAATATTATTTTAATCGGAAGACTAACTAGGCAAAAAAATTTTGATTTAATTATAGATGCATATCTTAAAAATAAAAATCTATCTAAAAGCTATAAGATTTTTATTTTAGGCAGCGGTGAATTAGAAAGTGAATTAAAAAAAAAAATTAAAAAATATAATTTAGATAAAAAAATTTTTCTCCTTGGATATAAAAATAATATCTATAATTATTTATCTGCAAGTAAATTATTCATCTTAACATCACTTTGGGAAGATCCTGGATTTGTTTTGGTAGAGGCGGCAATCAATAATGTGAGTATTTTGTCAAGTAACTGCCCAAGTGGACCTGAAGAAATTTTAGGAAAAAATGAATTTGGCGGATATTTATTTGAAAATAACAATATAAACTCACTAAATAAAAAAATTGATTTATTTATTAATGATAAACATCATAATATTTTTAGTAAAAAAAAATATATAAAACAAAAAATAAGAAAATATAGTATTTTTAGGCACGCAACTAATCTAGAAAAATATTTATCCTCAAATAAAGTGGAGCTATTTGAATGAAAAAAAAATTGATCTGTGGAATTACTGGTCATACTGGTTCAATTGGAAGAAGTTTAATCAGAAATAAAAAAAATTTAAAATTTATTTATTTTAAAAAAGATATCAAAAAAAAGAGGGATGTAAAAAAATGGATAAATAATAATAATTTTGATTTTATTATTCATTTAGCTGCTATTGTTCCAATCAAGTTAGTAAATAAAAATAAAAAAAAAGCTTTTAATGTAAATGTTAAAGGTACATCAAATTTAGTAGAATCGATCATGAAAAAAAAAAATAAAATTAAATGGTTTTTTTTTGCGTCCACATCTCATGTTTATGGATCATCTAAAAAAAAAATTAAAGAAAATTCATCTATTAAGCCTATAACGTATTATGGAAAAACAAAATATTTAGCTGAAAAAAAAGTAAAAAATTTAAAAAAGAAAAACATAAAATTCTGCATTGGTAGAATATTTAGTACAACAAATTCTACACAACGACAAAATTATCTTGTTCCTGATTTAAAAAAAAAAATTAAAAATTCCAAAAATGATATTACATTGAAAAATCTTAATCATTATAGAGATTTTATTTCGGTAGATGATATTGTAAAAATTATACTTTATTTTTCAAAAAAAAAAACCGAAGGTGTAATAAATATAGCCTCGGGAAAAAGTACAAGATTGTCAAAAATTGCAAAAATAATTGGTAAAAAGTACAAAAAAACAATTACGTTTAAAGATAATATAAATCCTACTTTTCTAATAGCAAATAATAATTTTTTGAAAAAAAAATATAAGTTTAGAATCAGAGAGAATATAGAAGATATGATTTTTGAATAGAAGCACATATATGGTAAAAAAAAATTATAAAATTTCTGTATTAATTACAAATTTCAATAAATTGAAATTTTTAAAAAAAACAATCTTAAGTATAATTAATCAAAATTACAAAAATTATGAAATAATTCTATTTGATGATTGTTCTACAGATGGATCTACAATTATTGCTAAAGAATTAGCTAAGAAAGAAAAATTTAAAATTATCATCAATAAAAAAAAAAAATTTAAATCTTCTCCACTTAATCAAATTTATGGAATTTTAGAAAGTTTTAAAAAATCGAAAGGAGAAATTATTTGTCTATTAGATGGTGACGATTATTTTTATCCAAAAAAATTATATAAAATAAATCAGTATTTTGAAAAAGAAAAAAATATGAAAAGTGTTTTTAATTATCCAAAATTCGATAAATCAAATTTTAATTTTAAAAAAAGAGATAGAAAAAATATATGGCCTACTATTTTTCCTACCAGTTGTATTTCAATACGTAGAAGTAATTTTAAAAAATTTATAAAATTAATTAAACCTAGAAATTATTCATGCCTGGAAATAGATGCGAGATTTATAATTTTTTCTAAATTTTATAATAATGAATATAATTTGATTAACAACCAATTAACTAAATACAATAATGATAAAAATGGAATCACATCAAATGTAAAAAAATTTTCAAAAAAATGGTGGTTAAGACGAAATCAAGCCTATGAATATTTAAAATATATCTTAAATTTTAAGAAAACAAAACTTGGTTACACTTTAGATATTATTATTACTAGTCTATTTTCTAAATCAATTAAATTTTTAAAATAATGATTTTAATTTATTATTTATTAATAACTTTCAGTATTATTGGATATGGTTTTTTATTATCTAAAATTCTAAAAATTGAGTGTACAAATTATGGTTATTTAGGACTATTGGGTTTAAGTTTTTTAATATTCATTTCATATTCAACAACCCTATTTTATGCTCATGGATATAAATTTAACATAGCAGTTTTATTATTAGGATTATTAGTTTTTTTTTATTTACTAAAGTTAGATAAAAAATTTAAAATAAATTTAAAACAGATTTTTGCAACTTTTTTTATTTTAACAATTTTTATTCTTGTATCCAAAAATCATGATGATTTTCCATACTATCATTTTCCTTACACACATATTCTTACTCAAATGGAACATCCGATCGGCTTAGGTTTGTTAAATAATGGATTTAGAAATCCATCTTCAATATTCTTTCTTAGTTCATTATTTTATCTACCCAATATAGAGTTTTATTTGTTGCATATTTCTCCAGTTTATTTTTTAGGCTTTGCAAACATAATATTTTATAATTTTATTATAGATAAAAAAATATATAAAAATTTTAAAAGTTTAAATTTTTTATCTATTTTATTTATATCATTTATTAACATTTTTTTTTATAGACTCGCAGAACACGGTACTGACCGTTCTGGAATGATTCTTATTTTTCTAATTACTGCGATAATTTTTTTAATTCAAAATAGCAATGCTAAACTGAACAAAAGATCAAATTTAAATTTGTTTTATTTTTGTAGTGTGTTGATGTCTATGGCAATATCTTTAAAGCCACTTTACTTAATATATTCCCCGTTAATTCTGCTTTTGCTAATTTATAATTTTAAAGATGATTTTCTAAAAATATTAAAATCAAAAACTGTAATTTATTGTATACTATTTGTGTCTTTCGTATTTTTATTTAATTTTATTAATTCTAGTTGTCTAATATATCCTGCAGAATTTACATGTTTTAGTCAGTTTAGCTGGTCATTAGATAGCAGCAAAGTTAAAATTACAAATCAATTTTATGAACTTTGGGCCAAGGCAGGAGCAACACCTGATAACCACGCAGGCATAGCCGAGGATAGAGCTCACTATATTAGTGGATTCAATTGGGTCTCAAATTGGATTCATAATTATTTTTTTAATAAAGTTAGTGATTATTTATTAAGTCTTACACTTTTTATAATTATTTTTTGGTACTTATTTACTTTTAATTTTAAAAAAAAAAAAATAAATTTTTTTAATATTAAATTTAAACTTTTATATGTTTTTTTTATTTTATGTTTATTTGAGTGGTTTTTTAAACATCCAGCTTTAAGATATGGTGGATATCATATCATAGCTATTCTCTGTTTTATCCCATTATCCATATATTTCATAAATGTAAAAATAGATTTTAGAAAATTTATGACAAAAACAACAATAATGATGATGTTAGTTATAACTATTTTTATATCTAGGAATATAAATAGATTGGTTAAAGAAAATAAACTTTATAATTTTAATCCTTTAATAAGTTATAAATTTAATTATGATAAAAAGTTTTATAATAGATATTTTGATAAGATTAACAAAAATAAGACAAATTATAAAAAAACTCTTTTTTTAGGAAAGGAATTTACGATAACAAAAATTGAACAATAATATTTGTAAGTTTAATTTTTTTTATTATTTTTTATTTTTCCACATACTAAACATTTAAACTTTTCTTTTTTTACTAAAGTAAAAAAAGAATTTTCACATTTATTGCATATAAAAGAAAAATTATATGTATAATTTACTTTATTAAAATCGTATTTTTTTAATATATCTTTAAGTTTTATAACTAATAAATCAAAAGAACTAATAAATATTTGTAATTTTGGTATCTTTGATTTCCCTTTTTTTCTATCTTTAAAATGAATTGGTATTTCTATTAAATTTGCTTTTAACTTTTTCATAAACCAAACAATTTTTACTCCCAAACTGTAACCTTGGGCATTTAATTCATCAAATGGAAGTTTTTTTAAAAGCTTTACGCTATAAACTCTGTAGTAAGTTGTGATTTCTAAAAGTTTTATATTTAAAAAGCTCCTAGCAACAAAATTTCCAAGATTTGAAACTAATTTTCTAAAGCCTGTATAGTCACTTTTAGCTCCTTTGCAGAATCTTGAACCAATAACAAAAGCATTTTTTTCTGCTTTTTTTAGTAATATAGGAATATGACTTGGGTCATGAGAAAAGTCGGCATCCATGGTAAGCAAGAAATCATAGTTGAATTTTATTGCATAAAAAATTGATAACTTATGGGCCGTACCTAAGCCTAACTTTTTTGGTCTTTCCAGGTAAACAAGATTTGAATCACTAATTTTATTTATTATTTCTTTAGTTTGATCATCTGAATAATCATTTATAATTAAAATATTTGAATATGGGGAATAATTCTTAATTTCAGAAATAAGGTTTTTGATGTTCTCAGACTCTCTATATGTAGATATTGCGATTAAAACCTTTGAATTACTCATTTTTTTTTAATTAATTATATAAAATTTTTAGATAAATCCGTCATAATTTTGATGTAAATCATTTTTAATTTGATACTTAAAATTAACGCAGAGTTAAAGATAAAAATTTAAAGATTAACTTAATGTCTAAAAATCAAAGAGTCATTATTTATATTTTTGCAAGTTTTACTTTATTTTTTGGTTTTCTTCTAGATGAAAACTCAAGTGGAGGCGCTAAAATTGATCATGATTTTTTAATAATATTTATTAAAAATTTTAGTATTGATTTTAATTATGGACTAGATATTTTTGCAAAAAATGCTGCAAGTTTAATACATTCTCCTGTATTTTATATTTTAATTGGTTTTTTACTAAAATTTTCACAAAGTATTTTTTTTATTAAAATTTTATATATTCTATCAAGTTGTTTAATACCTTATATTTTTTATTTAATAATTAAAAAAAAATTTAAAACAAATACTGACTATATTTTCATTTTTTCGTTAATAATTTTTTTATCTCCATATTTTAGATCTTCTGCAATTTGGTTATTAGGTGACAACCTTGCATTGTTATTATTTTCGTTATCAATTTTATTTTTTATAAAAATCTCTGATGATAAAAAAAAAGTTTCAAATTATTATATATGTTTTATTTTTTTAATTTTATGCACTTACATTCGATATTATTACTGCATTTTTTCATTATATTTTTTATTTATTTTTTATAGAAATTTAAAACATAGAATATTTTTTGAGATCTTTCTTTTAGGTTTTTTTTTATCTCTTCCTGCAATATTTTATTTTTATCATGTATCAATAAATTATGATTTTTTAATAAAATTTTCTAATTATAGCCAAATAAATTATTATAGTAATCTTTTAGTTATCTTATCAATAATCTTATTTTATTTATTACCTTTTTCTTTTTCTAAAAAAAGTGATTTTTTATATTATTGTAGAAAAAATTATAAAATAATATTTTTATTTTTTCTTTTATTTTTTGTAATATATTTTATTGATAAATTTTTTTTTTATAATTTGATTGATTTTTCTTTAAAAGGTGGTGGTGTCTTCATGAAGCTTTCTAAATTATTTAATCTAGAAACTAGTTTTTTTTTAACAATTACTTCATTAATTTCTCTAATCTATATTGATTATTTGTTTAAAGAACAAAGACTTGAGAACTATGTTCTTTTAATAGTACTTGTTGCCTCTTTTCCAATATATACGATATATCAAAAATATTTTGATCCTTTGTTTTATTTGTTCTTTTTTGGTTTAGTCAAATCTACATATCTTAAAAATATGCTGCTTAACAAAACTATACCTTTATATTTAATTTATGGTTATTTTTTATCTTTTTTATTATTTTCAATTTTTTACTATTCATACGGAGTTTAATAAATCATGACTTTTATCAGTATAATAATGCCTTATTATAAAAAAGAGCATTATTTAAAATCCACTATTGAATCTATATTAAATCAAAGTTATCAAAATTTTGAAATTATTTTAGTTGATGATCAAGTAGATGATAAAAGCTCTTTTTTTTTGAGAAATATATTAAATTTGGATAGTAGAATTAAATTAATAAAAAATGATAAAAATGAAGGTGCGGGTGAGTCCAGAAATAAAGCAATCAAAAATGCCAAGGGAGAATATATCGCTTTCTGTGATTGCGATGACTTGTGGAAAAAAGAAAAACTCGAAACTCAATTAAACTTTATGAAAAATTCTAATTTAGATTTCAGTCATACTTCATACGATATTATTGACGAAAACAATAAAATTACAAGTTTTAGAGAGGCCAAAAATACTATTAGTTTTAAAAAACTTGTTAATTCATGCGATATTGGATTATCAACTGTAATGATTAAACGTAAAATTTTTGAGAATAACAAATATCAATTTCCTAGATTGGTTACTAAAGAAGACTATGTTTTATGGATGATGATGGCGAAAAATGATGTTGTAATTAAAGGTATTAATGCAAATCTTGCAAGCTGGAGAAAAATAAAAAATTCTCTTTCCTCATCAACTTTGCAAAAATTATCAGATGGTTATAAAGTTTATAGAGTTTTTTTAAGATATGGAAAGTTAAAATCTTTTTATTGTTTAATCAGACTTTCGATTAACTTTTTATTAAAAAATTAATATGTTATTTTTTTATTTTATTATTTTAACCTTATTTGTTTTTATTTTGAATAGTTTTTTTATAAAGCAGAAATTACTATTAAGTGAGACAGGTGATGTTCATCAGAAATTTGCATCTAAATCAAAAGTTCCACTAACAGGAGGAATTGTTATCTTTTCTTCATATTTTTATTTAATAAATGACAACATATATTCATTTATTCTTTTTTCACTTTTAATTCTTATTTTAGGAGTTTTGTCAGATTTAAAATTTATTAAGTCTGCAAATATTAGATTTATAGCGCAAATTATTTTAGTTTTATCTTTTATAATATTTAATGACGTTCAATTATATGATTTAAGAGTTAATTTTTTAGATAGATTGTTACAAAATGATTTATTCAATTATTTGTTTGTACTTTTTTGTATTTTAATTGTTTTGAATGGTTCAAATTTTATTGATGGCATGAATACATTAGTAATAGGTTATTATCTTTTAGTTGGACTTACTGTTTATTTCCTCAATCTAAATAACATAATAGAAATAAGTGGAATTTCTATTATATTTATTTTATTTTGCTTAGCTTTAGTTTTCATTCTTAACTTATTTAACAGACTATATTTGGGCGATTCTGGATCTTATCTGCTTGGATTTAGTTTTGCTTTTTTTTTAATAGATATTTATAATTCAAATCATCATATATCACCTTTTTTTATTATACTTTTACTTTGGTATCCATGTTATGAAAATTTATTTTCGATACTAAGAAAAAAAAGTTTTGATCATTCACCAATGGGGCCAGACAATAACCATTTTCATCAATTAATATATTCTTTAATAAAAAAAAAATATAAATTAAAATTATTGAATGCTAATATTTTAACTGCTCAAATTATAAATTTTTATAATTTGGTTATTTTTTATATTGGATCAAGTTTTGTCACTAAAACTGATATACAGGTAATTTTAATTCTCTCTAGTGTAATTCTTTACTCATTTTTTTACTTCAAACTTTATGTCTATAAAAATAATTAAGAGTATATTATTTAAATTTCTTGGTATTAATTAAATAGTTATGTTATCAGTTATTTAAACGAATTTTTATGAAAAAAAAAATAGCCTTAATCTTTGGTATCACTGGACAGGATGGTTCATATTTAGCAGATTTTTTAATTAAAAAAAAATACCTAGTACATGGTGTAAAAAGAAGATCTTCTTCATTAAACACTAGTAGAATAGATCATATTTATCAAGATCGATTTGAAAAAAAAAGAAATTTTTTTTTACACTACGGAGATGTAACTGATGCGATATCAGTTTCTAGCTTAATAAAAAAAATTAAACCTGATGAAATTTATAACCTTGCCGCGCAGTCTCATGTTTCGGTATCATTTGAAGTACCAGAATATACTGCAAATGCAGACGCAATAGGAGCTTTAAGAATTTTAGAGGCAATTAAATTTCATGGATTTGAAAAAAAAACTAAGTTTTATCAGGCAGGAACATCAGAGATGTATGGAAAGGTTAAGGAGACACCACAAAATGAAAGGACTCCTTTTTATCCTAGAAGCCCATACGGAGTTGCAAAAGTTTATGCGCATTGGATAACAGTTAACTACAGGGAGGCTTATAATATTTTTGCTTGTAATGGAATTTTGTTTAATCATGAAAGTCCAAGAAGAGGAGAAACTTTTGTAACAAGAAAAATAATTATAGGACTTTGTAAAGTTAAATTAAATTTACAAAAAACTTTGTATCTAGGAAATATTAACGCAAAAAGAGATTGGGGACATGCCAAAGATTATGTCGAGGCAATGTGGAAAATGATGCAAAAAAAAAGTCCATCAGATTACGTTATTTCTACTGGCAAACAATATACTGTAAAACAATTTGTAGATTTAACTCTTAAAGAATTAAATATAAAGTTTAATTGGAGAGGCAAAGGTATTAAAGCGAAATGCTATGATGACTCAGGCAAATGTATTGTTGCATGTGATAAAGAGTATTTTAGGCCTTTAGAAGTCGATACATTATTAGGTGACTCTAGAAAAGCAAAAAAAGAATTAAACTGGAAACCTAAGGTAAACTTAAAAGAACTTGTTAAAGAAATGGTAAATTTTGAATTAAAAAAATTAACCAATGATTAAGAAAAAATCAAAAATATATATTGCAGGCCACAAAGGTTTAGTTGGAAGTGCTATTGTTAGAAGATTAAGAGATCAAGGTTATAAAAATTTATTATATGTTGATAGATCTAAGTTAGATCTTAAAAATCAATTGAAAGTTTTTAATTTTTTAAAAAAAAATAAACCCAAATTTATTTTTATTGCAGCCGCTAAGGTTGGAGGAATATATTCGAACAATAAGTATCCAGCTGAATTTATTAATAATAACTTATTAATACAAAATAATATAATTAATTCTGCATACCTTTGTGGAATTAAGAATTTAATTTTTCTAGGTTCAAGTTGTGTTTATCCGAGAATGTGCAAACAACCAATCAAAGAAAGATATTTATTAAATGGAGAACTTGAAAAAACAAATGAAGCTTATGCAATAGCAAAGATTGCAGGGATTAAAATGTGCGAAAGTTATAATTTACAATATAAAACTAATTATAAGTGTTTGATGCCAACAAATACATTTGGGCCTAACGATAATTACGATAAATTAAATTCTCATTTTTTTCCGTCTCTTATTCGAAAGATCCATGACATTAAAATAAATAATAAAAAAGAATTGATTATTTGGGGAAATGGTAAGGCAAAAAGAGAGGTAATTTATGTAGATGATATAGCAGATGCTTGTATTCATTTTATGAATAAAAAATTTAGAGGTTCATTAATCAATATAGGAACAGGTAAGGATTTTTCTATAAATCAATATGCACAAATTATTTTGAAGTTAATTATTCCTAACAAAAAAATTAAAATAAAATATGATAGAACCAAGCCAAACGGTACACCAAGAAAAGTTTTAGATGTTTCTCTGGCAAAAAAATATGGCTGGCATCATAAAATCACATTAAAAGATGCAATTAAAAAGACATACAGTGACTATTTGACTAACAAAAATTATATAAATTAGACTTTCTTTCACTTTACAAGTTTGGATTTCTTAAGTATAAAAATGCGCCTGGTGATTATTGCGAAAGGGTCATACCCGATCCCATTCCGAACTCGGAAGTCAAGCCTTTCTGCGCCGATGGTACTTTGTCTTAAGACATGGAAGA
>MDSW01219343.1_pt1 | contig 48666 bp, 51 predicted proteins | sample 811171 | NCBI WGS metagenome assembly MDSW01 (sample SAMN05326641, study PRJNA326480) | marine metagenome | isolation source: seawater | place: Atlantic Ocean: North West | collected 2012
ACCCTAGGTGCATGTCGAGTATATAGCTATTCTCGTTAAAAATGCTATAAACTTATAGTTGCAAACGAAGACAACTACGCACTAGCAGCTTAATCCTGCTGGTCATCATTCAGAAACGTGCTTGTGCATTTCAGTTTGGTGTCGCTTAACACAAGATAGTAATTATTTTCGCCATTAGAATAATTATGAAACCCAATTGGATAGTGTAACAAAGTGTCTGCTCGTTAACATTAGTTGCATGAAATTTAATAACGAAGCTAAACATGTAGTACCGAAGGTAGAGGATTTGCGGACGCGGGTTCAATCCCCGCCGCCTCCACCATACACCCTTCTATCGTATTGAGTAGTTTGGTTTTCATTATGTATTTTATATTTTCAAACAAATCTATTAATTATCGTTATCAAAGTTTTTAAGATATTTTTTTAAACTGCTTTCTCGTAACTCGTCTGCTGTTCCGTCAAAAAGTTTACACGTGCTTTTTATCTGAGAGTTTTTATCAGGCGAAAAAGTAATATTCAAATCTTCTGTATCTAAATAGTAATCAAGCTTTGGGACTTCTACGACTTTCTTTTTCCAGTTTTTCTCGTTATCATTTTTATTTAACTTATTATATATTTCTAGTTTTTTATCAGCTTTTAAATAAAGGTATCTAGGATTATTTAAAAAACCATATGTTCCCTCTCGGATTCCGATATCAAAATAAACAAGAAAATAATTAGTAGTTTGGTATCTTTTATTATCTAGAAAATTGTATGTTACAAATAAATTATGTTCTTCACAAAATAAATTTATTCCACTCATATTCTTTGAAGCAAAAACCTGTGAAGAAAATAAGAACAAACAGATTGTAAGTAACTTGGCTTTCATTATTTAAATTTATTTAAAAAATTTTATTCACATAAATATTTAATTTTGGAAATGAAATATTTCATTGCCATATTGGAAGAAGAAAAAAATCTTGAGTCTAAGTATTCATCTTTTTCAATATTTTGAATATAAAATTCCCACGTAGCATATTGGGAATCATATTCATCCGGGGAGAAATCTTGCAGTATCAAAACAAAAACTGTTTTATTGTTTTTTGATAAAAATTTAATAGCACAGCCTTCAATTGAAAAATCACAGTGCTCGATATATGTATTATTTAAAAAAGGTTTTACAGATTGATTGAAGTACTCAATTTTTTGAACAAGGTTTTTTTTATACATATTCTGACCTTTTTTTGGTTCAGATGTATATTTTGGCTGTTTTTGTTTATTTTTGTATTCTTTAAGGTCCGTTACACTCACAATAATTCCGAAAGATAAATAAATATTTTAAAATTAAATATATTATAATTAAATAAGCATTTTAATTACAGCTTTAAAAAATATGAACAATAATGCTATCCTAAACAATGTCATTGACGAGATAAATAGTCATAGGACATATAAAAACATAGTTTTAATACCAAAAAATTATTCTAAAAAATTTATATCATCTATTCTTTCTAGAAATGTTGAAAATGCTTATATAATTTATTATATAGACGAATATATTTTTCATTTAAATAATAATAATAGCTTCAAGTTATATAACAGTGACATAAAATATCTGAGCAAAGCTATATTTGAGATCAATCCTTACTTAGATAAAAATAATCAACTTCATAATGTTGAGAATATTATGTCAATATTGCTATCTTTTTTTTTAGAAAAAAATCTTTTTGTAAAATCAGAATTAACCGCTAATCAAAAGTTGCAAGAAATTGAAAGAGACATGAAACTACTTTCGTATGAATCCAAAATATTTTACGAAATTTGTAAATTATGGATTCAAAAATCTATAAATGACGATACATATATAAATTTATATCTTAATTTTTTGAACCAAGACATAAATCAGGAGAATAATAATTTTTATCATTTTATAAATAATAATAGCTTATCAGAAATTGAATTATCCTGGGTTAATAAAAATTTAAAAAAACTTATAAAGTATGATAGTTTTTTTAATGATGATATCTATAATCATAACTATAAACCATTATTTCTCAAAAAATACAAATCTTATGATTTTGATTCGCAAGAAGAAGAATTAGATTTTATATCTAATGATATAGAAAGTGTAATAAATAATAATAAGAATTCTAAGATAGCACTTATAAATAATAATAGATATTTTGGAAGGCGTCTTAGGGCTATTCTTGAAGAAAAAAATATTATAGTTAATGACAGTTATGGCTGGCTGCTTTCGACTAGCGCTTGTTGTTCTTATATAAATAGTTTATTAAAGTTCATGCTATCAGAAGATAATTTTCTGAATATTCACGATATTATTATGTCGCCATTTTTTATGCCTAAAGATAAAATAGAAACAAAAAAAAAATATCTTGATAATATAGTTTTAAATAATAACCAAGATATTAATAGATCGCTGGAAGATATAATGAAAAATAATAAAGAAAAATATTCTTTATTATTAAAGCGAAATTTCAGAAAAAATATATTATATAAAAGTAGTGAATTTAGACATTTTATTATCAGTAAGCTTGAGATATTAGAATCGCTTGAATTAATAAAAAGTGATGAAGCAGGTAAAAAGTTTTTAGTATCATTAGAGAATTTTACAGAAACAACATCTGAAAAATACAGTATGAAAGAATGGCACAAAAAATTAATTAATTATCTTAATGATTTAACCTTTGTAATAGAAAATTCTAGTAACATATTTTATATAGACATAAAACACGCAAATTTATGCAGTTTTGACAAAATATATGTAAGCTCTATGTCAAATACGCATTATCCTAGAAAAATTTTAAATAATTACTCAAAAAATAATGTTATATATAATGAGCTTTCAATTTCCTCTAATATTGAATCTGATGAATCTATAAGGGATTTTTTAAATTTATCAAAAATTACAGACTCAATATTACTAACATTTCATTCATCAGATTATGATGAAATTTTTTCTAAGAGTAAATTTAAAAATTATATAGATTTTTTTATAGAATCTTCAAATAAAACATTAAAAAAAGAAAATAATCATAATATCTCAACAAAAAATAAAAATAGAGAAGTTAAAATTTTTTTAGATAATGACTTTAAAAATTTAACTTATATAGATATTGAAAACTTTAATAATTGCTTTTACTGTTTCTATTCTGGAAAGAAATCTCCAAAAAGAAAATTATCGATTATTGAAAATAACTATTTTACTTTTGGCTTATTTGTTCATCATATTTTAGCTGAAGTAATAAATAAATACATCAAAGAAAAAAATATTACTTTTTTTGACGAACTAAATAAATACTCGCATTCTGCCAAACAATTATTTTATCCAAATAATAATGCATCATTAGATTTCGAACTTTGGATTAAAATTTTACCGCATATTTCTAATTATCTTACTGCGGATATTGATAAAAAATATAATTTCTCAACTGAAAAACGTATTTATTCCTCATATAAAAATTTCATCAATCTTCAAGGCAGATCTGACCTTCAATATAAACTTGGAGATAAAAATTATGTTGTAGATTATAAAACTGGAGCTATTCCCAGTAAGAAGTCTGTTCTCAACGGAATTTCTCTTCAATTACCATTTTATTCGTATATAAACCAAAATTTTACAAATGCTGAGTATATAGGCATAAATATATCAAATAATACAATTAAAAAGTTAAGTTTTGATGTATCTGATTTTGATTATTCAAAAAATATAATTACTGAAAGCCTAGATAAAATATTCTTAAATATACAAAACAATGTACCGTTAATCGTAAAAAAAAGTTCACAAGGATGTTTAAATTGTGGGTATAAAAATATTTCTTTATAATCTAAAGTAAGTATAAAATTATTTTAACTAAAGAGTATAATGATATTATGAATAAAATTGTTACAATTATTCCAACAATAATAAAATGGTAAGGCTTTCCGTTAGCAAAATCTCTTTTCCTATTTTTGTCCGATTGAATTCCTATAAAACTTGAAAGAATACTTAAAACTATTGTGAAAAAATTTAATTTATTTTTGTTGCACATATTTTGCTAGCATTATTGCGTCTTCATATCCATTTACAGCTGGATAATAATTTTTTCTTATACCAATTTCATTGTAACCTTCGGAAAGATATAATTTTAATGCTGATTTATTTGACGGCCTACATTCTAAAAAAATTAATTTGCAATTAATATTTTTTACTTCTTGTTGCAAATAATTTAATAATTGCCTTCCATAACCTAAACTCCTATATTCTTTTTGTATACATAAATTCATTATATGGCATTCATCTTGCACTATAGAACTTATAACATAACCAATAAGATTATCATTTATTAACATTACTCTACACAAGTAATTATTACTTACACAATCATAAAATATATTTTTTGACCAAGGATAACCGTATGATTCCTTTTCGATATTAAATACATCTTCTAAATGCGAAGTATTCATATCCTCGTAATATGGTAAAAATGAACTCTGGAGGCTACTCATAATTTTTAAATTTTAGAAATTCCTCCCATATAGTTTTCTTTGCCTGATTTGTAATTTCATCTAAAGAAAGTAAACTACAAAATGTAATTTGTTTGCTCGGTGTATTTGCAAAATACTCGATAAGTTCATCATTACAAAATATTAAAAAAAATTCTGAGTTTTTTCTATCATTATTCTCATGTACTAATTTTTTTAATTCAGATTCAGTTTTTATTAGAACTTTTATTTTATTATCGTTCTTTTTTACTGCTTTTATGAAATTATCTAAAACAATAAAGTTTTTCTTTTTTATTGAATCTGATACTGCAATTATTTTGTTTGAAATTACTTTATCTTTTTTTTTCTTAATCCATATTCCAACATCCAAGTAACCTAACAATTTTATTTTCTGCAAATAATTATCTCTATACATGGTCTAACTGCGGATGAAGTATATCAGGTTTATTATTTAATTTATTTACCGCATCTAAGTATGCTTTTGCAGACGCTATCACAATATCTTTGTCAGAACCAACACCGTTTACTATGATTCCTAATTTTTCCAATCTAACGGTAACTTCTCCTAAAGAATCTGTTCCATCAGTAATGTTATTGACTGAATATAATTGTAATTTCGAATTACTTGACACTATTTTCTCAATTGCCTTAAATGTTGCATCGACAGGTCCTCCGCCGTTTGATTCATCTGTTAACTTTTTGCCCCCTTTTTCAAGAGTGATTTTAGAAAATGGTTCAGAATTTGAATCACTAACAGAATATATGTCTATTAGATTATAATTTAATTCATTTGATTCGTTTGTCTCATTAATGCTATTTGATATTAATGAGTGAAGATCATCATCATATATTTCATGTTTTACATCCGCAAGATCCTTGAATCTTAAAAAAAGATCATTTAATTCATTATCATCTTTTATATCATAACCAATTTCTAAAAATCTTGATTTTAAAGCATTTCTTCCTGAATGCTTTCCTAACACTAATTTGTTTTCTAACCATCCAACATCTTGAGCTTTCATAATCTCATAAGTTTCTCTATGCTTTAAAACCCCATCCTGATGAATACCAGATTCGTGAGCAAAAGCATTTGCACCGACAATAGCTTTATTTGGTTGAACAGGAAAACCTGTAATGCTTGAGACGAGTTTAGAGGCAGGAACAATATGATTTGTTGCTATTTGAGTATCACAAGTAAATATATCTTGTCTTGTTTTTACCGTCATAACTACTTCTTCTAATGAAGCATTGCCAGCTCTTTCCCCAAGACCATTTATAGTGCACTCAACTTGCCTAGCACCATTCATCACGGCAGACAGAGAATTGGCAACAGCTAAACCTAAATCATTATGGCAATGTACCGAAAATATTGCCTTATCCGAATTTGGAATATTGTTTATTAGCCTTTTTATTAGACTTCCAAACTGATCAGGAATATTGTATCCCACAGTATCAGGAATATTAATAGTGTTTGCTCCAGCATTAATGGCTTTCTCAATAATTAAACATAAGAAATCAAACTCTGACCTTCCTGCGTCTTCTGGTGAAAATTCTATATTATTAGTATATTTTTTTATAAGCTTAATTGATTTTATTGCTTGATCTACTACCTCATTTCTCGTCATATTTAATTTTTTTTGCATATGAATTTCTGAGGTAGCGATGAATGTGTGAATTCTACCACTATTAGCAGGCTTAATAGCATCACCCGCAGCTACAATGTCTTTCTCCATAGCTCTAGCTAATGCACAAATTGTACTATCTTTTATATTATTTGAAATATTTTGTACTGCATCAAAGTCACCTTTACTTGCAATAGGAAAGCCTGCTTCAATAACATCAACTTTAAGTTTTTCTAAAACTTTAGCTATTCTTAATTTTTCAGAAACATTCATAGACGCGCCAGGACTTTGCTCGCCGTCTCTTAAGGTAGTATCAAATATTACAAGTTTTTCTTTATTTTTGGACATACTTATCTTTAGTATTTTCTTTATAAGTTATATTTCTTTTTTTAAACTGTCTATATATATTTATTAATAAACCTGACAATGAATATATTATTGCTAACAATAAAAGCACCATTGGCGGATTAATTAAGGTTGTAACAAGAACTATAATAATAAAAAATAACCAGTAAAATTTTATTTTTTCCTGATCATTTATATTTTTAAAGCTAAAGTAAGAAATTTTACTTATCATTAGAAATGAAACTAATAAAGATAAGAAGACAGATATTTCTTTATATTGTGAAATATCGATATTTGTTTTGTTCAAAACAATATAAGCAAGGCATACAAGGATTGCACCAGTTGGACATGGAAGACCAATAAAAAAATCTTTACTATTTGTTGTATTAAATCTTGCTAATCTTAAAAGCACAGAAACTAAATATAGTGATGCTATAATCACACCAAGCTCTAACCAAGAATTTATAAAAAAATTAATATCTTTTAAAAACCATTGGTATAAAAAAATTGCAGGCGCGACACCAAATGATACAACATCCGCAAGACTATCGTATTGAGCGCCAAAATCACTCGTAGTTTTTGTTATCCTTGCAATTCTTCCATCAAGACCATCTAAAATAAAAGATGCAAATAGTAGGTTAGCAGCTATTAACAGATTTCCATCAAATGAATATATTATAGAAATAAAACCGCATAAGATAGAGCCTGTGGTTAATAAATTAGGGATTAAATAAATTTTATTTCTTATCATATTATTATAAAAAACGCCAAGACATGTAAGCATGCTTAGCGCTAATTCAAAAATTAAATTACTTTACAAGATTAACAACCAAATATGCTAGGAAAGCATAGAATCCCCAAAAAAGTATAAAATGTAAAATTCCACTCATGTCTATATCCTTTTATTTATTAAAAATCTATAATCTTTATTATATCTTGTAAATAATAGCTTAGTTTTTATTTTTATCAACTAGTTTGTTGGCACTTATCCAAGGCATCATTGATCTTAAATTATCTCCAACTGACTCAATTTCGTGCTTTTCGCCGTCTTGTCTCATTCTATCGAAGTTAGAGTTACCTGTCTTATATTCTTCAATATACTCTTTTGCAAACTCACCGCTTTGGATTTCTGCAAGAATTTTCTTCATTTCGTCTTTTGTAGAACTATTAACAATTCTTGGGCCTCTTGTTAAATCACCATATTCAGCGGTATTTGAGATTGAATATCTCATATTTGCAATTCCACCCTCATACATTAGATCTACAATAAGTTTTAGCTCATGAAGGCACTCAAAATAGGCCATTTCTGGTTTGTATCCAGCCTCAACCAATGTTTCGAAACCTGCCAATACCAAAGAAGTTGCTCCTCCACAAAGTACAGCTTGTTCACCAAATAAATCTGTTTCGGTTTCTTCCTTAAAAGTTGTCTCTATAACTCCTGCTTTACCACCTCCATTAGCAGAAGCATACGAAAGGGCTAATTCTTTGCTTACTCCCGAAGGATCTTGGTCAACAGCAATTAATGTGGGCACACCACCACCTTCTAAATACGTAGATCTCACAAGATGTCCTGGTCCTTTTGGAGCTATCATAATTATATTAATATCTTTTCCTGGACTAATAGTTTTAAAATGAATATTGAAACCATGAGCGAATCCTAAAGTTGCTCCTTCATTTAAATTAGGCTGAATTTCGTTATTAAAAACTTCAGACTGATTCTCATCTGGGATTAACAACATTATGAGATCGGAAGTTTTTGTTGCATCTGCAACTGACATAACTTCAAAACCTGAGCTTTTAGCTTTTTCAGCTGACTTTGAGCCATCGTGTAAACCAATCACTACGCTTACACCAGAGTCTTTTAAATTATTCGCGTGCGCATGACCTTGAGAGCCAAAACCTATAATAGCTACTTTTTTATTTTTTATAATTGATAAGTCTGCATCTTTATCATAATAAATATTCATTTTTAATATCTCCAATTTTTTTATTTAATTACTATTAATACCCACAGATCCGGATCTCACAATTTTCACTGCTATTTTCTTTACTGAATCTAAAAAATTATTTATTTTTTCTGGGCTATCTACACATTCTATTATTATTTCATCACTATTTGTTGTATGTATTTTCAAAAACTCATTTTTAGAAAATTTATCCATCATTTCTTTACTAATACTTTTATCTTTAATTTTTACAAATGCAATTTCTCTTTCAATATGCTCGTCTGAAGTAATTTCAGAAACTTCTATAACATCAACTAACTTATCTAATTGTTTAACAATTTGCTCAATAACATCATCGTTACCGGAAGTAACAATAGTCATTCTTGATGCACTTTCATCTTCTGATGGAGCAACAGATAAAGATTCAATATTAAAACTCCTCGCAGAAAATAAGCCTGCTACTCTTGATAGTGCGCCAGATTCATTCTCTAACAAAACAGAAATTATATGCCTCATATTTATACCTTAATCTTGACGATAATTTTAGGAAAGTATCATTTTATTATGCGCAGCGCCAGTAGCAATCATAGGAAAAACATTTTCTTCTTGATCTGTAATAAAATCTATAAAGACTAGCCTGTCTTTTTGTTTGATTGCCTCTAAAATTGCCGCATCAACATCACTTGGTTTCTCAACCTTATATCCTATATGCCCAAAGCTCTCTGCAAGTTTCACAAAGTTTGGTAAAGCATCCATATAAGACATAGCATATCTTTTTTCATAAAAAAATTCTTGCCACTGTCTGACCATACCCATATACCTATTATTTAAATTTATAATTTTGATAGGCAAACCATACTGTAAGCAAGTCGATAATTCTTGTATACACATTTGAATACTCGCCTCTCCAGTAACACAACATACTAAAGAGTTTGGGTTAGCAAATTGAGTGCCCATTGCAGATGGCAAACCAAAGCCCATGGTTCCTAGCCCGCCAGAGTTAATCCACCTTTTTGGTTTTTTAAACTTATATAGTTGCGCTGCCCACATTTGATGCTGACCGACATCAGACGTTATAAAGGCATCACCTTTAGTAATTTCATAAAGCCTATCAATTACATATTGAGGTTTTATAATTTCTGAACCCTGCTTATATCTAAAGGAATCTTTTTTTCTCCATTCATTAATATTATTCCACCATTCATCAATATTGTTAGGTTTTAATTTTTTTTCTACAATTTTTTTTGTTAAACCATTTATTGCTGCTTTAACATCCCCAATAATTGGTATATGAGCTTTAATATTTTTTGAGATTGAAGATGGATCAACATCAATATGAATTATTTTTGCATCAGGACTAAACTTATCTAATCTCCCTGTTATTCTGTCATCAAATCTTGCTCCCACAGCGATCAATAAGTCACAATCGTGCATTGCCATATTTGCTTCATATGAGCCATGCATACCTAGCATTTGAATAAACTGAGGATCGTTTCCAGGAAAGCACCCCAAACCCATTAAGGTATTCGTAACAGGAAAATTTAAATATTTAGCAAATTCAGTAAGTTCTTTTGAAGCGTTACTATTAATTACCCCACCTCCAGCATAAATAACTGGTTTTTTGCAGGACAAAATATTTTTTGCAGCTAATTCTAAAGATTCGTCACTAATATCTGTGTAAGGATTGTACGATCTCATGCTAACTTTAGAAGGATAATTAAATTCATATTTATCTTCAGTAATATCTTTTGGAATATCTACAACTACAGGTCCAGGCCTGCCTGTTGTCGCTACATAAAACGCTTTTTTAATAGTTTCTGCCATTTTAGATACATCAGTAATCATGAAATTATGTTTAACACAAGGTCTGGTTATTCCGACAGTATCAACTTCTTGAAAAGCGTCATTTCCAATCAATGCTGTTCTCACTTGGCCCGTAAATACAACAATAGGAACAGAGTCCATATAAGCATCTGCAATTCCTGTTATTGCGTTTGTAGCTCCAGGTCCAGATGTTACTAAAACTACTCCAGGCTTATCTGAAGATTTTGCATAACCTTCTGCGGCATGTACGGCACCTTGTTCGTGTCTGACGAGAATATGAGAAACATCATTTTGCTTGTGAAGCTCATCATATATATGCAATACTGCGCCGCCTGGGTATCCGAAGACTAAATCAATGCCTTCTGCCTCAAGGCATTTTACAAAAATTTCAGCGCCAGTATATTTTTGTTTATTATCAATAGTTTGTTTCATTAAATTAATGTGTTTTATACTTATGCTTTTTGTATTAGAAAATAGAATTTGCCGCTATCTTCTCTAGAATCCATAAGTTTATTACCAGTTTGGTTTGAAAAAGCTTCAAAATCCTTTATTGCTCCAGGATCAGTTGCCACAACGTGCAATATTTGCCCTGTTTCCATAGATGAAAGTGATTTTTTTGCCCTAAGTATTGGTAGCGGGCAATTTAACCCACAAGCGTCAAGTTCTTGGTCATATTCGGCCATAATATATTATCTCCATTTAACATTTTACTTAAATTTAACGTATCACTATATCGTATGTGTACATTAGCGAAATAGGATATACTCATTATTGTATCAAGTAAACACAAACATAATCATTATAAAAAATACTAAGTACATATGAAAGTTATTATATTTACTGGAATTTTAGCAATATCAATATCTTGTATAAATATTGTAAGTTTGTCTTATTCCCATGATGTTCTAATTCCAGATATTGGTGATACATCCTCGCGATATATGAGTATATCCCAAGAAAATAAACTTGGTGGACTTATATATTCACAAATACTTGGCTCTTTCAATCTTGTGACAGATCCGCTTGTGAACAATTACATACAAATACTTGGTAATAGACTATTAATGTCAGATTATAACAGTCAGATAAAATATAAATTCTTGGTTACCAATGATCCTACAATAAATGCTTTTGTAACTCCTGGAGGAATAATTGTAATAAATTCCGGAGTAATTCTTAAAACAAAAACCGAAGCAGAATTAGCAAGTGTAATTGCTCATGAGATTGCTCATGTTAAAGCAAGACATCTTTCTCGAATGTATGAGCAATCATCACAAGTAAATATAACAACCGCCCTTTCAGTTTTAGCTGCAATATTTGCGGGAATGTATGATTCAGAAAATATTGGTAAGGCAGTAATTGGAACTCAAAATGTTCAGGCTCAAGAACAAGTAACCTTTATGAGAGAAAATGAAAAAGAAGCAGATAGATTATCTATAAATATATTAGTAGCAGCAAATATTAATCCAAATGCAATGGTAGATTTTTTTGAAACTTTGTTAAGAGAAAATAATGATAGTGGAGCACTTGAATTTATGCGAACTCATCCAATTACAAAAAATAGAATTATAGAAACTAAAAATCTTGCATCAAAATACAAAGGGAACTTTACAAATGATAGTTTTGCATATCAATTTGTATCTGCAAGAATTGCAGTAAATAATATGGACACTAGAAAATTTGTTAAAGATTATATATATAGTGAAGATAATTTAGACAACTCAAGTCATAATGTCATAAATAATTACGCTTATAGCTTGGCATTAATAAAACAAAAAAAATTCAAAAAAGCAATTAATATTCTTATTAGTCTATCAAAATTTTTAGAAAATAAAGACAAACTTTACACAGTTAAAAAATTTGTACTAATCGCATTAGCAGATGCATATATAAAAAATAATGAACGAATTGAAGGTTTGTCTATACTTGAGGATTTAAATAATATATATCCTACAGATAATTCAATTTTATATTATTTATCAAACGCTTATATAGTAAATAAAGATTACAAAAAAACCCTTAATTTATTATTACCATATATTGTAGAGCATAAAGATCATAGATTGATTTTAAAAGTTAGTGAGGCTGCTTATAAATTAAATGAAAAATCACTTGGTCATGAATATAGGGGTGATTATTTAAAAATAATAGGAAGTTTTAATTCAGCAATAAAATTTTATAAGCTTGCAGCGAAATATAATAATAAAGGCACAACTGTTAACAAAAGAATTAAATCGAAAATAAAAGAGATAGAAAAACTACAAGACACAAAAGAAATCTTATAGTTTTTCTATGGTCTCATTTTATAAATGATAACTGCTTTCTCCATGGCTACCAAAATCAAGTCCATCTGTATTTTCTTCTTGATCTGATACTCTTAAGCCAACAATATTTCTTGTAAATATCACTATAATTTGAGTAATTATAAATGTATATATGCTTATTGAAATAATTCCTATAATTTGAGTCTTAGTCTGATCCCATACTGAACTTTCTAAACCCAAACCTCCGAAGTAGCTTGTTGCAAGTGTTGCGCATAATAATGTGCCTAAAATACCGCCAACTCCATGAACAGCAAAAACATCTAGAGAGTCATCAATATTAATTATATTTTTTACGACTCCTACAAACCAATAACAAACTATACCTGATGATATTCCAAGAATTAATCCACCCAATGGGCCAATGTATCCAGAAGCTGGTGTTACTGTTGCAAGTCCAGCAACCATTCCGGTAATCATACCAACAAGACCTGGTTTGCCATTTTTCAGCCAATCAATTGTCATCCAAGTTATTGTTGCTGCTGCTGCAGAGATATGTGTAACTAGCATAGCCATTGCGGCATTCTGATTTGCGGCTAAAGCTGAACCGGCATTAAATCCGAACCAACCAACCCATAACATAGCTGCTCCTATCATAGCTATAACAGGACTATGTGGAGGTTTAACAGATTTTGGGAAACCATTTCTAGGGCCCAAACTTTTTGCTATTACTAATGCAGATATTCCAGCAGTAGTATGTACGACTAAACCGCCAGCAAAATCCATTACTCCCATTTGCGCTAACCATCCGCCACCCCAAACCCAATGAGTTACTGGACTATATACTAGTATTAACCATAATGATGTAATTAAAATTACAGCAGAAAATTTAATTCTTTCAACATACGCGCCAACAATTAAAGCTGGCGTAATTATCGCAAATGTCATTTGAAACATTACAAATAATGTTTCTGGAATATCTCCAGACAATGTGTCCAAACTAATGCCAGACAAAAACATTTTTTCAAGATCCCCAAAGTACATTCCGTCACCACTAAATGCTAATGAATAACCTGCTACAAACCAAATAATTGATGCAACGCAAGCTATAACAAAACATTGTGATAAAGTTGATAATGCATTTTTTGATCCTACCAAGCCAGCATAAAAAAGCGCTAGTCCAGGCAATGTCATAAAAAGTACGAGTGCAGTAGATACAAGTATCCAAGCAGTATTTGCTTCATTCATAGTTCGCTCCTATTTTTATTTATTTTTTATTCTTTTTTTATCTAATAATTTTTTTATTTATAGAATCAGATTATTATATTTTTTTTAGCTCTCAATAATATTTCCAAGTGTTTTTGGTTCTAACTCGTACTGAGGAGATATTGCTTTTGCCGGGCAAGCGTGAACACACGCATAACATCTAATACATTCATCTTCATTTATATACAACGTATTGTAATACAAACCAGACGTATATGCTGGATCTATTCTTTCAATCTCAGAATACTTTCCGTTATCTTTTAATTTTCCTAATTTAGCTGTCTCTACAATACAACCTGCAGTTGGTTTTACTAAAAGACACTCATCACATAAAACACACTTCGAATTATCTATTATTGGTGCAGGTGATCTAGCGTCTTCAAATTTATCAAAAAACATCGAATTCTCAGATACGCCTGCTTGTTTAAGAACTTTAGCTCCTGCATCGATCATTGGTGGAGGACCACAGAAAAAAGCTTTGCAAGAGTCAGCCGAGACTATTCCTTTATCTAAGTACTCTTCTTTAAAATAATCTGTGACAAAGCCTCGTGCTCCATTCCAATCAGAATCATCTGGTTCTTCACTTAGAACAGGTACAAACTCAAACTTGAAATCTTTGTCCCACTTTGTGGAAATATTTTTAAGTTCATCAATTAAATATAAATCTTTTTGAGTTCTAGCGCCATAAAAGAAATAACAGTTTCTTTTTACTTTTTGGTGAATAGCTTCTTCAACAATCGCGTTAACTGCGCTCATACCACTTCCACCAGCTATACATATCATATCATCATTTGAATCATCTAATTTAAAGTAACCCAAAGGCGCAGAAATAATTATTTTTTCTCCAGTCCTATTTTTATCTAGCCATTGAGAAAATTCTCCACCTGGAACTTGCCTTATAAAGAAAGTATATTCATTTTTGTTTTCGCTTTTAGGAGATTTTGCAAATGAATACGCTCTTGGTTTTTCTAAACCATCTACTTTTAGCGTGGCATATTGACCTGCATGCGAATTAAATGGCAATGCATTATCATTACACTTAATTACAAGCTTAAATGTATCGCTTGTAAGATTATCCATGGACTTTACAACAGCTTCATTAATTTTAACTCTACTGTTTTGAACATCTGGATTAGGCGCAGAATTAATTTTACTTTTTGTGCTTGGAACACCGTTTTTTGGATAAATAAAATTTGATGCAGATGACATTTATACTCCTTGCTTTACAGCGTTTTTAACCATTTCTTCACTCGCTTTTTCAATTTCTACTAAAACAGAATAAAAAGTAGGACTCATTCCAAAATCAGTTAACATTTCGCTATTTAAAACGTTAACATTTAATCCACCAGGTGTATTACTTCCTTTAAACTGCTTTTGAGTAGCGCAAACTCCATCTAACAAGCCATCAATAATAACTGCGTAGCAATAGGTTTCACCATTGTCATTATACAATCTTACCAAGTCTCCATCTGAAATATTCCTATCTTTTGCATCTTTCAAGCTTAGTTCCACAGTTGGTCTTGATTGCATTGCCTGCAATCTTGGAACTGATTGAAAAGAATCACCAATAAAATAATGTGAAGCACTACTTAAAACTTGTATTGGATATTTTGATCTTAATGGATCTTCTTGGCCATGAACTTCCGGAACATATTCTGGAAAAGGACTTACGTCTGGGTATGCTTCTGATATAGCTTCGCATTTTATTTCAATTTTTTTGCTTGGTGTTTCCCAACCGTTATTTAAAAAATCTCTTCTTTTAGAACCCGTAGAAGCGCGCGCCCAACCATTTTTAACTAGATCATCATAATTTATCCCTTCGGTTAAACAGTTAAATCTTTCGCCGTCATCATTATTTGCTTCTATCAAAATATCCTTAATAATTTCTTCATCACTTTGAGTAAAGGCGTTGTCATTTGTATCAACATAATCCATTTTTTTTGCAAGCATTCTAAATAACTCGGTGTTATTTATGCTTTCTCCAAGCGGCTCTATAACAGGCTTTGCTACTCCCATAAACCAAGAGCCATATGCCCAATGACAATCCATTCTTTCTAAAGCAGTATCTGCAGGCAGCACTATGTCTGCATACATACAAGAATCTGTCCAAAATGTTTCATGAACTGCAACAAAAAGGTCCTCTCTCGACATACCTTTTCTTACGTTCCCGCTGTTTGGTGTGCAATTTGCTATATCACTATTATATACAAACAATGACTTAATTGGTGGATCCAGTTGCTCACCATCAACACCAATATTGTCAGCAAGTGCTCTACCAATCTGTACCATATTAACAACTCTTTTTTCTGCTCTGTTGCCCAAATCAGGTCTTTGAAGTTTTCCTAAGTCAAAACGTAACCACATTTCTTCAAGTTGCCCAAAAGCAGCACCACCACAATCTTCTCTCCAAGAACCATTAAAACAAGGCAATATTAAAACTGCTCTACACATTTGCCCAGAATTCTGATGTCTGTTTAAGCCATAATTAGCCCTAATGTAAGATTTCTTTGTATTTGCATACTCGATTGCTAATTTTTCTATCTCGCTTGCTTTAACTCCAGTGATTTTTTCAGCTTCCTCTAATGTATATTTTGGTAGGATTTTTTCTACAAATTCTTCCCAGCCGTGAGTTTGTTCATTAAGAAAATCTACATCGTGAAGATTATTATCAACTATAACCTTTATCATAGCATTTGCTAAAAAAGCATCTGTTCCAGGTTTAGGTTGAATATGCCAATCACACATCATAGTAGTTCTAGTTTTTCTTGGATCAACTACAACTAACTTCATTCCTCTATCTTGAGCTTCCCTAATAAACGGTATTGAATGCACGCCCGTACTGACTAAATTAGCTCCCCACAATATCATTAATTCGCATCCGTCTCTTGCCGCTTCACCAACGTGTGGCCCGTTAGCTAAACCGTAAGTATATAAACCGGCCCACATAGCAGCATAAATACATATAGATTGCTCAAGTCTTGCAGCTTCCATTTTATTCCAAAATCTATTATCCATTGTCCAATAACCAAGCATTCCTAACGTGCCTGAATAGGAAAATGGTTGTACAGCCTCACTACCGTACTCTTTTATTGTTTCTTTAAAATTATTTGTAATTGTTTCAAGAGCTTCATCCCAAGTTATTCTTTCAAATTTTGCTCCTGGGCCTTTTGGACCAACTCTTTTATGAGGATATAAAACTCTATTTTCATTATAAACAAGATCAATATAATGGTTAACCTTATTACATAAATAACCTTTTGTGATTGGGTGTGACGGATCTCCCTGAACACTTACTGCTTTACCAGTCTTATCATTTCTTGTAACCAACATTGAACATGTATCTGGACAATCATGAGGGCAACAAACGTGGTGAATAGAATGACCATCGGGGGCCTTCACTTTAGGTATATAATTAACAACAGAGCCTGAACTCGAATGATCTTTTGGTTTAGCAGACATTTCTTCTCCTTTTATCCTCTTTATTATAATTATAAAACAATATTGTTATATTTATAAATAAGTAAATATTATTTAATTTAATCATATAATATATTAAATATCTTTAATTCAATATAGTAATATAAATTTTTGAACAATAAAATACATAGAATGTCTGTTTATTTAAGCACAATTAGTCGAATGGCAAAAAAAATTGCAAAAACCAAAATAAAACAAGGAAATACAGCATAAATTAGGGGGAAAAGATTCCCTGTTATTTGAACACCTGGTACATAACCAAAAAAGCCTAACAAAGGCAAAGAGATGCCTGTAGCAATAGCAAGTGAAAATTTAGATATAAAATTTGTTATAGAATAATAACTTGCAGCATAAACTTGATTATTTTTCTCTTTTATAAAATCCGCAATAATAGCGGCAGGTAATGCTAAATTTGCTCCTACAGACATTCCTGAAAACAAACATACGGCAAAAAAACCATAAATATCACCTGGCTTTAATAAAAAAGCCCATATAAAGGTTATTAGCGCAAAAACCATACTTATGGCCCAAGAATGTATATTCGTATAATTAAAAGCAATTTTCTGCCAGATAGGCATAGAAATAGCGCCACTTATAAAATAAATTATGAGGAAAAGACCTAGATAACTCTCGGCAAGGAGGTAATCTCTTACATAAAAAATTATCAAAGCCGCGGGAATAGATGAAGCAAAGGTATTAAAAAAGTATGTGAAATAAAAAATCTTAATCTTATTTGTTGAGAAAATTAAACTTAATGAAGGTTTAATGAATTTAACAGGTTCATTAATTTCGGCACCTTTGACCCAATTAATGAATAAACTAAGTGAGATAAACAAAAATATTATCAATAACATAAATATAGAGTTATAGCTTTTTTCTTGAAAAATATAAAATAACATTGTAGGTAAAACTGATGCTGACAGTAAACCAATAAGACCAATTGCTTCACGTGTTGACATCACTTTAGTAACTTGGTTTTTTGATATATTCCACAATCCACCAAACGCTAAAACATTAATTTGCAATATACTGTAACCAAAGGTACATAGAAAAATACTTAAGCAAAACCATAAAATATAATTTATTTCAAAAATTGGATTAAATATCATCCAAAATCCAGAAATAAGAAAAAATACTCCTATATAAATAATTTTAAGTCTATGAATAAAATAACGGTCACTTACATAGCCTATAATTGGATCAAATACTGCATCGATAGATCTTAAAAATAATAACGATAAACCTATAATCTCAATATTTAAACCCAAAAATGAAGTATAAAAATCAGGAGCATGAAGATATATTGGCAAGCCAGCAAATGATAAAGGGAAAGCTATTAATGCATATTTTAATATAATGTATTTATCAATATTTTGCATAAATAGCACATTATCATATTTATAAATTAATTGGTGGGGCGTATAGGATTTGAACCTATGACCCTCGGCTTAAAAGGCCGGTGCTCTACCATGCTGAGCTAACGCCCCAATAAAGTTGAGATTGTACAGTTGATTATTTATATAACAAGAAATATTTTTTATACAATACATTTATAATTAACATTATAAAGTATTTATTATATTAAATATATATAGTTTCATCATTAAGACCATTTTCAATGAAAGCTTTCTTCCTGAAAGAACAAGACTCACAAATTCCACAGGCTTTACCATCCTCAGTAGCTTGATAACAAGATATCGTTTTTGTGTAATTTAAACCTAAAGAATGCCCAATTTTAATAATCTGAATTTTTTTTAAATTAATCAACGGCCTTAATATATTAAATTTATTATCACTATTTCCTGTTTTAGAACCTAAATTAACAGTACTCTCAAAAGACTCTAAAAAATCTTCTCTGCAATCAGGATATCCTGAATAGTCAATAGCATTAGCTCCAATAAAAATATTTGATATAGATAACATTTCCGCCCAAGAACAAGCAATTGATAAAAAAATTATATTCCTCATAGGAACGTAAGTATCGGGAATACTGTCATTACTATTAATTGGAATACTAATGTCACTAGATGTTAAAGCAGATTTTGTAAATTTTCTAAAATCTATTTCGAAAATTTTATGGTCTTGTGATTTATATAATTTTGAAAAATATTTTGCAGCGGTTATTTCTGCGATACTTTTTTGACCATAATCAAAGGTAATACAGCTACATTTGTAGCCCTCGCTATTTGCAATTGCTAACGTTGTGACAGAATCCATACCACCAGACAAAATTACAACAGCTTTTTTTGTATTACTATTTGTCACTATTTTCCTCTTATGTCACCCCAAATATATTTATGTAATTGTAATTGAAGAGTAACATTCAGACTATCGTTTAGTATCCAGTTCGCTAAATTAGATAATTCAAGAGAATTATGAATGGGAGAAAAATAAATATTTTTAAAATCTAATAAATTATTTTTTTGAATAATTTTTTTTGACCATTCATAATCTTCCCTGTTACCAATGACGAACTTCAAAACATCAGTTTCTTTTATTTCGTTTAAATTAGAATATAAATTATTACTATCCTCTTTAGATGATGGTGTTTTTATGTCCATAATTATTTCTACATAATCTGGAATGTTACAAATACTCATTAATCCGCTAGTTTCGATTGAAACTTTATACGATTTATCATTTAATGCCTCAAATAAAGAAGATATATTTTTTTGCGCTAACGGTTCGCCGCCTGTGATAGTAATATATTTTGTTTTATAAAGCTTAATTTCATCTAGTATTTGATCTACATCTTTTTTTACACCTTCTGTAAAAGCATATTCAGTATCACAGTATGTGCATCTATAAGGACACCCCGCTGTTCTTATAAAAATTGTTGGTTTGCCAGTATTTTTTGCTTCACCTTGAATTGAATAGAAAATCTCATTAATTGATATACTATTTTTTATTTCCATATTTATAAAGTATCATCGTCCTTCGACATCCATGCTTTTAATTTTTTTTTCAGCAAGTTGCGACAAGCTTGTATTTGGGTAATCTTTGATAATATTTGAAAAAATAAATCTTGCCTCTTTCCATTTTTTTATAGAGTAGTAGCAATAACCAATTTTAAGTTTAGCATCAGCTATTTTTGAACTAGTTGGATAATTTTCTACAACTTTTGCAAAGTTAATCATTGCATCTTTATAATCACCCAATGCATAAATTGACTCACTGAGCCAGTATTGTGCATTTGATGAGTAATTGCTTTCTGGATGCAAAAACAAAAAAGCGTTAAAGCTATCAATAGCATCCTTATATTTTTTATCTTTTACGAGTTGAAAAGCTGATCTATACAACTCTATTTCACTTTTATTCTCATATTGTGCAAGATTTTTTTTAAAATCATTATTAATATAAGGTTGAGCTAAGTCTAATTCAGCTTCATCTTGAGGAATTATATTTTTCTTTTCTTTGTTTATAAAATCTAACTGTTTTTCTTGGTCTTCTTTACTTTTATTATTAGGTGACTTGTTTTTTATTACTACTTCCTTATTTTCAATCTTTGTCTTTGTCTCATTAAGTAATTCAATTTTTTTCAATAAATCTTGATAGAGTCTATTTTGCTGTTCCTTCAAGTTTGATATTTCATTTTTTAGCTGTTGGTTTTCTTCTATTAATATTTGCATTTGTTTTGTCACTATTTCTAATCTTTCATACATTCTTAAAAGTGCATCACTATCAGCAGCTTGTAAATTAAATGCTGAAAAATAAAAAAATAATATAGAGATTATTTTAAACAAAGTTATTTACCTGGATTACTAAAGATAATTTCTACTCTTCTGTTTAATGAATGTGTTTCTTCGCTTTTTCCCATTACAGCTGGATTCTCTTCTCCGTAACTTACAACCTCTATAGAATTTTTTGAAACGCCATTAATTAACATTATTTCTTTTATAGTTTCTGCTCGTTTTTCTCCTAATGCTAAATTATAGGCTCGCGACCCTCTTTCGTCTGCGTGCCCTTCTATTCTAATAGTAGCTTTTTTATTTTTTATCATGTAGTTTGAATATAATTTAATGGTATTTTTATCTTCTTCTTTATCAATCCCGTATTGATCATAATCAAAATAAATAGTGTTATTTCCAAGAGTGAACCCTTTTCCTTCAATAGCATCTAAATTAACACTTTCAGCTGCTGTAACTGTATCTGTTTCGCCTTCATCTGTTTTTGTAAGCATTGGTTCAGTTGTAACAATAACATCTGGATCTTTTTGATTAAGCATTGTGCAGCTAGACATAAAACAGATGCAAAAAATGACAAATATTCTTTTTATAAACACGATGTTTCTCCATTAATAGTTTTAGTTAGACCATATAGGTTCTCTGACGTCTTCACCCTCTAACTCTATTTCTTTTCTTATTCTACCATCATTACTGGTCGCCACAAGAATACCTTTATGAATTTTTTTTGAAGCAAAAAGTATCATTTTATTATTAGGTGCAAAGCTTGGAGCCTCATCAAGTCTGCCATTAGAAATCACATTGAGATATTTATCCTCTAGTGAAAATAAAGCTATTTTATGACCATTCCCACTATTATGAACTAAAGAAATATACTTACCATCTGAGGAAATATTACTATCTGCGTTATAGACTCCATCAAATGTTACGCGTTTTGCAATTCCACTAGAAATACTTTTAATATAAATATGAGGTTTACCACTCCTATCTGAAGTAAAAAATAATTTTGAACTATTTGGGTGCCATTCAGCTTCTGTATCAATACCAATACTGTTAGTTATTCTTTTTGAGGTTTTTTTAATTAAATCATATATGAATATCTCTAGGTTACCATTAACGGATGAAGTGTAAGCCATATATTTTCCGTTTGGTGACCATGCAGGAGCACTTGATGAATTATTATTATTTAAAAGCTTAACTCTCTCACCTGTAGCAAGAGTTTGTATGAAAATTTCTGGTCTATTATTTTCAAAAGAAACATATGCAATTTTTCTATTTTTTGGAGACCAGGTTGGTGACATTATTTGCTTAGATGATTTATATATTGCAACAGAATTATATCCATCAATATCAGCCACATGAAGCTTATAAATTTTTCTATTTAATTTTTTTTCTGTGCTTATATAAGCTATTTTTGTATCAAAGATTCCTTTGATGCCGGTTATCTCCTCAAAAACAACATTGCTAATTGTATGAGAAACCTTTCTTATATTATTATTATCTTTTAGATTAATTTTATAAGAAATAATAATATTTTTTTTTATAACGTTATATAAATCAAATTTTATAAAATCATTTCTATTTTCTGTATATACCTCGCCTTTTAAAAAATAATTTGTACCAGCAAGAGTCCACAAGGCAAACTGTGTCTTCATGTCTGATAAATTATTTTTAACATTATTAGAATCTAATACATTAAAATATCCTGATCCATATAAGTCATTTTGAATAATTTTCTGAAAATCAATTGATTCAAAATTATTTGTTTTACCAAAAAATTTTATCATAATTGGTAGTGCCCCAATTTCTGCTCTATTTATTTTTATAGTTAATTCTGAGTATGCATTTGAAAATAATAAAAAATTTAACAGTATTAATATTAATAGCTTTTTCATTTATTCAGGCTCCTCAAATTGTAATACAATATTCTCTTGAAAAATTTCAATATCTGGTGCAATTGGTAATGGGCTAGACTTCCAAACAGCATTAATAAGTGATTCTATATATAATGAATCGCCTTTACACCCATGAATTTTTACACTTGTAACCTTTCCACTAGGTAACTGGTTTACTATAGCAGTACAAATCTTATCATGCTTCGTACCGTGTGGTATAAGCCAATTATTCTCTATTTTAGATTTGATTGTTAATATATATCTTTGCTCAGCATCAGAAAGCTGAGCATTTCTTATGGCTTGTTGTTTTATTAAATTTTCTATTCTCTGAATTTCTAATAATTCTTTTTCGATCTTTTCTAACTCATAATTTGCTAATTCAGACTCCTCATCTTCTTTAAGTTTTTCAAGAGTTTTTTTCTTAGCTTCCTCTTCTTTTCGTTTTTTTTCAGCTGCTAGCTTTTTCTTTTTCTTTAAAGCCTCAAGTTTTTTTGCTTTCTCTTCTTTTCGTTTTTTTTCAGCTGCTAGCTTTTTCTTTTTCTTTAAAGCCTCAAGTTTTTTTCTTTTTTTTTCTTCAAGTTTCCTTTTTTTTTCTTTTATTAATGCTCTTTTCTTTTCAAGATCTTCTAAACTAATACTTTTTAAATTTATAAAATTTGCATTATTATTTATTTCGTTTGTCGTGTTGGGTTTGATATATGCAGATATATTAAGATCAATTAGTAGAATAACGATCAAGTGAACGATAAAAACTTTTATAAATATAATCTTCTTTTTTCTTTTAATCATTAACAGGTAATGTTATTAAACCAATATTTTCTACTCCGCCTTCATTTAAAATTGATATCAATCTAATGACTTTTTCGTATTCAATTTTTTTATCTCCCTTAACATAAACCTTATCTATTTTTTTATTTTTATAAATTGATATTATTGTGTCTGCTAAATCCTTTTCTTGTACTTGTTCATTAAAATTATCTTTTTGGATAACTCTTATTATGCCTTTTGAATTAATTTCAACTATAAGCGGTTCTTCGAATTTTGTTATATCAACATCATTTCCTTCGGTTGAAGGAAGGTCTACATCAAGCCCTTCATATAATAATGGTGTAGTTATCATAAATACAAGAAGAAGCACTAGCATTACATCTATGTAAGGCACTATGTTTATTTCTGACATTAGACGTTTTTTATTTCTATATTTCATTTCTAATTTATATGATTATTGATATCTGTTTTTTCAGGAATATGAGTACGTTGTAAAAGCTCTGTAAGTTCTTCTGAAAAATTTTCATATCGTAAAATTATCATTGCTATATCCCTATTAAATTTATTGTACGCAATTACTGCTGGTATAGCTGCTATCAACCCTAATGCTGTTGCTATAAGTGCTTCTGATATTCCTGGGGCTACTAAGGCAATTGTAGTTTGGGAAGTTTGACTTAAGGATTGAAAAGAATGCATTATGCCCCATACAGTTCCAAGTAAACCAATGTAAGGACTTACCGATGCTATTGTAGCTAAAGCTTGCAAATCACTCTCAAGAGTTTCGCTTTCAATAGCTATAGCTACCTGCATTGCTCTCAAAGAAGTTTGTGGTATAGAATCTGGGGTAATATCTTTATCGTCTCCGTGAAGTATTTCATATTTGTTCCATCCAACATAAAATATTTGCTCAATAGGTGTCTTCTGTCTTTTATCCTTAATTTGCATATAGTATTTTTGCATGTGAATGCCAGACCAAAATTTTTTACTAAATTTTTTTGTATTATTTAAGATATCTGTTAATTCTCTCCTTTTTACAAAAATAATAACCCAGCTCCAAATTGATAACCCAACAAGAGTAATCATCACTAACTGAACTAATAAAGTTGCATTTAATACTAAATGTAAAAGACCATTCATTTTTCCTCCAATATTTTTTTTATAATTAAATTTGGTATTGGAACAACTTTTAATTTATCATTTACGGAAACAACTTTACAAGTAGAATTTATAATATCTATTTTTTTATTTTCTTTTTTTTTAAAAATTTTTTGATTAAATTTTATCGAAGCTTTCTTTACGCTATCAATAGAAGTATTTACCGTAAGTAGATCATCTAAATAAGATGGATTTAAGTATTCTATGGATATACTATGAACTATAAATTTAATACCGCTTTTCACTTGTAATATATTTTGAGAAACCCCAATATCTCTTAAAAATTCAGTTCTGCATCTTTCTGCAAATTTTAAATAATTTGCATAATAAACAATGCCTCCGGAATCTGTATCCTCGTAATAAACCCTTATATCTATATTCTTTGAGAGCATTTTATTTATTTAAAAGTCTCCTTTTATATAATCATCTAACGACATAACTACTAATATAGGTTTTCTGTCTTGCTTTATAAATACAATATCAGCGTCATCTTGCTCTTTTGCATCATATATTAATTTAAAGCCTCCAGCTCTACTCTTGCATTCGCCTAATAATTCTTTAGATGATTCATTTCTTTTTATAATAATGTCTCCTTTAAACCCCTCTTGCAACCCTGATAATGGAATTCTTTTTGCGTCGTGAAAACCTGATTCTTTTAATGTATTAACCACTTCTCTTTCAAACCTTTTGCCTTTATCTCTTTGCATTTTTGACATTTTTTAAGATCTCCGGTTGTTTTAAATTATAAAATCAATCTGCATACTCGGCATTTGAATATACATTTTGAACATCATCCGTTTCTTCAAGTGTATCTATGAATTTTGTAAACGATTCTGTAGAGTCAGCATCAAGTTTTATTTTTGTATCAGCATGCATTTCAAGCTCAGCGTTGTCAAAAATATAATTTTTTTCTTTTAGCGAATTAGTCATATTTAAATAGTCTGACTTATCAGTATGTATTTCAAGAAAATTTTCTTCATGAACTATATCTATAGCATTATTTTCTATTGCAAAATCTATTATTTCCTCAGCTTTGTCTGTATCGTCATAGGTAATAACTCCTACTTTATTAAATAAATAAGAAACTGATCCTGAGCTTCCCAAATTCCCAGAAAATTTTGAAAATATATGCCTTATTTCTGCAACAGTTCTATTTTTGTTATCTGTCACACATTCAACAATTATAGCTACGCCTGATGAGCTATAACCTTCATATGTGAGCTCTTCGTAACTTACGCCTTCAAGATTTCCAGTACCTCTTTTTATTGCTTTCTCAATTGTATCTTTATTCATGTTTCCAGAGAATGCTTTATCAAGAGCTAATCTTAATCGTGGATTTGAATCTGCATCGCCACCGCCTTCTCGTGCAGCAACAGTTATCTCTTTGATAAGTTTTGTAAATAACTTCCCGCGTTTAGCATCTTGCCTTTTTTTTCTATGCTGTATATTAGCCCATTTACTATGTCCTGCCATATAACCTCTTAATATAAGTAATTTTGCCTAAATCAAATCAAATATTGCCTGTCTATTTGTATGAGAAAAAACTTTTTCAGCAGCTTTCACTCTAGAAACCCATTGATAGGAATCATGTTCCGCCTTATCTATCTTAATATCGATAATATTTTCAAGTTCTAATTTAAAAACGTGTTCAGTATTATGAGTAACCCCATCTTCATATTTATGTTTCCACATGTCGTATATTTCAAAAATATATTGCTTGCCACAGTCAATTATATTATCTGAATTTATACCAGTTTCTTCATATAATTCTCTTTTTGCAGCTTGGTTTGGGTTTTCGTCAATATACAAGCTGCCAGTTACAGATTGCCACATATTTTCATTATCTTTTTTCTTAAGCAATAAAACTTTCTTATCTTTTGTGTAAACAATAACGAGTACTGATTTTGGAATTTTTTTCATTTTTCTTTATTTTTATCTTTATTAGAGTTTTTTAACCCAAGCTCATCCATCTGAAGCTTATCTATTGTAGCTGGGGCTCCAGTAAGTGAACACGATGCCGTTTGAGTTTTTGGAAAAGCTATAACTTCTCTTATTGAAGATGATTTTGTTATTAACATCACTATTCTATCAAGACCAAATGCTATTCCTCCATGAGGCGGGCATCCATACTTCATAGCATCTATAAAAAAACCAAACTGATTTTTAATTTCATTTTCATTTAAACCTAAGATATTAAAAATAGATTTTTGAATTTCTATATCGTTTACTCTTATAGATCCACCACCTAATTCAACTCCATTAAGAATTAAATCATATGATCTAGATAATAGCTTTTCTGGATTTTTACTAATATCTTCAGTATTTTCAGAAATTGGCATTGTGAAAGGATGATGTAAGCATTTCCATTTTCTTGATTCAGGGTCATTTTCAAACATTGGAAAGTCTGTAACCCATAAAAATTTCCAAGAATCTTCAAGAAAACCTTTTTCATTTGCTATTTTACTTCGTAATGTACTAAGAATTGAATTAACAAGATTATCGGAACCTGCGCTAAAGAAAATAATGTCTCCATTTTTTGCCTTAACATTATTTAAAATTTCTTCTATTACGGTTTTGTCTAAGAATTTTATTATTGGCGATTGTAATCCATTTTCAATATCACTTATGTCATTACATTTTATATATGCTAAACCTTGTGAGCCTTTTGAAATTGCAATATCAGTGTAATTATCTATGTCTTTTCTAGATAGCTTGGCGGAAGAAGGTATGCATAGTGCGCTAACTCTTTGGTTATCCTTATTTGCAGGATCTTCAAAAACTTTAAAACCGCAATTTTTTAAGATTGAGCTTAAATTAACAAGTTCAAATGGAATTCTTAAATCAGGTCTATCTGAGCCATATTTATCTATAGCAGTAGCATATGTCATTCTTTGAAATGAACTCTCTAAATCAACATTTAAAATTTCTTTGAAAATTTTACTAAATAGATTTTCTATTAATTTAATTATGTGATCCTCTTCAATAAAAGACATTTCCATATCAAGCTGAGTAAATTCAGGCTGCCTATCTGCTCTTAAGTCTTCATCTCTAAAACATTTAGCAATTTGATAATACTTTTCATAACCTGCCATCATTAACATTTGCTTAAATAGTTGAGGTGATTGTGGTAACGCGTAAAATTGGCCTTTATTGACTCTGCTTGGGACTAGATAGTCTCTTGCACCTTCAGGTGTTGCTTTTGTAAGAATAGGAGTTTCAATATCTAGGAAATTATTGTCAGATAAATATGTCCTAATTATTTGAATAACTTTATTTCTAATGATTAAATTATTTTGCATATTTGTATTCTTTAAATCATGAACACGATATTTTAATCTACTATCCTCATTAACATCATCCTCAAACTGAAAGGGAGGAGTTTCGGCTTTTGAAAGAATACTTAATTTTGAGGTAAGAATTTCTACGTTACCAGAAGGAATTTTTTTATTCTCGGAACCTTTAGGTCTTAATCTTGGCTTTCCAGTTACAGAAATTATAAATTCTGGTCTAACACTTTCAGTAAGATTAAACAAAGGCTTATCTTCTGGGTTAACTACGACTTGAACCAATCCATGTATATCTCTTAAATCAATAAAAATGACACCACCATGATCTCTAATTTTGTTAACCCATCCACAAACGGTTACATCTTTATCAATAAGTGATTCATTTACGTTGTTACAATAATGTGTTCTCATTAAAATTTTCCAAATTTAACTCATCTTTTACTTTAATTTTTCCTGTTTTTACAATTGATGCTGTTATACCACCCATGCCTTGCATTGCTTCAAACATACATTTACCTAGTAAATTTTCTATCTTTTTACAAGGCTTGCAGTCTCCGGTACCATAAAAAATTGCATCTCCAATTCTAAAGTATTTTCCTTTAAGGCCTTGTATATTATATTTTGATACAATCAAGTTTCTTTTAAAAAAATACAATATATTTTTTATTGTATCTTGATTATTTTCATTAGCTAGCGACAAGATAACAGAGATATGTTCTTTTTGCATCAATGTAACTTGTCTTTTTTTAGATTTTTTTAGTGTGATTTTATCACCTTCTAACCCTAAATTTTCAATTGCAATAACCTCATCAACACTTTTTATATCTTTATCTTTTTCTCTTACCCCAATCCACTCAAGTATTCCAACAAAATGATCTTCACTAGTAACCATTGGTTTATGCATTTAAATATTTTTCATCATTCATATATGGTCTCAAAGCTTCAGGGATTTTAATTTTACCCTCTACATCCTGGTAATTCTCTAAAATTGCAGCAATAGTTCTTCCTATAGCTAAGCCTGATCCATTTAACGTATGCACATATTCTTTTTTATTTGAATTTTTATCAATATACTTAATATTTAGTCTTCTTGATTGAAAATCTTTAAAATTGCTACAAGAGGATATTTCCCTATATTTATTTTGAGAAGGCATCCATACTTCTAAATCATAAGTAATAGAAGCAGAAAATCCAGTATCACCAGAGCATAATAAAACTTTTCTATATGGAAGTTTTAAAAGTTCAAGTATTTTTTCGGCATGGGATATTAAATAACTTAAGTATTTATCAGATTCATCAGGTTTAACAATATTTACTAACTCAACTTTATCAAATTGATGTTGCCTAATTAATCCTTTGGTGTCTTTTCCATATGATCCTGCTTCAGACCTAAAACAAGTTGATAAAGACGTATATAAAATCGGAAATTCTTCTTCATTTAGAATTTTATTTCTAAAAATATTAGTTAATGGTACCTCGGCAGTCGGAATTAAAAAAAAGTTATCTTTATTTTTAATTTCAAATAAGTCGTCCTTAAATTTAGGTAGCTGGCCTGTTCCAATAAGTGAATTTGAATTAACAATTAATGGGACATTAACTTCTATATACTTATTTTCGTTAATATGTATATCCAACATAAAAGATCCAAGAGCTCTATTTAATTTAGCTAGTTTATTAAACATTAGGCTAAATCTTGTGCCAGAAATTTCTGAAGCAATATCTTGGTCATAGAAATTAAGCTTTTTTGCAATTTCACTATGATCTAAAATATCTTCTTTTGCCTCATTTTCTAGATTTATATCGTTAGAATATTTTATAACTGTATTTTCATTTTCTGACTTTCCTTTGGGAACATTTTTATCAAGGGTATTAGGTATGCCTAGCAAAAAACTTTTAAATTCATTCTCTGCTTTGTTCAATTGTTGTTTCTTATTTTCTAAAATTTTATTTATTTCTTCAACTTCACTAGATAGATCATTGATAGGATTTCCCTTTGCTTTTAAAATACCGATATTTTTTGAAATCTTATTTTTTTTATTTTTTAAATCTTCAGTTTCAGCTATAATATTTTTTCTTTCATTGTCTATTTTTATAAAATAGTCTATATCTAAAATATACTTTTTTTGTGCTAAATTTTCAGCAATTTCTTGTATATTTTTTCTTAATATTTTTGAATCTAACATTATTATTTTCCTAGTACATAACCTAATAAACAAAAAGATATTGATAGAATAATTGAGGCTATACAATAAATCACTAATTTTATGTACATCTCATTTTGGAATAATACAATAGACTCCCACGCAAAGGTCGAAAAAGTTGTAAATGCAGCCAAAAAACCTGTTAATACAAAAACCTTTAGATTGTCTGATGCAATGATATTACTAGTATATAAGCCCATAAAAAATCCAAAAAATAGTGAACCTAAAGCATTTATTGCAAGTATTGCGAAAGGTATATCAAAGAAAACAAAATTTTTTAGGAATGTATTTGATAAATAATATCTAGATAATGATCCTAAAGCTCCGCCAATTGCTATTATAGTAAGATTAATCATATCTTAATTATTCGGGCTTCCAGACTCCAAAAGAATCTCCTGAGGGTGCTTGCTCCTGGGGATCACTATTTCCACGAAGATCATCAGACACATACCTTATAAATGATGAAAGCTCATTAATTACATCATTTCTTTGTTCGTCGCTAAAATTTTCTTTTGCAACTATAAAACCTATTATTGCTGCTAAATACTGGCTTGCGACTAATTGATCAGACGAGGCTGGATCGTGTTGATTTAATATATCTATTACTTTATTAACTATTTCTGTTGATAAACTTAGTTCAGCCATAATTACTCCTTTTTATTGTCTACTATTACGTCAAATTCATCCGGAATGTCAATTTTAAACAAAGAATCTAAAATAATTTCGTTTGCCATAAAATCACTAAATATCATTGTAACACTTTGATCAAAATCATTCATAAATGTAATCTTTTTTATTTTATCGTTACTAATAACAATTAAAAAAATGTTATAGTAAATATCTTTATCAATAGGCGTAAATTTTAAATAATGCTCATTATTAATTATTGATTTAGTGAGATTAAAATTTTTTTCAATCAAAGTTTTATTTGTAAATATATTAAAAATATTACCATAAAACTTTTTTTGATTTTGTATAATAACTTGTTCTAAATCTTCATCAATAGTTGTTATAAATTTACCATCTGAAATAAATTTTACTTTATTAGGCTTGCTATATTCTAATAAATACTTTAATTTTTTCTTGTATATTAAATTACCACTGCTTTTTTTTATGATTGTTCCATTTTCATCATATGTATGCTGTATAAATTTTGAACTAAATGTATTAATTTTGTCTATAAAATTATAATAAAAATTTTTTTCATCATAACTTAATGCAGTATTATCAAAAAAAAGAAGCAAATAAAAAATTATTAATTTAAATTTATTTTGTTTTAAGAACATTTCTTGTCCCATTTTTTTGAATTGCAGTAACGATATTCATTTCTTCCATTTTTTCAATCATTCTTGCAGCTCTATTGTATCCAATTTTTAATCTTCTTTGTAAATATGATATAGAAGCTTTATCACTTTCAATTACAATATTTACTGCCTCTTTATATAGCTCATCGTCGTCATTGTCATCATTATCTTTATAAATAGATTTTAAATCGCTAGAATCATTTTGTAAGATTTCTTCAATGTATTCGTTTTCAGCTCCTTCTTTTAAATAATTTATAACATCTTTAACTTCTTTGTCTGATACAAACGCGCCATGAATTCTTTCAGGAATCATTTTACCACTCTCTAAATATAGCATATCTCCATCACCTATAAGATTTTCTGCTCCAGCCTGATCTAAAATCACACGAGAATCTGTCTTTGACGATACCTGGAACGCAATTCTCGACGGAATATTTGCTTTTATAAGTCCTGTAATGACATCTACCGAAGGTCTCTGTGTTGCTAATATTAAATGAATGCCTGCAGCTCTTGCTTTCTGAGCTAATCTTGCTATTAATTCTTCGATTCTTTTTCCCACAACAAAAAATAAATCAGCGAATTCATCAACTACTATAACTATTTGAGGCAAATATTCATCTTCTGTCAATTTATCGTTTTGAATTTTTGCATTATATCCATCAATATTTCTAACGCTATATTTTGCTAATAGCTTATATCTCCTTTCCATTTCTTTTACACTCCACATTAGCGCATTAGCTGCTAAATTCATGTCTGTTACGACAGGGGTTAATAAATGTGGAATTCCATCATAAATTCCAAGCTCAAGCATTTTAGGATCTATCATAATCATTCTTACGTGCTCAGGCCCTGATTTGTATATCAAACTTAATATCATAGAATTTATAGCAACTGATTTTCCTGATCCTGTTGTACCGGCAACTAAAAGGTGCGGCATTTTTGAAAGATCTGTCATTATTGGGGAGCCAGAAATATCTTTTCCTAGTCCAATGGTTAATTTAGAAGAACAATTTTCAAATGCTGAGGTTTTTAAAATTTCTGACAACCTAACAATTTGTTTATTTTCATTTGGAATTTCAATTCCAATGACATTTTTACCAGGTATAACTTCAACTACTCTAACATTTGTTACTGATAAGGCTCTTGCCAAATCTTTAGATAAATTTGTAATTTTTCCAGCTTTTACTCCAGCCTCTGGTTCTAACTCAAATCTAGTTATAACAGGCCCCTGATGAACAGCTACAACGCTAGCTCTTACACCATAATCTTCAAGTTTAATTTCAACTAATTTTGATAATGTTTTTAATGTATCTTCAGAATATGAATGAACAGTTTCTTGGTTTTCATTAAGCAAATTTAATGGTGGTATTTTAGATGCTGCAGCATTCTCAAATAATGGAATTTGTTTTTCTTTCTCTGCTCGATCTGAAAAATTAGTAACTTTTACTTCTGGTTCTATCTTTATATCATCAACTTTTTTTAGTTTTTCAAGTTTTTTCTTAAACTCAATATCCTTTTTTTCATTAATTACAGCTTTATCGTTTAAAAAATATGCTGGGATTTTTTTTATTACCAAAAAAATATTTTGTATAGATAAAAAAGTAATTTTACCTATATATTCAAATATATTAACCCAGGAAAGTTTTAACCATAATGTGATACCTATAATAAAAGATGTAAATATAATAATTGTAGATCCAACAATGCTAAAAGCACTAATTAATAAAGAAGCTATAAAATCACCTAAAAGACCACCTGCTCCAGCTTGAAATTCTTCTTTAGCAAAATGAATACTTAATATTGAACAGGCTGCTATAACAAATAGCGCAAAACCTAAATATCGTGATATGTTATGTGAATCATTATCTTTTCTGCCTTGATTATAAATATCTAAAGCTATAAATATTAATATTAAAGGAATTAAAAAAGCAGCTTGGCCGAATAAGAAATATAATGTCTCGCTCAAATAAGATCCGAACTGCCCACCAAGATTCTGTGTTTCTGATGAAGAAGAATTGATCCAGCTTTTATCATTTTTATTATATGTTGTTAAAGTCAAATAAATATATGCAGATATAGAAAGGGATACCAGTAATATAGCTTCTCTAAGTGTTTGAGATAATTTTTTTTTATTAGAAGTGCTTGCAGATGTTTTCTTTAGTCTATTTTTCAATTTTTTTTCCAATATAAAACTAGTATTTATTTAAACAAAAGCAAAAAAGGTGTAAATAAGCATTTTTTCACCTTCCTTTTCCTTTATGATTATACTATATTTATTAAAATATTAACGTAATAGATTTATTCTATTTTACTCTGCTAAATGACAGCTCAATGAAACATATTGGAAATTAAAATGCACTCAAAACTTATAATAATAGGTTCAGGACCTGCCGGTTATACAGCAGCTGTCTATGCTGCACGTGCCAACCTTAATCCTGTCCTAATTACCGGATTAAGCAAAGGAGGTCAATTAATGACTACAACTGATGTTGATAATTGGCCAGGCGATTTTGATGGGCTACAAGGCCCTGAATTGATGGACAGAATGGAAAAACACGCGCTTAAGTATGATGTAAAAATAATTTTTGATCATATAAATGAAGTGAACTTTAAAAATAGACCGTTTTTTATAAAAGGAAACGATAATGAGTATTCTGCTGACTCCATTATAATTTCTACAGGTGCAAGTGCAATTTACCTAGGTCTTGATAGTGAAAAAAAATATCTTGGCAAGGGAGTCTCAGCTTGTGCAACTTGTGACGGTTTCTTTTATAAAAATAAAAAAGTATGTGTAGTTGGTGGAGGTAATACCGCAGTAGAGGAAGCTCTCTATTTATCAAATATAGCATCATCAGTTACTTTAATTCATAGAAGAAATAAATTAAGAGCTGAAAAAATTTTACAAGATAAATTATTTAAAAAAGAAAATATAAATATAATTTGGGATTCAGAATTAAGTGAAATCAAAGGTAACGAACAAGGTGTAACTTCTGCTATTATAAAATCAAAAAAAGATAATAGCATGCAGGATATCAATTTTGATGGAGTTTTTATAGCAATTGGGCATAAACCTAATACTGATATATTTGCTAATCAGCTAAAAATGGATGACGGATATATTATTGTTCAAAACAATTCTGAATATTCAACTCAATCTAGTGTACCAGGTGTTTTTGCTGCTGGTGATGTTACTGATAAAATTTATAGACAAGCAATTACGTCTGCAGGCTCAGGATGTATGGCAGCTTTAGATGCAGAGAAATTTATTGATTCTTTAGAATGAGTTTCATTTACAGTAACTTTTGACATTTTCATAGACAGAATTAGGTATAAGAAATTTCAACCCTTGCTGTTTTGGATAGCTTTCTAAAAAATATGTTAAATGCTCTTCTTTCCACAGAAAAAAGTTAAAAATTTTCTTATCAGAGTTAGGGTTCTTAAGTTTTATTAACAACAATTTTTGATTATCTTCAAAACTATCAAATTTTTTTGCGTCAGATGCGTACAAATCAAAAAAAGAATTTCTCAGAGTTGAGTGATTTGTAGTCAAGACAATTTCTGTATGCTTCACTTTTTCACACTCATTTAAGTCATCTGTAGTGAAATTATAAATTTCGATATCAAATTCATCAGTTTCTCCTAAAGGCAACAAGGGATTTGACTTATCTAGCCAAAATTTACTAGTAGTTTCAAGCATTCCTCTGCTATATTCGATTTTATAAATGTTGTTTGCTTGAAGAACATAAACTTCATTATATTTATTTATATTTCCAAAATATAAACTTTTATTATTATTAATTATTATTGAACTATTGTTTTTATTATTTTTAAATCCTAATCTATGAAGGTTTTCCTCAGTTTTTTCATAAATGTCTTTTATCTCATTTCCTATAAATTTTTTGAGTAATTGAAATTTTTTATTATCAACACAATAATCTAAATTCACTATTTCGTAGCAGGAATCAGGACTTTTTTTGACAAGCGTTATTTGATTATTATTTTTTGATATTACTATAGATGTTAAAGGTTCTTCTAAAAGAATTGCTTCCTTTAATGTTTGAGTATTTTTTTCTAAACTAAAATTTTTGTTATTGAATAATACATTTACTACAACAAGGATACCAATAATACTAATTAATATGATTAATTTTTTCATTTAATTTTATTCTTCTTTCTATATGATGAAAAAATAATAATAAAAATCGTTAATAGTATCGGCATCAAAAAAATATTAATAAATTTTAATAAAGATCCAAGGTTATCAATATCTTTGTTTAAATTTCTTCTGACATCCCTTAATTCTTTTCTAACTTTTAATAGCTCTTGTTGAAACGCACTATAATCGACACTATTTTTATCTGTAAGCTCACTATTTTTATTTTGTAATTTTGCTAATTTACTCTGAAGCCTTGCTTCTTCTGCATTAAATATTTTTTCTGCTGTAAGTTTTAAATCTTCTACAACAGAAAAAGGTCTTGAAAAAGATTCTCTGCTTGTAATACTTGCTAATGTATTACCTCCTGATAGGTAATCCAACGAATTTATTATCAAATCACCATTACTTGCCCAAGGCACCAAAACTTGTTCACCATAGAAATCTTGAACTCTTACCCATAAATAATTAGCTGTAATATCTGCATCAGCTATGACTATTGCTTGTTTATTTTCATTTTCTACAAGTCCTGCAATAACCTCTGTTTCTTTGGTAGGTTGATATTTATCTAAAAGGACAGAAGGATCTGGGAGATATCTAAAAACATTTTTTTCTGTAACTGATGAGTCATCACTTGAACTAATTAAAGATGTAAAACTATTGCTCATATTGGTATTTATAATCGAACCTGAAAAAGCCGCTGTAAGAGAATTAAGTTTATTTGTCATATTTAACTTTTTATTAAATGAGTTTTTGGGAAAACTTAATATGGCTGCATGTTTTATGGGTCTATCAGAGGATGCTGAAGTTACTGGTATTGCGTATTTTCTATCTAAAAGTACTTTTGAGGTATCAATAGAAACCCCAATTTTATTTAAGAGCTCATTAAAATCAGAAGACTGAATACCACCTCCTGCTGGTGGAAGGCTTGGATCTTGAAATTCTGGATCAGCTTCAGAGTAAACATCATATAACAGCAAAATCTTACCTTTGTTATCGTAAAAATCTAAAACTCTTTTCTTATTTTCATCTGATAACTTTTTTGGATGAACTAGAAATAAAATATCAAAACTGTCAAAGCTCTTTGTTTTTTTATCAATTAGCTCAACATCAAAAAGTGGTTTTATTTTTTGAATAATAGCCCATTCAGGAGTGGGCTCATTTTTAGTAAAATTATAGCCGCCAAACATTGGTAAAGAAGTAATAACTCCGATCTTAGGTTTTTTCATATCTAGAAGACTGTATAAAACTTTTGTAATCTCATATTCTATAACTGCTTCTTTTCCTGGATCAAAAAATTTGATTATTTTATAATTATCGTATCTGTTTGCAGCAACTAATCCAAAAAATATATTTTCTTCTTTAGTTTTGGAAGGAACTCCTTGTAAACCATATTTCATTGCATTATCTTCTTCATCAGAAAATGGAACAGGATCTATAATATTTAGTTTAATTTTTCCTTTTGATCTTAATTGATACTCTTCAAGTAGTTCTTTTATTCGTTTTGCATATGCTCTAAGGTAAGTGTCATCCTGAGTAAGGCTATCTGAAAAATAATAATTAAGAGTGACCTCGTCTTTTAAATTATTAATTATATTTATAGTGCCATCGCCTAATGTATATAATTTATTTTCAGTTAAATCAAATCTAAAACCTTTAAATATATTATTAGCAAGCATTATAAAAAGAACAAAAATTACTAATAAAAGAAAAATTTGCACTTTTGACTTACTTCTTTCTGATAACACTTTATTCACCTTTTTTTAAGTTAACTAATTCGATATTTATATAAATAAATACTGCTATTAATGAAAAATAATATATAAAATCTCTAAGATCTATTACACCCTTACTTAACGAAGAAAAATGAGATAAAAAACTTAGAGATGCAATTGCATCCACTGCTCCTTGTGGAAGCCATGCATTAAAAAAATCTAACACCAAATTAGTGCCACTAAGTAAAAAAATAAAACAAACTACAACAGATATAATAAACGCAATAACTTGATTTTGTGTGATTGAAGACATACAAGAACCAATTGCAAGAAAACCACCAGACATTAATAAACTTCCTAAATAACCAGACAAGATTGCACCATTATCTGGATCACCTAAATAATTTACAGTAATCCAGATTGGAAAAGTTAAAAACAAAGCTAAAGCTATAAAAAACCAAGCAGCCAAATATTTGCCAATAACAACTTCTGAAACTTTTACCGGAAGAGTTAAAATCAGTTCTATGGTTCCTGATTTTCTCTCTTCCGCCCATAATTTCATTGTGATTGCTGGCACTAAGAATAAATATAGCCATGGGTGAAATCCAAAAAATGGTAATAGATCTGCTTGTCCTCTTTCATAAAAATTGCCCATATAAAAGGTAAATGATCCTGACAATAAAAGGAAAATAACTAAAAAAACATAAGCTATAGGAGTAGAAAAATATGATACTAATTCACGATTAAAGATAATTGAGATATTCTTCATTAGCGACTTTCCCCTAAAGTAATTTTCCTAAAAGTATCATCTAAAGACCCTTTATCTAAGCTTTGAAGGTTTGATGGTGTATCGTCATATAATAACTTACCTTTGGCAATAATTGCTGCACGCGTGCAAACCGCATCAACTTCTTCAAGGATATGAGTAGATATAATTATTGTTTTATCTTTTGATATTTTTTTTATTAACTGCCGTACGTCATATTTTTGATTTGGATCTAACCCATCTGTTGGCTCATCCATAATCAATATACTAGGATCATGAATAATTGCTTGAGCTATCCCTACTCTTCTTTTAAAACCTTTGGATAGATGCTCAATTCTTTTATTAAGCACATCTTTTAACGAAAGATTATCAACAACAGACTCTATGGATGAATTAATTTTATTTTTATTTATACCTCTTATCTTAGCTATAAATAATAAAAAATCTGATGTAGTCATCTCTCCATATTGTGGAGCACCCTCGGGTAAATATCCTAAAAATTTCTTAATTTCATAGGCCGAATCTTTTATTGATAGATTATTTATTTTTATATTGCCGCTTGTAGGCTCTAAGAATCCAGTGACCATTTTCATAGTAGTAGATTTACCTGCTCCATTCGGCCCCAAGAAACCTAATACTTCGCCAACATCAACTTTCAGCGATAAATCATCGACTACAGTTATATCATCATATTTTTTATGCAAATTTTGTATTTCAATCATATTATTATGGAAGATATAAAAAAAATAAATATCGTTAGAATTATTATTTATTTATTTACAGTTTTGTCAACTCCAGTTCTTACTGCTTTGTCGATTAGCCAATATGCAGCTGCTACAGGATTTAAAATAACTGCAGCACCCATACTTACTTTTTTTGAAGGTGATATAACGCTTGGATTTTTCACAATATTTTTAGAACTCTCAAAACAATTAATATTGTGATTTTTTGAAGCTGATTTTGGAAAATTTTTACTTCTTGAATGATTAAAGTGCATAGATTTCTTTTGAATATTCAAACAATTTACTGAATTACCAGTACCATCAACCACTAATTCCATGGCAAAAATGTTTGTTGATATTAAGAAAATAGTAAAAATTAAGTATTTCATATAAAAATAATACTTTTTTATTTTGTTATTAGCAAGGAAAAACTAGGTATTTTAAGTAAATTAGACTAAATATTTGTGCAAATAAAAGGCTGTGGATGAGCAAACCACAGCTACAAACATTCCATACATAATATCAACAACTGCAACGATAACTGGCCAATCTTTAATGGTTGCTAAGTTTGTTAAATCGTAAGTTGAAAATGTTACAAGGCCATAAAGTAAAGCGTACATAATTAGAGTACTATACGAGTTTTCTTCAATGGCAGGCAAAATAACAAATACGAGCAAACCAATATTAAACAAGAGATAAAATATGAAGGCAGCCGGCCAAACAATATCGCTGGTTAAATAATCAGAAAGATTCTTGGCGTAAAAATCCTTTGAAATGATACCAAGCCATATAGCATCTAAAATAAGAAATGTAATAAATGATATTAAAAAAAGTTTTATGTTAATCATATAAATTATTGAATTTATTTGTAAAATTAAATTTATAAATTTTTAAATGTATACGATAACACGTTTATAAATAGTTTCAATTAAACATATTTTAAACAGTCTGTGAGCCATGATAAAGATTTACCACATGTTTTGCTTGAGCAAAAAAAAGCCACCTTTCGGCTATTATGCCAAAAAATGATACTAATAATGCTAAAAAGATAACCAAAATATCATTATAAAGTAAATAATATGAGCTGATTAACAAGAAAGGTGCAATAAAACCAAAGAATATTGAGAATAATTTGACAAGTTTAAGTTTTTTTTCAGCTACAAAAAAACCAAATTCGTCTGTTAAAAATGTGCCGCCTGTATGTCCTACATCCAATAATCTAACATTGGAGTTTTTTATTTTAATAGCCGCATTAGTTGCCTCATTTATATTATGTCTTGATGGTGTAATTTTATAATAGTATATTAATTTTATTATGAAAGAGAATGCAATTAAACATAAAATATAATACTTATAATCATTAACATCATAACTATTTATACTTAAAAGAAATAAAACTAAAAGAAAACCCAAATAAAGTCCGATCACAATATAGTTTATTGGCGTTAAAATTGTATTCCACTGTGGTATTGTTTTTAAGCAAGCGTAGATCATTCCTGTACAAAAAATAATAAATACAGAAAAAATAAATATTAAAAAACTATAAAATTGCATAAATAAAAGATTACTTGAATATGTATTCTGATAGATAAAATATAAATAAGTAAATAGTATTGGATAAAATAAAATTGCAAGCAACCCTTCTCTTGCTAACCAAGAAGTTCTAAATCTCATAAAAGCTCTCCATGCATTTTTTGGATTTGCCAGATGAAATGTTGATGAAATTAGTCCTGCTGAAAAAATACCTACACTTACTGCTGAAAATATTAAAAATAATTCCTTGTTTACAAATATTCCTTGGTTAATAAAATTTAAAAAACATAGTAATGCAATTAATCCATAGCCTGCGCCAGAAGTTACTGTAAAGAATATTACTGAAAAAGCTGGATGCATATTATCTCCTTATAACTCTACTACTTTGTTTACCCATTCTTTAATTTTTGATTTTAAATCTTCTTTATTAACCTCATGAGTTTTAATATTAACTTTATCTCTAGGAGGTAAATATTTATTAACTGGTTTATAACCAAGATCAGAAAATAATTCTTGACCGCCTCTGTCATTAGAAATTTTTGACACTTCTGAAAACGGATCATCAAAATCACCAAAGTGTCTTGCAGAAGTTGGACATGTTAAAACACAAGCTGGTTTTCTTTCAGATTCAGGAAGATTTTGATCGTATATTCTATCAACACACAATGTACATTTCTTCATAACCCCTTCCTCTCTATCTAATTCTCTTGCTCCATAAGGACAAGCCCAAGCGCAATAATTGCAACCCATGCATTTTTCTGGATCAACAAGCACAATTCCATCTTCCTCCCTTTTATAAGATGCTCCAGTTGGGCATACCGTTACGCAAGCCGCATCTTCACATTGCATACAAGACATAGGGAAGTGTACCGTTTTACTATCTGGGTAATTTCCAACTTCATAATGCCTGATTCTATTAAAAAATACTCCGCTGGGGTTTTGGCCGTATGGTTTATAGTCTGTAAGCGAACCAGATGTTCCAGATGTATTCCATTGTTTACAAGCAATTGCGCAAGCACTGCATCCTACACATTTATCTAAATCTACAACCAATCCTAATTTCATTTTTTAAAACCCCCTTTAGAAATTATATCTTTCAAAGATCTAGACAATCTCACAGGTTTTTTTGTATTGTATCTTAAGATGTCTGAGGTATCAGGAAGGCCTGCAACTTTTTTTCCACCCTCAAAATTTGGATATACGCCATATTGCTCATCCTTACTAGCTGGATATATATTTACTTTTAAATCATACCACGCTGCTTGGCCAGTGATTGGATCTGAGTTTGTAATTGGACTACCTGTATCAGCACATGGTAAATGTTCGTTTATTAAATGATTTAATAAAAAACCTTTTGAGGATTCGTTTGCGTCATCTGATAAACCCCATTTACCTTTTTGTTTTCCAATAGCATTCCATGTCCATAGAGTATCACTTTGGCAACCCTCCATTAATTTAACTTGGACTTTTATTTTACCTGTATTGGATTCAACCCATACCCAGGAAAGATCTTCTATACCTAACTCTTTTGCCTTATCTGTGTTCATGTGCATATAGTTATGAGCCTGCAACTGTCTTAACCAAGCGTTTTGCGAATCCCAAGAGTGATACATGAACATAGGCCTTTGAGTAATCGCATAAAACGGAAATTTTTGTGAAAATGAACACCTGTGTTCTAAAGGTATATAATATTCTGGTATGGGATCAAAAAATCTTGATAATCTAAATTGATCTCTCTCTCTTTTTGGCTGTGGACCATCATAGAGACCTAAGCCTGCTAACTTAAATTTTTGTAATTTTTCGGAATATAATTCTATAATAATAGGTTCTTCTGATTCAATAAAACCAACTTTTTTTGCAAATTTTAAATAGTCTTTATTAGCACCTCTAAAATACTTTTGGTTATCTGTTAATTTGTATTCAAAAAAACATTTATTTTCTATATATTTATCCCATTGATTTTTATTTGGTTCTCCCTTAAGACTATTATCACCATTTCTTCCTCTCCATCCGGATAAAAATCCTATACCAGGAGACTTTTCATAATTAATTATAAAATCTTTATAATCATTAAACTTTCTAGAGCCGTCATCATTTGTAAATTCTGGAAATTTTAATCTACTAGCTAATTCTACTAAAACAGTTTGCCACGGTTTTACATCTCTATCAGGTTTTAATACAGGCGACCTTATAGAATCACATATTGCATGTGGTTCTGAAATTGGTCTGTCTAACATTGATATTGTGTCATATCTCTCTAGATAAGTTGTATCTGGGATAACCAAATCTGCATAGCCTACTGTTTCTGAATCAAAAGCATCACAGACTACTAAAAAAGGTATTTTATACTCACCATTATCCTTCTTTGCACAAAGAAGTTCTCTGATTTTTGAAGTATTCATTGCAGAATTCCATGCCATATTAGCCATAAAAAATATCATTGTGTCTATTTCGTATGGATCACCAGCTACAGCATTTGTGATTGCCATATGCATTAGCCCATGATTTGCAATCGGAGCTTCCCACGAATATGCTTTGTCTATTCTAAGTGGTTTCCCATCTTTATCGATTGCTAAATCTTCAGGTTCTGTTGGAAATCCAAGAGGGAAATTATCTAAGGGCTTTCCAGGAGAAACTTTTTTACCAGGTTTATTTGACGGGGCAACATGCTTTGGATACGGTGGTTTTGCTAAATGTCCACCAGGACAATCAATAGATCCCAACAATACTTGTAAAAAATGAATTGCTCTGCAAGCTTGAAAACCATTTGAATGTGCTGAGATTCCTCTCATAGCGTGCATAGAAACAGGTCTTCCAATAAATTTATTATGTTTTCTTCCAGTCCAATCTGTCCACTCTGTTTCTATTTCTATAGACTCTTTAAAAGCTACGTGAGCAAGTTCAAGTGCGATTTTTTCAATCTGATCTGCAGGTACTCCGCAAACTTTGCTAGCCATTTCTGGAGAATATTCATCATCAAGATATCTTTCAGTCATAATTGTGAATACAGTTTTTAATTTAGTACCATCTTTAGCTTTATATTCTCCAAAAAGAGCTGGTTTTATTTTTGGGTCCGTTGCATTAACTAAACAATCTTTTTCTAAATCCCAAGATTGAGGAATATCATTAACTCTATAAAACAAACCATTGCCTTTTTCTCTTGGTTTATCAACTACAAGATAATGTGCATTTGTGTATCTTATTAGAAATTCCCAGTCAAAGAGTTCGTTTTTTAAAAGAACATGTACTAATGAAAGAGCTAGCATTGCATCAGTGCCTGGTTTAATAGGAATCCATTCGTCAGCTACCGCCTGATAGCCAGTTCGTACTGGATTTATAGAAACAAATTTTCCGCCCCTTTCTTTAAGTTTATTGATACCAATTTTTATTGGATTAGATGCATGGTCTTCGGCAACACCCCATAACATAAAATATTTTGTGTTATTCCAATCAGGATCACCAAATTCCCAGAACGAAAATCCTGTTGTGTATAATCCAGCAGCCGCCATATTAACAGAGCAAAAGCCACCGTGGGCAGCCCAATTTATTGTTCCAAATTGCTGTGCCCATAAACCGGTCAAAGCCTGCATTTGGTCCCTACCAGTAAAAAAAGCTAATTTTTTTGGATCAGTTTCTCTAATACGTTGCAATCTATCAGTCAAAATATCTAAAGCCTTTTCCCAGCTAATTGGAACAAATTCACTTGTACCTCTCTCTGCACCTGGCTTTCTCATTAAAGGTTGTCTCAGTCTTGCTGGCGAAATTTGTTTCATAATACCAGCATTACCTTTTGCGCAAAGAACACCTTTGTTAACCGGGTGAGATTGTGTTCCTTGAATATACCGTATTTTATTGTTTTCTAATGTTACTTTAATACCACACCTGCAAGCACACATATAACACGTTGTGTGTTTGTGAGATTGTTTATGATGGTCTTCAAACTGAGGTAATTTGTCCTTAGAAGAAAGGTCTTTTTTAAATACAATTTTCTCCACTTTTGATCGCATGTATATACCTAAGCAAATTAATATACTATGATTATAATAGAAAAATTTTATTTGTCTTATTAAATATATTTATAAAAGTATTTGAATATCTTATTAATATATAATGAAATACTTAACTAGTAAAATTAAATTACTATATATATCAATTATTTAAAATGTATATTGAAAACATTAGTAGTTAATATGACTTCTTTTAAGAAAGTATATTTTTTCTTGTAGCAAATAATAACCACCAAATAACAAATATGTATAGAAAAATGATCCAATAATAGTGCCCTTTATAAAAGGTATGCCTGCAATATAACAATGAATAAGTCCATGCAAATTTTTCTCATATAAATCACTAATTATCCAAAAACCGAAGTTTGTAACAAAGAAGAATATAAAACTTGATGATATAGCTAAAATTGAAACACTTTTAAAAGAGATTTTTTGACCATAAAAAAACGATGACAGTATTAATATTGCAAGATAAGAAAAATACTGCCAGTAAAAGCCTTTATAAAACCATATAATATTAGTTGATGTGTTATAAACAAAGTTATTTATAAAAAAATCACTTATCCATAAAGATAAAAATAAAGCGATATAACAAAAAATTTTATTCCTAAAATGTATAGAGCTAAAGATAGCTAAACTTATTAGAGGGCTAAAATTTTCTATATGTGGTATAACTCTTAATGATGTTATTAAAATAACAATAAAGAGGACCATAATTGTTTGAATATCTATCGTATTGATATTTTTTTCAAACATTATGTCTCTTTGTCAAAGTTATAAAGCTATTTATTTAATTCTTTACCAAAATTACCTAAAAGCTTTAGAGCACCTTGAACATCTGGATCACCCATTACTTTTAGCATGCCTCCAATTCCACCTGTGGTTCTTGGAGCATCTTTATACGAGTCATATGCAACAGATAATGCGTCTAACATTTTAGCAAAATCTTTACTTTCAGACATTTCTAATAATTTCATGATATTTTTATTTCTTGTAACTCTATCAGCAATTATTAAAAGCTCATTCATCATAAAACCAAGTCTTGCAACTGTATCATCTGTAAGCGCATCCCCTGCACCTTGCATAAATCTATCAACCTGTTGTTGTATACTTATATCACTACTCATAATTTCCACCTTTTAAAATTTATTATTATATTATTCCTCTCGCGCTAGCCCAATACATTCTATTGTACGCAGTCTTGAACCAATGAAGTCCAGATGTTGGTGCTTGGGGGTTCGGCGGGTTATCGTAATTAAACATAGCATAGGTTGCTTTACCATCGCCAGCTTCAATAAAGCAAAATACTTTTCCGTCGTACTCACGAACTGGCTCACCTTGTTGAACTAAAGCTGCAATATTCTCACCAAGTGCTTCGGCTTCAAAGTGTGCAGTAGAACCTGCTTTACTTATTGGTAAATTAGTAGTGTCGCCTAAAACAAAAACATTTTCTCTGCCTTCCATATTAAGTTTTTTCTTATCTGTAGGAATAAAGCCACCCTTACCTAATTCGTTGTCTTCTATAACCTGCATACCTTTGTGAGGAGGAACCGTTACCAATAAATCAAATTCAGCAGAGCTATCTTCTTCACTAATAACTTTTCCTGGAACTACTTCTTTCATATTGAAAAGAGTTTCATATGTTACACCAAGTTTGTCAAATTCTGGCGCAGCCCAATTAGCAACAGGTTCAAGACTATGAACTCTTCCAATAGGATAGGTATAATGTAAGTCAACCTTGTCCCATATTCCTCTTTTCTTAAAGTAATCGATTAAAAAGAAAGTTATTTCTAATGGAGACATTGGGCATTTATGGGGAACACCAGTTGCAACTACAACTTTTCCACCTTCAAACTTCTGTAATTTTTTATACATCGCTAATGCATCGCTTTCTGTGTAAAACTGACAGGCATTTTCTGCAAGGCCTGGAATTCCAGCAGCGTTTCCTCTTGAGCCTGTAGCAATACATAAAATATCATAAGATACTTTTTTGCCACTCTTTGTAGTAACTGAATTATTATCTAAGTCAAATTTTTCTACTGGGTCAACCTTAAAATCAATCGAAGGCTCTAATAACGATTTTTGATCACGATATAATTCACTTGTAGACATTTTTCCAACTGCAACATAAAGCAAACCTGGTTGATACATATGTTTATCAGAAGCTGATAACATTGTAATTTTTGCAGAGCCTTGCTCTATCTCTCCGGACAATCTTCTAGCTAAATTATTTGCAAGAATTGTTCCGCCCATTCCTCCTCCAACTACTAAAATATGCATTACCGTACTCCTATAAAATAAATTTATTTAATTTTCTTTACCACAATATGTAAAACATCATCTTCTTTAAAACTATCTATAATTTCGTGCCCAACTTTATTTACCCATTCAGGTATATCTGCAGCCGAACCTTCGTCTGTAGATAATAACTCTAATTCAGCACCTACATCGGCCATTTTCATATTTGAAATTAATTCCATTAATGGTCCTGGGCAGAATGTATTTTTTGCATCGACTAATATTCTATCTGACATAATATTTCCTTTTTTAAAAAGACCAAACTTGTCCTTTGTTAACATCACTGATAAATTTAGTTAGACCCATAGGTTCTCCTACGTAATCAAACAAATCTTCAGACTTAATTTCCAACATATCCATTGCCATTGAACAAGGGTATATTTTTGCATCACCTAGCTCAACAGCTTGTTCAAATAACTCTAGAAAAGGGGGTACATTTTTTTCTAACATTTTTGTTCCCATATCGCCTTCTACTGGAGCCTTAAGATCATTACCTTTAAGAAAATATTTTAAAGCATTCATTGATAAAAAAACACTCACATCGTTTCCGCTTACAGCACCAACTGACGCTATCATTGCTGCCATTTGCATTTGCTCCATATTTTCACTTGTTACCATCACATTAATTTTATCTGACATTTTACTTCCCTATAATAAATTATTAACCTATGCATTATTTTTATATTTATATTGTATATATAGCACAATAACTTAATCTACCAAATTTTCATTAATATATAAACTAGAAATATCTTATATTAAAAATATTATTAGACTATTTTTCTAAATATATGATCTTATTATATATTTTTTATAAATGGTGCCCAGGGCCGGAGTCGAACCGGCACGGTATTTCTACCGAGGGATTTTAAGTCCCTTGCGTCTACCAATTTCGCCACCTGGGCTTGCAAGCGGACATTATAAACGTTTTATTAATCTAGTGTATATTAATAGTTATTAAAAAATGGTAAAAATTTAGCAGGATTTTTAATTAGAACTTTTATAATTAGAGTTTGATTCTATTATTAATTTTTTTGTGTCGTCAAGATCATACCATTTGTCAATTTCAACATACTTATTCTCTAAGTCTTTATATATTCTAAAAAAATGTTCAATTTCCAAAAGAACATGTTTTCTTACATCCTTTAATGATCTTCTCTCATTAAATCTTGGGTCATCAACAGGAACAGCTAAAATTTTCTCATCCTGACCTTTATCATCAGTCATTTTAAGATAACCAACTGGTCTTGCTTTTAAAATTGTACCTGTAACAACCGGTTCTCCAGTTAAAACAACAACATCAAGAGGGTCATTATCGCCACCTAAAGTTTGTGGTATAAATCCGTAGCATCCTGGGTAATGAACAGAACTGTAAAGAACACGATCTAGTTGAAAAACATCATACTCAGAATTATATTCATATTTATTATTACTTCCTTGAGGGACTTCAATAATTACATTAAACTCCTCTGGAAAATTTTGGCCAATTGGATAATCATATAAATTTCTCATAGCTTTAACCCTATTCCTATTTGTGGAGGCTGAGGTCGGAATTGAACCGGCGTAAACGGTTTTGCAGACCGCAGCATAACCACTCTGCCACTCAGCCACTATCAAAAAATGGAGCGGGAAACGAGGCTCGAACTCGCTACCTCGACCTTGGCAAGGTCGCGCTCTACCAGATGAGCTATTCCCGCACTTTTACCTATGACTTAATAACATTTCCAAGATATATTATCATAGAAACTAATGATAAAAAGGCTGCTATGTAAATTCCATATAAACCAATCATATATGTACTAATTGTAAAGACTGTACCGTTAAAAAGCAAAAAACCTATAGAAAACATTTGAAATAATGTTTTAAGTTTGCCAAAACTATTTACATCCAGTGATTTCTTAAAATTTTCTCTTGCTGCCCATTCTCTCAATGCAGATATTAACACCTCTCTAAGAA
>MDSW01144618.1_pt1 | contig 48660 bp, 26 predicted proteins | sample 811171 | NCBI WGS metagenome assembly MDSW01 (sample SAMN05326641, study PRJNA326480) | marine metagenome | isolation source: seawater | place: Atlantic Ocean: North West | collected 2012
CCGCCGCGGTGCCGCGCGCGGCGGGGTTCGACGCGGGCGCCGACGCGGACGCGCCGCGCGACGAGGCGACGCGTTCGCGGCACCGCGCGCGGTCGCCGCGAGGGTGGCGGCGCGCCGCGTCCAACGCCGCGCGTGACGCGCGACGCATCGAGCGCCGTGGTCGAACCGGCCGAGGGAGTCGAGGGAGGGCGCGGCCGCGTGTGAGGCGGCGGACCGGACGGGCGCGCGAGATGGCCAACCGCGAGACACAGATGCGGGACGCGAGCAGTTCAGCACCCGCGTGTGCTGAATCAATGATTTCGCCCATCCCCTCGCGCCAGATTATTATTGACGCGGCGTCCGCGGGCGACGAACGGATGGCTCATCAGCCTCGGCGTCACGCCGCGAGACCTCCTCCGAGTACGGAATACACACGCGCGACGCGACTCGTCTGCGCTCATCTCTCCCCTCCTCTCGTCTTCGCCTCGGCGCTTCGCGTCTTCTCGCTCGCGGGTCGATTAAATTAAATCTCCGCGAAGCTCGCCGGCGGCGGGAAGGAGACGACGCGCAGCCGAAGCTTCAGGACGGCGATCCCGTCGCGCACGCGCATGTCCCTGTACGACAGCCGCGCGCCTCGCAGATCGATCGTGAGCGTCTCGAAGAACGCCTCCATCGCGGTCGCCATCGCCGTCGCGTCCCTTCCGTCCGTTCGCGACGCGCGCACCGCCACCTTCCCCTCCGCGCCGGCGGGGCGCAGCTCCATCTCGTACCGCCCCGAGCGCTCGTCGCCCTCGCCCGCCTCCCACCTCCCCGAGAACGCCACCGCGCCGTCGTCGGTGAAGTACAGACCCGTCGTTCCTTTCTCTTTACCACCATCGACGGCGACTCCGAGCCCGTCGGGTTCGATTCCTCTCGGTTCGAAGGCGAACGGGAACCCCCCGGGGCCGTTTCGCGTCGCCTCCGCGGCGGTGAGCGGGTGCGCGAGGAAGTTGGCGAAGTCGCTCGCGTCGAACTCGAGCGAGGCTTCGCCCCGGGCGACGCCGCGGAGCTTCACGAGGCGCTCCGCGATGAGCGCGGTCTGGTCGACCGCGGCCTCGCCGACGGCGAAGCGGAGGGAGCGGCACGTGAGGTTCTTCCGCGAGCGCCACCCGCGGCCGGAGATGACGACGCCGTCCACCCGCCCGCGGAGCAGGCCGAGGACGTCCGCGTCGACCTCCGCGTCGATGGACGCGTACGAGGCCAGGTACGACTCGAGCGCGAACGTCGCGACCGCGCCGAGGAGCTCGCCGGAGAGATCGGGAGGCGCGAACGGGTTCGTGAAGGCGCCGGGCACCCGAGCGCGCGCGCGAGACGGCGGAGGGCGAGCGTGCCCGAGTCGTCGGGGCGCGCGAGGGGCGGCGAGGCGACGGGCGGGGGACGCCGACGCCGGAGGCGCGGAAACCCCCGACGTCGGCGGGCGCGCGATCGACGCGACCGGCGGCATGCGACGGGCCGCCCTCGCGCGCGAGAGTGCGCGCGCGCTCTCGCACCGCCTCGGGACGTGGTGACGCGCGCCGTGCGCGACTGCCGAGTTTTCGCGATCGTCGCGAGAATAAGCGAGTCGCGAGTGAGTGCCCGCGACGTGAGGTCGCGGATCGTCTTCGCCGCGGGCGCTTCCCCACTCGTCGCGACGCGAGTCTCGCGCGGTCGGCGGCGTCGTTTGGACGTCGTCCGAACGCCCCCGCGCGACCGCCGCGATGTCTTCCTCTCGGATGCGTCGCCTCGCGTCGCTCGCGGCGTCCCTCCTCGCCCCTCCCTCGTCGCGCGCGCCTCGCGTCGCCGTCGGCGCCTTCTCGCACCCCTCGGCGCGTTCTCGCGCCCCCGCGCGCGTCGCCCCGCGGCTCGCGCGCCTCCTCGCGAGCGACGCGGCGCGCGCCTCTCGGCGCGCCCGCTCCTCGCGCGCGCGCCTCGCGGCGAAGGTGTGGTACCCCGAGTCCGAGCGCATCAACGCGGACGTGCAACGCGCTCGGGACGTCGAGCGCGTGCTCGCCGTCGTGGACGCCAACGCGAACCGTCTCGGACCCGTCAACGTCAGCGCCGCCCTGAGCCGGATCCAGGCGCTCGCGACGTCCGCCGCGTCGGCGGGACCCTCCGCGCCGAACCCTCCGCCGGGAGCGCTCGACGCGGACCCGAGGTTCGCGACGCTCCTCGCGGAGGCGCGCCGGTTCGCTCGATCGGGCGAGTCGAACGAGCAGTCGTGGGCCAACTCGATGCACGCGCTCGCCAAGCTTCGCGCGTGCGGCGCGATCGCGTCCCGCGCGAACGCGACCCTCGACCGCGCGTGGTCGGCGCTCGTGGACCACCTTCCGCGCGTCGCGAGCGAGCTCAGGCCGCGGCACGCGTCCATCGCGCTCTGGGCGCTCGCCAAGTCGGGCGCCAGGGCGCGCGGTCCCGACGCCGATCCGACGCTCGTTCGAAGCGTTCGGACGCTCTGGCGCGCGGCGACGACGTCGGCGCGCGGCCCGCGGCCCGGGCCCCAAAACCTCGCCAACGCCGCGTGGGCGGCCGCGACGATGGGCGTCGCGCTCGGCGCCGACGAGTGGCGCGCGTTCGACGACGCCGCGCGAGTCTTCGGCGAAGGGTTTTCGGAGGAGAAGAGAGGCGACAGCTTTCGCGGCGAGAAAATCTCGGCGCGACTCGCGCCCCAAAACGTCTCCAACGCGCTCTGGGCGCTCGCGAAGCTCCGGATGCTCGACCCTCCCTCGGGGTCTCGCGGGTCTCGCGGGGATCCGGCGGGCCCCTCGTACGTGACGCTCGAGACGCTCGCGCGCGCGGCGACGGCGACGGCGCCGGCGATGTCTTCCCACGAATCGTCCAACGCGCTCTACGCGTACGCGGCGTCCGCCGGTGCGTGGCCTTTCCCCGCCGAGACGCGGGACGCGCTCGAGCGCGCGGCGTCGCGGACGATCCGCCGCGCGAACGCGCAGGAGGCGGCGAACGTCGCGTGGTACCTCGCGAAGATGGAGACGCACCCCTCGCGAGGCGGAGCGGCGGAGTGGCGGAGTGGCGGCGCCTTCTCCGCTTCTCCGAGCGAATCGTTTGCGTCGGCTCGCGAATCGTCCGCGTCGGCTCATCGCGAACGCGGCGGTGCGTCTCGTCGCCGCGCGTCTCTGCGCGCCGCCGCGCTCGCTCGGCTCGAACACTTAGCGCCGAGGGCGTCGCTCGTGGAGATCGCGATGGCGTTCTGGTCGCACGCGCTCCTCGGGGAGGCGCCCTCGGGATCGCTCCGCGCGGCGCTCGAGGCGCGGCTCACGACCCTCGTCGCGCGCGAGGGCGCGGGCGTCGCGGACCCGGGGGCGCACAAGCAGAACCTCTCCAACCTGGTGTGGGCGTACGCCAAGAGTCGCGCGCGGCCGAGCGAGGCGGCGTGGCACGCGCTGGACCTCCTCGCCGACCGCACCGTGAAGGCGTTCGGCACGAAGGACCTCTGCCTCGCGGCGTGGGGGTACGCGGCGCTCGGGCGGCGGCCGCGGAGCGACGCGACGTGGGCGAGGTTCAACGACGCGCTCGAGACACACGCGGACGCGTTCGAGCCGGACGAGCTCGCGAGCGCCGCGTGGGCTCGCGCGGCGATCCGCGCGTGCGATCCGAGCGAACCGGACGTGCGGTTCGACGAGCGCGCGTGGCGAAGGCTCGCGGGGCTCAACGCGGGGGACTTCGAGCGGACGGAGTCGCTCCTGGTCGCGTACCACGCGTGGCGCGTCGGTCGCGAGCTCCTCCCGCCGACGGACGACGACGCGTTAGCGAGAAGACGCGCCCCGCGCGACTCTACTAAGGAGAAAGAAAACCCGGCGGAGTCTGACCCGGAGTCTTTTCCGTTTTTGGCGGCGGCGCGCGACGCGTGGCGCGCGCAGCGCCAGGCGCAGTCCGCGTCGCAGCGCCTCGTCGGCGACGCTCTGACGCGCTTGGGCGTCGCGCACGTCCCCGAGCACGACTTCGACGCCGACCAGGCGACGGATTTCTTCCTCCCGGCGCACGACGTCGCGGTGGAGTTCGACGGGCCGACGCATTTTTACGCCGACGAGCGAGTTCCCGACGCGAGGACGCGGCTTCGAAACCTCTTCCTCGCGCGGAGGTGTCGCGCGATCGCGGCGCTCCCGTACTGGGGCCTCGAGGCGGCGCGCGCCGAGGGGGGGGACGACGCCGTCGACCGGTGGGTCGCGCGCGAGATCGAGAGGCAGACGGGCGCGGACGTGAGGGGGAACCCCGCGGGGGAGGGACGGGTCGCCGACGACGGCGGACGACTCGCGGACGCGAGGGGGAACCCCAACCCCGCGGGGGGGGGACGCTTCGAGGGACGCGTACGCGGAATCGACTACGCTCCGGTCGACGCTTTAATCGTCGACGGGTTCGAGGTCGCGGCGGCGCGGTGGACGCGAGCGCTTCCCGCGCGGCGAGCGGCGGACCTAAAGAGACGGATGCGCGCGGCGAGCGACGACGCGGAACGCCGCGGGGTGCTCGTCGCCGACGCGGAGGCGGACGCGACGAGGAAGCGAGCGGCGCTGCGCGAGGAGGTGATGCGCGCGGCGAGCGCGACGAAGGCGGGTGGGGCGTAGGTGAAGAACGCGCGAGGCTTTTTTGTGTCGCGATGGCGAGTGCGAGAGACTCGTACGAGTAGTTCACGTATAGTCTAGAGTAGCAGGGTACAAGTAGTGTACGCGTTCAAGAAAACGAGGAGGACGGGCGCTTCGCTCGTCTCGCGCTCGAGCGAAAATGCTCGATCGCGGCGCGCGCCCGTCGCTCCTCGTGCGTCGTCTCCCCGCGCGCTTCTTTCGTTCGCGGGTGGGCGGCGACCCTCCGGTCGCGCTCTCGCGGCGTCTTTGGTTCCGCTCGAAGCTTCGGCGATTTCGACCTCGACTTCGGACGTTGTTTCGTCGCGGGCGCCGCGCTCGGTTCGTCACAGGTCGATCTTGGAGTGCACCCAGATGTCCGGGTGGACGACGTCCATGAGGACCTCGTGCGAGTCGAGCGCGTCGGCGGCGCACGCGTCGAGCGTCGCGTCGCCGTACGAGCTGCACACCTTGTGCCCGCCGAACGCGTGCACCTGGTCGTCGACGGCGGCGACGCTGAAGCGGAACCTCGCCGTGGGGACGGGCGCCTTCGCGACCCACGTGTCGTGCGTCGGGTAGTACTGCTCGACGTCGTGCAGCGCCACCTCGGTCTGGAGACCCCGCGCGTGCGTCTCGCCGCCGACGACGATGATCGAGCCGTCGCTCAGCGTCGCCGCGGCTTTATCGCCGCGCGCGGTGGGCATCGGCGCCTTCTCGAGCCACGTCGTCGCGGACTTCGAGACGTCCAAACTGAAGACGGTGGCGTGGAACGCCGAGTAGTTGAAGCTCGTCGCGGACGCGGTGGGGTCGTAGTGCCCGCCGAACACGAACACGTGGCCGACGGACGCCGCGCACGCGACGTCGCCGCGCGGCGCGGGGAGCGTGGGCCCGGCGGACCACGCGAGCGGACTCGCCGTCGCGTCGAGAACCTCCGTCGAGTTGAGCGTCTCCCAGTAAAGGGAATATCCGCCGACGACGTGGACCGCGCCGCCGACGACCGCGACGCACGTGTCCGAGCGAGCGGTGGCGAGCGCGGGGCCGGAGGTCCAGGTGTTATCCGCGATGTCGTACACCAGCGTCGTGGAGAGCACGTTGGCGTTGTCGTCGTGGCCGGCGGTGACGCCGCCGACGACGTAAATCTTGCCGTCGCGGGCGGCGGCGCCGAAACGCGCGCGCGCGGCGGGCATCGCCGCCTTCGCGGTGTACGTCTCGAGGATGGTGTCGTACTCGGTGACGTCGGCCATGGCGTTCCCGGCGGCGTCGTTGCCGCCGATGAGGAAGATCTTGTCCCCGCTCGGGACGGCGATGAAATCCGATCGGCCGCCGATTGGCGCGGCGAGCGCGGGTTTTACGTACCACGAGCCCGACCCCGCGAAGAGCGAGGTGGAGGTCCGGTACCCGGAGAGCTTGGCCTGGCCGTAGCGCAGGATGACCCCGGACTTGGAGTTGTGGAGGTCGATCATGGAGTCCAGGTGGCCCTGGTTCTTATCCACGAACGTCGTCGCGAACGCGCCGAGGACGAAGGCGAGGAACGCGAACGCGACGGCGAAGCCGACGCAGTACGTCGTGACGCGCTGCTTGGACTGAAGCGCGCGGATCTTCTCGTTCGTCATCGCGGGGGACTGGTCGTCGAAACCGTCCATGTGGTACGCGCGCTCGGGAGGGTCCATCTCCAGGACTCACGCGAGAGACGGTCGGAGGGTGCGGCGGACGAGGCGCCGAGAAAGCCGGGGGGCGGGTGGACGCGCGGGGGGGGCGCGTGAGGTGCGAACGGGTCGCGCGTGTGCGTGCGCGCGGAAGATCAGACGACCTCGCCTGCGCGGGGAGGGGAGGGAGGGAGGGAGGGAGGGGGGCGGCGAGCGAGCGAGGGTCGTCAGCGCGAGGGGCGGGGAACGACGCGGGAAGGCGTGGTGAGGGCGGGAGTGGGGGGATGGGGGCGCGCTGGCGAGCGAGGGGGGGGAGGTTCGATCGCGAGGGAAGGCGGAACGCCACGGGCGCGTCGGCGCGGCGGCGGCGGGGAAAAAATCGCCAATGACGCGCGAGGCGCCGCGAGCGAAGACGCACCGAGTTCCCAGGGTCCAGCGATGAAGCCGCACTCCATGTATTCACGCCGGCGGGCGTGAGCGTTCGCGGTCGGTTGGGACGTCGCGTGCGGTGCGCGAGAGCGGTGTGCCTCGCCTCCGTCGGGGGCCGTCGCGTCGTTTTCGCGCGCCCCGCCGCCAAACGTTATTCATGGCGAGCAGTAGCGCGCGGCGCGCCTGCCCGCAAATTGAACTCTCCGACTGCCAAAAACCCCTTCCGCGCGACCTGCCCCCTCCTCAGCCCCCCTCGAGCCCGTCCCGTGGTTCGCACTTGACCGCGCGCGCCCGCGATCGCCTCCACGCGCGATGGGCGCGTGCACATCCCGCGAGCCCAGGGACGCGTCCTCGCGCGGCGCTCCGACGACGCACCCGCGACGCGACGCGCGCGGGTCGACGCCCTCCTCCGAGGGCCCTCCCCCGGCGCGACCCCCCGCGGTTTCGACGACGCCGCCTCCTCGGGGAGTCGCGCCTCGCCCGGACGCCCGCCGCGACGCGCCCGGTCGCTCGCGCCGCCGCGACACGCCCGGGATCGCGCTCAAACGTCCTCCGCCGCTCGCCGACGACCCGACGGACCTCGACGCGGACGCCGGCGCGGTCGCGACCCCGGGGACGGCGCGCTCGACGACCGCGGGGAGGACGAGCGAGGCGCCCCCTCCGCCTCCGTCTCCGGCGGAGGATCCGAAGGCGAAGAAACCACCCCGCGGGCGCAGGCTCGTGCACGCGGGAACGCGCATCGTCGTCGAGCCCGCGCTGACGCACGTGGAGTGACGAGCGAGCGCGTAGCGAAGGGAACGCGGGAAGCAGACGGCGCGGCGGTTCGCGCCGTTCGAGACACGAAAAGACTACGTAAAAAAAAAACCAACATTCGTTTTTCAAAAAGACTCCTCGCGCGCCGCGCCCCCCCCTCCCGCCCCCGCGCCGTCGCCGCCCCGACCTCTCGTCCCCTCAGCCTCCCGATCATCCTCCCCGCCCCCCGCGCGCTCGCCTTCGCCCTCGTCGCCCCGCGTCCGGATTTCCTCCTCGACCGCTCTCTGCGCGTTTTCCACGTCCTCGTCGAGGTACCGCGCCAGGAGCAGCAAAATCGCGCCGCAGACGAGCCAGCCGCTGACGGCGACGTTGAACGCCGCCCTCCTGCCGTACGCGACGATCAGCGCCGCCACGACCGCGGGCCCCGCGCCCTTCCCCACGTCGTCGATCTGAGAGTAAAACGCGAACATCGTCCCGCGCGTCTCCGGCGGGTTCACGTTCAAGAGCACCGCGCGAACGTTCGGCGGGGTCACCGCCGCCAACGCGCCCCCTACCGCGCACGCCAGGTACAGCAAATAATGCCCCGGGCCGTAGCTCGAGACGTTCAGGAAGAAGTACCCGGGGAGGGAGCCGAGCGCGGTGCTGACGCCCATGACGAGCGCGATGTTCGCCCTCCCGCCCGGGCGGTTGTACACGCGCTGGCCGACGACGCCGCCGCCGACGGTGCCGAAGACGGCGCCCAGCCCGAAGAGGGTCACCGCGAGCGTGCCCTCCTCGACGCTGAGGCCCTTCTGCGCGTGTAAGTAGTCCACGAAAAACGCGTTCAGCATCCCCCAGGGGATCGTGCCCGGCAGACCCTGCGCCAGGATGATCGCGTTGGACGGCACGCGGAGCTGCCGCCGGAGCTTCGCGAGATCGATCCGACCGCCGTACGTCGCCGCCGACGAGGACGAAGCGGAGGACGCGCCGGCGCGGACGTCGGAACGCCTCGACGGAGGGCTCCCCTCGCTCCAGTCCCGGCCCCCGCGGAGAGTCCCTCGAGAGTCCCGCGCGGGGACCCTCGAGGAGACCCTCTGGGACCCGACCTCCTCCTCCGACCCGACCTCCTCCTCGGCTCCTCCGCCGCGACCCCCCTCCCTTCCTCCCTTCGCGGGACCCCGCGCCTCGTCCCCCCTCGAATCGTCCCCCCTCACATCGTCCCCCCTCGCCTCGCCCCCCCTCGCCTCGTCCCCGGCCACCCCCCGTCGTCGCCTCGCCACGCTCGCGTCGCGCTCCCTGGCCTTCTCCCTGACGACGGCGTCCTCCATGGCGCCTCGCTCGGGCTCGTCGACGGTGGCGACGAGGAGAAGCGCGAGGAGGATGGCCGGGGCGGCGGCGAGGAGGAAGGGGAGCCTCCACCCGTACGCCGGCCCGACGGTTCCGGCCATGATCTGGCCGACGGCGATCCCCGCACCCGTGGCGATGGTGAGGAAGCTCGCGACGTACGCGCGCTCGGACGCGGGGAACATGTCGCCGCAGAGGGAGAAGAGCAGGGGGAGGCACCCGCCGACGGCGACGCCGGTGAGCGCGCGGACGGCGAAGAGCTGCCAGTAGGTCTCGACCCAGTACGTGCCGAGGCAGGGCCCCTCGCCGACGAGGACGACGAGCGCGAAGAGGCGCAGGCGCGGGACGTCGTCCGCGAGGTACCCGATGAGCAGGGAGGCGGGCGAGCCGACGAGGAAGAACGCGAGCTGGAGCCAGCCGCCGAGCATGACGTCCTTCTCGCGCTCGCTCAGACCGAACTCCTCCGCGACCGCGGAGAGGTTCGGGGAGAGCAGGTTCTGGTCCGCGTACAGGAACATCGCCGTCAGGGTCAGCAGGACGACCGCGTAGTGCCGCCGCGGGGGCGGGGCGAGGGGCGAGGACGGCGAGCGCCGGGCGTCGTCCGAGTCGTATCGGTCGTCGTCCGAGAAGGACGCGGAGCGCCGGGCGGAGCGATCGACGAGCTGGGCCTCGACGTCGCTCCCGGTCGTCGCCGGGTCCGAGGGGAGGGAGGCGCGCGGGGACCAGCGCATGTCGACCCCTGACGATGCCGCCGGGGTCGCGGCGGGAGGCGCCGTGACCGCCGTCGTCGCCGGGAAGAACGCGCGCGAGCGCGCGCGGGCGAGTGCGCGCAGAGGTGAGGCTGCGGCCTCCTGGGACGACGACGATTTCATCGTCCGCGCGTTTATTTCGAACGCCGTCGCGCGGGTCGTCGCGATCGAATCGGCCGATCCGACGAGACTCGGCGCGACGCGCGGACGCACGCACTCGCGGAGCGCGCCGCGCGCGATGCGTTCGTCTCGCGCGCCGCGCCCGCGCGTTCGCGCGCCGGTCGTCCTCTCCGTCGCGGTCGCACTCGCGGCCGCGTCCGTCGCCGCGGCGGCGTCCGCGGCGTCCGTCCTCCCCGGTTTATCCCCGGACGTTCTCGTCGTCGGCGACGTCGCGTTGGCGCGCGTCGAGGCGAGGCGGCGCTCCGCGGCGGTCGACGCGGCGCGCGACGCGCCGGAGCAGACCGCGGCGCGAGACGGGGAGGCGGATGAGCCGCCGGGAGAAGACCCCGGCGCCGCGTCGAACGCGCGCGGCGCCGAGGTCGACCGCGACCACGACCACCATCACGATCACGATCACGACCACCATCACGATCACCGTCGCCGTCACGATCCTGCCGGCGAAACAGACGCCTCTTCTCGCCCGTGGACCCTCCGCGCGCAGGCCCTCCTCGCGTCGCTCGCGACGTCGTGCGTCTCGCTCGTCACTCTCGCGCTGTTCCCCTTCGTCGCGAATCGACGCGCCTCGGAGGATGAGGCGTCCGCCGAATCGCGCGCGGCCCGCGTCCGCGTCGTCGCGCTCGCGCTCTCCGCGTTCGGCGCCGGCGCCCTCCTCGGCGACGCGTTCCTGCACCAGCTCCCGCACGCCTACGCGTTCGCCGCCGCGGAGGAAAACAAAAATCACCACGGCGAAGGCGAGAACCACCACCACCACCACCACGGCGACCACCGCGATGACCTTCTCGGCGAGGCGCATTCGCATTCGCATTCGCATTCGGCGTTTGGCGTTGGGTCTTTCCTCTCGGCCTTGCGCGCGCAGCGCGTCGGCCTCGCTGCGGTCGCCGGCGTCGCGGCGTTTTACTTCGTCGAGCGCGCGGTCGAGCGGAGCCGCTCGGCGGGGGGCGGGTGCGCCCGGCACGGGCCCCATCGGACGGGCGCGGGGTCCGAACGCGAACGCGCCGCCAAGAACGCTTCGGGCGGGCGGCGCGTCGTCGCGTCGGGCGACGACCTCTCCGACGGCGGCGGCGGCGGGTTCCTCTCCTCCGACGACGACGCGGCCGCGGGGAATTCTCGCGCGCGCTCGCGCTCGCGAACGGTGAAGAAGCGGCGGAGCTCCGCGAGCGCGGTTTCCCCGCGGCGCGCATCTCCCGCCGCCGCGAAGCGAGGCGTCGGAGCCCGAGGGACTCGGCGCGGCGCGGCGGTCGCGCCCGAGTCCCCGCCCCCGCGCGCGAAAACGGGCGGACGATCGGATCGCTCGGACCTCTCTAAAGACCTCTCTGAACCCCTCCCCCCGCCGCCCCTCGCCCCCGCGGCGGTTTTGAACCTCCTCGCGGACGCGGCGCATAATTTTTTCGACGGCGTGTCCCTCGGCGTCGCGTTTTTAGCGGGCGGGTCCGTCGCGGGGTGGCGCGCGGCGGCGGCGACGGTGGCGCACGAGCTCCCGCAGGAGGTGGGGGATTACGGCGTTTTGGTCGCGTCCGGGTGCGATCCGCTGCGAGCGATCGCGCTCAACTTTTTGTCCGCGCTCGCGTCGCTCCTGGGAACGCTCGTGGCCTTGGCCGCGCACCGGAGCGTCGGGGGCGCGGAGGGGTCGGAGGGTGTAGGGGGGGGCGGGGGCGGGGGCGGCGGGGAGATGGGGGATTTTTTTCTCGGCTTCGACCGCGGGGTCGCCGACGCGTTCGTCGCGGGGGGATTTGTGTTCCTCGCCGCGGGGTCGGCGTTCGGGGAGGCGTCGAAGGCGACTCGGGGGATCTGGGACGAGGCGTTGGTCGCGGCGTGCGTCGCGCTCGGGGTCGGGGCGTGCGCGGCGACGCACGCGGGGGGGGGCTGCGAGCATCGGCACGGATGATTTCTGATCTTCGATACCATTTTAGCATCCGTCGTCACCCCGCGCTCGTCGAATAATGGCGTTGAGTTGGTCGGTCCCGTCCGTTCGCGCTCGGCGTTTCAAAACGAAAGCCACAACGGCTCCTCGCGCGCGGCGGAGGGTCCCGCCGGGGGCGTTCCCGTGCGCGCACTCGCTCGCGCACGCCCGCGCGCCGCACGCGATTCGCGCGAGGCGTCACTCGCGCGCTCGCCGAGTCTCTCGCGCACGCCGGTCTCTCGCGCCCGGCGCTCGTCCCGGAGGCTGGCGCGGCGGCATCTCGCCCCGGCGCGCCCTCTCGTTCAAATCGAGGACCCCGGGGCGCTGCTCTCCCCGGGGGCTCGTCCGCCTCGGTCCCGCGACTCGGTCCCGCCCCGCGTTCGCGCGCGATGGAGGCGGCGCCGCAGGGCAAGGTCGTGTACAAGTCCAAGGATGCGCTTCAGAACCTCCGCATCAAGGTGTCGCTGACGCGCGTCAGCGCGCCGCGCGCGGACCGCGCCGCGGAGCTCGACGCGCGCATCGCCGAGCAGCAGCGCGGGCCCAGCGCGGGCGGCCTCGGCGGCGTCTTCGGTAACTCCTCCCTCGGCGACCAGGTCACCCAGGCCGCCGCGGGGCTCGGTCAGGCCGCCGCGGGGTTCGGCCAGGCGGCGGCGGAGATCGGCCAGGCCGCCGCGGGGAGAGCCCCCGCGGATCCGGCCCCGACCCCGCCGGCGGCGCCCGGGTTCGAGGCGGCGGATGCGGGCGACGACGTCTCCGCGTCCGCCGCGGCGAACGCGGCCATGCCTTCGTACGCGCCGCCCGCGCCCGGCGGCCGCCGCGCGCGGAGCTCTCTGCAGACCGCGCACGGGGCGCCGATGACGATGCCCGGCCAAGGCGCCGGCGACGGTCCCTACGGCGGCGGCGGTTCCGCGGGCGCCGTGACGGAGTCGGACGCGGCGGCGCTCGACGCGTCGAACCCGGCGGCGCTCCACTCGCAGCACTTCCCCGCGCACGCGTCCGACGCGAGCGGCGCGACGGCGTATCACTTCGAGCGCGTCGTCGCTTGGCAGGAGAAGATCTTCAGCCCCGTCGATTTCGCGCGTCGCCGGTCGCAGAGCGCCGCGCCCGAGACGGAGCTCGACCGCAAGTACAAGGCGATGGTGCACGAGCCCGGCGCGCGGGGCGAGGTCATCTACACGTACGTCTCCGCGGACCGGTTCGCGGACGAGCGCGACGCCGAGCGGTTCGTCACGACGTCCCCCTCGGAGCCGTACAACGGTCTGTTCAAGGCGGTATTCGGCACCCCCGGCGACCGCGTCCTCGCGCGTAACGCGTCCGGGCCGGAGGCGACGCGTCTGCGCACGGCGCTCGCGCGCGGCCGAAAGATGCGCGCGGGCCCCGCGCCCGCGACGTTCGCCATCTGCGCGGACTGCGGCCCGCTCCAGCTCCCCCCCGACCACGCCATCTTCAAATCCTCCCCCGACGGCCGCGACGCCGAGCGCGAGGAGGTGCTGATGTTCGTCGAGGCGTACCCCGACGGCACGATCGTCCTGACGCCGGATTTCACCGAGGAATCCGCGGGGGAGCTTCGGCGCGTCGAGCGAAGGGACGGGAGCGTGTGGGAATACTCCGTCTCGAACGCGAGCGCCAGGGAGGAGACGCCCATCGAGAAGAGGGCCGCGGACATCGCCCCCGTCGCGGCTCTGCGACGGCTCCAGTTGGCGCGCGCGAACCGATCCGGTCAGCGCTTATTCCACGCGAACCTCCCCGAGGGCCCCGACCCCGTGCGTCTCGTTTTCCTCGGCGAGATCGTCTCCGGGCGCGGGTTCGAGCGCGATAACCTGTACTGCGAGTGGACGCTGGAGTACGACCCGGCGCTGTGGTCGGTCGAGGGCACCGACCACCTCGATCCCGACGATCCGAACAAGGCGAGCTCGATCGGCCGAAGCTCGCCCGAGGCTTTGGCTGGGGTGACGCAGATTTCGCGGACGGCGACGTACCCGGCGACGGGCGACGGCGAGGGCGACGGCGCCTTCAGCGGCGACCGCCGCGTCGCGCACTGGGGCCTGCCCCTGGAGCTCGCGCTCGTCGCCGGTCGCAAGCCCGAGGCGAACGAGTACCCGTGTGTGCTTTTTCAGGTGAGCTCGTACGACCGGTGGGACCGGTACCGGTGCGAGGGGTACGGGCGGCTGGCGCTCGGGGGGCTCGAGGTGGGCGCGAGCGAGACGGCGGTGAAGACGTGGCGCGCGGGCGGGACTATAACGGACCGGCTCCGCGCGCACTACGTCGGCGGGTCGCCGGAGATCGGGGACCTGGCGTACGTGGGCGTGCCGAGGGACGCGAAGGGGCAGAAGGTGCACTCGAGGCTCGGGTTTGTCGCCGACGCGAGCGGCGAGATTAAGATTCGCGCGCACGTCGCGACGCAGCGCCGGCGAGGGCGGTCCAAGGCGGCGGCGAGCGGCGTCGGGAAACTCAAGGCGGGCCTCTTCGGGAAAAAAGGATTCGACCCGAACGATTCGAACCGGGCGAGTCGACCGGGCGCGACCGGTGAGTCGACCGAGGGATCACCGCTCGACGATCTGGACGACAAGCCTCGGACGGAGCGCGAGGTGGAGGACGTCGTCGCGCGCGCGAGGGCGCGCGTCGCCGAGGCGCGGTCGCGGGAGAGGGACTTTGGTCGCGCCGCCGCCGCCGCGGACTTCGCCCGGCCCGCGCGAGGCCAGGGCCAGGTCCCTCCCGCGGCGGCGTCCGAGCCGGAGGACGTGTTGGCGCGCGCGAGGCAGAGGCACGCGCGGGCCCAGCCCCCGGACCAGGAGAACGAGCGACCGATCGATCATAACCCGGCGGCGACGGGGGCGGGCGCCGGCGCGGGGGGATGGGGGCTCGGCGCGGACGCCTACGCCGCGGAGGGGGGCGCCGCGACCAAGGCGCAGGAACCCGCGCCCGGGGGTTGGGGCCTCGGCGCGGAGTCCCTGTCCTGAGCGGCGGCCTTTTTCATCGCGTGAGGACTGCTGGCGACGTGAGGACTACTCGCGGCGCGCTTCGATCTTCTCTTCGCTTGCGTCTCATCGTGAATGACAAAATGTGTTTGAAAAATCCCACGCCGCGTCCGCGACGGGGGGAACCCCTCGCTCGAGGCGCCCCGCCGCGCTCGCGTCGTCGATCCACCCCCCACCCCTCCTCTCGTTAAAACCGCCCCTCTCTTCGTCTTCGGTCGACGACTTCACTTCTTCAGCGGCACACGCCGGTGCGGAAGGCGAAGTACGCGGCGTACGCGGCGTTCTCCGCCTCGACGTACCTCTGCATCTCCACCTTGTTCAGCGCGCGGCCCATGTCCTTCTGCACCCTGGCGAGCAAATCGAGGCGGTCGGGCATCGCCACCGAGAGCGTGGACGAAAACGCATCCGTCGCCGCCTTGTTCCGCATGCGCTGCGAGAAGGCGCTGAACCAGTAGAACGCGTCCGCGCCCATCGCGTCGTACGCCGCGAGCACCTGCGGCTCGAGCGACGGCGCCGGCGTCGCGCGCACCGCGGCGCGCGCCGCGTCGACGACGGAGAGCAGCGCGCGGCGAACGCCGAGCGCCTTCTTCGCCCGCGGCGCGACGGCGCCGTAGCGCTTGTTCCACCCGCCCCAGCCCCAGCGGCCGACCGCCTTCGCCGCCTCCTCGAAATCCGACGCCTCGAGCGCGGCGTCCGCGTCGCCGAGCCTGGCGCGCCTCGACTTCGCGCCGTCCTCCACCGCGGCGCTCTTCTTCTCCGCGGCGCTCATGCTCGCCTCGTCGTCCATGGAGTGACACGCGTAAAAGTCGCGGCTCACGCCCTGGAGCTGCGTGGACATCTCGTGGTACCCGCTCGCCTGCTTCTCGAACGCCGCGAGGACGCCGTCGAACATCTGCCCGCTCACGATGCCGTTCTTCGACAGCGCGGCCGTCCGCGCCACCGCCTCCACCGGGTCGCGGTACAGCGCGGCGACGGTGAAGTCCACCCCCTCGGATTCCGCCAGCGCCGCCATCTTGCCAACCTCCGGAAACGCGGGGTGCGACGCCGACGACGCGTGCGTCGGGTACGCCGCCGCCGCGGGCTTCGACCCCATCAGAGGGTTGAGCTCGATGACGTACGGCGCGCGCTCGCTCATGCCCCTCTCCTTCCTCCGCGCCTCGCTCATGCCCAGGCTGGAGTCGTCCTCGTTCTCGAGGCCGGCGAGGGACGCGCGCACTTTGCGGTAAAACGTCTTCGTCGCCGCCTCGCACCCGGGCCCCGCGGGGCACCCTGCGAGCTGCTCCGGCGCGCAGAGCTCCTTCGCCGCGGCGTTCGCGCTCGTCGTGCGCGCGCACAGGGAGACCGTCGCGCGGGGCCTCTCGCTCGTGCCGAGGGAGCTCGCGCCCGGGGAGGCGGACGAAGACTCCCCGGGCGCGTTCGAGACCCTCGCGGGGACGGGGAGGACCGCTTCGCGGAGCTTGTACAGCCCGCCCCCCTCGACGCCCATGGCGAAGCGGGTCACCACCTTGTCGCTGTACGCCTTCTTCTGCAGCACGGACCCGCGGTACTCCTCCTTGGCGACCGCCTTCTCCGTCGCCTCCGCGGCGCCGAGGCTGGCGGTGAGGACGCCGTCCTGGCCGTTCCCGTCGTCGGCGCAGCCGTTGACGAGGAAGCCCTTCCCCTGGAGTCGCCCCGCGCGTTTGCGGTAGTAGTTGGCGAAATCCGAAAAGGAGGAAAACTTGGAGCGCAGCATCGGGCCCGGGTTCCTGGAGAGCAGGAACAGGTCCGCGACCGCGTACACCATGCACTCCTCCTCGCGCGCGCGGTTGTAGCCGTAGTTGCAGTAGTCCGGGCGCGACAGGGCGTACACGTGGTTGTTGGGAAGCCTCGAGCGCAGCGCGGCGACGTCCTCGGGTTTGTCGGCGGCGACGAAGACGTCGACGCCGCGCGTCACCGCGTCGGGGGCGCGCTGGGTGAGGACGGAGACGAACGAGTCGACGGTGCACTGCTGACGGTACGAGTCGACGAGCGCCACCTCCGCCTGGGCCTCGCCCTCGAGCTTGAGGTCGCTCGAGAGCTTCGCGTCCTCGCCGGCGCGGATGTGCATGGACACCACCTGGTCGTCGCTCTTCGTCGCCAGCGGAATCGTCTTCATCATCTTGCTCACCTGCCACGACGGCTGGAAGTAGATCATGTACGAGGCGACGAAGTTGTACTCCGCCGCCGTCAGCTGGAGCTCCGCGTGCGAGGACTTGATGTACACCGCGCCCTTCCAGTTGCTCCAGGAGTCCGCCGCCACCTCCGTGCTCACCTGCTGCTTGCCCCACTCCGTCGTCGCGTCGTGGATGAGCGAAAACACGGGCTTGTCGTCCTTGTCGCCGTTACCGGCGTTCCACGTCTGGAGCTTCGCGTGCTGCTGCGTCATCCAGTTGTACGGGAGCTGCTCGAGGATGAACGAGCCGCGCAGGAAGCTCGGGGTGAGGATGCTCGACACGGGCGCCATGAGCGAGTCGTCGCGCTCCCAGACGATGACGAGCTTCCTGTTGCGCTCGCGGCTGAGGCACTTCCCCGCCGCCAACGCGCGCATGCGGTTGCCGAGGCCATTCACCGCGTGGATGACGAGGAACGCCGACGGGTTCTGGAACAGCGCGTTCTTGAACATCTCGGGCGTCATGACGTAGCCCTGCTTGCGGGCCTGGTCCCACGTCAGCGCGGAGGCGGCGCGGTCGACGTCGGTGATCATGGGGATGGTCGGGTCGAAGGGATCGTACAGCCCCGGGGGGGTGGTGCCCTGCTGCTCGTGCAGGTTAGGGTCCCACTTGACCACCGCGTCCCACTCCCGGAGCATCTCCGCGGGATCGCGCTCGAGCCCGATGTCCGCCGTCTCCGTGTTCGCGTCCTGGCCCGGGCCGTCCGCGGTGTTGACGAAGTCGGCCCACTTGTCGTTGCCGAGCGCGGGGGCGCGGGGGTGGGGGGAGGATGAAGAAACAACACCCCCGCGAGGCGTCGCGGAGGCGAGGCTCTCGGAAGCGCCGAACGACGCGGGCTCGCCGCGCGTCGCCGCCGCGCCGAGGCTCGCGAGGGCGTCGCCGGGGGCGACGCCCGAGACGCCCGCGATCGCGACCGTGCCGATGACCGCGCACGCGCCGGCGATCTGCCAGGCGCGCGCCGCGGACGACCCCGCGCGGGGGGTCTCGGGCACGCGATCGCCCTCGTCGAGCGCGTTCGCGCCGCCCGGCGTCGCGCGAGCGACGCGGAGGAGCGGGAGCTTCTCGTCGCGCGGCGAGCTCCACATCGCGAGAGGAACGAGGGTTCCGGTCGCCGAAGCGCGCGTCGCGTCTCTGCCCGACGCGCCGCGTGCGGGGGGGACGCCTGAGCGCGCGTCGATGTGAGCGCGGGGACGCATGTCCCCGCGGGCTAGCCAGTAGTTCTCGGAGTAGTCCACCGTCGTCCAGGATCGGGGTGTAACCACCTCGCGGTTTGTCGCGGACTGTTTGCCCAGTGCGTCGGAATTTTGTTATTTTCTGCCGACCGTGGGGGCCGTGCGCGGAGACGCGATTTTCTCGGACGTTTGACCCGTCGTTTCTGGGTTATGGCCTCCCTCCGTTCCGAGACGGCCCTCCCCGCACACGCGGGCGCGCTCGACGCCGACGCCATCGGGGCGGTTCCCCGACGGGCTTTGAAACGCGCGTGAAACACCTCGGGAGGGCTCGTTGCTCGTTCTTAACCACCATCGGGCGCGCACTCGCGAACGGCGCGGGGTCGGGCGCGATGCCGACGACGCGCCCCGGTCGGTGGGTGAAACCAGAGGCGAGGTCGCTGCTCGGGGGTCGGCGGCCGGGCTCGCCTCGGTTCCCCGAGCGCGCGCGAGAGCAGGGCGCGGCGACGCCGGCGTCTCCGCTCGGGGAGGGCGGCGCTGCCGAGCGGCGCGACGACGCCGCGCGCGCGTGGCCGCGGCTCGGCTCGAGGACGCTCGCGTTCGTCGCCGCGTGCGTCGTCCTCGCCGCGGTCGCGCTCGCGCTCGCGCGGTTCGCGCCCGGCGGCCTCGCCGTCTCGCTCCCGACGTGGGACGCGGACGCGAGCGCGGACGCCTCTCGGGAGAAGACGCCCTCGACCGAGGCGCGCGAACGCCCCTCGCGGGACGTCGTCCCCTCGCGCCTCTCGGCGGAGGAGGACCCCGCCCCGACCGCGCCGCGCGCGTGGACCATCGCCCCGCGCGGCCTCGCCATGCGCGAGGGCCCGATGGCGAAGCGCGAGGCCCACCGGTCGGAGCGCCTCCACGCGCGCGCCGTCGTGCCCGCCGAGCTCGACCCCCCCGAGGCGCGCGTCGGGAGCGGCGATCGGAGAAGCTCCTCAAATAGAAGCGGAAATCATCGTCGCGAGACGACCGCCGACGTCGACGCGAAGGCGAAGGCGAAGGAAGCGTCTCGGGCGACGGTCGCGGTCGCGGCGGAGCGGAAGAAACTGTCCGCGTCGCGACGCGCGTTCGAGCGAACGGCGCCCTCTAAACGGTCTCTCGACGCGAAGCCGAGGGCGACGTCGCGCGACGCCGCTCGGAACCCTCCGAGGGCGCCCGAAGAAAGCACCGTCCCTCCCAAGCGCGTCGAGCGGCGCCCCTCCTCCTCGAGGACGGACCGCCGGGGAGCTAAGCCTCGAAGCGCCCCGGACGCGCATCATCGCGAGGGAGATCGAGACCACCACCGGCGAGTGGCCCCGCGCGAGCGAACGCGAACGCGAACGCGCGTCGTCGCGAAGAGGGTTCACGAGGGCGGGTCCCCCGCGGGGAGACTCCGGGCGGCGACGAGAAAAAAGGCGCCTGAGGAAGAAGACATACACGCCCGAGGACGAAAACCCTTCGTCCTCGCCGAGCTCGGGGCTTCGCTCGCGTCGGCGGAGGCGACGGCGGAGCTCTCTCGCCGCGGCGAGGCGAGCGGGCGCGACCTCGGCGCCGCGCTCGTCGCGGACATAGCCGCGTCCGCCACCGCCGCGGCGATCGCGTCGAGGCGCGAGGCGCTTCTCGCGGGGGACCCTCTCGACGGCGGCGACGACGCGCTCCTTTCGTCTTCGACCGCGGCGGACGCGGACGCCGCGCGCGAGGCGAGGGCGGCGGCGCGCGCGAGGCGGTCGGAGGTCCCGCGGGAGGCGGCGCTCGGGGCGGAGGATAGGGCGGGCGAGGCGGGGGCGTTCGGTATGGACGACGCCGACGCGTTTCTGGTGCGAGCGGCGACCAACCCCGAGGCGATGGTTTGAGATATGTGATGACCGGCGACCCATTCGTACGATCGCTTCGATCGATCCGTCTCCCGCCGCGCCCTTCCCCTCCCCCCTCTCGCGCCCCCCTCCTTCGCTCGTCACACGACCCTGCCGGCGTACTTCGCCCGCGGGTACTTCTTCAGGAGTCCCTCCCACTGCACGAACACGGCGTCGGCGAGTCCGAGCGCGTACACGATCCAGCCGGAGAGGCTGAGCGTCGTCGTCCTCGCGACGCTCTCCACGTACACCACCGCCGGCCCCGCTCGGAGGCCGCACGCGCACCGCGCGGCGAACGCGGCGATGGCCACGGGAACGCACGTCCCCGGGCCGTTACAGAGCACGACGTCCGGGCGCTCGCGGCGGACGAGCGCGAGGGCGTGGAGGATGGCGCGGAGGGTGGTGACGGCGGAGTGCGCGTAGTTCTGGCCAACCTCGCGCGATCGCGGGAGCGACGCCACGTCGTGGTCGGTGGCGCGCTCGAGCTCGGCGTCCGAGACGTCCGCGCGCGCGGCGAGCGCCGAGCCGACGCGGGCCTCGTGCGCGTGGATCTTCGCGGCGCTCGTGACGTCCGTGGCCGCGAGGACGTACGTCCGCGGGGCGTACCGCCGGTGGTCCATGGCGCGGAGGAGCGCGAACATCTCCGCGGTGTGCCCGCCGCTGCCGAGGACGACCATGGCGCGGAGGGGACGCGAGGACCCTCCGGCGCGCGCGGGGAAGGGCGCGCGTGCGACGTACGCGACGCGCAGCGCGACGTTGGCGAGGACCAGGCCGACGAGGACGAGCGCGAGACATCGCGCGTCAGCGGACGCGTCGGGCGGCCACATGCGCAGACCCGCGCCGCCGCGCGGTGTGAGCGGGGCGGTGACTCGCAGCGCTGCTGAGTCAGTTTTATTCAAGGGGGGAAGAACCGACGACGTCGCCTCTCACTCGCGATGGCGTCCGCGCACGCGACGTCCACGATATCGGGCGCTTTCCTGCGCGCCCTCGCCGGGTTGTCGCTCGTGGAGGCGTGCTCGATCGCGCAGGGCGCGTTCGGCGCGCGCGTGGACGCGGGCGAGGAACACCGCGCGCGCGAGAGCGCGCGGGGAGCGAGGCCCTCCTCGGACGACGACGGAGCCGGCGTCGCGGACGAAGGCGGCGTCGCGGCCGCGCGGACGTGCGCGACGTGCTCGGCCGCGCCGTTCGTGCTGAAGCAGGTGGACGCCCTCTACCTGGCCGGCCGCGCGGACCGCGCGGCGATGGCGTCCGACGTCGCGTTCGAGGACCCGGTCGCGCTGTGCGAGGGCATCGACGAGGTGCGCGAGGCGTTTCGCGCCCTGCGCTGGTTCCGCCCCGAGCGCGCCGCGCCCTCGACCGTGGAGCGAATCGCCGCGAACAGGTACGTCGTCCGCACAGCGACGCGGTACGCCGCGCCCTTCGACCTCGGCGCGTTCGTCGTGCGAAGCGACGTGATTGTGGACACGCGCGCCGAGGAGAGAAAAGGGAACGAGGCGGACGGGACGCGGGAGACGTCCGAGGAGACGGGGAAGATTCGACGCGTCGAGGAACGCTGGAACGGCGCGCTGTTACTCGAGGGGTTCCCGTTCGACATGGTACGCCGCGGCGTCGGTCTGTGCTCGTACGCGTGCACGAGCCGAATACCCTCCCCGCCGAGCGACGAGCCGCCGTGACGCGAGCGAAGCGCGGACCGTCGATTCCCGGGATCCCGGTCCGTTTCCGTCGGTCAAACACTCCGTAGGTCGAGTCGGAAGCGCTCGCTCTCTTCTGTTGTCTCTCTCGTCGATCGAAATCACCGCGCTCGCATCGCCTCGTCGGCGTTCTCCTTCCCCCCCGCGCGCGACATCGCCCTCCCCTTGATATCATCCTCGTCGATCGAGTCCCCCTCCGCGTCCTCCTCGTCTCCCGCGGCGAGCGCTCGGACGATCGTCTCGGCGACGCGAAGGCGCCACGCGGGCCACCGCCGCGTCGCCGCGGGAACCTCCTCGCTCTCGAGCAAAAACGCCCTCAGCGCCTCGGAGGGAACCGAGCGGAGCTCCGCGACGTCGACGAGGCGCCGCGGCTCGGCGCGCGGAGCGTCGACGTGGCGCGAGAGCGATCTCGTCCGCGCGAGCGCCAGCGCCGCCTGGTACCCGCACCCCTCGATGTCGCGTCGAATTGCGCCGACGAAACGCTCGAGCCGAGCGCTCTCCCTCCCGGCGTCCGAAGCGCCGGTGGAATCTTTTTCGGGGGGGGCGGGGTCGAAAACTCGCTCGCCCCCCACCGCGTCGGTGATGGCGTCGAGGGTCGGCTCCGACGACGCGCGAACCCCCCGGGCCTTCACTTCGACCCTCTCGCCGGTTTTGCACGCGTGGATCTCCTCGCGGGTGTAGAGGTGCGCCAACGCGCGCATCGTCGCGGGATCGCTGAACCCGAAGAACAGCGGCCCCGAGATCCTCGTCCTCGTCCGCGTCGCGACGCACGCCGCCGTCCACGGCTTCGTCGGCGTCTCGCCCTCGTAACAGCGCCCGGAGACGATGTCCGTCACCTTAAACACGGGGCCGACCTCGCAGGCCTCGATGGACATTCGCCACGCGCGGCCGAAGTGCGTCTTGGTCGCGACGTACCCCACCGGGTACGCGTGGTGGAAGAGGCATCCTTTGCTGCTCCAGTACGCCGGGGCGAACGCGGCGCGGTGGACGACGCCGAGGGACTCTACGGTGACCCCGATGGAGCGCAGGGTGAACGGGGCGAAGACGCCCAGGGAGTCGGGGAAGTCCGAGGGGTCGGGGAACGGTAAGCCGCGGCGTTTGGACCCGCCGCCGCGGGACGTGTCGGGATCGTCGAGATCGGGATCGCGGAGGGGGGCGACGAACACGGGGTCGGACGCGGGGGTGCCGTCGGCGTTGAACCCGCGCAGACGCCGCGAGGCGCGCGAGGAGGGTGGGCGGGGGGCGGGCTCGCGCGGGACGCGGCGCTTGTTCGCGCGACGGCCGCCCGGGGGGGGTGGAAGGGGGGCGTCGGTGGAGGGGAGGGGCGCGAGCGCGGCGACCGCGTGCGACCCGCCCGCGCCGAGGCCGAGCGCGGCCATGCGCGCCTTGTTCGCGGCGATGCGCGCGTCGCGAGCCTCCTCGTACGCGTTCGGCATGACGCGCGGGAGGCGATTTGGGGGGGGGGGAGAAGGGAGGGAAGGGGCGGAGGGAAACGCCGGGGCACGCGCCGCCCGAGGCGCGCGCGACGGGGAGTGGTGGGCGCGGCTCGTCGCGTCCCAGAGAACGTCAGCTGGAGGAACACACTTTTGAACGGCGTCGTCGCGCGCGGACGACTCGCTCACCCGCGTGCCGGCAGCTTTTTGCGGCGCCGCGTTCCTTCGCGCCCGGACGCCTCGCGGCGCCACTCCCGCCGCACCCGCGCGCGTCCTCGCGCTTCCTTCGAATCGACGCCGCGTCCGCCTGAGGTCGTCGCGTCCGCCGCGGTCGCGCTTCTCTCTCGGCCGCTCGCTCGCGCCTCGTCGCGCGCCTTCGCGCTCGTCGCGAGGTTTTCGAACTCGTCTGCTGCTGCGTCATCCTCGGCACCCGCTCGTCGGCGCGATGCCGCCCCGCCCCCCACCCGCCGAGGCGTCCAACGGCGACGCCAAGCGTCTCCGCCGCGAATCGTTCGGTCCCCTCGGTGACCCGCACAAGAAGTACCTGTACTACTGCCCGCAGATGAAGTCCTTGGCGGACGCCATCGCGTCTCAGCCCTCGAGCCTGGACATCCGCACGCGGGAGATCAGCTGGAAGAAGTTCCCCGACGGCTTCCCCAACCTCTTCGTCGAGGGCGCGGAGGACATCCGCGGCAAGCACGTCGCGTTCCTCGCCTCGTTCAACAACCCGGAAACCATCTTCGAGCAGATCTCCGTGATCTACTCCCTGCCCAAGATGTTCATCGCCTCGTTCACGCTCATCCTCCCCTTCTTCCCCACGGGCACCGCCGAGCGCGTCGACCGCGAGGGCGAGATCCCCACCGCGGTGACCCTCGCGCGAATCCTCTCCCACATCCCGCTCAGCCGAGGCGGCCCCACGAGCACGATCGTCTTCGACATCCACGCCCTCCAGGAGCGCTTCTACTTCGGCGACAACATCACGCCCTGCTTCGAGACGGCGATCCCGCTCTTGTTACAGGAGCTCGCGAAGATGCCCGACGCGAAAGACGTCGTCATCGCGTACCCGGATGAGGGCGCGATGAAACGATTCCACACGATGTTCGACGGGTTCGACGAGGTCGTGTGCACGAAGGTGCGCAAGGGCGCGGAGCGGCTCGTGACGCTCAAGGAGGGGGAGCCGCGAGGGAAGCACGTCGTCATCGTGGACGACCTCGTGCAGTCCGGCGGGACGCTGATCGAGTGCGGAAAAGTGCTCCTCGAAAACGGCGCGGACAAGATCAGCGCGTTCTGCACGCACGGGGTGTTCCCGAACGACAAGCACGAGCGGTTCACCGGAAGCGACATGTTCGAAAACTTCTGGATCACGGACTCGTGCCCGCAGACCGTGGCGAGGGTCGAGGGGAAGCGACCCTTCAAGGTGTTATCCCTCGCGGGAAGAATCGCGCAGGCGCTCGAGTTTTGATTCACGTTCGTATGATATTTTTCATCATGAAAAGTATTTATACTCCCTTCGAACCCTTCGACGGCGTCTCGACTATAGCACCGTTCCGATCGCCTGTGTTCGCTCCCGGCTCTTTTCTCACTCGATCTTGAGACTGGCCACGGTCACCGTCTTGTCTGTCGCGCCGAAGGCGGCGACGGCATCGGTCGGGTGCCAGTCGACGCACGTCGCGGGCGCCTTCCGCACCTCCGCCGGAAGCGCCGAGGAGACGTCCGCGTGGCCGCCGTCCGGATCCAGGAGGATGAGCCGCGCGCCGCGCGCCGTCGACGCCGCGAGCCCGCGCCCGGTGGGGTCGAGCGCCAACCCGGGCTTGTGAACCCGCGCGCCGCTCGCGAGTAGTAGCCCCTCCCCCTCGGCCCTCTCTCGGGACCCGCCGCCTTTCAAGTCGATCTCCCTGAGCTTCGTCTTGAGCCTGTGGAGACTCCACTCGCGCGCGACGCCGTCCGCGCCGAGGACGAACACCGCGTTCTGGTCGTGCGAGAAGGCGAGCGACGTCGCGGGAACCGAGGCCGCGCCCGGTCCCTCGGCGACCGCGCGCCAACGCATGATCTGCTTCTCCGCGTGGAGGTCGTACAGTCGGACGCACCCGTCGCCGCACGCCGCCGCGAGCATCTTCCCGTTGTGGTTGAACGCGACGGAGAGAGGCGCGGGCCCGAAGCCACTCGGGGAGACATTTTCCGAAGCAGCGGCGCCTTCTTCGGGGACCAACGGCAGGGATCCGACGACCGCGTGCGTCTTGGCGTTCCACATCTCCAGCGCGCCGCGCCCGCGCCCGTCGCTCGCCGCGCGGCAGAACGCGTCCGAGACGGGGGAGCGCCGCAGATCCTCCGTCGCGCCGACCGCCTCGTCCCCGAACCCTTCGCACAGCAGAACGCCCCGCTCCGCGTCCCAGGCCCGGACGCTCGCGCCGCCGCTCGCGACCAACACGCGGTCGCGCCGCCGCCGGTCCCACTCGATCGCCGCGACGGAGGACGCGCCGCACCGCGTCCACGCGTCCAGGGTCGGCGCCGCCTCGGGAGTGCGAGAGGACGATTTTGATTTTTTCGTCGCCCCGTCCGAATCAGGCCCCCGCGCGCCGCTCCTCCCCGCCCGCGCGAGCGTCCACGCGCGAACGACGCCGTCCTCCCCGCCGCTCACCGCGGACGCTCCGTCCGGCGCGAACCGCACGGAAGTCACCGCGCCGTCGTGCCAAGCGAACGAACTCGTCGTCGCCGAGACGACGCGACGCGTCGTGCGAGAGGAGGGGGCGGGAGCGGAGGCGCCGTCGAACCCCGAAGACGACTTCGCCCTCGACCGCTCCTCCGACTCCGACCCCGCGGCCTCGGGTCGCCGACCCTTCGAAGAGTCACCACCGTTGGTTTCCGAGTCATCGACGTCCGAACGCGCGTGCGCGAGGTCGACGGACCCTCCCGCGTCGTTCCGCGAGGGGGGAAGATCGGTCGGAAGATTCCCCCCGCCCGCCGCCGCCTTCGCCGCCGCCGCCGCCGCCTTCGCCGCCGTTTTCTTCGTCTCCTCCTTCGCCCTTCGCTTGTCCCTCGCGGCCTGCTCCTGCAGCACCCTCGCGAGCTCGGCCTCGCGCGCCTCGAGCGCGGCTCTGAGCCTCGCGGTTTCGCGCTCGGCGTTTTCGACGCGCTTGCGCAGTCGCTCCGTCTCGCGTCGCCGCTCGGCGAACTTCAGCACCGTCGGGAGAGGCTGCGCGGCGAAGACCGTCGCGAGGAAGTTGCGCGCGGTGACGACGATCGCGTCCGCCCAGGACGCGGCGAAGAACGGGGCGAACCTCGGGTCGTCGGCGGGCCTCTCCGCGTAGAGCACGGCGAACCATCGCGCGAAGTCCGGGTCGGCGGAGGCGAGGCGGTCGCCCTCGCGCTCGAAGAGCTCGGCGATCTTGTCCCTGCGGTCGCGCTCGCACGCGGTGACGACGAAGAGCGTCGCGACGCTGGACTCGAGCCGCGCGATCGCGTCCGCGTACGACGCGTCGAGCCGGGTGAAGAAACGCTCGCGGAGCAGGGAGAGCGTGCGGACGAGGCCGTGGACGTCCAGGCGAGGGATCTGTCGATGAAACACGAGACTCACCACTCGATCTGGGACGTCGAGCGCGGCGTCCGCGCCGCGCATCGCGCGCTCGTCGTCGAACGACGCCAGAGCGCTCGTGAACCCGCGGTACAGAAGGTACTCGCGCACCAGCGTGTCCACGTAAGGCACGTCGTCCGCGGACGACGCGCCGGGGGCGGGCATCGCGAGTCTGCGACGAAAACCGCGCGCGGCCCGGCGCCGCGTCGGAACGCCCGTCGCCGTGACGAGCTCCTCCGCGAAAGTTTAACAATCGCGCGGGGGGGGCGGAAAATGGGTCCCTCATTTCAGGTTACGCGCGCTGACTGCTCCCCGTACGATCGAATCGCGCCCGCCAGGGAGCGATTCTATTGGTCCTCCGCGGTCGCGGGCGATATCGCCGGACCCGTCGGGAACGCGCGAACCGCGCGGTTGGACCGAGCGAGCCGGGGCTTCGCGCGAGGCATACCCGCACACGCGAAACCACTCAGACAAGATGGCCTTCTGCATCTCCGCCTCCACCTCCACCTTCGTCGGCGCGAAGGTCGCGGCCAAGCCCGCGACCACGCGCCGCGCCGCTCGGTGCGTTCCCCGCCCGCGCGCGAGGTGCCGCGAAACTCCCGCATCCGCGTTCGCTCGGGGATGAGCGCCGCGCGAACCCACCCCGGACGCGCGAAGACGCGCGCCGCCGCGACGCGCGCGGACGCGATCCCGCTCGCGCGCTCGAGGCGTCGCGCGCGAACGCGATCGAATCGCGCGCTCTCGCGCGGGACGCGCGCCTCGCGACCGCGACGCCGGCGCGTCCGCGTCCGAACGACCGCCGCGTGGATCCACCGCGGAAAAGGACGCGAGACGAACTCCTGCGTCGATTCTTTTCCTCTCGAACGAGCCCCTCTCCCTCGCCCTCTCCCTCACCCTCTTCCCCTCCCCGGTCCTCCCCTCTCCAGCGCGGTCGCCGCCAAGGCTAAGTACGGCGACGAGTCCGTGTACTTCGACCTCAACGACCCCGAGGCGACGACGGGCTCCTGGGACGTGTACGGCGTCGAGTCCACCGCGCGCTACCCCGGGCAGCAGGAGGAGTTCTTCGAGAAGGCGGCGCAGGGCCTCGGCCGCCGCGAGGCGATGTACTCCTTCCTCGCCCTCGCGGGCCCCGCGGCGTGCCTCATCTTCGGCGCCAAGGGCGCCAAGGACGCGAACCTCCCCATCACCAAGGGGCCCCAGCAGACCCCCCCCCTCGGCCCCCGCGACCGCCTCTAAGCGAAGATGCGAGGATGCGGCGAGGGCGGGTTCTCGAGCGAGCGCTCCCCGACGCCGCTTTTCGTCGGCGGGAGAGACGAACCGCGGCGAGAAGGACTTTTTTAAAGGACTTTTCCGGCGTTCCGCGATCGAGAAGACGTTTTCATGATCAGTGAAACGGTGTAGCACAAACCGACGGCGTAGCCGACCCGACGACCCGACCCGACCGATCCGAGCGCGTTTCCGCGCGCGCGGGACGTCGGTCGCTCTCCCCCGCCGTCGCTCCCCCTTCGCTCCCCCTTCGCCTCCTCCGCCCCGATAAAAAAAGAAAGGATCTCCTTGGCCTCCTCTACAGTTCCCCGGCGCTCCCCCCCCCCGTTCCGATCGCCGGCGCGGGCATCGCTTCCGCGAGCGCCCCCGCCTCCGCGGCGAGCGCGAGCATGTACTCTCCGCGCTCTCCGCTCGCGTCGGCGGCGTCCGCCTCAAACGCCGCGGCGGCTCTTCGCAGCGCCTCCGCCGCGTCGCACCGCGCCGCCGCCTTCTTCGCCTCCGCCGCGTACCACGTCCCCTCCCTCTTGACGCGCCGCCCGCCGCCCCCGCCCACCTTCTCCGTCGCCGCGCGTAACGCGCGCATCGCCTTCTCCCGCACGTCCGAGTCCAGCGTCGCGTCCCCGACGATGTCGGCGGCGACGGGGACGACGACGGCGGCGAGCGCGAGCTCCTCGTTGCGCCGCCCAGGGGGGTACCCCGCCTCGGCCGGGCCGCCGGCGACGTCCGGAAGGTTCCAGAAGTCCTCGCACAGGGCCAGGGCTCGGCGCCGAAGCTCGAGGGGCGCGCCTTCGGATACCGCCGCGAGGAGCGTCTCCACGCCGCCGACGGCGAAAAACGCGCGGCGGGCGGCGAAGGAGCCGCGCGTCATCGCCGCCGTCGCCGCGAAGCTCTTCCTTCGCCTCCGCTCGGACGCGGTCGGGTCGGACGCGATCGCGGCGAGTTTCGCCACCGCGGTCGATTCCGGCGGGATGCCCGCGGCTCGGCGCGCGTCCGAGTCGACGTGGCCGTGTTCGGCGTCTCGGTTCGCCCTCGCGACGGCTCTGGCCTTCGGGGACGAGTCGTCCGCCTCGGCGGCGTCGGCTTCGGCGCGCGCGAGCGCCTTCGCCGCCGGGTCCGAGGGCGGGCGCCACCCCATCGCGAGCGACGCGAGCTTCGCGTTGTTGCTCGTGGCGACCGCGAGGACGCCGGCCGCGGCGGCGGCGACGTCGTCGGGGACCGAGGAGGACTCACCGACGGCGGCGAATAGGAGCGGCGCGAGGGCGCCGAGCGCGTGGAGGTCGTCGGCGACGTCCACGGGGCGGACGAGATCCTCCAGCTCCTCCAGCGCGAGCAGGCGGTCGGGGACGCTCGTCGAGGGGTCCGAGTACATCGTGGTGAGGCGTTTCACGAGGTCCTGCTCCGTGGGGTTCGCGCGGAGGAGCTCGAGCGCCTCCTTGACGTCCTTGCGCTTCGCGAGCGTCTCCGGGGTGTCGGCGGCGCGCCGATCCGCGCGACGCGAGGAGGATGGCGTCTTTTTCGCAGCCGCGGGGAGGGCGCCGCTCGCGGGGACGTCGCGAGACGCGCCCGCTGCCGCGGACGCCATCTCGCGGAGCTTCTCCGGATCGGAGTGTTCGATCGCCCAGTTGAACAGGCCCTGCATGCTCTCCGGGTCGAGGTCGTCCAGCGAGTCGAGCGTCGCGTCGGGCTCCGCCGACGTCGCGCCGTCGGCATCGTCCAACAGGGGACGCCCCGCGGCCGAAGGATCGCGCGCCTGCGCGCGAACCGCGCACGCGCCGGCGAGGAGAAGCGCGGCGAGGAGAAGCGCGCGACGACGCATCGCGCTCCGTACGCGAGGGTCACGAACGAGGCGAGCGGCCGAAAATGTCGCGCGCGCCCTCGAGTGCGCGCGCGAGCGCGGGGGCGGACGCCGTGCACGCGCCGTCAACGACTCTGCTCGCCGCTGCAGCAGACGCTGAGTCATCGCGCGTCATCGGCGACGAGTTCGACGTCGTCCCGGCGCGGTCGACGTGTTCCCGCCAGTCATCGCGCCGCTTCCCCGGACTCGCGCGCGCGCCCCCTCGCGTTCGCGCGCGCCGGCGCGATGCTTCGCCGCCTGCGCGACTTGGCGCTGGCCGCGCCCGTGATAGTCACCGTGAACGACTGCGTCGCGACCGTCGCCGTCGTGGACGCCGCGGATCTCCCCGGCGCGACTGGGCGCTCGCCCTCGATCCCGGATCCGGAGGTGCCGTCCCGCGCACGCCCGGCGGGTCCCTCGCGCACGCCCGCGGGGCCCTCGGCCGACCGCGCGCGAGCCTGGGTCGTGCTCGACCGATCCGCCGCGCGGACGTTCGCGTTCAAGCGCGGGGACGTCGTGCGCCTTCGCCACCCCTCGGACCCGCGCGCGTGGGTGACGCGAAGGCTCGTCGCGTTGGAGGGGGACTGGATCTCCGACGAGGACGGCCCTCGGGACGTGCACATCATCCCCAAGGGCCACGTGCGCCTGGAGCGCGTGAACGAAGCGAGCGCGACGGCGTCGGCGTCGGGGTCAGCTCCCCCCCCGAACCCGAACGACGCCGCGCCGAACGATCGGGGCGAAGGAAACGCGCGCGCCCGCGCGAACCGCGCCGCGCGCGAAACCCACCGAGCCGAGGGATCGGTCCCCGGGCCTCGGGCCCCGGCGCCCTCCTTCGCGAACGCGACCGACGCGCCGCCGCCGCCGCCGTTCGACAGAGGAACGGTCCCGTACGCCCTCCTGGACGCGCGCGTGCCGTTCGCGCTGTGGCCGCCGGAGCGGTTCGGGCGCGTGGAGCGAAAAAGCCCGGGCGCGAGGCTCGTGCCGAGGGAGGCGGAGTAGGACGAGACGCGACGCGAGAGCGAGCGCGCAGACGTTTCGTGAAGTACTTTCGAAAGGACGTACCAGTAGTACTTGTAGCCGTAGCTTTACGTAGAACAACCATAGGCCTATTCATCACTTCGCGCCCCTCGAATCGGATCGCGAAGCCGAGCCCTTCGCTCTTCGCCCTTCCTTCGCGCCCCTCGAATCGGATCGCTCGCCGGGTCACCGGCGCGTCGCCCTGTCCCCGAACGTCGCCTCGTTGGCGGCTAGGATGGCCGCCGCGCCGAACACGTGCCACGCGGCGTGCATCAGCGGCGCGTCCGGCGCCACCTCCTCGGCGACGAAGAAGACCCCCGCCGCCGCCGTCGCCGCGACGTGCGCCGAGTGGCATCTTCGGCGACGAAGCCGAGCCTTTCCTTCGCGCCCCTCGCGGAGCCCTTCGCGGTCGTCTTCCGTCGCCGCGCCTCGCGCCGCCCTCCACAGCGCCACCTCGGCGGCGCCCGCGTGCGCGGCGGAGACGAGGAGGGGAAACCTCGCGGCGAGCGCGACGGAGGCGCGTCGCGCGTTCGCCGGGACCTCGGCGCCGTACGCCTCCGAGGCGTCGCACGCCGCGAGCGCGATGGCGGCGAAGTCGGCGTGGCGCGCCAGGGCGCGGCGGGTCGGGGGCGCGAGCGGGGTGAGATGGTACGCCAAGGCGGAGGCGCCGACGAGGAGCAGGCCTCTTCCTAACCGCCGGCGTTTCTCGCGGGGCGTCGCACACGTCGCGCCCGCCGCGGCCGTCGCGCCGGCGGGGTCGAGGTCGCCGGCGCGCGCGCGGAGGAGGTCCGCGCCGAGGGCGAGGAACGGGATGGACGTGAGGACGTTCGCGCGGCGCTCGCTCGGGGTCGCGTCGCACACCCCGAGCCCGGGGTTCGAGGCGAGCAGATTGAGGATGCGTCGCTTCGCGCTCGCCGCGTCGGGAGCGTCGTCGCGAACGAGGCGGCCGGCGCGTTGAGCGGTCCCCTCGGAGAGCGCGACCTGCACCATCTCGTTCAGCGGAGGCGCGCGGACGCGCGCGTCGGCGACCCGCGCGCGCGCCGACATGACGCCCCGAGCGGCGCGGCGCGCCCCGGGATGAGGAGGGCGCGACCGCGGGAGGGGCCTCCCGGTCGCGTCGGCGGTTGTCCCAGCACGACCAGGTTCATCGTCGCCACCACTTCGTCGCGTCGTCGTCCGCCCCGACCGCACCTCGTCGCGTTTCTCGACTCGCTTGGATCGGATAACGGCGCGCCGCGAGAACGCAGCGCGCGCCCGCCTCCCGCGCAGACCCACGTCATGGCCGCCGCGACGTCGCGCGCCGTCGCCCTCTGCGCGCCGCGCTCCCTCGTCTCCTCGAGGTCGCGCCGCGCGCTTCACGCCGCGCGCGTCTCCTCGACGCGCGCGGCCGCGCGGAGGTGCCCACGCGTCTCGTTCGCCGCGGCCGCGCTCCCTCCCTCCACCTCCCCGGCGCCGCGCTCCCGCGAGATCCCCGCGGCGCTCGCCCCCGCGCCGGGGCTCCGATCCCCGCGCCGCGGCGTCGTCGCGAGGGGCCTCCCCATCCCGATCATCGGCGGCCTGTTCACCCCCCCCGTGTTCGCGGTGATGTACGTCTTCGTCGCGATTCGCATGTGGCTCAACTTCGACCGCACGAGCTACGCCGCGTCGAACAAGGCGATGATGGTCGGCCTCTGGCCCGTCCTCGCCGTCGCGTCCGCGTCCTTCCGAGAAAACTTCAAGAAGACAATGCGGTCCTGAAGACGAGAGCGGGTCGAACGAACCTCGTCGCGGTGGAGTGTTTCATCAAGTGGTATCCGCGAGCGCGGGACGGCGTCGCGTCTCCGTCCGCGTCGTGACGAATATTTACGGTAGTATCCTAGACGAACAAAAGGGCTCGTACATAAAATACGACGCGTATCCCTACGTGCTTCCGAACTCCGCGAGCCACTCCAGGTGCCTCTCGACGTCCTCCTTGCTCACGCTTGGGCTCACGCGCTTCAGCGCCTCGCTCATGTCCAGCATGGTGATCGGCGCCTGGACCTCCTCTTTGCTCATCGCGCGAATCTCCTCCGGGCGCTTCCCGATGATCTTGCGCCGCATCCCGTTCATCGCCGCGTCCCTGCACACGTTGGTGATGTCGTCGCCGCTGTACCCCTCCATCCTCCTCGCCAGCGCGTCCACCTCCACGTCCTTCGCCACCTCCACGCCGCGGACGTTGATGTTCACCAGCGCCGCCCTCGCGTCCGCGTCCGGAAGCGGGATGTAGATGCGCTTCTCGAGGCGACGCCGCAGCGCCTCGTCGATGTCCCACGGGAAGTTGGTCGCCGCCAACACCATCACCTGCTTCGACGCCTTCTCCTCCTCCTCGCCGTCGCCCTCGGATCGCCCTCCGTTGCTGCACCCGTCGATCTGCACCAAGAACTCGCTCTTCACCCGCCGGCTCGCCTCGTGCTCGCCCGCGGCGCCGCGGCTCGTGCACAGCGAGTCGATCTCGTCGATGAACACCGTGCTGGGGGCCCTCCTTCGCGCCAGGTCGAAGAGCACGCGCACCATGCGCTCCGACTCGCCGCGGTACTTGCTCGCGAGCGTCGAGCTCGAGATGTTGAAAAACGTCGTCCCGCACTCCGTCGCCACCGCCTTGGCGAGCATCGTCTTCCCCGTCCCGGGCGGACCGAACATCAGCACCCCCTTCCACGGCCTGCGAATCCCGCGGAAGTACTCCGGCATCCAAAGCGGCAGCACCACCGCCTCCTCGAGCAGACGCTTGGCGTCGGCGAGGCCGGCGATGTCGTCCCACCGCACGCTCGGGGAGTGGTCCAAGATGTCGCGGCTGAGATTCTCCGCCAGGTCGCCGTCGGGACCGCGCGCGAGCGAGTCGGACAGGCCCCCGCCGCCGCGCGGCGATTTAGCCCCGCCGCCGCCACCTCGAGAGTGTGTGGGGTTCACGTGGCCCGTCGTCTTCGAGGCGCCGCGGCGCGCGGAGGGCGCGTACCCGCCCCCGGACCCGCCCGCGCGGCGATGCGACGTCGCGCCGGATCGCGCCGAGGCGACGGATGATTGGTCGTCGGCGCCGCGCCGCGCCCACGCGGGGAGAGCTCGCGACGCCGGCGCGCCGCCTCGAGACGCGCGCGCGGTGCCGCGGCCGGAGGTGTCCTCGCGCGGGGTCGGCGCCGCCCACACGTCCGGGTCGTCCGGTTGCGCGCTCGAGGCGGGTTCGGCCTCGCGCGCGCCCAGCCACGTCAGATCCGATCCCGATCCCGATCCCGATCCCGATCCCGGGGGGGCGGCGGCGCGCTGGTGCCGGCGATGACGATCATCGTCGCGGCGGGCGCTCGGGGCGCTCGGGGCGGGGCCCTCGCGGGGTGACCCGGGCGCGTTCGCGTCGGCGTCGGCGCGGTCCGAGGCGGGGACGACGGTTCCGGGGCGCGACGCGAAGACGCCGCGCTCGCGCTCGAGCGCGGAGACGGCGTCGAGCTCGTCCGTCAGCTGACGCTTCACGCCGAGCCACTTCCCCTGGCGAAGCGCGTCCGGGTGAGGGTCGAGGTCGATCGAGCCGACGTGCCTGCGAAGAGGGGGGGGAAGGGGAGAGGCGTGAGCGCGCGACGCGAGGACGCGCGAGCGGTGGGGGGGGGGGGGGGGGGGGAGAGCGCGCGACGCGCCGCGGTCAACGCGTTTGAAAAGAGAAACGCCGCGGGTGCCCAACGGCCGCCGAGGCGCGAGCGCGCGGCGCGCGCACCTCGAGACCTGCGCGATGACGCCCTGGTAGTACACGCGCGCGGTGTTGTAGTCGCCGAGAACCGCGAACTCGCGCGCGATCTGGAGCTGGTCCGCCGCCGCGCTCAACCCGACGAGCGCCATCGCGAGCGCGCGCCGAGGATCTGACGGACCGACGACGGGGTCGCGGCTCGTGCCGCGCTCGTACTTGTAAGCTCCGTCGCGCGTCAAAGATCAACAACGCGCGACTCGCCGTCCGACCGTCCGGCTCGATCGCCGGTCCGCGCCTCGTCGTTCGCTTTCGCGCGGTCGATTTCAAAGGCGCCTCGTCGCGACCGACCGGTCGGCGAACCCGAGGGTCCTTTCGAAACCCGCGCGTCTCTTTCGACGAGTCACAGACCCTCACGAGGCGCTCGACGCGAGATCTGCTGACGCGACGGAAAAATCAAAATCGGCGCACAGCGCGCGGCCGGAAATTCGCGCCGCCTCGAACCTGGGACGAACGCTGGCCACGGATTTCGCCGGCGCGCGTCAACGTCGAAACGGGACGTTCCGCGTGCATTTTTTTCGGACTGGAAGCGCTGTGTTCTCGGTCCAATTTCGAGTGCGCGGTCGATGTTGACTCTCTGGGTGGCCGTAAACCCCACCTTCCTTCGTTGTAAGTTTCGGCGGGCATTCGATAGGCGCGCCGCCTCCCGCACGGCACGCCGTCACCTCACCTCGCGCGAGCTCGGCTTCCGCGGCTCGCCCGGCACTCGCACGCGCACGCGCGCCCTCGGCGCGACCGCACGCGACTCTCGTCCTCCTCGGAAGAGGGGTACCATCCTTTGTTGGCGTTTTTTTCGCGGCTGCCAGTCGCCGTTGGGACCCCCCCCGCGGCTTATCTACCCTCGCGACGGACGCGGAGGGAGGCGTTCAGGCTCGCGTCGCGTCGAGGAACCATGGGCGCGGACGGGAAGAGTTCGTCCGTCTGGAGCGCGGAGGAGGACGCCGAGCTCGCTCGGCTGCAGGTGCGCCCCCCGTCGCGTCGCCTTTGACCTCGGTCATCTTCTTTTTTTTCCTCCTCGCATCCTCCGTCGGGTTGTTAGTTGGAAATCTGAAATCCGCGCCGCGTCCCTCCGTCGTCCCGCCTCGTGCGTTCGCGCGTCTGACCCGACCCCGCCCCGCGCCGACGCCGAACGCGTTTTTACAGGAGATTCACGGGAACAGGTGGGCGCTCGTCGCCGCCGAGCTCCCGGGGAAGACCGGGCAGCAGTGCGCGCAGCGCTGGCGCCACAAGGTCAATCCAAACATCAAAAAAGAAAAGTGGAGCGCGGAGGAGGACGCTCAGGTGCGCCGCGACGAACGTCCCGCTCGCGCGAAAGCGCGCCTCGCCCCCGCGCGCGCGCGACGCGAACGCGAGAGGCCCGCGCTCGAGCCCCGCGCCGCGCACCCAGAGACCCGAAGCGTCGAAATGCACGCGCGAGGCCACCAACACCCGCCGCCCGCCGCCCGGACGGAAAAAACAACGACGCGACGTGGCGAGCCGTGGAGTCAGGCGATTGGTCGGACCGGTTCGATCGTCACTTTCTCACGTCCGATGCTCTCAGTGCCCGGCGGGTTGGAAAAAAAGCGACCCGACATATGCCGCGCGAGCGAGGCGCCCTCGTGCCTTGTCTTCCTTCCCCCCTCTGACCCCTAAACCCCCTTCCCGCTTCCCCCTCCTCGCCTGCCCTCCTTTAAAACACAAAAGCTGGCTAAGCTCTACGAGGCGCACGGTCAGCGCTGGGCCGAGATCGCGCGCCACCTCGAGGGGCGCACGGATCAGCAGTGCATGGGCCGGTGGCGGCGCCACCTGGACCCGAGCGTGAAGAAGGACGCGTGGAGCCCCGCGGAGGACGCCGAGCTCGTCGGTTTGCACGACTCCCTCGGCCCGCGGTGGAGTAACATCAGCAAGATGCTCACGGGGCGCACCGCGCAGCAGTGCCGCGCGCGGTGGTTCCAGCTGAGCGCCGCGGAGGAGCACCCTGACGGGGGCGCGGAGGAGGAGGGCGTGAGCACGGTGACGGTGCGCCTGGGCGGCGGCGGTCAGAACGCCGGCCCGGACGCCAAGACGCGCAGAAAAGAACTAAACCAGGAAAATGACCGGGCGGCTGCTTCCGAGAAGGGCGGGAGAGAGTCCTCGAGGAGGGAGCACAAACAAGCGGCGAAGGTGGGTCAGAAGCGGCGGCGGAACGCGTCTCCGTCGGAGCCGTCGCCGCCGCAGACGCCGGCGGTGACGGACGAGGGCGACGTCGCCAGCGCGGGTCCCTCGGCGAACCACTCGGGGAGCGATCACTCGGAGGGGAAACAGGGGGCGACGCGAACGGCTCGTGGCGATAAGGGCGGTGCCTCGAACAAGCGCGCGAAGAAGGAGGACGCGAAGGGTCGGGGGGGGGCGTCTCGGGGCGGGGGGAAGAAGAAGGAGAAGGAGCCGCGGGTGTCGGAGAGGAGTATCTCGGGCGGGGAAACCGCGCCGGGGGACGACCCGGCGGGGCCCGGGCCCGGGGGGAACACGTACGGCGCGGGTGGGGGGCTGGACTTGCTCGCGATGCTCTACAGCGCGGCGGTGACGTACGAACAGGGGTTCGCCGCCGCCGCCGCCGACGCCGCGCGCGCCGCCGAGGACGCGAGGAGGGCGCGAAGCGTCGCGCTCGGGGGGGACTCGACTCTCCGGGGCGACGAGGCGTCGCGCGTCGCGTCCGACGCCAAGCCCGAGACGGGGCTGTTGTCGGCGTGAGCGAGCCCCGGGTCATAGCCGCTCCCGTGACGACCAACCTATTATCACGCCACGCTAAAAGAGACGACGAGCGCGCGAGTGGGCGGGAACGATGTACATGCGACCCTTACTCAAAAAACGTTTTCGCTAGTCGTCCCCTACCCACAGGTGCCTCAGCTTCGCCTCTAGTCGCTCGCGCGTCGTCGCCGCGCCCACGCGCTCGCTCTCCCGCCGCGCCTCGCGCCGCGCCGCGGATCTTCGACACGCCTCGTCCGTCTCGCTCGTCGACCTCGGGTTTCCGCGGCGCGGCGCGGCGCTCGGAGCGCGCGCGGCCTCGCAGCGCGGAAACGCGCGGACGGCGGGACGGGGGACGGACGCGAGGAGGACGTTTTTCAATTCATCCGCGGCGACGACGACGCGGGAGGGATGTTCATGGAGTGAAGCCGAGCGCGTGTGTTCGGCGAAATCGCGTCCGAGCGCCGCCGCGGGCGGACGTTCCGCCGGGCCTTCTCCTCCCCTCGTGCCTTTTCTCGACACGCTATGAACAAACGCGATTTCGTTTCGTCGACGCGACGTCCAGCCCGGGGTGTGCCGATACGCGCGCCGCCGCCGCCTTCCGGAGCGAACGAACGTCTTCGCTCGACGCTCCGTCAGTGTTCGGCGTCGTCGCGCGTCGTCACCCCCGAACGGCATACTACGGAAATCGAGGGCGTCGGCACGGGAGGGCCGGCGGGTCGCGAATCTCATTCGTCGCCGCCCCGAGTCCCGCGCCCCGTGTCCTCGCTCGAGCGCTGCAGGCTCCGCCACGTCGTCGTTCGTCGGAACCGAGTTGGTGTTCACGCGTGGGGAGAAAGAGTCGTGAGGAGGAGACGTCGAATCGGGAGTCGCGGTCGCGAAATCATCGGGAGTCGTCGCGCGCGGGTTTCGACGGTGCGAAAGAAACGGCGCTTGGGGCGCCGCCAAGGAGGGGTTGGGCACGGCGCCGACGGGCGGGAACCCGAGCCTCGCCCTGAGCGCGGCGTTCTCCGCGTGTGCGCACTGCGCCGCGTACGTGAGGTGTTCGTTCGCGCGCTCGAGCTCGCGGACGCGGCGCGCGAGCGTCTGGAGCTGCGCGCGTTTCCGCGAGCGCGACGCCGCCGCCGACGCGCGGTTCCTGCGGAGGCGCGCGTCGCGCGCGGATTCCGTCCCGGACGGGTCGGAGGCGTCGGAGGACGCGTTCGTCTCCTCTCTCGCACAGATGGCCTCCCTCTCGCCCGCGGTGTCGTCCGAGAGGGAGCCGCGGTGCGAGAGGGAGGCGCGGGGCTCTTTTCGCGCGAACCTCTGCTGGGGTTCCGGGAAGAGAGGGAAGAGGTCGAACGCCGCGAACGAGGCGTCGTCCGCCGCGAAGTGCGCGGCGTCGCCCGCGTCGTCGCGCGGGGGCGTCGACGGGGAGACGCGCGCGCCCTGGCGCGAACCGCGGGAGGTTCGCGCGGAGGCGCGGCGGGGTGAGGCGTTCTCCGCGGCCGAGACGCGTCGCGCGACGCGGCGCGAGGGACGGGACGGAGACGCGATGGTGGCCCCGTCGTCGTCGCGGGGGCCCGCCGAGACCGCGTCGCGCGCGTCGCCCGCGTCCGGGTCGAACGCGAACGCGGGAGGGTCCGCGTCCGCGGCGCCGGCCTCGAGCCACGCGCAGATTCCGGACAGGTCGACGTCCGCGTCGTCGAAGTCGTGCGCCAGCGTGGACGGGAACGCGGCGAGCGCGTCGTCGCCGCCCTTCGAGGGGGGCGCGTCGAACGCGAGTTGGCCCTCGAGGAACGCGCGCAGAGACGGGTCGGGAGGCGGCGCGGGAACGGCCGCGGCGGCGGTCATCGTCGAAACGCGCGAAGAGCGCCGCGCGCGCGGGCGGGAGGAGGGACGACGCGGGCCGCGGGGAGCGCGTCGCGCGTCGGCGAGTGGCGCGCGGGGCGCGGCCGAGATGAGGCGTTTTCCCGGCACAATCTCGACACCTGGCGTTTTCCGAGGTGACGTCGATTGGCCAATCAGCGGTCGCCGTTTTTTCAGGGGTCGCGAACCCCCGAAACGCCCCATACAAAAAGGAGAAAAAAATTTTCCACGACCGGCGCGCTCCGCCCGCGGGGACGATGACCGGCCGACCCGACGGACGACGACTCGTCCGCCCGGCCGTCGTCCTCGCTCGGCGCGCGTGGGGGTGAGAAGGGAAAAATCGAGCGCCGTCCCGCGCGCCTTCCTAGAACGAGGCGCGCGGCGCTCAGGGCGCGGCGCGGCGGGGCCGAGGGGAGCTTCACCCGCGCGTGGCGACGAGGGGGCGTCGCCGGGCGCGCGGGACGAGGGACGCGCGACGCGTCCCTCGCGCCCGGGTTCTTCGCGTCGAGGGGGGGCGTCGGATTCCGCCCCGGGGGTGATCGGAGGTGCCTGATTTGGACGCGCGAGAGGCGATGGACGCCGCCGAGCCCGAGCCGCGCGCGGAGGGTGGGGAGGCCTCGCCTCCCGCCTCCTCGGCGGAGGTCGACGACGCGACCTCGAGCGAGGCGTTCAGGGTGCGTCTTCGCGGACCCCACCGCTTCCCGTCGCGCGTCGCGTCGCCCGTCTCTCGCCTCGGGATGCCGCCACGACTCGGCTCGTGAGAACAATTCGCGCGGACCCTCGTCCCGTCTCCCCGCCTTTTCCTGACCCCCCCCCGGGCCCGCGCGCCTCGCCCGCCCCCTTTCCAGGTCCTCGACGCGTTATCCGCGGACGGCTCCGTCCACGCCTGGGTCGCGGAGATGGCTCGGACGAAGTACCGCGCCCTGCACGACGCGGTGGCGGCGAGCGCGTCGCGCCGAGCCGAGCTCGAGCGCGAATGCGCCGCGAACGAGACGGAGCTCGAGAGGGTTCGCGCGGCGGCCTCGGCGCAGTCCGCGGATTCCGCCCCCGCGCCCACGCGCGAGCTCACGGCTGAGGAGGAGGCCGCCATCGACCAGATGGTGGACGACGCGCGCGTGGCGGAGGAGGAGGCGGACCTCGCGGAGGAGCGCGAGCGGCGGCTCAACGCGGAGGTGTACGATCTCGCCAAGGCGCGGGACGAGCGCCGAGCCAAACTCCGCGCCATCGACGACGAACACGCCGCTCTTCTCGCGCCGCAGGTCTCCGCTTTGCGCGGAGAGATCATCGCGCTCAGGGACGAGAAGCAGAGGGACGCGATCAAGCTGGACGACCTGGTGCGACAACGCGACGAACACGCGGCGGCGCTGGCTGAGGCGGAGCGCGACGCGGAGGAGCTCGCGCTCGAGCGCCTCCGCGCGGAGGAGAGCGTCTCCGAGTACGACGGCGTCCCGGAGAAGACCGCGAAGGGGAACCTTGTGTTACGGGACGCGCTGGCCATGCTGAAGACGAGCGACTCGGCGAGCGCCGAGAGGCTTAAGGCGGAGGACGAGAAGGAGGCGACGCGGGCGGAAAAAATGCGCGTCGCGACGGAGACGCACGCGGCGACGGCGCGGACGCTGCACGCGGCGAGGGACGCGACGGAGGAGAAGGAACGCCGCGCGGACGATTTCGCGAAGGGCGTCGAGGCGGCCGGGCTGGAGCACGATCGGCTCAGCGCGGACGAGGCGGCTCTGATGATCGCGCGGCGCGACGCGGACGACGCGAAGGGCGCCGCGCTGGAGTCGCTGAAGCGCGAGACCAAGGCGAAGGACGCGGCGCTGCGGCGGCTGCGCAAGGCGGAGCTCGCGCTCGAGCGCGAGAAGGAGCAGCGCCCCGCGATGGAGACGAGGAGGGACGAGCTCGCGCTGGACCTCGGCGAGATCGAGCGCGAGCGCCGGGCGATCGCCGAGGCGACGAGGGTGGCTCGGTCGGACGGGGAGTCGGCGCGGGAGGCGTACCTGCGCGAGGAGCGCGTCGGGAGCGAGCGCGCGGTGTTGTTTCGCGGCGCGTACGCCGAGGTGAAGGAGCTGGAGCGGGAGATCGTCGAGCTCAAGCGCGAGGAGCTGGTTCGCGCGCGGACGATCGCGGAGCTCCGGGGCGCGACGGGGCAGGCGTCGCGTCGCCTCGCGGCGAAGAAGAAGCGCGCGGACGAGCAGACGGCGGAGGTTTCGTCGCGCGACGCGCGGATTCGGGACCTCGAGAAGCGCGTCGCCGCCGTCCTCGCGCGCGTCCGGGAGTTCGCCGACTTATACGACCTCGTCAAGGAGCAGCGGAACGAGTTCGTCGCCCTGGTGACGCAGTCCGGGCGCTCGGTCGCGGAGCTCCGCGACAAGCTCAAGATCCTCGCGAACGAGATTGACGTCCTGCGCGGCGAGGGCGGGGAGAAGGAGCGCGAGCTCGTCGCCGCGCGGCGCACGCACGCCGCGTCGCGGTCGAGCCGCGACGGCGTCCGCGCGGAGCTCAACAAGGCGAAGGCGGTCTTCCGCGAGCGACGCGCGGAGGTGGACGAGCAGATCTCGCGCGTGGACGGGCTGTGCGACGTCGTGGACCGCGCGGAGAAGGAGACGCTGCGGATGAAGACGGCGTACGAGCTCGCCGTCGAGCGCCGCAACCGCGTCGGCTTGGCTCTCGTGGACCGCAACGACGAGCTGTGCGTGCTCTACGAGAAGCTCAACGTCCAGGAGGAGGTCCGGAGCCGCGGCGAGATCGAACTCGCCGCGCGTTGCGATGAGATCGCGACGATGGCGAGGGAGCTCGCGAGCGCGGAGCGAAGCGCGGAGCAGACGCGCCGATTCGCGTCGGACGTCCCCGCGCTGGACGAGCAAATCGCGCGGCTGAAATCGGAGCTGCTCGCCGCTCGCCGCGAGACGGCGCGCCTGAGCGCGGAAGCCGAGACCCCGGGGGTCAGCGCCTCGCGGTGGCGCGCGCTGGACGGGCGCGCCCCGGACGAGGACGAGCTCAGAGCGCGGCTCGAGGCGATCGAGCGGCGGTTCTCGAAGAAGGAGGAGGAGCTCGCGGTGAAGGAGCTCGTGCACGAGGAGGCGACGCACCTGGCGAACCAGCTTCGCGTTCGCGCGGCGGAGGGGAGAGCGCACGCGCTGGAGCTCGCGCGGCGCGTCGCGGACGTGCAGGCGAAGACGCGCGCGACGACGCGGAGCCTGGAGGCGACCACCGCGGAGCTCGCGATGGTCCGCGCTGCCGCGTACGCGCTCGAGGACGAGCGCGACCGCCTCGAGGACGCCAACGCGGAGGCGAGGGAAAACCTCGAGCGCGGGGACGCGCCGGACGACGACGCCGACGCGGAGTGGGCGAGGCGGGCGCGGTGGGACGACGCGCGCGAGGCGGCGCAGTCGCGAGCGCGCGCCGAGGAGGAGGAAGGAGGGGGGTCGTCGGCGTTCTCGGCGGCGGAGCCGAGGCCGAACGCGTACATTCCGACGGACGCGACGTCGATGGGGGTCCCGAGGCCGTACGGCGGAAACGCGCCGTTCAAACCCAACGCCCCGGGGGCGAACATGAGACACTTCCGCCCGCCCGAACCGAGGGAGGTGGACGTCGCGTAGGGAGACAAAGGGGTGTATATACGTACGATGCGATGAGATTTGAGGCGTGAAAGAATCGATCGGTTTCGTCGATGGCACATACAATCGGCATCCTATCGCCCTTCGCTTCGCCCCGTTCAAAGCTCGGCTGTCAATCGTCACATCATCAGCTCGCGGCGACGCCGAGGAGGACGAGCGCGACGCCCATGGCGAAATATTTCGCCGCGGTGAAGAGGAATCCGATCATCACCGCGAAGGTTTTGATGAAGGTGCCGCCGAGCCAGACCGCGAGGAAGCCGGCGAGGACGAACGCGAGGATGCCCTCGTTCGAGAGCTTGTCGCCGCCGGGGAGCTTCTCCGTGGCGACGTTGAACACGCTCGTCGCCACCTGCGAGCGCGGCGCATCCCCGGCGGACGCCGCCCTGGGGAGGACCGAGGAGGCGCGGGAGGACGCCGACGCCAGGCCCGGGACGTGCGCGCCGGGGGACCCGAGCGCGAACGCGCGCGACGACGAGTGCAGGCGAGCGGACCCGCGCGCGCCGGCGCGGAGCCCCGCGCCGCGCGCGCGCGAGCCGGCGACCGCGGGCGCGGGCGCGGGCGCGGCACCCCCGGGACCCGCGCGGGATGCGCTCGCGCGGCAGCGCGCGACGGCGACGCGCGAGGTCGGCGCCGAGCAGAGAGGCACCGCGACCGTCGACATGATCAGCGCGCTCGCGATCGAACGCCGCGGGGCGCCGCCGAAGGGAACGTGAGCCGCGCGCGACGACGCGTGTCGCGGGCAGTGCCGAGGGCGGGGGAGCGACAGCGTGGACGAACAATCGACGGGGCCCGTCCGGGCAGCGGATAAGGACGACGACGGTCGTCATCGCGGGAATCGGCGAGTCAGGAACCCTCGAAAGTCGGGGTCGTGGGACCTCTCGGCACCCCGGCCAGCTCGGAAACCGATGAAATAAAATCAACCGCCCCGGACGGCGTTTCATTTTTTCACACGTCGCCGCTCTTCCCGCGCTCGAGGTCGGTGAAATGCGATGCCTCGTCTCTCGAATGTACAGCGAAAGCTAAGTCGTGTTTCGTCGCGTGTTTCGTTCGCGTCGTCGTGGCGTCTCTTTCCCGCCTCATCACCATCCGCCGCCGCCGCCGTAATTGTTTCCGCCGCCGCCGCCGCCGTAATTGTTTCCGCCGCCGCCGCCGAACCCGCCGCCGCCGAACCCGCCGCCGCCGCCTCCTCCGCCGGCGTTGGGACAATCGCGTCCCCAGTGTCCTTCCTGACCGCAACGGAAGCACGCTCCTCTGCCGCCGCCGCCGCCGCCTCCTCCTCCTCCTCCTCCTCCTCCGAACGCGCCGCCGCCGAACCCGCCGCCGCCGTTGTTGGGGCAATCCCGTCCCCAGTGGCCTTCCTGACCGCACCGGAAGCACGAACCGCGCCCGCCGCCGCCGCCGTTAGACTGACCGCCGTACTGCTGCTGACCGCCGTACTGACCACCGCCGCCGTACGCCGCGCCGTTACCGCCGGCGTCGAACCCGCCGCCGCCGTACCCTCCGCCGCCGCCGAACCCTTTGTTGTCGGTGCCGTACTGACCGCCGCCGCCGCCGGGCGCCCCGCCCAGGACGCCGCCGAGGCTCTGCCTGGGCGGCGGCCGGGGCTCGTCGACGCTCTCCCCCACGGCGAGCTTTTGGATCTTCTCGAGCATGCGCTTGGACTCGGCGACGAAGCCGACGGGCTCGAGCCTGTTGAGGCTCACCTTGACCCTGGTCTCGTCGTTGTACGTGTCGTCGGCCACCTTGAGCTTCATGACGAACGACTTGAAGTTGGCCTCCTGGAGCGCCGTCTCGTACGCGGCGTAGTTGTTGTCGCGGAGCTCCTTGAGCTCACCGGCGGTCATGCCCATGAGGATGTCGCCCATCTCCCCGAACGCGCTCACCCAGTGCTGCCCGGTGTGGTCGGCGACGGTCATGTTGATGACGTAGCGCCACTCGCAGTGCGGGACGTGTTCGCCGGCGTGGCGCTCGCACATCCACGCCCCCGCGGCGTCGTCGAAGCGGAGCTTCTTCTGGCACATCCGCTCGCCGTTCTTGAGCGGGCACGCCGGGTAGAAGGGTCCCTCGTCGTTCGCCTTGAGGTACGTCACGTGGCAGCGGCACTGCACCCAGAAGGCGGGCGTCGCGCCAAGCTGCTGGATCTCCTCCTTGAGCTGCGCGATGGTGACGCAGCGGTCGCGGCCGCCGCCGCCGCCGCCGCCGACGCCGCTGAACGCGCGCACCTCCGCCGTCGCGCCGCCGCCCTCGTCGTACCAGTGCCGCAGCGCCGCGCCCTCGCTCACGTCCGGGTTGATGTCCAGGTGGCTTGACCCGACCGTGCCGATGTTCTTCCCCTGGAACTCCCCCACGCGGCCGTTCTTGATGGCCAAGATCGGGTGCTCCCCGGCGCTCGTCATCTGCTCGAGCTTCCCGCCGACGTCCACGCTCTGCGGCGCCCACATCGTGAGCTCGATGCTCGCGCCGCTGTCGTCCCTGAGAACGACCGAACGCTTGGACGTCTCCGAGCCGTCGCGCTTCAGGATCGTCGTCAGGTCCCCCACCGAGTGCACGACCGCGACGACGTCCACCATCGCGCCCTGGGCGATCTGCTCCACGTCCGCGATTTTCTTGAACGCGTAGTGAATCTTCTTGATCTTCGCCGCCGCCGCGGCGTCGGCGCACTCCTCCACCTGCGCGTTGTGGTCCAGACGGATCTCGAACTCGTGGTTGCTGTACTGGCGGTTGCGCACCGCCTGCATCTGGCCCTTGCTGATGTCGTACACGCGCCCGGCCTGGAACAGCTCGGCGAACCGCTCGGCGGCGTCGCCGAAGCACACCGCCTTGATCTCGCCGCCCTCCGCGTCGAGCAGGTCGACGTTGAGCACCTTCCCGTCCCCGCGCGCGTTGTGGTACGACCGGAGCGTCGGCTGGTTCGTCACGCGCGCGCGGATCGTCCACCGGTTCTGGTACGGGTTCAGGCTGGAGATGGGCGAGATCCGCGCGGGGGCGGCGTTACGGGAGACCGCGCCGTGGCCGCCGTAAGAGGGGGGGGGAGCGCCGTACCCGCCGCCGCCGCCGGACTGGCCGTACCCTCCGCCGCCGCCGCCGCCCGGGGCGCCGCCGTACTGTCCGCCGTTTCCGTACGAACCGCCGTACGCGGTGCCGTTGCCGTTGCCGTACGCGTTGCGGTTGCCGTTGCCGTTGCCGTTGCCGTACGCGTTGCCGTTGGGCTGCTGGCCGTAGGATCCGGCCCCCGGGGCGCCGCCGTAGTTGCCGCCGGCGCCGTACGAGGGGCCGGGGGGGGCGCCCGCCGCCGCCGCCGGGGGGGGCGCGGTCGCCCCCGCGTTCGCGGCGGACTCGACCGAGACGGGCTTGCCGGTGATGTCGCGTTCGGTGCCGAGGATGTCGAGATCGAGCGCGATGATGATCCTGCGGAAGGGCGGGCGCGTGGGGATGGGGTTCGGGGGAGGGAAGCGGGATGGGTGAGCGCGGATCTCGCGGGGGGAGGATGGCGGGCGGCCGGGGGGAGGGGTGCCAACATTGCGGTCCGGGAGGTTGCCAAGTTTCGCGCGCGCGGGGCCGCGGAGACGCACTTGCGGCCGGAGACCTGGTTCGCGAAGTAGTCCTTGAGGCGGATGACGGTGTACTTCTGCAGGCTTCCGTCGTTCACGAAGTGGTTGAGCTGCGACGTGAGCATGGCGGTGACGTAGTGGATCCCGTCGGAGAGCATGACGCGGAAGCGCTTCTCGGCAGCGCCATCTTTGTTCGTCAGCGCGCGAATATCTGCGGGCGGGAAAGGTGGAGACGGGAAGCGAGGCGCGCGTGAGTGGATCTGAGGGCTTCGTTCGTCGCGGGCGGATGGAGCCGGCGGGGCTCTCGTCTCGCTCGCGCGCACTCCTCGGGGGGGGTCGCGACGCGGAGGGGGAAACGCGTTTGCGATTTCCTTTTCATTTCACCGCCCGTCGTCGTCTCGGATGCGTCGGGACCGCACGCACCTGCGATCTGAAGCACCGGGGTCAGCCCGACGTCGCCGTTGTGAAGGCGCGTGGCCGTGCCCTCGTCGAGCGTGAACTCCCCCATCGCGCGCGGGTTCGCGTGAAGCTCGCGGGTGTCTCGCGAAGTGACGCGCGGGGCCCTCCGACTCTCGGCTTGGAGCGCCAGATCTGAGAGCGCCCGGCTGTCGAAGGTTTAAATCTCCGTCGCCGCCGAGACGAATTGGGCGAAAACGAGGGTTCACGAACCCGGATGAACCGCGGACGATTTTCGCGCGAGTTCGCGGATCGCGCGCCAGACCTGCGGCTCTGGTGCGAGCCGGCCCGGCGTCGAGCTGCCACGCCGATGGTGTTCAGCCTCCGCGTCCACCCTCGCGCGCGCGCGCCATCGATGGCCGCCGCGGGTTCTCTCCTCGCCGTCGCTCGTTTCCGCACTCGCGCGCTTCTCCTCCGCGCGCGCCCGCCCCGCGCTCTCGCTCGCGCGGCCTCGTGCGCGTCCGGCTCGGCCGCCGCGCGCGTCCCCTCGCGTCTCGGCACCGACGCGCGCCGCGTCGCGTCCCCGCCCTCCGCCTCCGCGTTCCCGCGCGACTCGCTCGCGGCTCGCGCGAGGGCGAAGTCGACGCTCATCCCCTCCGCGGTCGTCGACGACGCCCTGCTCGCCGCGGCGCGCGACTCCTCGCCCGTCGCGATGCTCGAGCACGCCGCGGACAGGTACGGCGGCGTCGTCGTCGACGAGGCGTCGTTTCCGCCCGCGACGGATGCGTTCGTCGCCGCGCTCGCGTCGTCGATCGAGGCGTGGCGCGCCGCGGGCGTTCGCGGCGTGTGGCTGAAGATCCCCACCGAGCGCGCCGAGCTCGTGGGCCCCGCGGTGCACGACCACGGCTTCGGGTTCCACCACGCGGAGCCGACGTACGTGATGCTCACGCGTTGGCTTCCCGGCGACGCGGAGGAGAACCACCTCCCCCCGAACGCGTCGCACCAGGTGGGCGTCGGCGCGTTCGTGACGCGCGGCGACGGGAAGGTCCTCCTCGTGCAGGAACGCCGCGGCCCCGCGGCGGCGGCGACCCGGCCGGACTTCTGGAAGCTCCCCACCGGCCTCGTGGAGCAGGGCGAGGACATCCCCGACGCCGCGATTAGGGAGGTGCTCGAGGAGACGGGGGTGCGGACGGAGTTCGTGAGCATCCTCGGCATCCGCCACGGGCACAAGATCGCGTTCGGGAAGAGCGACATGTTCTTCCTGGTCGCGCTGAAGATCGCGGACGGCGCGGAGGACCACGCGGTCGCGATCCAGGAGCAGGAGCTCGTCGCGGCGGAGTGGCGGACGATGGCGAGCATGGGCGCGGAGAACGCGTACATCTCGCCGGGGAGCCACATGGATCACATGTACGGCCTCTGCCAGATGCACGCCGAGGGGAAGTACGACGGGATGGGGTGGCAGGCCCTCCCCGCGGGGTTCAACCGGGAGGGGAACGTCACCACGTACTCCAACGCGCCCACGCCGGACGTCATGGCCAAGGGAACGGAGGAGGGGAAGTGAGGGGGGAGAAGGAAGGCGCCCTGGGGGGGGAGCGGGGGGGACATATTTTTGTTTAGGAGGGTGCCTTCGATGAAATCAGTCGGTGACGATGGCTCAGCTTGGAAATATTCGGTCGAGAGTGATCGAACATGACCGGTTCTAACCGGGGATTTGATGACTCGGCATCATCACTGATCCGCATCAACCGTTGAACGCATGGATGGCTCTCCAGTGCGCCTCGCGCGTCGGGGGTGCGGCGATGGCGTGGCTCGAGAAGCCGCGTAAGGCGGACGGGGAGGCGGCGCGGGTGGTCGAGGACCAGACGCCGATCCCGGAGGAGCAGAGGGAGTACCCCGAGCCCGTGCCGCGGTGGGTGGCCGAGCGCGAGGGCCCCCTGCGGTTCGTCGGGTTCGTCTCCACGAGCGAATGGCGCGCGCTCCAGGAGAAGCGGAAGAAGCAGCGCTTGGCCGCGGCGCACGGCGCGACGATCGTCGGCCTGCACTTCATCGCCGAGCAGCTCGTCACGACGTCGCACTCCCTCGCCCTCTTCGCGGGACTCGCCGCGCGCGTGATATGGCTGCGCAAGGCGCGACGGCGGCGAGGTGCGGGCGACGACGCCGCGCGAGACGTTACCCGCGTTTTTTTTTTCTCGGCGACGGCACCCCCCCGTCTCGGACGCGCGCCCCCCCCCCTCGC